>Ga0065721_10003611_pt1 | contig 154760 bp, 112 predicted proteins | sample Mesricmetagenome_FD_59108 | JGI IMG/M metagenome (GOLD analysis project Ga0065721, IMG submission 59108) | Mesophilic microbial community from rice straw/compost enrichment Sample: eDNA_1 v2 (version 2) | ecosystem: Engineered > Solid waste > Grass > Composting > Bioreactor | place: USA...
CGAAGCTGCTTGCGCATGCAAGGCGGCTGGCCTTGCTATGCCCAAAAACCGAATGCTTTGCGTACAGAAAGCCGCTTGGAGAAGCAAGAATGAAAAAACACACGCAGTCTGAAATCGTACAGAGGAATACGAGCCGTTTTGCAGGCAAAAAAAGAGGGTTTTCGCTTATGTTAAGCGCTACCCTCCTCGATTGAGTCGTCTCTGGAGAAATCAAATACAAGCCAGCCCGTTCTGTTGTAATGCTCTGTTTCAGTACTCTCGATTGAGTCGTCTCTGGAGAAATCCTAACTCGTTCGATTGTAGCGGCTTGACTTATTGTTTCAGTACTCTCGATTGAGTCGTCTCTGGAGAAATTGGCCTGCCACGTATATGATTCTGGCGTGCGCACGGTTTCAGTACTCTCGATTGAGTCGTCTCTGGAGAAATTCATTGCCTTGAGTCGATTGCGTAAGGTGCTTTGTGTTTCAGTACTCTCGATTGAGTCGTCTCTGGAGAAATCTCGATCCTGTTGGGTGAGCGGAGGCCGACGACTTGTTTCAGTACTCTCGATTGAGTCGTCTCTGGAGAAATACATCAGATCGAATGCGGATCAGCCCCACGGCAAGTTTCAGTACTCTCGATTGAGTCGTCTCTGGAGAAATCGAGGAAATGGAATGGAAATTTGAACTTAACGAGATGTTTCAGTACTCTCGATTGAGTCGTCTCTGGAGAAATCGTGCGGCTCAAGATTTCGTAGACCAGTTGGTCGAGTTTCAGTACTCTCGATTGAGTCGTCTCTGGAGAAATGCATCAATCCCTTTCCATAGCGGCCAAAGAAGGTCGCGTTTCAGTACTCTCGATTGAGTCGTCTCTGGAGAAATCTAGGCCGTTGGCTTGATGAAAACGTCATCTATGGTTTCAGTACTCTCGATTGAGTCGTCTCTGGAGAAATACCAATTGCCGCTCTTCAGCGACAATCCCCAATATGTTTCAGTACTCTCGATTGAGTCGTCTCTGGAGAAATGGTCGTATTTATTCGCTGGATCGAGCAAAACAAACGGTTTCAGTACTCTCGATTGAGTCGTCTCTGGAGAAATAACTCCCCTTTACACATTTACTGCAACCCATGTCTGTTTCAGTACTCTCGATTGAGTCGTCTCTGGAGAAATTGATCGCATCGCCTTCGCCTGTTACCTCGATATCGTTTCAGTACTCTCGATTGAGTCGTCTCTGGAGAAATGCGGGATTAATGCCGACTGAGAGCGAGAGTTCCCAATGTTTCAGTACTCTCGATTGAGTCGTCTCTGGAGAAATACACTAATCCTATCCAATAGCTGAATGACCATTCTGTTTCAGTACTCTCGATTGAGTCGTCTCTGGAGAAATATTTAGGTGACACGCTTGAACGTACCCTCAACACTTGTTTCAGTACTCTCGATTGAGTCGTCTCTGGAGAAATCCAGAGTACCGCTCAGATGAGCGCTGGAGGGAGAGTTTCAGTACTCTCGATTGAGTCGTCTCTGGAGAAATCTTATGTTTGAACTCCTACTTTCTATTTTTCAACGTTTCAGTACTCTCGATTGAGTCGTCTCTGGAGAAATTCCAGCTCTGAGACTTCCCACACGAATCTAGACATGGTTTCAGTACTCTCGATTGAGTCGTCTCTGGAGAAATTTTTCGCCTGACGCGTCTCAGATGTTTTGGCAACTGTTTCAGTACTCTCGATTGAGTCGTCTCTGGAGAAATTAGTGTGCGCTGTACGGGCACGTTGGCCAACGCGTTTCAGTACTCTCGATTGAGTCGTCTCTGGAGAAAGCGGGACTTATGGAACTGTGACGACTTCCCTACTTGTTTCAGTACTCTCGATTGAGTCGTCTCTGGAGAAATCTATCCTGCCAGATCCAGTATCTTCATCGAAATAGTGTTTCAGTACTCTCGATTGAGTCGTCTCTGGAGAAATTCTTGGAAGCAAGTCGGCAGCAGCTCGTGAGGTAGGTTTCAGTACTCTCGATTGAGTCGTCTCTGGAGAAATGGGGCGACAATGATCTATCAATCATTGTACCGGTGTTTCAGTACTCTCGATTGAGTCGTCTCTGGAGAAATCAAAGAGAACGTTGCGCGGCCATGGCAACCGTCAAGTTTCAGTACTCTCGATTGAGTCGTCTCTGGAGAAATAAAGAACCATAGGGCCAGCCGTTGCCCTCGATCGCGTTTCAGTACTCTCGATTGAGTCGTCTCTGGAGAAATCTCAAGCCCTTGCTCGCGATAAGCGTCGAGCAGGTTTCAGTACTCTCGATTGAGTCGTCTCTGGAGAAATCCCGCCCTTTGTGCATTACCAGAGATCAGACCTTCAGTTTCAGTACTCTCGATTGAGTCGTCTCTGGAGAAAAACTAAGCTCGACCGATAAAGCGCCCCTAGTGTTGTTTCAGTACTCTCGATTGAGTCGTCTCTGGAGAAAGCGTACCGGTAAGCAAGCTCAACGCGCTAAAGCAATGTTTCAGTACTCTCGATTGAGTCGTCTCTGGAGAAATGAAAAGGAACTCTTCAACCCTAGAGAACTTTTACGCGTTTCAGTACTCTCGATTGAGTCGTCTCTGGAGAAATCCTCTTTTGTTCAGGTGCAAAGGCATATGATCGGACCTATGACCGGCTTAAAAAGGCTTAGCAGCCTGCTCACAAAGCCTCTTTTCCTTCTGATCATAGCATAAGGCACGTTCGATTCGCAACTCGTTTTTTGCTCCAAAAGCGCGTAAAGTTGCGAACAAGCCTTCTCCTGATCCTAAAGCCTAAAATACCCCTTAAAACTACGACACTTTTTTCTGCCTAGGCCGATTTTGGGGCCTTTTTGATTCGAGTTGCGAAGCAAGCCCGCACAAGGCCATTTTTAAGCAGCTATGCTATCATCCATACAGGCGAAGCTTCTACAAGAGGGGTGGCTATGAAACGACGATTGCTAACGCTGGTGCTGATCTGCTTGCTCTGCGCATGCAGCGCGCCCCCGCGAGCTGACCGAACGCGCCTCAGCGCCGTCGAAGCGGTCAATGCCGAAGACAACGAGCAGTTCGCCAAGGCGACCGCGCCGCGCCCCTTTGTCTTTCCGCGCGATCACGGCTCGCACGACGAATACCAGACCGAATGGTGGTACTACACCGGCAATCTGCAGAGCGCCGATGGGCGTACCTTCGGCTTTCAGCTCACCTTCTTTCGGCGCGCCCTGCTGGCCGAAGCGCCCCAGCGTCCCTCCGATCTAGCCACCCGTTCGATCTATATGGCCCATCTGGCCATCAGCGACATTAGCCAAAACGCTTTCTACAGCTTCGAGCGCTTTAGCCGCGATGGGGGAGACTGGGCCGGAGCCAGCGGCGAACCCTTTCAGGTCTGGCTCGATGATTGGCGCGCCACAGGCAGCGGCCCCGAAGGCATGCAGATGGAACTGCAGGCCAGCCAAGATGATATCGGCCTTGCGCTACGCCTTGAGAACAGCAAGCCAGCACTGTTGCAGGGCGATCGAGGTTTGAGCCAGAAGGGCGAGGCGCTGGGCAACGCCTCCTACTACTACTCGCTGACTCGCATGCTGGCCAGCGGCACGCTGACGATCAACGGCCAGAGCATCGAAGTCACTGGCTTGGCATGGATGGACCACGAGTTTGGCACCAGCGCGCTCGACCGCTTCGCAACCGGCTGGGACTGGTTCAGCTTGCAGTTCGACGACGGGCGCGAGCTGGTCTTCTTCCACATTCGCCAGGCCGACGGCTCGATCTCGCGCTTTTCGGGCGGGCATCTGGTCGAGGCCGACGGCAGCGCGCGCCGCCTCGAGCGCGACGAACTTGAGCTCAGCGTACTGACAGAGTGGCAAAGCCCGCACACTCAGATCCGCTATCCGGCCCGCTGGCGGCTTAGCGTGCCAAGCGCCGCGATCGATATTGACATAACGCCAGCCATGGCCGACCAAGAGCTGCTGCTGACTGTCACCTATTGGGAGGGCGCAGTGCGCATCAGCGGCAGTGCCAGCGGCAGGGGCTATGTGGAACTCACCGGCTACTGAGGCACTGTTTTTTACTCACCACACGAGGCACTGAGACACTGAGGCTTTTAGAGAGCTGTTTGTGATAGTTGAGTGATCGCTGCAGCGCTAACGCATTCCATTTCTCCCTTTCTCCTGCTTCCCGGTCGCCCTTCTCCCCGCGCCTGCTCTGGTCGGGGGGGTGAGGGCCTTCTTCACCACACGAGGCACTGAGACACTGAGGCTTTTAGAGCTGTTTGTGATGGTTGAGTGATCGCTGCAGCGCTAACGCATTCCATTTCTCCCTTTCTCCTGCTTCCCGGTTGCCCTTCACCCCTCGCCTGCTCTGCAGGAGAGGGGGCCGGGGGGTGAGGGCCTTCTTCACCACACGAGGCACCGAGACACTGAGGCTTTTAGAGAGCTGTTTGAAAATCCGTTTGCTTGGCTTTTCAGGGGGCGCTTGGGAGCAGGCAGACGAGCAGCCGAATGTTTGGAAAGGATGTTGGTAACCGTAGGCGGACGCGCTAGGAGTCGTATGGAAGGGTGAGCCTTTTTCCGCCTGAGGCGACGGAAGAGAGGGCACAAGATTATCCACATTTATGAGATTGTGGAAAACTTTGGCGGCTCTTGAGGGCGATACTTGCCGTTATAAACAGAAAAATGACACTTTTCCCCATGTGCTATGCACCGGGTACACACATTTTCAACAAGTTATCCACAATGTCGACAAGGTTGGGGAATGTTGGGGATGAAAAAAGCTGCTGTCAGACGACAGCAGCCTAGCACTGAAAGCCTAGCCTAGCATCCAAGAGGCCAGCCAGATCAACACAATCACAACGAAGAGTGCGCCCAGCGCAACCAGTGCGATGCGCTCGAAGTTGTAGAGCGACCAGTCGCCCAGCACTTCGTTTTCGTGGCCGACCAGCAACAAGCGACCGGGTTTATCGTTCAACACAAAGTCGAGCTCGGTCAGAGTCGCGCCGCTAATGCTCAGCTCGGCATGCGTGATGCGAGTGTGCTCGTCGGCTTCGTCGACCGCCGCCTTGAGCAGCTCTGCCAAGGGAGCCACGCTCTGCCAGCGCCCTTCAAACAGATCGATCTCGGAGCTAAAGACCGGTTCGGCCCGCTTGAGCAACGCCTTCTCGGGCAGATCGGTCATATCATCGGTGTTTTCCCAGAGCTTGTGGCGGCGCGACCAAACGAATACTTGCTCTTCGGTCACCTTGCCCACGCCCTCGCAGGTCGGACAAGTTTGGTTGCTATAGCCGTGGCAGACATTGCAGGTCTCGAGCACCGTTTCGCTCACCAGCCTGCCATTGGGTCCCTTGGTTTTGCGCACATGGTCGATATGGCCGCGACCATCACACTTTTTGCAGGTGATCTTGCCCTTGCCGTGACACTCGGGACAGTCTAAGACTCGCATCGAGTTGGGCAAGACGAGCTCTTGCTCGCCGAGCAACTCGTCTTCGTCGGGCACATCGACATCCCAGATATTGGGCGGCAACGCGACCGAACTGTATTCGCGCGGCTGTTGGGGCCGCGTGCGCGTTTCGGGCGGTCGGCGCGTTTCGTAGGTGGTGCGCAGTTCGTAAAAATAGATGTTGTAGCTCGAGATCTGTTGCGGTTCGATCAACTGGCCGAGCGGGCTGCGCCGGAAGAAGCCTTTGCGGCTCCAGCGATCGAGCAAACGACGGATCACATCGGTACGATGCAGGCCATCGGCCCGAGCGCGGCTTTTGCTGATAAAACCTTGGTCGAGCAGATCGCCGATCGCCGTCTCGAGCGGATTTTCGAGCCATTCGGCTGAAGGCTCCCAGCGCGATTCTTCCATGTCGCTGGTAGCGCGATCGAGCTGCATGCGCAAGGCTTGGCGCAGGGCGGCGATCGCTTGGCCTGCGTCACCAAAACGATGCTGGGGCTGAGGCGCCATCATGCGTTGCAACACGCGCTCGGCGGCGCTCAAGGTCGGATCTTTGCTGCCCAACGATGGCAGGGTATCGCCGGGCGGCGGCGGGATCTCGCCGCTCAGCATATGCCAAAGCACGGCGCCCAAACCGTAGATATCGAGGGCCGGGTCGGCATCGCTGCTATCGAGGCGCTGCTCGGGCGCCGAATAGGGCGTGAGGTAGTCGGCTTCGTCGACGCTCGAAAGGTCGGGCGTGTCGGAGCTAGCCGCCAAACTCAGGTTGGTCAGATAGGCCAAGCCCTGTTTGGTGACCAGAATGTTTGCTGGCTGAACATCGCGATGGATAACGCCCTCAGCGTGGAGATAGTCAAGCGCGGCCCCGATCTGTTTGGCGATGTTGAGCGCCAAAACTGGATCGATCGGACCCTCTGCGAGCGTCTCGTCAAGGGTGCGAGCTTCAAGGGCCGGAGTCACTAAATAGGCGCCGTAGCGATCATCGTGGCCAGCATCGAGCACGGGTAAGAGATTGGGGTGGCTCAGACGCGCGGCTAGACGCGCCGCCAACTGGAAGCGGCTGGCAGAGACCCAATCGGTGCGGCGCAGAATATGCACCACCACCGGGCGATCGAGCGTCAGATGGGTCGCATTAAAAAAGGTCGCCAATTCGTCTTGACCTACGCGCTCCCCAAGACGGTAATTGCGTAGTTCCTGATTAGCTTCAGGAGTGACTTTGGCTGATGAAGCCCGAGCACTGGTTCTTGAAGATGCCATAGCAGTATCCACCAGTAGGCAGGCAACGCCCGCTCTTAAACATCTTAGAGTATAGCACAGCGACTAGGAAGTAGTGTAGCTTCGATGCCAGTCTCTGCTGAACAGGCTGCTCGACAGCGAAGCGACTTCCGAAACGCGGCTCGTGTCATACCAAATCCGTCTGATCAGTTTGTGTTTTTTGGCCTTCGCTAGAGTGGAACTTGACTATTTTGTCCCGGTCTTGTGTTTTCCGCGTTGCAAGAGTGCAGGTCTTTAAGCGGATTTGGTGTCAGCCCTTACGGCTATGAGGAGCCGTTTTTAGGGGCGATATAGAGTTATTTTAGCACGTATGTTCGATATTTTCAAGCTCACGATTATACCGTCTCTAAGCCAAAACGCATAGAAACGCACTACACAAAGCCTTCGATCGATTCAGACAGCTTTTGAAGGTTCGAGCTATGCCACCAGTGTGTTCTAAACGTGGGCAGTGTAAGCCTAGGTCGAAAACACCTACGCTTGCACTGCCTTGTGTAGGGTCAAATGCTCGCTCAGCTCGCTTTATTCGGCCGGAGCACTAGCTGGTTCGGTTGTAGGCGGCAGCTCGTTATCGATCAAGATGCGCATACCCCAGTAGAGCTGCGAGTCACTACAGTTCTCGAAGCCGGGCGCGGGTTGTTGTTCGCCCAAACAGGGCACGGCGTAGCGAACATCCGAATCGAAGGGTACAAACTGTTCAGGTGTGATGCCAAGCTTATGGATTTGGCTTTGGTTGGGAGTAAGCCATTCGGCGATCGTAATGCGTGCGCTGCTCCCATCTCGTAGGGTATGGATATTCTGAACCGTTCCCTTACCAAAGCTGGTTTCACCCACCAGATAGGTGTTGGGGCGCAGATCGCGCAAAGCGCCAGCTACGATCTCGGAAGAGCTTGCAGAGCCGCTGTTAACTAACACAACGAGCGGCAGATCGAACATTCGCACATCTTGATCGGCCGAGATCGTTTTGAATTCGGTCAGGTCAGAAGCCTTGGTCTTCTCGTAGAAGGCCACGCCATCGTAGAAGTGGCCCAAGATCTTTTGAGCGGTTTCGATATAGCCGCCCGGGTTGTTGCGCAGATCGAGCACCACGCCCTTGGGTGTGAAGCTGGGCAGCAGTTCGCGCAGTTGTTTGTCGAGCTCTTCGCTGGTATTGCCCTTAAAGTCGGTGATATGGATGTAGAGCAGATCGCCATCTAGGACTTGGGTAATAGCGCTCTCTAAGGCTACAGAATCGCGCTCAACTTCGATGTCGAAGGTTGTCTCCGAGGGTGGACGGCGCACGGTCAAGCGCACGATGGTGCCCTTTTCGCCCCGAATAGTCGAGGCGACCTTCGAGCTGGCCTCGCCGTCGCTCAAGCCTGCGATCAGATCGCTCACCAGAACGCCATCGATCGCGACCAAAATATCGTCGGGCAAGAGGCCAGCGCGGGCGGCGGGCGAATTCTTAATCGGGCGATCGATCATCACCACGCCCTGCTCGGCCCGAATGTAAGCGCCGATGCCTTCTAGGCTGCCGCGCATCGTTTCGCGGGTTTGGGCGGCGATATCTGGCTCTTGGAACGAGGTATAGTTATCGCCCAGACTGGCCAGCATACCGCTGATAGCACCATAGACTCGCTTTTGATCGCTCACAGTTTCGGTGCTATAGAACTCGCTATCGACCAAGGCCCAAACATCCCAGAAGAGTTCGAATTCATCGCGCAAATTGCGTGGAGTCGAGTTAAGGGCTTCACGTTTGGCAAACGTACTGCCGATAAAGGCAAACATGCTCATACGATCGCCGAAAGTGCGGGCGGCATACCAACCGCCTGCAAAAGCAACCATGGCGACAAACCACGCTGCTACAGCGCCTATCAGTAAAGCGCGAGATTTGCGAATCATTCTATCCTCCTCGGTGGATAAGGCTGCACGGATCGACGCTACATCATACCTTATCGTGGGTTTGAATGCTAGATCTTATGGTAAGTCCTTAGCAGGCTCTAGAAGCGTTTGCGCGCATCGCTTTCGGCAGCCAGCTCGCTCGCATCTGGCACCTGCACCAACAAGAGGCGGGCTTGGTCGGCGCTGCTCAACACGGTTTTGCCCAAGGCGGCGGGCAACAAGACGCTGCTTCCTTCCTTCAAGTCAAGCTCGCCAGCGGGGTAAGTCAGCTTCAAGCCACCCCGCAAGACCACCACGATCAAGAAGCGCTCGCCGTTTAGATCGACCTGGTAAGGCTGCTCAAGATCGACGATATCCATGCTGAAGTAGCGACAGATCGCGACACGCCGCGCACCGTTCACAGCTTCGACATCATCGCTGTTCAAAAAGCCGCCCTGCACCGCGCTATAGTCGAGCGTATCGAGCGACTGATTGACATGCAGCTCGCGTGGCTTGCCATCGAGGCCGACTCGCCCCCAGTCGTAGAGGCGATAGGTCACATCGCTGTTCTGCTGAATCTCAGCGATCACCAAGCCGCTGCCTAGGGCATGCACCGTGCCAGCGGGCACCCGCACAATATCGCCGGTCTTCACTTCAACAAAGTTGAGATCTTGCTTGATCTGATCGTTTTCGATCGCGGCAGCTACGGCCTCACGGCTCAGCTCTTTGTTCCAACCATAAATGATCTGAGCGCCCGGATCGGCGTGCACAATGTACCAAGCCTCGGTTTTGCCGAAAGGCACGCCTTCGTGGGCCTGAGCGTAGCTGTCGTCGGGGTGCACCTGAACCGAAAGCCATTCGTTGGCATCGATAAACTTGTAGAGCAGCGGGAAGGTGCGCGGCGAAGCAGCGGCCAAGCGTGTGCCCATCACCTCGTCCCAGTGTTGGGCGATCACATCATCAACACTCTTGCCAGCCCAAGCGCCATTGGCGATCACGCTGCCCGACCAGATCTCCCAGCTCTCGCCGATCGGTCGATCGGGCGAGACATTCTTTTTGAGAAGATCGTGCAAACGACGGCTGCCCCATGGCTTATCGCGAAAATCATCTTCAAATAACAATGGGTAGAGTTGCGGCATCAGAATGATCCTTTCTCTCAGAAGATTCTTGCAATCGAGCTTGTAGGCTACAGGTCGCCAAGAGCAAAGAGGAGAGCAGCGGTCGCAGCAATTGGCGCTGTCTCGGCGCGCAAAATACGCGGGCCAAGTGATACCGCCATAATACCATGAGCGCTTGCACTTGTAAGCTCTTCGCTCGTGATTCCGCCTTCAGGGCCGCTAAAGAGGGCGTAGCCACCTTCGGGGGCAGCGTCGCTAAACGAGGAGATCAAAACCTGACGCATAGGAGGAGAATTGCCTTCATAGAGCAGAAAGGCTCGCGAACCTTGAGCGTGCTGGCAGGCTTGTTCAAAGCTCAAGGGCGCCAGCAGCTCGGGAATACGGGCACGACAGCTCTGCTCGGCGGCCTCGCGCAAGATGCGCTGCCAACGCTCCATCTTCTTGGCATCGGCGCGCTCGCTGCTCAAACTGCGGGCGAACTGCACGGGCACAAAACGCTGCACGCCCAGCTCGGTCCCTTTTTGTAGCACCAACTCGAAACGCTCGCCGCGCAACAAGGCGATATAGATCGTTAAGGTGACGGAGGTTTCGTTAGAGCTTACGCGCTGTTCGATCACATGGCCGAAAGCTTGCTTGCGTTCGATCTGATCGAGCTCGACCACATATTCGCTACCACTATTGTCGAGCAGCAAAATACGAGCGCCGCTACGCAAGCGCAACACGCTGCTTAACTGATGGAGCAAGCTGGCTTCATTCAAAAAAACCTGATCGCCTTGAATAGCTTCAGGCGCAACAAAAAAGCGATGAGTATTGGGAATATATTCGAGCATAATCGTTTTCAATCTATGAAACAATAGGGCTGCTGGTCGTGCAGCCCCATTGCTATTGCCGTCGATTAGGTCATTCTCTGGTGTGAACCAGCGCGACCCACTCGCCCTCTTGATGGCGCTCAAGCAGACGCAGACCGGCAGCGGCCAGAGCCAGCGCCACCTCATCTTCGCGATTGATAATAATGCCCGAGGTAATCAGCAAGCCGCCTGGCTTGAGGGCAGCCGCCAAGTCGTTGCTAACGATCACCAGAACCTTGGCGATCAAGTTACCAAGAATCAGATCGAACTGTTGGCCGTCGGTCCACTGGTTCGAGACCGGGGCGGGTTGCTCATCGGCAGGAGCCAGCACCACTTGACCGGGCGCGACCTTATATTCACCCTTGGCGCGCGTCTCTTCGCCGAAATCGCCGCTGAGCCAATGGCCCATCGCGCCGCCAGCGCCCAAGCTACCCAAGGCAACCTCAACGGCGGCACCCTCGCTGCCAGCAACCCCGTTGTGTTTCACATTGACGGCAGCGGCCTCAACAGCGATCGGGTCGTTATCGATCGCCAAAATCGGTCCGGCGCCCAACTTCGCCGCAGCGATCGCTAAAATACCGCTGCCCGTACCCAAATCAAGCGTCCGTTGTCCGGGCTTGGCATAACGCTCGATCAAGCGCATACAGAGCTGGGTTGTCGGGTGTTGACCGGTGCCGAAAGCCATACCCGGGTCGAGCGCAAGCACAATATCGTCGGGCTGCGCTTCGTACTCCAACCACGAGGGCACAATCACCGAGCGCTCACCGATGCGCTGAATGCTGTAATACTGCTTCCAAGCGTTGGCCCAGTCCTCTTCCTCGAGCTGCTTAACCTGCAAATCGCCGATCGGGCGCATCTGACCGAGGTGCCACAGCGCCTGCTCGATCTTATTGCGCACATCTTCGGTCTTATCATCAAGCGGCAAATAGGTGCGCAAGGTCACCGGGCGCTGGGTGTCGTACTCAAACTCGGGGCCTTCGTCGCCGGGCTTGAAGGGGGTGTTAGCCACAACACCACCGTTGTAGCCATAGCGTGCCAGCAATTCGGCAACCGATTCTGCCGCCTCTTGGTCGACAGAGACACTCAGTTCTAACCAACTCATGAATATGCTCCCTAGACTGAAGGTTCGTAATGTGGGTAAAAAGTTATCCTACATCCACTGCGTTTATCGCTCTGGCGGCTAGATTTCGCCCATCCATGCCGTCCTCGGCGCGTCCGCCTACGGCTACCAACAGCTCGCCCCAAAATAGGGGCGTATCTGTCTGCATCCCCAAGCTGCTTCATCACCCTCTCAGCTTGCCAGCTTGCGAACGTATACAGCTTTAAACGCATGGTGTATCATATCAAATCCGCTTCCAGAGTTGCGTTCTTGTAACGCAAAACGGCAAAAGAGTTGTGAGAAATTTCGCGCTGCAGTGCGAAATTTCTCACAACAAAAATGGTCACATTCCACTCTGCCGCAGGCCAAATAGAAAGCAATCAACCGGATTTGCTATCAGCAAAGAGGCCCGAAAACAGAGCGCTAACAAGCGATGTAGGCTTACAACGGTTGAGAATGACGAAATGTTGGCGGCATAACACCAGCCAACATTTCGCAAAAATTCGAACGAACTCTGAAGCTCCCTTTAGAAGCGGTAGGTCGTACCTTTGGGACCATCCTCGAGCGTTACGCCTAATTCGCTCAAACGACTACGGATCGTATCGGCAAGCTCATACTGTTTGGCCTTGCGCAGTGCGGTGCGCATCTCGATCAGAAGCTCGATAAAGGGTGCAGCCTCTTGACTCTTCTGCTTGGGTTCGCGCAGACGCAGGCCCAACACACCAGCCAGTTCGCGCAAGGTCGCTTGGGCGGCTTCAAACTCGGGGCCGCCGATCTCGGCATCGCGGGCCACGTTGATCGAGCGTACCAGTTCAAACAGAACGGCCAGAGCGCTCGAAGTATTGAAGTCGTTATCCATAGCCGCCTTGAAGCCGGCACGCGCCTGCTCGCAAGCCCGCGCGAGCTGCTTGTTGCTATCAGGCTTGTCGCCAACGGCCGGGCGCAACGCACTCAAAAGGCGCTCAAGCTTGCGCGCGTTGTCGGCGGCGATCTCGTCGTTATAGGTCAGCGGGTTGCGGTAATAGCTGCTCAGCACGATCAGACGGAAGACGTCAGCATCGTACTTCTTCAAAAAGCCATCGATCGTAACCACATTGCCGAGCGACTTCGACATCTTCTCGACCATGCGCGTCTTGGGGTTCACATACTGCAACATGCCGTTGTGGACCCAGTAGCGCGCAAAGGACTTGCCCGTCAGCGACTCGCTCTGGGCGATCTCGTTTTCGTGATGGGGGAAGACCAAGTCGTTGCCGCCACCGTGAATGTCGATCTGCTCGCCCAGATACTTCATGCTCATCGCCGAGCACTCGATGTGCCAGCCCGGTCGGCCATCGCTCCACGGGCTAGGCCAGAAGGGCTCGCCCGGTTTGGCCGCCTTCCAAAGCGCGAAGTCGGCGGGCGATTCTTTGCGAGGATCGACCTCAAAGCGGGTGCCTGCCAGCATGTCTTCGAGCGAGCGCCCCGAGAGCTTGCCATAATCTTCGTCGCTCTTGACCCGGAAGTAGACATCGCCTTCGGCTTCATAGGCGTGACCTTTATTGATCAGCTCTTGAATGAAGTCGATGATCTCTTGCATGGTGCCGGTAGCACGCGGATAGGCCGTGGCTGGCAAAACATTCAACTCGGCTAGTTGGGCCGAAAACTCTTGAATATAGTGTTCGGCCAGCTCTTTCGGGTCGCGCCCCTGTTCGTTGGCGCGCATAATGATCTTATCGTCGACATCGGTGAAGTTGACGATATGTTTGACCGTATAGCCCGACCATTCTAGATAGCGACGAATCGTATCGAAGACCATAGCCGACATGGCATGACCGATATGGGCATCGTCGTAAACAGTTACGCCACAGACATACATCCGCACCACTTGCGGTTCGATCGTCTCAAGCGGTTCGACTCGGCGCGTAAGCGAATTATACAGTTGAATACTCATACGATTTAGATTCTCGTTATATTCCTGAGCCGCTCAGGAAATCTTCGTCATAGATGTTCGATGCGGGTCGATTATTCCGGCACTGGATCTCATCAAGGGCAGCACAGAGCAACGCTGGCAGTTCGGCTTCCTTCACATGGCGCTCGGCGGTATGGTTGTGAGTCACCTGTTCCATAACAGCCAAACGCGCCTCTAGCTCGAAAACGCGGTCGCGCAGACTGCGCAACAATTCGCCATCGGGATCGGGAAGCTGCTCGACACGGCGGGTTTCGCCTGTGTTGGGATCGCGGGTCGCTACAATACGGGCGGGTACGCCTACGGCCGTCGAATGGGGAGGCACATCTTTCACAACAACTGCACCACCACCAACCTTAGCACCTTTACCGATCGTAATATCGCCCAAAATCGACGCGCCAACACCAACAACAACTTGATCTTCAAGGGTGGGGTGACGTTTGCCCTGCTGTTTGCCAGTTCCACCGAGCGTTACGCCTTGATAGAGCATAACCCAATCGCCGATAATGGTGGTTTCGCCGATCACCGTGCCCATACCGTGGTCAATAAAAAAGCCTCGCCCAATCGTTGCGCCAGGGTGAATCTCAATACCGGTTAGGAATCGAGCGATCTGCGAGATCAAGCGAGGGAAAAATGGAATGCGTCGCTTCCATAGGGCGTGAGCTACACGATGAATAACAATGGCGTGCAAACCAGGATAAAGCAAGACTTCAGCTATCGACTTTGCCGCCGGGTCGTTCAAAAAGATCGCACGCACATCATCGCGAATGATTTGTAAAGCTGTTCTCAAAGACATAAAAATACCTCCCGTCGTGACCTAGCGTAGGCGGTAGAAACGTAGTGTTGGGGAACGGGGTACCGTAGAGACTACGATACCCCTAACAACATGCTTTCGTTTCGGGACATGCACTACAAGCCCGCCACAACTGAGAGGCACACAGCCCCACAAAAGTACGCGTACGAGTTGCCCTACCTTGGACATTCAGACTTCGCTGTTGGCGAAGTTTAGTCGTCTGGGAAAGTTGTACTTGCAATCGAGTCTGCCTTAGAATCTATCGAACTCTCTGAACCTGTACCGTTTTCGCTCTTTGTACCGTTCTTTGAACTGCTCGCCGGGCTTACCGAGGTATCAGTTTTGCGGCTATCGTTAATATACCAACCCGATCCCTTAAATACGATACCTACAGGCTGAAGCACACGGTGGACTTTACCATCCTCGTGACAAAGAATACAACTAGTTAAAGGATCTTCCTTGAAACTCTGGCTTTTCTCAAATTGCTTCCCACAAGCATCGCATGCATAGACGTACGTCGGCATAAGTGCGCGACCTCCTCTATCTCAAATATGATGTATGACGTTGTTATTTGCCTTATTGTACATGACTTGCAGCGGCTTCGCAACAAGCCAGTATATCATTTGAGCAAATACTCAAATACGCTATATGTCATCTCAGCGCGCCTAAACGACCCTACACTCGCTTTCTTACAAAGACAATAAAATCGATATCGCCAGGCGAATGGCCCAAACTAGTCAGCATGGCGGCACACTCGCTGCGGTGCTGCATGCCATGCATCACAAGGTGCAACAAAGATTCCCAAAGCAGGTTGGTACAATCCTGTTGCTCAAGGTTGCGATACGAAAACTTCGACTGTAGGTCACGTTCAGTCAGCGTAGCAAGATAGGCCATCAGCTCTTGAGTATTCTGCTGCCATGCGGCTTCGAGGCTGGCTAGATCGCGAAAATCTTCGGCGGTGTGCATGCGCTCGGGCGAAACGCCGAACTGCATACGCTGACGCCAAAGCCACTCTGCGCTCATGATATGTACGAGGGTTTTGAACAGGCTCGGGTAGCTAAAATCGGTAGGCTGGTGCAACTGTTCAGGAGACAATTCTCGCACACGCACTAAAATCCGTTCGTTGGCCCAACTATTGTAATCAAAGAGCTCCCGTAAGGTTTCTAGGTTCATGGCAGCCTCATTCATATCATAAACGTGCCACAACAAACATTATAGCGAGATCCCACATTGCGCTTCTACGAACAAAGTCCTAGAGCAGATCGGTCTAACGAAGGAGTTGACCTTCAACTCGAATCGAAGGTGTAGAGTACAAGCAGCAAGCTTGAAGAATAGCTTTTTGAACGAAAGCGTGACAGCATGAACAGCAGCCTCCGACTCGATCTTGAACTCGTTTTACCGACGATTCAAGCCCAAGATAGCTGTGTTTCGCAACTAACCCAGCGTCTTAAAGAAGTGAAGGGCATCAGCCAAGCCCATATCGTAACGGCGCCTCAAGAGGCTCAACTCTGCGTCCACTACGACCCCAATCTTCTGCCGCTCAATCGGCTCAAGCGAATCGTCAACGAGACCGGAGCGTCTGTCAGCCAGCGCTACACACACGAAAGCATTCCATTCGTTGGCCTCGATGCCGCCGACGCCGCCGAGAGCGTGGCCCAAGAGCTGCAAAAGCTGCCAGGCATGCTACACTGCTCGGTCAACTATGCTGCGGGCTTAGTCAGCGTGGCCTACGATCGCCAAAGCCTGCAGCGCGAGCATATCACGCGCCTGATGGCCCAGCTTGGCGCGCGCGAGCTGAGGGCGGCGCCAGCTCAGGACGCACACGAACACGAGCACGGCCACGAGCACGGTAGCGCGCCCGCCTTTCTGCCTCACTGGCTGCAAGAGCGCTGGACGCTGCTGCTGGTAGGGCTGGCTGGTCTGCTCCTGCTGATCGCTTGGCTGGGCGAGAGCTTCTTGGGCATGCCCGCTGGCCTCGCGATCGGCCTCTATATCGCGGCGGGCATCGCGGGCGGCTACGACATCGCGACCCACGCCCTGCCCGGCCTGCTGCGCGGCAAGTTCGACACCGACGTGTTGATGTTGGCAGCGGCGATCGGTGCGGCCATCTTGGGCGAATTCGGTGAAGGAGCCTTTCTGCTCTTCCTCTTCGCGCTGGGGCACGCAGGCGAGCACTACGCGCTCGACCGCGCCCGCAACGCCGTCAATGCCCTCGGCGAGCTGATGCCACGCACAGCGCGGGTGCGCCAAGGCAACGAAATCAAAGAGATCGCGGTCGAAGCAGTGCAGATCGGTGATCTGGTCTTGGTGCGCCCCGGCGACCGCATCCCCGTCGATGGCGAGGTCGCTAACGGCGAGAGCATGGTCGATCAAAGCCCGATCACGGGCGAGAGCGTTCCGCTGCGCAAAAGCCTGGGCGATCAAGTCTTTGCGGGCAGCATCAACCAAGAGGGCGCGCTCGAAATTACGGTCGGCCAGCTCGCGCGTGACAACACTCTCAGCCGTGTGATGAAGCTGGTGGCCGAGGCCCAGAGTCAACAAAGCCCGACCCAAGCCTTCACCCAACGCTTTACGCGCTGGTTCGTTCCGGCCGTGCTGATCGCCTGTCTGCTGCTGATCGCCCTGCCACCGCTGGTGGGTTGGATGCCGCTGCGCGAGAGTTTCTACCGCGCCATGCTACTCTTGGTGGCCGCCTCGCCCTGTGCGCTGGCGGTCGGCACACCCGCCGCCGTCTTGGCGGGCATCGCCCAAGCAGCCCGCAACGGTGTGTTGATCAAAGGCGGCGTGCATCTGGAAAACTTGGGCGCACTAAACGCCATGGCCTTCGACAAAACCGGCACCCTCACCGAAGGGCGCTTCCAGGTGACCGAAATCGAGCCGCTGGCGGGTATTGACCCTGATCGGCTGCTGCAGATCGCGGCGACTCTGGAACAGCAGTCGAGCCACCCGCTGGCCCAAGCTGTGATTCGGGCCGCCCAAGAGCGCTCGCTCGAACTCCTGCCGAGCGCCACCATCGAGAACATCGCTGGCAAAGGTCTGCGCGGTCAGGTCGACGGCAAAGCCGCCATCATCGGTTCGCTCGGCTTGCTCAGCGAACAGGACTACCAGCCGGATGCGGCCCTGCTTGAAGGCCTCGAACAGCTCAAGGCCAAGGGTCGCAGCACCATGCTGATCGGCTACGATGGCCAAGTGCTCGGCTTGTTGGGTCTGGCCGATAGCCTGCGCCCCAATGCCAAACACACTATGCAAGAGTTGAGTCGCTTAGGCGTACAGCATTTGGTGATGCTGACGGGCGATAACCGTGCCGTAGCCCAGCGTATAGCTGGTGAAGTTGGCCTCGACGATGTGCGAGCCGAGCTGCTGCCCGAACAGAAACTCGACGCGATCAAAGAGCTGGCGCAGCGCTACGGCGCGATCGCAATGACGGGCGACGGCGTCAACGATGCTCCGGCGCTGGCCACTGCCACCGTCGGAATCGCCATGGGCGGCGCGGGTACGGCGGTAGCGCTCGAAAGCGCCGACGTCGCCCTGATGGGGGACGATCTGGGCAAACTGCCCTTTGCCGTCGGTCTAAGCCGCGCCGCCCGCTCGATCATTCGCCAAAACTTGGTGATCTCGCTGGGTGTGATCGGCCTGCTACTGCTCACCTCGGTCACGGGCTTGGTCGAGCTGAGCTGGGCGGTGGTTCTGCACGAGGGCAGCACCTTGGTGGTGGTCTTTAACGCCCTGCGCCTGCTGCTCTACCGCTATCGAGCCGCCCAATAACAAAAACAGTTTGTTAGCTTCATCGCTGAGTTTCTCGTCTTCGAGCAGTCGCGTCTGACGGGCAAATAGCACATCTTGTTAAAGGGCAGGATGTTGGTAGCCGTAGGCGGACGCGGTCAGGAACGAATAGGAGCGAGGGCACTCAGCGCCTGAGCTACAAACATTGAAGCAGACGATCAATAGAAGACGCTGCGGCTGCGGTGGCGCGGCTTGCCCTCCTTGTAACGCTGGCCGCGGTTCCAGAGCAGATAGTCGAGCTGGCGCGGCTTGATGTCGTGGCCTTGTTGACGCAAGGAGGCGCTGATCAGTTCGACCGCGTGCAGAGCACAGGCCCGCAGTTCAACCTCTTCGGGCGATCCAGCTTCGATCAGCTCTTCGCGCTCGATGCGCGCGGCCAGCTCGTCGCTATAGCGCAAAATGCCATCGTGGCGCAGCACGTGCGGCACCAAGTTGTCGGCGAAGATCGTCAGCTCATCGAGATCGTAAAAGGCGCCCGGCCCTTGGTTGTTGAAGGCCAGCGCGATATCGGCCACCACGATCTGAGCCCGTTTGTAGATCGGCACGCGCAGTCCGTCGTACTCGGCCTCGTCGCGGAAGAGCGGCATGCAACTCAGGATGCGAGCCAAACGCTCGCCCGAACCCTGCGCGGCATCGACCAAGGCCCGAAAGCTGCCGCCGTACTCGGCTAAGAGCAGGTTGCCCAGATCGTTGAGCGCTTGGGCGAAGAAGCCCATCAGCTCGTCGATGGGCGGCTGCAGCGGAGTTTGGCCGAACAGCTCGGCGCAATCGTTCGTAGTCAGCTGGCTGAGTTGCTGGGCCGAGAGCGGGCCGTGGGCGCGGTAGTAGTCGTTGAGCGAGGAGGCGATCGTGAAATAGCCCGACATGCCCGGGCGCTTGCGCAGGTGGGGGAAGTAGCCCGAGCCGAAGTTGATGCTGTCGAGGGTCAGGAAGAAAGCCAGCGTATCGTCACCCTGGCCAAGGTAGTGGGTCGCAGCATCGTGTTCGGGCGCGACCGTTTCGTGCAGAGGCAAGGCGGCCCCGTAGTCGGCGATCCGCTCTTCGACGATCTGCACCGAGCGAGCGCGCCGCGCGACCTCCGCACAGGCGGCCCGGATCTCATCAAACAAGGATGCCATCGCTAGCGCTCCTTACACAGGGCGAGCCGCACCCACAACGAGCGCGGCTCTTACTGCCACACAAGCTAGCCGTGTTTGCGCACAAACTCGTGCATAAAGTCGGCCAAGACGCGCGGGCCTTCCTCATCCATGGCGTTGTAGAGCGACACACGAATGCCGCCTGCCAGACGGTGGCCCTTGAGGCCGATAAAGCCGTTCGCCTTGCAATCGTCCAAGAACTCTTTCTCGAGCTCGGCGTTGGGCAGGCGGAAGACAACGTTCATCAGCGAGCGGCTCTCTGGCTCGGCGTGACCGTCGTAGAAGCCAGCGTAGGCGTCGATCACATCGTAGACCAGCTTGGCTTTGCGCTGGTTGCGAGCGTAGAACGCTTCGACACCGCCCATGTTCTTGACCCAGTGCAGCACCAAGTTCAAGAGGTAAACGCCGAAGGTCGGCGGCGTGTTGTAGAGCGAATCGGCCTTGGCGTGGGTCGCGTAGTTCAGCATGGTCGGCACACTCTGGGGTGCGCGGCCCAGCAGCTCTTCGCGAATCGCCACCACTGTCACACCGGCCGGGCCGAGGTTCTTCTGCGCGCCGCCGTAAATCAAGGCCAAGTTGCTGGCGTCGATCGGGCGGCCCAAAATATCACTGCTCATATCGACCACTACCGGCACGTCGCCGAAGCTGGGCAATGCTTGCCATTGGGTGCCATAGATGGTGTTGTTGCTGGTGAGGTGGAGGTAGGCGGGGTTGGCGCTGAGCTTGATCTCTTCTGGCTTGGGAATGCGCTTGTGGCCTGTGTCGGCGCTGCTGGCCGCCACATGCACTTGGCCGAATTTCTGGGCTTCTTCGTAGGCTTTCTCTGACCAGACGCCGGTTAGCACATAGTTGGCGACCGTGCCTTCGCTCAGCAGGTTGAGCGGAACGGCCGCGAACTGGCTGCTTGCGCCGCCTTGCATAAAGATCACCTTCCAGCCAGCGCCAAGGCCCAAAAGCTCGCTCAAAAGGGCAGCGGCCTCGCTATTGATCGCCTCGAACTCCTTCGAGCGATGGCTCATCTCGAGCACCGAGATGCCCGTGCCTCGATAATCAAGCAGCTCTGCCTGAGCTTGTTGTAAAACCTCGCGCGGCAAAATCGCCGGACCGGGGTTGAAGTTATAGACTTTGTTTGTCATTGCGATTCCGTTTCACGTAAACGATCAGACCATCAGCATTATACCGAAAAGCGCTAAGCTGTATAGAGACAATCAGCAATTTTTAATGGATATAATACCTTTTTGGGTTTGCTCGCGATATTCTAAAGGAGTAAAGCCGATCTCTTGCTTAAATAATTTGCTGAAATGAAATTGATCGCGGAAACCTAATGAAGCCGCTACTTCTTTCACAGAAAGATCGGTAAATTGCAGTTTTCGACGCGCTTCGAGTATCAAGCGCTCTAAAATCATACGTTTAGTGGTTTTCGCCACCATCTCTTGCAAAATCTGATTGAGCTGAGCAGGGCTGCGATTGAGCGCGTGAGCGTAAAAGCTCACCGAGTGCTGATGGCAGACGTGCTCTTCGAGCAGTTGCAGAAAGGCGTGATAGATCTGCTCTTGCGAGCTGGTGATTGCGATGCGCTGGCGCTGCGAGAGGCGCTGAATACGCTCGATCTGGGCCAAAAAAGCACACACCAAATGGCGCAAGACAGTATACGACTCCGACTTTTGGGCCACCAGAAACTCGTGCACAATCAGTTCTAGCAAACGGTCGCCGATCTGCTGCTCGTCGTCGGGTATTGCAAAGGTCTGCTGCTCGTAGAGATAGTTGAACATAGTGCGAAAGCTGAGCGACGCCGATGTGCTCTCTGAGCTTAAAAAGCTGTCGTCAAAGCCCATCGTATAGCCCTGGATCTGGTCTGCCTCGAGAAAGGCGTGCACTTGACCTTGGGCGATCAAGCTGACGCTATTGGGCACGATCTGCACAGGGCGGCCATCGATCAGGTGCATTCCAGTGCCCGCGCGCACCCAGATGATCTCGTGGTAGGCGTGGCGATGAGGACGAGATGTACTTTGTTGGCTCCAATCTTTCTCGATTTCGATAAAGAAAGGAATAGCATTGTTTTTATCTAAATAGACGTAATAAATCTCTTCGCGGCGGCTCACGGCTAGAAATCGTACCTTCCTTCACAATCTTTCAAGCTAGAATCACATAAGCTTTCTACTTTTCTCCATTTCACTCTAGCGGCTCCACTGTTATACTCTATCACAATGTCGCCAATCAGCACCATTACGTGACGAAAGCTTAGCTTATTGCGCTCATTTTTCTCACCATTAAGCGGAATTGCAGTTTGAGAAAGGATATCGTGTTCGATGTGGACTGTCTTAAAGCGTTTTGCGGTCTATTACCAGCCTTATAAAAAGCTGTTTATTCTAGACTTCTTCTGCGCTGTCTTCGCAGCGGTTTTAGAGCTTTCATTCCCGATCTTTGTCAACAATGTTGTCGATGAGCTGTTGCCCACCAACAACTGGGCACTGATCGTTGGGGCCTGTATAGCGCTGCTGGTGATCTACTGTCTCACCGCAGTGATGCAATTTGTGGTGAACTATTGGGGCCACATGCTCGGCATCAACATCGAAACCGACATGCGCCGTCTGCTGTTCAACCACTTACAGAAGCTCTCGTTCCGCTTCTTCGATAACAACAAAACCGGCCACCTGATGTCGCGCATTTCGAACGACCTCTTCGATCTGGGCGAAGTGGCCCACCACGGCCCCGAAGATGTAGTGATCGCGCTTATGACCCTGATCGCAGCCTTTGTGATCATGCTCAACATTCACACCACCTTGGCGCTGATGACCTTCGCGATCGTGCCCTTCTTGATCTGGCTGGGGCTCTACTTCAACGCCCGCATGACCCGCGCCTTCCGCCAAATGTACAGCGAGATCGCGGAGTTCAATGCCCGTGTCGAAGACAACATCGGCGGTATGCGCGTGGTACAAGCCTTCGCCAACGAAGAATACGAGAAGAAGCTGTTCGCCCACAACAACACCCGCTTCCGTAGCGCCAAACTGCGTGCCTACAACATTATGGCTTGGAGCTCATCGCTCAGCTACCTGTTAATGCGCCTTGTTTCGCTGTTTGTGCTGATCAGCGGTGCTTGGTTTATCTTCCGCGCCGAGCTGTCGGTCGGTGAGTTTGTGGCCTTCTTGCTGATGACCAACGTGCTCTTCCGCCCTATCGAAAAGATCAACGCCGTGATCGAACTCTATCCCAAGGGCATCGCGGGCTTCAAGCGCTTCCTCGAAGTGATGGATACCGAGCCAGAGGTGGCCGACCGCCCCAACGCCGAAGAGGTTCAGCATCTCTCGGGCCGCATTCGCTACAACAACGTCTCCTTCGGCTATGACCCCGAGCGCCCGATTCTGAAGAATGTCAGCCTCAGCATCGAGCCGGGCGAAACGGTCGCGTTTGTTGGCCCATCGGGCGCTGGCAAAACCACGCTCTGTAGCTTGCTGCCCCGCTTCTACGACGTTCAAGATGGTCAAATCACCGTCGACGGCAAAGACATTCGCGACATTAAACTGCAATCGCTGCGCCGCCAGATCGGTATCGTGCAACAAGATGTCTTCTTGTTCTTCGGCTCGATCCGCGACAACATCGCCTATGGCGACTTGAACGCAAGCGACAGCCAGATCTGGGAGGCAGCGCGGCGCGCTCACCTCGACGAATTCATTCAGGGTCTGCCCGAAGGCATGGACACCCTGATCGGCGAGCGCGGTGTGAAGCTCTCTGGTGGGCAAAAGCAGCGTTTGGCGATCGCGCGAATGTTCCTGAAGAACCCGCCCATTCTGATTCTCGACGAGGCGACCTCGGCGCTCGACACCGAGACCGAGCAAATGATTCAGCAGTCGCTGGCCGAGCTTTCCGAAGGCCGCACCACGCTGGTGATCGCCCACCGCCTCGCCACCATCAAGAACGCCAACCGCATTATCGTGGTGACCGAAGATGGCATCAGCGAGCAGGGTTCACACGAGGAATTGCTGGAATCGGGAGGTATCTACAGCCGCCTGCACCAAGCGCAATTCGGCGCCGTCGTCCACTAAAGCTTCCAGCAAATCGGCTTAAAGTCTTGCTCTCTACCAATGTAAGAAAGACGAAAAGCTGGTGAAAAATTGTGGGGTATTTCGCGCGATAGCGTGAAATACCCCACAACAAAATAATCAAGATCCACTCTGTCGAAAGCCAAAACATAACCAAACCTGTCGGACTCGCTAGTACAGCTTCCGCTAGAGGAAAGCTTCGTTGCAGAGAGCGATCTGGTGCCGCCCAGTCGCTCTCTGCAGATTTACCCTATCGATTTCACTCTTTGGCGGAGAGGCTTCTAGCCCTCATGCGGTCCTCAGCGCGTCCGCCTCCGGCTACCAGAGTCCTATCCATCCATTCGGGCGGTTCGCCTTCGGCAGCGCGCAACATCGCTTGTCAAGGCGCTCTTCGCCCCTCGTTGTCTCACACTGCCACGCTGAGCGCGCGAATTGAACAAACTGTTTTTAGGCAGAGGGGTGCTTGGCGAAATCTTCCAGAATCACTTGGGCGCAGCGCTCGCCGCTTTCGATCGCCGCATTGAGATTACTGGCAATCGTGAATTCACCAGCGAAGTAGAGCCCGCGCCGAGCGCTGCGGTTGTTGGGCAGGCGGGTGTGGATGCCGGGCGGCTGGGGGAATTGGGCGTAGTTGATGCGATAGATCGCCAAAGGCGCGTAGCCGTGCAGAGCACGCAACACACGTTTATTGCCCGCAAAGATCTGGCGCAGATCGCCGAAAGTACGCGCATAAAGCTCTTCGTCGCTGGCGGGCGGCGAACCGAGGATCATAGCACTCAACAGATGGCGCTTGGGTGCCGCATAAGAGCGCACCACATTGCTCACCATCTGCAGATTGTTGATAAAACCTTCCGGGTGAGTGTTCAGCAGAATCTTCTTCTCGTTATAGAGCGGCACAGCACCCGAAAGGTAGACGGTCACATGTTGTAAAGCGCCCGAAAGGGTCGGCAGACCGCTCAGGCGGGCGGCCTCGTCGGCGGTGGTCGCCAGCACAACCGCATCGCCCCGTAGCGTGCTGCCATCCTCAAGCCGCACTCCAACGACCTGCTCGGCCTCCTGCAACAGCTCGACCACCCGCGTCTCCAAGCGAATGCAGCCCTCCCGCTCAAGCGGCTCGGCCAAAAGCTTGCTTAGCTCGCCCATACCGTTGACCGGCAAATAAGCCAAGCCTTCGATCAGCATCTTGAAGGTGAAGAGAAACATCTTGCTGCTGGTGTGCAGGCTGCGATCTAAGAAGATGCCGCCGTACAAGGGCCGGAAGAGGCTCTCGATGATAGCAGAGCTAAAGCCACAGTGTTGTAGATAGGCCAGCGTTGTCAGATCTTCGCCCTGCATCAGCTCGTCGATCGATCTTGATCGCACTTGGCGCGCCAGCTTCAACAAGCGCAACTTATCGCGCAAGCCGATGTTTGTAGAAAGCAGCGAATTCAGCAGATCGCGGGCCGAACTACGCTTCGGATCGGCCAGGTGGTAATGTTTGCCCTGGGAGCTCATGATAAAGCCGGGATCGAAAGGTCGCAGTTGCAGTGCTGCCAGTTCGCGGCGTCGCTTGATGCTTGGGTAGGCTTCAAACAAAACTTGAAAGCCGCGATCAAGGATATAACCGCTCACGACATCAGAGCGCACACGACCGCCTACGCCATCGCTCGCTTCAAGCACAACAACATTATGACCTTGGTGCATAAGATCAATTGCGCAGGTCATGCCTGCCAAACCGGCACCAACAACAACAATCGAGGCCATATCACATTCCTACATGTCTAGTCGCAAACCAGAGCTAGCGTCTTCTAACAACAGCTTGCCGATGGCGAAGCGCCTATCTTCGCCCTTTACATAAAATGGATCTATGAAGAAGACTCCCTCAGTGGGGAGTCTCTTATACAAACGAAAAAATTGAACTATCTTGCAAGAAATAAACAAAAAAAATCGGTACTGTCTAACACAGTACCGATCTCTTAGTGGTGCCGAAGGTGGGACTTGAACCCACATGAGGTCACCCTCACTACGCCCTGAACGTAGCGCGTCTGCCATTTCGCCACTTCGGCTCGTTTTGTTCACGAACTCTCAACGCAGATAAATATACACGAATTTAAGAGGTTTGTCAAATCTCTGCAAGGAGCAGCTCGCAAATGCTATAATCAGCCATATAGCGCTTACAAAAGCCTAAAATCCAGCGAACTGTAAAGAAAAGCGCCATGCAAGCTTCTCAAATAGGCAGGCTTTTTTTGATCTGCGGGCACTCCTTTGCGGGCAAGACGACGCTCGCAGAACATATCACCGCCCGTTTCGGCTACCCCCAAATCGATGTCGACGTCACCAAGTGCGAGCTGTATGGGGCCGATATCCAAGATGAACAGCTCACCCAGCGCGATTGGGATCGAATCTACGCCGAAAGCGATGCACATATGTTGGCTCAGCTTCAAGCCGGCCACTGGCTGATCGATGCTTCGCACCACTTTCAGCGTCACGAGCGCGATCATACCCGACAGCTGCTCCAGTCGATCAGGGCCGAGCTCGTGCTGATCTATCTCGATACGCCCGAGAGCGTGGTGCGTCAGCGTTGGCAACACAACGCGCTACAACCTACGCGCCGCCACCCCAGTCCGAGCGATTTTGCAAGCGTGATCGCCGCCATGCAAGTCCCAGACCCAAACGAGCAAGCGCTGCTCATGCACTATCGAGAAGACATCGATGACTGGATCGAGCGGCATAAACACCTGTTTCTAAGATAAGCTACAAGAACGCGCTCAGAGTAGAGTATCAACCATCACCAAACAGTATGCTTAAGCGCGTCCTTGCGAGCTTGAAAACTGTCTCAATCGTATGTGGAACGAGGAACATCAAGGCCGTTAGTCATCCTCGTAGGGAGGCATCTGTTGGCGCTCTCGCTCGCGCATCTGGCGGACGCGACGTGCCAACTGTAGGGCCTTCTTCGCTCCATGTTTTTCGATCGAAAAGCGCGTGCGGCCTTGTTTGCCGACAGTTGTTACCCAAGTAGCTTCATAGTAGCTGGTATTGCCATCCTTGCGCAGCCGCACGCCTGGTACTCCGGTTGAAGATCGCACGGAACCAACCACAACTCGATCGGTTCGCGGTTTACCAAGTTCTACCTCAGTCGCATTTCGCCACTTAAGCGCCTCATCAAGGGCGGCTAAGCGGTCGCCATACACCCCATCAGAGAAAAACTTCATTCGCCGCTCACCTTTCCACTGGATCCGAACGAAATATCCGTGAGTCCGCTTGGCAGGATGATCGATCCGAGTGATGTTCTTGTGCCTGATTTTGCGCTCCTTCATCGCCGCTTTCACCTACAGTTGATAGTAGATATTTAACCGTATTTTTACTTATGATATAGGTATTTGCTCGAAGAGTCAATGATTTTTCATCATTTACAATCATTTTTCCTATATGGTTTTTAAATTTCAACCAAAATCATTATTGCATAATATGAAATATATGAATATCTAGGCATAGAAAGGGCCTTATACCAGCCTTTTCAAGCAGCTTAAGCGCAGCTAACAGGCATTAAGACACAAACGCTTACGGATACGTTCAGGGGATAACCGCCGCCAAAGGCGTTCATACAGACCTAACGTAGCTCGCCAGCCTAGCAGAAGCCAAAGCTCACAACGTTCTGCTTCCGCCTAAACCCGCGCTCGCTTTACGCTTACTCAAATCGTGCTCATTCCATAGCCGCAAAGCATACGTTCGGCATTCTGGCGGCTAGGTCTTTTCCTTCCAATCAGTTCCAAGCGCGTCCGCCTACGGCTACCAACATCCCACCCGCCACCCTACAGGGCTAGCAGTGTGGACGCCGAGCGGGCCAAAACAAGCGCACATGCTCACAAAGTGAGGAGAGAGATTTCATGCGATGGGACAACAAAGAAGGCAAAAGAGGGTAACAAACAAAAATACTGAGGAGAAAGGGAGATAAAGCTTGTGAGATTCGTACTGTGATACGAAATCTCACAAGCTCAAGCGAACTTAGGCCGAACCTAACCACTCGCGGCGCAGCTCTTCAAAGCGGCCTTCGATGATGCTCTGGCGTACCTCGCGCATCAGTTTGGTCAAAAAGGCTACATTGTGTAGACTAACCAGACGAATGCCCAAGATCTCTTTGGCGCGGAAGAGATAGTGGATGTAGGCGCGCGAGAATTTGCGGCAGGCATAGCAGTCGCAGCTCTCGTCGATCGGGCCAGTGTCTTCACGGTAGGCCGCGCCCGTGATGTTGATGCGCCAGCGCTTCGAGGCGTCGCGCACCAAGGCGCTGCCATGGCGGCCTAAACGAGTCGGGCTAACGCAGTCAAACATATCGATGCCGCGCGCCACGTTCTCGATCAGATCGTCGACATCGCCGATGCCTAACAGGTGGCGCGGCAGGCCATCGGGCAGATAGGGCACGGTCATATCGACCACATCGTACATCTGCTGTTTGTTGCCGCCCAGCGACCCGCCGATACAAAGACCCGGAAAGCCCATGCTGCCAACATGTTCAGCGCTAGCACGCCGCAGATCAGGGAAGACGCCGCCGTGTACGATTCCGAACAGGGCTTGGCGCTCGGCTCCATTGCCCAGCTCTTGTTGCTGGCGATGGTAAGCCAAACAGCGCGCCTCCCAACGGTGGGTGCGCTTCAAGCTCTGGGCGGTATAGTCGTAGCCAGCGCGGAAGGGCGGCAGTTCATCGAAACAGACGATGATATCGGCGCCCAAGGCATGCTGGATCTCGATGCTACGCTCGGGCGTGAAGACATGCTCCGAGCCATCGAGGTACGAACGGAAGATCACGGCCTCTTCGGTGATCTTGACCATGTTGGGCAACGAACGGTTCTGAATCGGACGGCGCCCTTTGACTTCGTCGGCGATGCCACCGTAGACCAACGAAAAGACCTGGAAGCCACCGCTATCGGTGAGGATCGGGCCGTGCCACTGCATAAAGTTGTGCAGACCACCCAATTTGCGTATCAACTCGTGGCCGGGCTGCAAATAGAGGTGATAGGTATTGCCCAAAATAATTTGGGCGCCGTGCTCGGCCACCTCGTCGGGCGTGAGCGACTTCACGGTAGCGCGTGTGCCGACTGGCATAAAAACGGGAGTCTCGACCGGCCCATGCGGTGTTTGGATCACGCCTGCCCGCGCCCGTGTTTTTTCATCACGAGCAACGATATCAAAGGAAATAGACATAGGATTATTTCTTGGGGTTAGGTAGAGGGCCGCACAACTAACAGGAGAAAACAGTGCTGCGCAGCCCTCCACTCGCATGTTCGTTAGCTAATACGCATAAAGCGTCGGCGGCCAACCTGCAACACAGCATTGGTGCCGGGGTTGATAGCGAAATCGAAGGCGTCGATGCGCTCATCGCCAAAGCGTACACCGCCACCGGCCACCAAACGACGCGCCTCGCTCTTGCTGCTCGCAAAACCAACCGCTACGATCAGATCGACGATATTGGTCGGCTCGGTCAGCTCATAGCTGGGGATATCTTCGGGGATATCGCGCTTCTGGTGAACCTGAATGAAGTGGGCCTCTGCTGCTGCCGCCGCTTCGGGGCCGTCGATCTGGCTGATGATCTCGCGAGCCAAGCGCATCTTGAGGTCGCGCGGATTGACCGACATTGTGGCAAGCGCGTGCTTGATCTCTTCGACCTCGGCCATCGGAACATCGGTCCAGACCTCGTAGTAGAGCGGCAGAACCGAGTCGCTCATCGACATAATCTTGCCGTACTTCTCGTTGGGCGGCATTTGCATGTCGACCGAGTTATCGAAGGACTTGCTCATCTTGCGGCCATCGGTGCCCGGAATGAGCGGCACCAAGAAGACATCTTGGGGCACCTGACCCCACTGCTCTTGCAGCTGGCGACCAGCCAAGTTGTTGAACTTCTGGTCGGTGCCGCCGAACTCAACATCAGCTTGGACAGCGACCGAGTCGTAACCCTGCAGCATGGGGTACATCAGTTCAAGAATAGTCAGAGGATTACCTGCTTCGTAGCGCTTACGGAAGGTTTCGTGGGCCAACATCTGAGCCAAGGTGAAACGGCCAGCCAAGTTCAAGGCATTTTCGAGGGTGAAGGTGCCGTACCACTCGCTCTGCCAGCGCACCTCGGTGCGATCGCGGTCAACAATGCTGAAGAACTGCTCCATGTAGGTGTGAGCGTTCTCGCGCACCACTTCAGCGCTCAGACGCGGGCGGCTCTCGTCGCGACCGCTCGGGTCACCGATCTGTGCGGTCCAGTCGCCTACGATCAATACCGCAGTGTGACCCAGCTCTTGAAATTTGCGCAGCTTGCGCAAGCCAACACCATTACCGATCGTCATTTGAGGGCGGCTGGGGTCGAAACCTTGCTTCAGACGGAGCTTTTTACCACTTGCCAGCTTTTTGCGTAGCTCTGCTTCTACGATGACTTCCGCAACGCCTCGTGTAAGCAGTTCGTCGATCACGTCCATTGTTCTCTCCTCAAGCTCGAAAAAGGCGTGGACTTTGCGTCCACGCCTTTTGTGTTTCACACTACACAATACCGCTCGTGGAGCGCGCAATTACCTCCCAAATTGGGGATAATAAGCATACTCCAAATTGCGGTAAGTGTTTATTTGCATCTCTTTCCTCAATACAGCATCTTTTTCAAGTGTAGCACAGCCCTTTTGAGGCGTCAAGAAATCCCAAACCGTTAGCTTACGAAAAATTCACACTTTTTTGCATAGATCTCACCCAATAGAGAAGCAACCGCAATGCATTTGTAATATACGCAACTTCTACGTTTTTTCTGCGACTGCTATGCTGATATCAGGTTCCTATCAGATTAGGGCTATTTGAAAGTCTTTTAAGGCTTCTAGATGCCATCTATCTGATCCTTTCGGATCTCGTCTCCGAAGGTATCAGCAGGAGCGATCGTCAGAACAATCCGTACGAAGGAGAAAGGTATGCGTCTTCTAAAACGACCACAGATCTTTGCGTTAGCATTCAGCACAGTGCTCGCAGTCATTGTGGGAGTGTTCGCCTACAGCTCTTCGGCCGCGACTGGAAGCCTGTATGTGTTCGGGCCAACCAGTGCCGTCTGCGAGGTAACCGGGCGCACCGCAGCAGCGGGCTATCAAGATTCGTCTTTTGGGCTGGAGTTACAAGGCTTTTGGGATGAAGAGCCGGTCTTTTTGTCGTTCACCTTCCCCGATGGGCGCGTTTTTAGCCCGGTGGTTACGGGCCCAGCAAGCGCAGATACGCCCTATGGCCTCGATGGTGTGATCGACATGCCAACCAACTTCCCTTGGGCTTTTACGACCACGCCGGGCGGAGACTACTACTACACCTTCCAGACCAGCAACAAGTGGCAATACGGCTGCTACACCTTCTCGGCGCGGGGCGCAGCTAGCAACCGCACCGCAAGCGGCAGCTTTGTATTGGTGCCCAAGGTCGGCGGTCAGCCCTTCGCCGGGCCAGCCGTGCTAAACGTGACCGATAACACCACAGGCGATCCTTCTGGCCTGCACGGCGCTCTGGTCAACATCAGTGGTCGCGGCTTCCTCGCCAACGAAGTGATCTCGGTTTGGATCACAGCGCCCGACGGCACGGTGATCGACTATCCGCAGCAACAGAGCAGCGAAGTGGGCAGTTTCGTCTCGACCTTCCGCTTCGACGAGCACTTCAAAGTCGGCGAATACGCCTTTACAGCGCTGGGCACCCGCAGCGACTATCAAGTGATCGCTAAGTTCCGGCTCGATTCGCGGCCTTCGCAGCCCAGCGGTTGGGCCCAATTGCGGGTGGCTTATCCCTACCCCGCGACCGTCAACCAACGCTTTGGCCTAGAAGTGCAAGGCAAACGCTTCGATCCCAACGAGCGCATCGACCTCTGGCTGACGCTGCCCGATGGCAGTGTGCGCGGCCTTGATTCGCAGTGGGCCAACGAATACGGCGAAACCTATGTGATCATCAATCTCGATGAGCGCCTGCCGGTCGGCAACTACGCCATCACGGCGCGCGGCGCAAACAGCGACCGCTTGGTGATTCAGCGCTTCGATGTATTCGGCGATGATCCGCACGTCGACAGCTTCACGCCCGATCCTAACCCGGTGCCCGACACCATCACCCAGACAGAACCAGTTGTTCCGGCTGACAACCCAGCCCAGCCCTACGGGCCTGTCTCGCTCGATCCGCAGCCCGAGCCATTTGTTGATCAGCCCGTGCTGCCCGACTTTTAAGCCGGCTTACAGTCTTGCGCCCTTGCAAGGCAGGAAAAACAAAAACAGGAAAAGATTGTGTGAGATTTCGCGCTGAAGCGCGAAATCTCACACAACAAAAATAGTCAAGTTCCACTCTGCCAAAGGCCAAAAAGAAAATAATCAAGCAGATTTGGTATTACGGGTCTTGAACGGCCGTACCCTTCGACAGGCTCAGGGTACGGCTTGTTGTTAGCTTATCGGCAGCAGGAGCACAAGCTCCCTTCTCCCGCAATGCGGGAGCTATGCATTACCCAAAGTCGTGTCGGCAGCAAAAGGCGATCGTTCGCATACCATCGCGGGAGTATCCTTGAGAGCACAGAACGGGGTGCATTCACCCCCTCGCCCGCAATGCGGGAGAGGGGGCCGGGGGGTGAGGGCAGATAACGCTGACCGTATGTCGATTTGTGGGTAATGTACAGCAATGCGGGAGAAGGGCCGGGGATGAGGGCAAGCTAGCCCATCTGGTAGCCGTAGGCGGACGCGCTTGGAAGCGAATGGAAGGAAAAGACCTAGCCGCCCGAGTCTTGAAAGCATCGACTGAAGAGGACGAACTATTGGGGAACGTCTCTCTGCCCTAGGCCCATAAAAAAGAGGTCTGCGCAATGTAATGCTCGCAGACCTCGTTGTCTTTAACAGCTATTGGGAAAGATCTACCACGACGCGACCGCGGATCTTGCCGGCGATAATCTGAGGCGCTAGCTCTTGAACCTGGCTGAGCGGCACTTCTTGGGTCATTTCTGCCAACAGATCGAGCGGCAACTCGTTGGCGAGGCGCTGCCATGCGCGCTGACGCCGCTCGTAGGGGCACATCACCGAGTTGATGCCCAGCAAGTTGACGCCGCGCAAAATAAAGGGCAAAACCGTGGTGGGCAGCTCGGAACCGCCCGCCAAACCACAGGCGGCCACGCTGGTATCATGGGCCATACTACGCAACACATTGGCCAAGGTTTCACCGCCAACCGTATCGACCGCTCCGCCCCAGCGCTCTGATTCGAGTGGGCGAGTCGAAGGCGTGCTCAACTGGCGACGCTCGATCAGCACTTTGGCGCCCAAACGTCGCAGATAGTCGTAGGTTTGCGGGCGTCCAGTCGAGGCGGCCACATCGTAGCCGAGGTGAGCCAAGAGCGCCACCGCGATACTGCCTACCCCGCCCGCTGCACCTGTCACCAGCACTTCGCGGCCATTGCGGGGCGATAGACCATGCTCTTCAAGCGCCATAATCGAAAGCATGGCTGTAAAACCTGCCGTGCCGATCGCCATAGCCTGCTTTAGGGTCAAGCCTGGGGGCAGCGGCACCAGCCACTCGCTGCGCACCCGCGTAAACTGGGTGTAACCGCCCCAATAGCGCTCGCCCACACCCCAGCCTGTTAAGATTACCTGCTGGCCGGGAGGATATTCAGGGTGGTTCGATTCGAGAATAGTGCCGGCCAGATCGATACCCGGCACGATCGGGAAGGTACGCAAGACCTTTGAGCTATCGGTCAAGGCAAGGCCGTCTTTGTAGTTCAAGCTTGAATAGGCGCCTTGAATGATGACATCACCTTCGGGCAGATCGCCACGCCCCAAACCTTCTAATCCGACTGCAAAACCTTGCTCGGCTTTACGAACAACGATCGCTTGAAAATCATCGACAGATGACGCCATGGGTTCTCCTTGTCCGATCAATCAGGTCTCTTCGAAGGTTGTGCATATCTTATGCCAAATCCGACCCACCATGTTGTGTTTTTGGACTTCGGCAGAATGGAACTTGTCTCTTTTCTTCCGATTTTCGTTTTTCGCGTTACAAGAACACAAGTCTTTAAACGGATTTGGTATCAATCTGCTTGCATGGAACAAAGCAGCCCTGCGCCCAAGCGCTTACTCGATAGCCGCCATAAACTCATCAAAATTGGCAGCCGAGATCACTCGCAGGGCGAGCTGCTCGAGCTCTGCCTCTTCATGGAAATGATGGATGTGTTCCAGCAACGGAGGATAGGCTTGATCGACGCGAAACCGTTCGGCAGCTATCTGGATAATGATCTTGCGCATGCCTTCGATACGGCCTGAGGTATAGGCTTCTTGCACAGCTGGAAGCTGTAACAGTTCGGGACGGCGCTCGAACAGCGATTGCTGAACCAAGGTCTCGCGCTCTTCGTTGTTGCGCGAACGCATGCGTTCCAGCTCGCGTTCGACGATCGAGGTTAAGCGTTCGAGACGCCCCAAGACCGTATCGATCTCGAGGATGCCCTGCTGCTCGTTGACCGTCATCTGCGAGGCTAAAGTTATAGCGATCAGATAGCTGAGGCGCGCAGGTGGGTCTTCTTGTAAGATCGCAGCTTGCAGCTCTTCGGTCATAACGGGCAGGTATTCCGAGAGCTCTTGCATAAGCCGCAAAAGCGTTTTGAGGCTTTGGTCAACAGCTTGCGGGTCTGAATATCGGTCAGGGTGAGCGGCTAACTCGGTGTACAAATAGGGGCTATGAGAAATGACCTTACCGATAGTGATACGCTCGAGACCCTCTACGGCGATACGCAAGGTATTGTCAGGCAGACGCAATAAACGGTGGATTTCGGCGAGCGTACCGACCGAATAGCGCTCAGCCTGAGAAGGATTTACCGGGCGAAAGCGTTCAGCGCGAACAGCCACCATAGTCAAGAGACCATCGCCCTCAAGCACCCGATCAACTAAACGCACAGCTTCTGGGCTGCTGATCGCAAGCGGTATGATCGTTTGAGGAAAGATGACCGTTCCAAAAATCGGTAGGACATTTCCCTCTGAAGGAGTTAAGGGCACAAACAATGATTCCGAATGTTCCATACTGCGTGCCTTCCAACATGGTTATGTCCCATTCCAGTGCTTTAAGTATACCATCCTCATTCAAGCTCTGTTTAGATTGTACTCTAAATATGTCATTCCAAAGCGAAAATGGCATTGAGAGCTATCTACTCACACAGGGCTAAGCGAGATCTCCCTCGCGGCCGATTCCCCATAAGGCCCAAGCTAATCGTCACAACTCATTCTTCACTCTCAAAGCGCTTATTGATCGATTATTTACAGAGATACAAGCAATATACTACAGTTTATCGTAGATAGTTAGATAGATCCTCTGTTTACTTTACACCCCTCATATACCAACAGTGCACCTTGCGAATTCTACAAATATTTCACAATTAACGAAAATAAAACATTCTTCAAACATATTCACAAAATATTATCCAAAATTACAAGCATTTATTTTATACACTAACAAAACCAAATTTCTACAAATTTAGATTCAAAATAAACTATTTAGAACGTTATTTATTACGAAATCTTCCAATTTGGCACATTTTTTGCTACAATGTGTGTAATCATCAATTTTTAGACTCATTTAAAAGTTATTAACAACAAACTATTTGTTTATCGGTTGTTATATCCTTTCTTTGCGAGGTCGACAAAGAAAGGGCCAGAGGAGTATCGCTATGGTAGAACATAGGCAGCAAACGAGCTGCTCTACTACTCGTTCTAAACGCCATATGAGGTACCTCCTTCTTGCACTCGTTCTTTGCTTTACATTCCTTCCAATGCATAAGGAGGTAGAAGCTCAGCCAACGGCTCCTCAAGCAGCCGTGAGCCTCACAAAACGTCTCGTCAACCCGACATCGGGCCGTGTCGAGATCGATCAAGAAATGGTGTTCGAAATTAAGATCAGCAACACAGGGTCAAAACGGCTCGATGTGATACCGTTAGGTGACAGCTTCGATCCGACCTATTTGCGCTTTGTAAGAGCAAGCGTCAATGGTCAAGCGGCTGATCCTGATCAACAATTGCCTAACTTGATCGCTTGGAACGACCTGACTCAGCTCGCTCATGTCGGAGACCTAGCGCCCGGAGACAGCATCACCATTCAAACAACCTTCTTGGCGCTGGCCGCAACCGAAGCGGGCGGCGGCCTAAGCCCGACCACCCCATCGGGGCCGCCCGGAACGCCACTGCCGGGCACCACGGTTCCGGGGCCGGTTCCGAGCGACTACTACGATAAAGAGACGAAATTTGTGATCGACCACGCCCTCGACCACCAAAACGGCGGCATCTACCTCGCCCTGCACGGCGATGGCAGCCCATGGGATCTTGTGCCTGACCGGATCTACGGTTTTGCGCCAAACTTCTTCCCAGGCACCAGTAAACACCCCGGCGGCCAAGCGATCTGTATCGAATACTTCTTGCGCGAATATCAGCGCCTATCGCAAACCGGCGGTCTGGTACAAACCGATCGATTCGGGACACAAAATGCCGAGGACATGCTGAAATGGGCCAAATTGTGCGCCGATTTCGTTAATGACTACCTGATTATAGGCCAAGGCCAAAACGAGCCGAATCCCCCGGTCTGTACATCGGGCGATGGCAATCGTTGTGTCTACTACTGGGGCTTTGTCAACGCCGATGGACGCAGCGGCCATATGCCGCCAGTAGGCAGCGCGGCGCAATATAGCTCGCCCAACAGTCACCACATTATGGACTCGTTTGTGGCCTGGATGCAGAGCGAGCTAGCTTTGCTACTGTTCAAGCATGGCGATCCGAGCTATACGATCTATCGCGATGCGGCAACGGCCTACCTCGACTGGGCCTTCAACGTGGGCGCGCCCTACCACTCCAATCCAGCGACAGCCACAGACCCAAGCTATGCCGGGCGCGATCGCTTCTGGGCCGGTCTCTTAATGTCGCTCTATGAGCTGAGCGTCGCCGAGGGTAGCCCGATCGAAAGCTATCGCAACAACGCGATCGACTGTATCAACTCGCAAGGCAGCTATGCAGCCAACATCCATACCCGTGGGCGCTGCAACGGCACCTCGTATACAACGGCCTACGGGCGAGCGGCAGCCCACGCTCTGGAAGTACAAAATCACGGTAACGATCCCTATTACAACGGCGGCCATGCGCGCTGGCACAACTACGGCCAAGAGCGCTACGGCGATGACCCCAACGCGCCCAACAATCCGACGATCGCCTTTGCACATGGCAGCGGCCGCGAACTGGTGGCTGGCCTGCAACGCCTGCACTGGTTCTATTACACCTTCCCCGAAGATCCTGATCCCAACAACTTGACGAGCCAGACCCCGCCCGGCGGCGCCTGGACCGTCGAAAGCTGGTCGCACCAAGCCATTCTCGACTATTGGAACTACTCGATCGCCAACATGTGGGATAACACTCCGGGCCAAGAAGCTTGGTGGGAAGCCCAACTGCGCCCGGGCGCGACCGACGGCTACAAGCCCTGTTTCAGCCTCGGCACACCGCTGCCGATCGGCGACTGGGCTGCTCCAAAGATCGGCGATAAGGTTCACACCATCAACCCCGATGGCTCGGCCACAGTGACGGTCTCGGGTGTGGTCGACGAGGCGTGGGACTTCTTAAGCTGGCAGATGCGCGGCATCGGTATCAAGGCGGTGCGGGTCTTCTATAGCGTCGATGACGGCGCAACCTGGCAGAGCGTGCCGACCACTCCAACTAGCACGCCCGGCACCTACACCGCTACCATTCCGCCTCAGCCCGGCAAAACGGTACGTTATTATGCCGAAGCAGAAGATGATTTCGGCAATATCAGCACCTTCCCGGCCAATGCGCCCCAGATCTATCAGCTCTACACTCTCAACAACAGCACCCACAACATGGCTTGGGCCTATGGCATCATCGATAGCGATGGTGGCGAAGTGCCGGGCGACGGCGACGACACCGAGATCGAGATTCCGCCTCGCATTCCGTCGGCCATCACGCTGCGCTACCTCAACGCCGAGCCAAGCGCCGAAGGAACACAGATCACTTGGGAAAGCGCCAGCGAACAGAATACCTTCGGCTACCACGTCTATCGCAGCGATAGCGGCAAACGGGCCGACGCCCAACGCCTGAACGCGACGATTATTCCGGCCCACGGTCCCAACCAAGAGTATCGTCTGCTCGATGCCCAAGCCCCAGACGCCAATACCGTCTATTGGTTGGTAGAAGTCGAGCTGAATCAAAAGGAGACCTGGTACCGCATCGGAGGAGTGACCTCGCTCTTCCACCCAATGGTCTACATCCCATTGGTGATCAAAGAGTAACGCACAAGGCGCTTCAATCTAAAGCGATCAGGTGGACCAGCTCTCATGCTGAATCCACCTGATCTCTTTCCACATCACGCTTCCACCTGTCTTGTCTCATTCTGGCGGTCTAGTCTCTCGCTGCCATGCGGTCCTCAGCGCGTCCGCCTCCGGCTATCAACATCCTTTCCAAACATTCAGGCTTTCGGGCGCTGCGCTGCCTGCGCTGGGAACCCCTGAGCGCACGCCGCCAACACCGCCAAACGCTGTCTAGCGCTGAGCTACCACAACGCAAGGCAGCGGCTGGCGCTGTGCTATCGGAAACACGTTCGAGCATCACGTTTTGCGGGCGGCTTCCACAGGCAGATAGCAGCCTCTGGTTGCGGATAAGCCGTTTATAGCCGTAGGCGGACGCGCTAGAAGCCTGCTTGGAGGAAAGGGCCTCGCCGCCAACATATTCAATTTGGCGTGAGCTTGAGGCAAGTCTAGGTAGCTGAAGACAAACGAACGAAGCGGCTCCGCGTTCGAGGGCGGAATCGCTTCGTTCGAAGAGGATGGCCAAACTTAGATCAACTGCAGGAAACGGGCGTAGGCCGCCTCCCAAGCCTCGCTCGGCTGGGGCGTGTAGGTCTGCTGCGCGAACGAGGCGGCGATGGCTCGGCGACCCGCCTCCAGATCGGCCAGATGACCAGTCGCGATCGCTTGCACCACCACGTTGCCGAGCGCCGTCGCTTCGACTGGGCCAGCTACCACGGGCCGATTGCAGACGTCGGCGGTCCACTGGCAGAGCAGGCTGTTTTGGCAGCCACCGCCCACCACGCGAATCGTGTCGAGCGCATGGCCGAGCAGCTCTTCGAGGGCCGTGATCACCCAGCGGTAGCGCAGGGCCAAGCTCTCAAGGCTGCAGCGCACCACCTCGCCTACGCTCTGTGGCACGGGCTGGCCTGTGCGTTCGCAGTAGGCCGCGATGGCCGCGGGCATATCGCCCGGGTTGAGGAAATCGGGCGCATCGGGATCGATAATGCTGCGGAAGGCTTCGGCCTGGGCCGCCTGTTCGAGCAGCTCTTGCCAGGAGTAGTTGCGCCCTTCGCGCTGCCAACGGCGCTGGCTCTCTTGCAACAGCCAGAGGCCGCCGACATTCTTCAGCAAGCGAATGGTGTTGTTGACGCCGCCCTCGTTGGTGACGTTCAAGGCCCGCGCGCGTTCGTCGCTGATCGGCTCGTCGATCTCGACGCCTACCAAGCTCCAAGTGCCGCTGCTGATGTAGACGCTCTTGCGGTCGAGGCCGGGCACAGCGGCCACCGCGCTGGCGGTATCGTGGCTGGCCGTGGCGATCACGGGCGTAGGGAGGCGCAGGCCGAGCTGCTGGGCCAGTTCGGGGCGCACCTCGCCTAAGATCGTGCCGGGCTGGACGATCTCGGGCAGGAAGTGGTGCGGAATGCCTAACTGATCGAGCAGATCGGTGGCCCAAGTGCGGGCATGGCAGTTCAAAAACTGGGTGGTGCTGGCATTGGTGTACTCAGCCACCTGCTTGCCCGTCAGGAAGTAGTTCAGCAGGTCGGGAATGAGCAGCAGCTTGCTGGCGATACCTAACTGCGGCTCGTTGTTCTGCACCATGCTGTAGAGCTGATAGAGGGTATTGATCGGCATGACCTGAATGCCGGTTGTAGCGAACAGCGCTTCAGGAGCGATCTTTTCAGCCATACGCTCTGGCATGCCAGTGGTGCGCGGGTCGCGGTAGTGGGTCGGGTTGCTCAATAAACGCCCGGCGCTATCGAGCAACCCAAAGTCGATCGCCCAAGTGTCGATGCCGATGGCGGCCAAGGGCTGATCGTACTGGCGAGCATAGATCGCAATACCTTCTTGAATCTCGTGCCAGAGGCGCAGAATATCCCAATGCAAGCGCCCGGGAAGCTGGACCGGAATGTTGGGGAAGCGGTGCAACTCATCAAGCGCGAAGCGGGTTCCATCCCAGCGAGCCAGCAGAACTCGACCGCTTGAGGCGCCTAAATCGATAGCTAGGAAATGGGTTTGTTGACTCATAGTTCGCCCTACACAAAGCTGTGCCGTCAGCTTTGGGGCTTGACGGCACAGACACGCGAGTCGATCTTATTGGTAGCCGCCACTGCTCGCTACGATGCCGCGCTCTTCGCCGATCTTCGCTTCGTAGCCGCTGGCGTGATAAGCCGCGATCGGGTCGATCGGTACGCCTAACTCTTCGCGCACCTTGGCCAAAAGCGGGCGCACATCGGTGCGATAGGCTTCGGTCAGAAGAGTGTGAGCGCCGAGCACGTCGCCAGCTTCCTGCAGGGCCAGCAGTTGCTTGCGCGGCACCAAGAGCGCCTTGGCATAAGCCTCTTGGCAGTTCAGCACCGACTGAATCATCGGGGCGATCTTGCCCTCGATCATATGCGACTGGTCGATCATATAGGCCACGTTCTGGGCCGTGCTGCGAGCGATCTCATCGTCGCTCTGAGCTGCATCGACCAGCTCGTTGAAGATCAGGAACAGCTCATAGGGGTTGACGCTGCCCACGATCAGGTCGTCGTCGGCGTACTTGCGGTTGTTGAAGTGGAAGCCGCCCAAGCGTCCTTCGCTGAGCAAGAAGGCCACGATCTGCTCGATGTTGACGCCCGAAGCGTGGTGGCCCAAGTCGACCAGCACTTGTGCACGCTCGCCCAGCTTGAGGCTCATGGCATAGGATGTGCCCCAGTCGGGCAGGTCGGTGCTGTAGAAGGCCGGCTCAAAGAACTTGTACTCGATCAGCATGCGACCGTTGGCGGGCAGCCGATCGTAGACCAGCTTCAGGCCCTCTTCAAAGCGGCGTTTGCGCCCGCGCAAGCTGTCTTGCCCGGCATAGTTGGTACCATCGGCAAACCAGAGGCTCAACAGATCGCTGTTGACCTTCTCCATAATCTCGCAGCACTCGAGCAGGTGATCGAGCGCTTGCTCGCGTGAGGCACTGCTGGGGTTGCCGAGCGAACCGAGACGATAGGCGTCGTCTTGGAAGACGTTGGGGTTCACCGCGCCGATCTTCACACCCTGAGCTTCGGCGTACTCGCGCATAGCGACATAATCGCCGTCTTCCGGCTTGTCCCACGGAATGTGAATAGCTACCGTCGGCGCGATACCGGTCATCTTGTGGACCATCGCAGCGTCGTCGAGCTTCTGGCGCGTAGTTACCGCAGCGCCCGGCCACGAGAAGGTCTTAAAGCGCGAGCCGCTGTTGGCATAGCCCCAGCTCGGCGTCTCGATCTTCTGCTGCTTGAGGGTCTCTTTGATCGCCTCGATATCTAAACCCTGCTCGTTCAGCTCTTCCGCCAGCAGGTTGTAGGCCTTTTCGTATTTCTTTGCCATTGGGGTCCTCCGCTCACTAGGCTGATACTTAATCTAGGTGGAATACTTCTTCGATCCGAACAAAGCCTTCGTCTGGGCGGCGACCGTCAAGCTCCATAAAGTATTGCGCCATCTCAGCCTGCCAACGTGCGTTCACTTCACGCTCTTCCATGCCCTTACGCGCCGCTTCGAGGTCGGGTGTTTCAAAATAGCCGATCAACAAGCCGTCGGGGCGTAAAAAGAGCGAATAATTGGTCCAGCCCGTTTCGCGCAGAGCCTGCTGCATATCAGGCCAGACGGCCTTGTGTCGCTCTTTGTACTCTTCGATGCGATCAGGGCGTACTTGAAGATAGAAACAAACACGTTCCATCGTTGTTACTCCGTTGTATAACTACACTTGAACAAGCGATAATCAGCTTTGAATCGCGAGCGATTTGCCTCTTTAGGGTGGTAGAACGCACGAATCTCAGTCGTTGCCGCAAAAGCTCGACCGAATAGAAGCAAGCATACCACGAATAGATTATTTCGTGTGTTTTGATCCAACACAGGCCAAAACACACGAAGCGATCAACCTTTAATGCCGGTCAGCGTGATGCCTTGGATAAACAGGCGTTGCGTAAAGAAGAACGCCACGATTACCGGAAGCGTCATCACGGTTGTAACGGCCATTAACGGCCCCCAGAGCGAATCGTATTGACCTCGGAACTGCTGCAATCCGATCGAAAGTGTATAGTTGGACTGCGAATTCAAATAGACCAAGGGGCCTAAAAAGTCGTTCCAAGCGTTCAAGAAGGTGAACAGCCCGACCGTCGCCAAAACCGGGTGCGAGAGCGGAATAATCACTTCCCAAAAGATATTCCATTCGCTTGCGCCATCCATACGCGCCGCTTCGCTCAATTCTTTGGGAATCGTCATAAAGAATTGGCGCAGCAAGAAGATAAAGAACGGCGCACCAAAAAAGGCTGGCACCGTCAACGGCAAGAGCGTATCGATCCAGCCGAAGGTGCGAAAGATCAAGAACTGCGGAATGATCGTCACTTGATTGGGCACGATCATCACCGCTACCAAGATCGCAAACAAAATATTGCGCCCGGGCCAGTTGATGCGCGCCAGGCTATAGGCCGCAAGGCTCGACGAAATCAAGGTTCCGAGCACTGCAAAAAAGCAGTAGATGACCGTATTGCTCAAATAGCTCCAGAACGGAATAAAGTTGATGCCCGTTCCATAGTGCTCAAAGGTAATCGGGTCAGGTATCCAGACCGGCGGAAAGGTGAAGATCTGCCATTCTGGTTTGAGCGAAGTGCTGAGCAGCCACAAAAAGGGCAGAAAAAACACAATGCTCAGCCCGATCAAGGCGATATGGGCCGCGATCGCACCATAGAGCTTGCGGCGGCTTTGCGAGCGCTGATGCTGCCGAACCCCAGTTAAGGATTGAGCGATTTTAGCCATGTCTGCCTCCTATTGTCCACCGTAATAGACTCGCCGCGCCGATGTTCGGAAGATCACAAAGGTCAGCAGCACTACCATCACAAACATCAACCAGGCCATCGCACTAGCGTAACCCATCTTGAAGTACGTGAAGGCGTTTTGATAGAGGTACATGGCATAGACACGCGTCGCATCTGCCGGACCGCCGTTGGTCATCACAAAAACTTGTGTAAAGTACTGGAATATGCCGATCAGCATCAAGATGACGCTAAAGAGAATGTACGGACTCATAAAGGGCAGTGTCAGATAGATCGTCTTCTGCCAAGCCGTCGCGCCGTCGAGCTCGGCCGCTTCATACAGCTCTTGCGGCGTATCTTGCAGACCGGCCAGATAGATCACCATCCAACTGCCTACGCCCCACAGGTTCATAATGATCAGCGAAGGTTTAGCCCAGCTCGGGTCGCTGATCCAGCCCGGCCCCTGAATGCCTATGTACCACAGTAGTGTATTGAGAATGCCGTACTGCGGGTTAAAGATCCAGAGCCAGAGCACGCTCGAAGCCACAAAGGGCACAATCGTCGGCAAATAAAAGATCGTGCGATAGATCGACTGACCGCGCACCTTCACGTTTAGCAACATCGCCAAACCCATCGCCACTATCACGCTAAGCGGAATGGTAAAGATAGCGATGTAGAAGGTATTGTAGAGCGTTGTATAAAACAGCGGATCATCAAACAGCAAGGTTTGATAATTTTCCCAGCCAGTCCAAAAGGGCGGCTGCAGAATGCTGTACGATGTAAAACTAAAGTAGATCGACGCAAGCACAGGATAGGCTACGAAGATCAGCAGACCGAGAATGGCAGGCGCCGCAAACAGCAAACCTGAACGGAGATCCCGTCGCTGTTGGGGTGAAAGGCCACGTCGTTTGAAGCGCAGTGCAGGTGTCGCCATGCTTTGCTCCTCATCGTTGAGCGCTTAGATCGCTAGAGTGAAGAGCCAACTGTTGTGGCTCTTCACTCCGCCTCCAAACATCACTAACTGATGCCTTCACGCAAGATGCGATCGAGTTCCTTTTGAGTATTGACGGTCGCTTCGTCGAGTGCTTCTTTGGGCGTCTTTTGTCCAAAAATGGCTGCATCTACGGCGCGAGCCAGCTCGCCTGTGTAGAATGCCTGGGCTGGCATAACCGGACGCTGGTGCTTGGTTTCAACCAAGATATCGTAGAAGGCCTTGAGTTGCGGATTATTCTGCACCTCGTTGTAGTAGGGCGAGTTACGATAGCCTGGGAATTGGTTAAAGGTTTTACCAGCGATCATGGTCGCTGTATCGCTGGTCGAGATCCAGCGCACAAATTCAAAGGCTGCATCGAGATTGCGCGAGCCCTTGGGAATACCAACCGTCCAACCGCCGACCCACGATGACTTAGGCGGCGCGCCATCGGGCCCGGTCGGCAAGAAGTCGATGCCATACTGGAGATTAGGCGCATAACGCTTCAAAGCCGAAAGTTCCCAAGGGCCAAAAGGTGCCATCGCCGTTTTACCTTGGAAGAAGGGGTGTTGCGTACCGCTTCCGAAACCAGCTTGGAAACCTGAGATCTTGGTCGGATCGTGCTTTTTAGCGTAAGCGGTCATCCATTCCAAGGCTTTGACAACGTTGGGGTGGTTGGCTGTGATCTTACGGCTATCAGGTTCGTAAAATTCGCCGCCGAAACACCATCCCCACGTAAAGAGCGAGTTCGCTGCTCCGTAGACCGTCCACGGAATGAAGCCTAAACGCTCGATACGGTTGCCATCGACTTTGGCGATGATCGTATCGTACTCATCCATCTCTTCGACGGTTTTAGGCGGCTTCTCCGGGTCGAGCCCTGCATCAACAAACACATCTTTGTTCCAGAAGAAACCAAAGTTCGGGTCGGAGCCATAGGTCAGCGACCAAACCTTGCCTTCATAGACGGTTTGATTCCATGAAGGCGACCAGTAATTTTCCGGCTTGATACCAGCGGCGGCGATCCGATCGTCAAGCGCTTCGAGCGCGCCACGGGCCGCCCATTCGGCTACCTGCGGGCCATCGACCCAGGTTACATCTGGCGGCTTGCCACCCGCGATAGCTGTAAACAGTTTTGCGTTGGTTGAAAGGTCGTTGGCTGCATAGACCGCATTCACACCTATATCTGGGTTTTCATCCTCGAAGGCTTTCCAATACTCTTCATACAACGGAGCATCTGCACCACCATAGGGATACCAAACCTCGATCACCGTTGAACGACCAGCTGCAGCTTGACGTGGAGCGGGCGTAGGTTCAACCGCACCGGCTTCAGCACGTAATACCGTAGCAGTTGGTCCGCCAGAAGGAGCCTGTGCACCTCCACCTGGAGGTGGAGTTCCTTGACAAGCGGCGAGAAGGGGCAGGAAGGCTGTACCACCGATCGCGGTCGAGAGTGTCTTGAGGAATGTTCGTCGGCTCAATGGTTTGCGGCTTTGCTCTTGCATAGCAAGATTACCTCCATTGGCAATGAACTCAATCAACCGACCGACACTGATGCAGGGGAAGGATGATGAACAGAACTTGGGCCTAGCGGATCAGCTTTCTCCTTTCTTGGTTGTAAAACTGCAAACGATCAAGCTGCATAATGCGGAGGGTTTCGTATGAATATCACAGGCTTTCGAAGCTAACACGCTCGTTGAGAGGTCGAAAGCCTTGGAAAGCTATCGCGAGAGATTCATCAACTACGAAACGTACCTTCAGCCCTATGCAAAGGGTCAGAGAATGGATACAATAAGCCTAGACTGCGTTGTATACGCATCTACCTGCCGAGTTGAGCGGAATATATTGTCGCAACAACCGAGCAATGAAAGTATATTCGTAAGTAAATCGTAAATGGTTCTTGGTGTAGGGTTATCTTAGCAGATTTTAGCTTGATGTCAAGCAATCTCAACAGCTAGATACCGCTAGCATACGCGCTATGAACCATTTACAAAACAGTGGGAATTCGGCTTATCTGGCGCTCTTGACATTCTTTCAAGATAGAGTACCATACAGCAATCCATATCGTTTCATTTACGAATACATTTCGTCGATCTAGGAAGTGCATCATGATAGAGTCTATTCGTTGGGCTACACCCGATGAGCGACGCGAACAGATCTTAGCCTATTTGCGAGATCGCGATCGAACCTCCGTTGCCGATTTAAGCCAGATCTTCAACGTATCGGAAGTGACGATGCGAAAAGATCTCGATCTGCTCGAATCACAGGGCTTGTTAAAACGGGTACACGGTGCCGCTGTTGTCTCGGGACGTGGCCGTTTGGAGATGTATTTTGCCGCTCGTGAACAGATGAATCTCGAAGCGAAACGACGGATCGCCCAAGCAGCTCTTCGTTACATCAGCCCTCACCAAAATATCTTTCTTGATGCAAGCACTACAGCCTTCCAGATCTCACGCTTACTCAAAGATCACGGCGATCTCACCGTCGTGACCAATGGCCTCTATACCGCGCTCGAGCTATCATGTTGCGCCGACATCACCGTGATCGTCGTGGGCGATCTGGTGCGCCGCCACTCTAGCTCGCTGGTAGGAGGCCTGTCACAAGACCTGATCCAGCGCCTGCATGTCGATATCGCCTTCTTCGGCGCGCGCGGCATCACGCCTCAGGCTGGTCTCACCGAAACAGACATTCACGAAGCGCAGCTCAAACAACGCATGGTGCGCGCCGCCGATACCGTGATCGGGGTTGCCGATGCGACAAAATTCGGTACGGCCTATCTCAATTCGTTTGCGCTACCCGAAGAGATCGACCGCATTATCACCGATTCGAGCGTCGACGCTCAAACCGTGAAAGAGTTCCGCGACAGCCAGATCGAAATCGATATCGTGTAAAATAGCGGCACACTCAACTTCTTCCAGCAAAGGTGCATACTGCTCGCTACGAGCTGCGTTGAGATGTCAATGGAGACATAACAGATGCAACATCTCATAAGCGCAAACTACTTTCGCGACACATTCCCGTTGTTTGTAGCCCCAGCGCGCCACGGAATGGTCGCGAGCCACTATCACGACTTCTTTGAGCTGGTGTATGTCATCAGCGGCTCGGGTATGCACGCGATCGGCACAGCCTCCTACCCGATCCATGCTGGCGATATCTACGTGATCAGTCCCAACGAGCCTCACGCCTACTACCCCATCGAAGGCCAGCAGCTCAATATCATCAATGTGCTCTTCCAGCCCGAAATCCTCGACGACTCGCTACTTAACAGCAGCGCCCAAATCGGATTAACGGGCTTGCTCTATCTTGAGCCGCTCTTTCGGGTCGAAAGCCGCTTCGCCCACCGCCTCAATGTTCAAGGCGTCTTAGCCTATCGTATCGAACAGTTGCTCAACGAAATGCAGAACGAACAGGACGAGCGACTGCCGGGCTACGAACTCATCTTAAAAAATACCTTCTGCAACCTTTTGATTTTGATCAGCCGCGCCTACGAGAAGCAGTTGCAAAAGAGCGGCATCAATAGCGAGTTCTCCCGTCGCCACGCCGTCGTCGAAGCGGCTATGCGCTATATCGAAACGCACCATACCGAATCGGTGTCGCTAGCCGATGTGGCCCAACACACCGCCATGAGCGCAAGCCGTTTGGCGCATCTCTTCAAGCAACACACCCGCCGCAGCTTGATCTCTTATCTGCACGAATACCGCATCAACCGCGTCAGCGCCGACCTTTTAGAGAGCGACGCGCCCGTGAGCGAGCTAGCCAAGCGGCTCGGCTACAGCGATCTGCGCTTCTTTTACCGCGTCTTTCGCCGCTATCGAGCCTGTAGCCCAACCGAATATCGTCAACGTTTTCGCAAAAATCAAGTCACGACCTAATCGAGCGCGTTCAGCACAGAACGCGAAGCAATCTTTACATCATCTCTGTTTGCCAGATTGGGACAGCGCGCTACGACAATGTTCGTTACATTAGGGAGTTTCGAGTGACAACACCATCATCAAACGGCAGCAGCCACCTTGTCCGCCAGAACGCTTGGTTCGTCCGCACCGTCCAAATCGGCAAGCTCGAAGAGCATAACTTTGAAGGCAAACCGTGGACAACGGCTATCTATAAACAGCCAACCGATCAGCCAGTTCAAATCACAAAAGAGGGTCTGTTAGGCGATGAAAACACCGGCGCCGTGCGCGACCTCGACCGTGCGATCTGTTGCCATCCCTTGGCCCACTACGATTTCTGGCGCAGCTACTTCCGACGCGATATCCCGATCGGTTTCTTTGGCGAAAACCTCACCATCGAAGGCATTTTGGAAGAAACAGCCTGTGTAGGCGATATTATTCGCTGTGGAACAGCGATTCTCCAGATCACTCAACCTCGCACTCCCTGCTTCAAGCAAGCCCGCAAAATGAACGAGCCGAAGTTCGTCAAGCTGATTATGCAAACAGGCAAGCCGGGCTTTCTGACCCGCGTGCTCGAGCCAGGGGTCGTGCAGGTAGGTGACGCGTTTGAGCTGCTTGAGCGCCCACACCCCGAGGCGACGCTGACGTTTGTGCAGCGTAAACGCTACGAACCAGAAGATAAACAGACCGCGTTTGAATTGTCTCAGCTCGCACCGCTGGCCCACGACTGGAAGGCGGATTTCAAGAAAATGGCGGAGTCCTAAGCAATGCCTAAACTCGCAGTCTTTCCCAAAGGCTATTTCGACGATCTGGTAGCCCAGCGTATGTCGCTGTTCGAATGGATCGATCTGGCTGCCACCCTCGATGTCGACGGCCTCGAACTCTACCCAGACTTTTTCGCCTCGTTTGAAGATGACTACCTCGACCAAGTTGCAGCGGCCATGCAGCGCCACAACTTGAGCATGCCCATGTTCTGTTATTCGCCCGATTTCACCCAGCCCGAAGCGGAGGCGCGCGCCGCCGAGCTAGAACGCTCGCGCCGAATAATCGATCTGGTGGCGCGTTTCGGCGGCAGCACCTGTCGCGTGCTCTCGGGCCAAGCTCGTCCGGGCCTCGACCCCGAACAGGCCCTCGGCTGGGTAATCGAAAATATCAAGGCACTTTTACCCTACGCTCAAGAACGCCAGATCACGCTCGTACTCGAGAACCACTACAAAGATGGCCGCTGGCTCTACCCCGAGTGGGCCCAGCGCCGCGAACGCTTCCTCGCCATTCTTGCAGCGATCGATTCGCCCACACTAGCTGTCAACTACGATCCATCGAACGCGATTTTGGCCGGAGACGATCCCTACGAACTGCTCGATATCGTGCTGCCGCGTGTTGTCACGATGCACGCCTCAGACCGCTTCTTGGTCGCGGGCACGCTCGATGATCTGCGCCAAGCCGATGGCACACTTGGCTACAGCCCCAACCTGCGCCACGGCGTGATCGGCAAAGGTATGATCGACTACGATCGACTCTTTACAGCGCTTTCAAAGGCTGGCTTCAACGGCTGGATCAGCATTGAAGATGGTGAGGCGGGTATGGAGCCGCTGCGCGAGAGTGTAGCCTTCTTAAGAGCGAAATTCGCCCAATATTGGCCCCCAATAAGGAGACAGAAAAGATGAACGACCGTTATACAGGCAAAGTTATTCTAGTCACGGGCGCGACCCGTGGCATTGGTGAATATATCGCCCGACGCATGGCGAACGAGGGCGGAAAAGTCGCGATCTGTGGGCGCTCAGAGAAAGAAGGCCAAGCCCTCGCCAAAGAGCTAGGCGGCCCAGAGAAAGCCATCTTCATCCGCGCCGATCTGAGCCAAGTCGACGACTGTTTCAAAGTTGTCGACGAGACCGTCGCCACCTTCGGGCGGCTCGACGTGCTAGTCAACAACGCCGCATCGGTCTCGCGCGGCACGGTCGAAAACACCACTCCCGAAAAGTTCGACGCTATGATGGCGATCAATGTGCGCGCCCCTTTCCTAACCATTCAGCGCGCCATGCCAACCTTCAAAAAGCAATTTAAAGAAGAGCAGAACGGCGGCGTGATCATCAATATCACCTCGGTCAACTCCTATGTGGGCGCGCCCAACTTGGCAGCCTATTCGGCCAGCAAAGGCGCCTTGGTAACGCTCTCGCGCAACTTGGGCAACTCGCTGGCGCAATACCGCATCCGCGTGCACGCCCTCAACGTAGGCTGGACCCTAACCGATGGCGAGCGCGTCGTGCAGCGCGAGGAAGAGAACGCCCCCGAAGATTGGGCCGAGCGCATCGGCGCCACCCGCCCGTGGGGTCGTCTCTTGCTGCCAGAAGATATCGCCGCCGTAGCCTGTTTTGTGGCCTCCGACGAGGCGCGCGTCTTCTCGGGCGAAGTGATCGACCTCGAACAGTTCCCGATGTGGAGCCCTGGCCCAGCACGAGAGGGCTAAGCAATGAAGCCGATCGTTCAAATCTCGCTCGACTTCCAGTCGCTCGACGACGCCCTGCACACCGCCGAAATCGCGGTGCAGGCTGGTGTCGATTGGCTCGAAGTTGGCACACCGCTCATTCTTGGGGCTGGCGCTGTGGCGGTCGATGCCCTGCATAAACGCTACCCCAATCACCCGATCGTGGCCGACATCAAGTGTATGGACGCGGGGTATCTGGAAGCCGAGCAGATGTTTAGGGCTGGAGCCAGCCATGTCGTTGTGATGGCGCTCGCTCACCCCTCAACTGTGGCAGGCGCGGTGCGAGCCGCCAAAACCTACAACAGATCGGTTATGGCCGACATTATGCTCTGCAGCGACAAACCCACCGCCGCCCGCCAGATGCAAGACTTGGGCGTCGATATCGTGATCGTGCATACCGGCTTCGACGAACGCCACGCCGAAGTTGGCAAAACGCCCTTCGATGATCTCGATGCCGTCCGCGCTGCCGTCGATCTTCCCTTGCAAGCCGTCGGCGGCATCAGCCTTGAACAAGCGCCGCTGCTGCCCGCCAAAGGCGCTTCGATCGTTGTGATCGGCGCGCCCTTAGCCGTCTCCGACCACTCCTTCACCACAGGAGCCAGCGACGAGCAGCTCTTCAACATCATCCAAGACTTCGTCTCGCGGGTGAAAAGCGGCGGCAGATCAGCAACATAGAGAGGTTCGCAGCTATGTCTACAATGCCAGCACTCGTCTTCACGGCCCCCCGTGAAGGCACCAATCTTCAAGAGATTCGCCGTCCCGAGCCGGGGCCGGGCCAAGTTCTGCTCGAAGTCGCTGCAGTCGGTGTCTGCGGCACCGATGTCCATATTTGGCAGGGCAGCTTCGATCTCAAAGGCCCGGTTGTGTTAGGCCACGAATTCGGCGGCATTGTGCGTGCCATCGGTCCGGGCGTCGAGGGCGTGCAGATCGGCGAACGTGTCGTTTCGGAAACGCCCTTCTCGGTCTGTGGCCAGTGTGTCTACTGCCGTAGCGGCAACTACAACGTCTGCCCCCACCGCCGTGGCTTCGGTATTCTGGCCGATGGCGCAATGGCGACCCATGTGGTTAGCCGCCCCGCTATTCTGCACCGCGTGCCCGCCAATGTGCCCATGGCCCACGCTTCCTTAACCGAACCAGCCTGCGTGGCCTACAACGCCATTATGGAAAAGAGCCGCCCGCGCGCCGGTGACCATATCGTGGTGATCGGCCCTGGCCCGATCGGTTTAATGTGTACTGCCATCGCACGCTTAGCTGGTCCCTCGCGCCTAACCGTGATCGGTTTGCGCCAAGATGGTAAGCGTCTCGAATTGGCCAAGCAGATGGGCGCCGATGAGGTGATTGTCGCAGACGAAGAGGACGCCGTTGAGCGCGTGCTCTCGCAGGGCGATGGCTTCGGGGCCGATCTTGTGATCGATGCGGTCGGCGTCTCGGCCACCCTCAACCAAAGCCTTGATCTGGTGCGCCCCAACGGCCAAATCACCAAGATCGGCTGGGGGCCGCATCCGGTCGGCTTCAGCCTCGACCGCCTGATCTCGAAGGCTGCCACCCTGCAAGGCTCCTTCAGCCACACCTACACCACTTGGGAACGCGTGCTGACCCTGATGGGCAGCGGCATCCTCGATGTCAGCCCGCTGGTCAATCTCTACTCGCTCGAAGAGTGGGAGCAAGGCTTCCACGCTATGGAGACGCTCGACATCCCCAAGGCGGTGCTTTTGCCCAACGGCCGCGAGATCGCCGACTTGGCCTAAGCCATCTATGCAAAGGGCTTTCGCAACACAATGCGAAAGCCCTTTACAATAAGCAAGCTGCTCGTTTCCCATCACGCGAAATGCAATGCTTTGGCGGCTTGGTCTTTCCCTTCCAGGCAGTCTATGGCGCGTCCGCCTACGGCTACCAGATGGGCTAGCCTGCCCTCATCCCCAGCCCTTCTCCCGCAAACTGTACATTACCCACAAATCAACATACGGTCAGCGTTATCGGCCCTCACCCCCCGGCCCCCTCTCCCGCACTGCGGGCGAGGGGGTGAATGCACCCCGTTCTGTGCTCTCAAGGATACTCCCGCGATGGTATGCGAACGATCGCCTTTTGCCGCCGACACAACTTTTGGCTAATGCATAGCTCCCGCAACGGCGGGAGAAGGGTGCCAAGCGACGCGCTCGGCGTTCATCAGCGAAGGGCGGCGTTTCAATCGCTGTAGGCAGCGAATGCAACGCAAGGCCCGAAGGCTTGAATGGAGGGACTAGCATTTGATAGCCGTAGGCGGACGCGTTTAGGACCGAATGGCTGCGAGAGACCTGACCGCCAGAGCCAAATACAACGCTGTATCTTTCGAGAGAACAGAACTCTGTGCCAAAGCGCTGGCTTAGATATCGGGTGGTGGCTCTGGCTCGCCCATTAAGTCGCCGTACCAGCGCTCTAGCCATTCGAGCGCCTCGCGCAAGCGCGCAGGGGGCAGACGCCGATAGGAACTGATGCCGAACTGCCGATAGAGGCCGCTGTAGATGCCTCCGTATTCGTTGCGTCGGGTGCGCGCCGAAAGCGTCGAAGCCACTCGCCGCACCGCTTGGGCCAGCGTCACCGCGTTGGTATCGCTGATGCTCGCAGAGCGCTGGCCGCGCAAGGCCGCAACTTGGTCGTCGTCGCGATAGCTGTCGGCCTCTAGCTGACGCTCGATCAGCATCTGGTGGCGCGCCAAGGTCGCCATTGCCAACTCGGCTTGATAGGCCGCCTCTGACTGCTGCATCTGGTGTGTCATAGGCAGCAATTCATCCTCTGGGCTGTAGCCTTGGGGTTTAAACGACTGCCATAGTATCGAAGCAACCTCGCGCTGAAAGAGCAAAATCTGCTCGCGGGCGCTGTCACTGATCTGCTTCAGATCGATGGTCGCCAGCCAAAAGGGTACAAGATCGAGGCGCAGACAAGGGGTCTTTTGGCCGCTGCTCTGCTCCTCATCATCGTCTAACACCAAGGAGCGCAGGCCCTCGCGCAATAGAGCGTGCGCCCGTATGCGCCGCACCTGGGGCGCAGGGTCGATCTCTAGGCGCTCGCAGGCCAAAGGAATAGAGAGATAACGCTCGTTGGGGCTCAAGGCAAGCAGAGCAATAATATCGTTAGAAAGAAAGCTCTTCTGATTGGTCAGCGACTTATTCGCTCGCAATCTCTATCCTCCTCTATTAAATCTTTTCTCATCTAGCACACCATGACGTATAAACTGGCATCAATATTGCTAACACAATATATGAACCAAAACCCAATCCCAGCTATACGTTGCCTTTATAGGTCGCTCCTATAGTTGTTCAATAATACGTTTGTATAAACGGCTTTTCAAGTGTGCCCGCTCTATCCGCTAATACACTTAACCAAATTTATTATATCTTGATAAACAAAAATATTTTAGAATACTATTCCTACATAAGATGTTCGCTAGCAGCTGATAAAAAAGTGACAAATTACTCTACATATTATCGTATAGCAAATAAACATGAAAAAGATCATAGAGAAGCCGCATCGCAATAGAGAGCCTTAGCATAAGCATGTAAATAACATATTTTCATCGATCTTAGCTATTTTTTAATAGAAAATAAATATTTTCTCTACTAAAATGCATGCCCTCTAGCCACTTTTTCGCTAGAACATCAACAGATATAACTAAGTCGATTTCACACTTTTGTACCCCTTTTTGGTACTATATCAATAGAGGAAATTATGTTATGCTACACTTCAACGATGGTTCTTAGCGGTCTCGTTCACAATCGCTTTGTCTCACATAGTAGCCGTTACTACCGTTTGTTCCTTACTTACGTCTAGCACAAAGAGCCTGAACAGTTTATAATCCGTATAAATTCGGCTCTAAGGGAGTCACGCTCCGGCATCATGATAAGCAGCTTCCAATACAAATGGGTGTTCACTTATGGCCGCACGAACCGAATTCGAGGAACTAGATATAGCCCAACAAATTCTTAGTGCTGTTTTTGCCAGCACTCCAGATGGCCTGGTTGTGCTCGACGAGTCGCTCGTTATTTTGCAGGCAAACCCGACCTTCTGCGGATGGGTAGGACGCAACCATTCAGACGTCGTCGGCCAGTTTATCGGCGATGTTTTGGTGTGCGAACAGCTCGTGCCGGCGCTTCATCGACTCACTACCAACAACTTGGCCTCAACCGAAATCGAATTTATCACTACTGTCCCTGTGCGGCGCTCGCTCTTAGCCCATATAGCCCGTCTCAACGCGGGACGCCTCAACGGCTGGATCGTTGCTCTTCACGATCAAAGCGAACGCAAGCGGCTTGAATACCAAAAGATGGAATTCATCAACATCGCAGCCCACGAGTTACGTACCCCCTTGATGGCTGTGATAGGTTTCGCTAATTTGCTGGCGCGTGGCTTACAGGGCCAGCTCGATAGTCGTCACCAAGAATTCTTGACCAGCATTGTCGATGGCGGTCGCCAACTCAAACTGATCGTCGATGAAATGCTGCAATTTGCTCACCTTGAAGAAGGCTATCTCGAAGAGGATGTCGATAGCGTTGGCAGCCTCTATGTGCTGATCAACGAAATCGTTTTAGGGCTACAACAGCGTGCTAAAGACAAACGAGTTGTTATAAAAGTTGATGTTGACCCCACCATTGTGGTGCAACAAGGTATTCAATTATTACGCACCGCACTCAATCAGATTTTGCTGAATGCCATCAACTTCAACCGCCCCGATGGGAGCGTTCGGATTGTGGCACGCCAACAAGATGATGAAATTTCGATCGAAGTCGTCGATACTGGTATTGGCATCGCAACCGCCGATTTAGAGTTGATCTTCCAGCCCTTCGCCCAAGTTGAAGATCACTATATCCGCCAAGTTGGCGGGCTCGGCCTCGGCTTGTCAATCGCAAAACGCGCCATTGCTCAACTCGAAGGAACGCTCTCGGTTGATAGCACCCTTGGCAGCGGAACAACCTTTGTGCTGCGCTTCCCGGCCAACCGTACAGCTCTCAATAGCGAGCTAGCAGCCTTGCAAGCACAGCTCAAAGCGACCAAACAACAGACCCGCGAATACGCTCGCGATATTCAGTCGCTCTATAGCCAGCTCCAAAAGCACTCGCTCGCTACGCTTGCCAGCATTACCGAAGCGCTTGAAACACGCGATGTCTACTTCCGCAATCATACCGAGCGCGTTACCGAGCTGGCACTCAAAATCGCTCAGCACCTCGGCTATTCCGAGCTCTATCTGGGCACCTTAGAGACCGCATGCCGTATCCACGATATCGGTAAAATCGGCATTCCCGACGCCATCATCAACAAAGCGGGCGCGCTCACCGAAGAGGAAGAGCAGATTATGCGCCAGCACGTCACCTTGGGGCGACGCATTCTCGAACCGCTCACCTTCCTCAAAGATGCACTGCCGATCGCCTTTTCGCACCACGAGCATTGGGACGGCAGCGGCTATCCAAACGGTATGAAGGGCGAAGAGATTCCCTTTGGCGGCCGAATCATCGCCGTAGCAGATGCCTACGATGCGATGGTCTCGCCCCGCTCGTACCGTGAAGCACTCTCGCAAGAAAAAGCGCTCGAGATCCTACAAGCGGGCGCGGGCAGTCAGTGGGATCCAAAAGTTGTAGAAGCGCTTATGACAGTTCTGCAAAAGACACCATCAAAAGTAGAACAATTGTAAACGTTTTGTCTCTAGGGTAGTCTGCCCTCGGCATGATATACTCAAGACAGATTGGCTTAAACCTTACGATAGTTCTTATCGTAAGGTTTTTTCATACACGCGTTAGGGGAGCCGCATGAACCTTTCTCAAGCTCAGAAGAGTGATCTTGAAGCGCTTCACGAGCACGACTTTCGCCAAGGGTACCTTGATACACTGCCGCTTTGGTTAGGTGCATTCCCCTTCGGCGTCGTATATGCCATCAGCGCCCTCAATGCAGGGCTTTCTAACTGGCAGACCATCGTTATGTCGCTGATCGTCTATGCTGGAGCCGCCCAGTTTACCGCTGTGGGGCTATTCGCAGCCGGAGCCGCCCCAATCAGTATTGTGATCACTACCGCGATCATTAATGCGCGCCACCTGTTGTTGGCAGCGACCCTTGTGCCCTATCTACGCAAAGAGCGACTGAGCATCAAAGCCTTGATCGCCGCACAACTCACCGATGAAAGCTTCGCGATCGGCATGAGTCGTTTTATAGATGGTAAGGGCAGCATTCGTTACCAACTCGGCAGCAATTTAAGTATGTATACGGTCTGGCAAGTGAGCACGATTCTTGGGGTGTTCATCGGCGAGCGCATTCCCAATACAAGCGACTATGGTCTTGATCTGGTCTTTCCCTTTACCTTTATTGGGCTCTTGGTGCCGCTGCTCAAAACGCGCATCAACCGTACGGTCGCAGCCTGGGCCGCCGTTTTTGCGATCGCGGGCGCGCTCTTGATGCCGGGCAGTTGGTACCTTTTGATGGCAGGAATTTTGGCCAGCGGGATCGGTTGCTGGCTCACATTGCGAAAGAAGGAAGCATAAGGTATGGAATGGCAACGTGGCGAATTCACGATCAGCATCGATAAGGCGCGTCTCGATGTCGATAGGATCCACGCTTGGTTGAGCTCGACCTATTGGGCAGAAGGTATTCCACGCGAGATCGTCGAGCGTTCGATTGAGCATTCGTTTGTTTTTGGCATATACACGGGCCAAAAGCAGGTCGGTATCGCGCGTGTAGTCAGCGATTTCGCCACCTTTGCCTATGTCGGAGATGTCTATATCGACGAGCAGTATCGTGGCCATGGTCTAGGCAAATGGCTGATCGAAACGATTGTCACCTACCCAGAGCTGCAAGATTTACGTAACTGGCATTTAGCAACCCGCGATGCACACGGTTTATACGAACGCTTCGGCTTTAAAACACTCGATGATCCTAGGCGAATAATGCGGCGCCACGACCCCGATGTCTACAAACGCCAATCAGGCAACAGAGAGAGCTGAGGAAGCAGATGGATATATGGCTTACATTGCTCGGTATGGCGCTGGTCACCTATGCTGCGCGCGCGCTCCCGCTGATTGTGATGCGGAAAGAGCTGCCTGCTTGGCTCACAACTTGGCTCAGCTTTGTGCCGGTCGCAATCTATACAGCGCTGGTTGTACCACCACTCTTGGTCAAACAACTCGATCAAGGGCCCAGCCTTAGATTCGGAGCTGAAGTGCTTGCAGGTATCGTCGCCGCCATCGTAGCTTGGCGAAACGGCAATATCCTACTGACAATTATTGCGGGACTGCTCTGCTTCTGGTTGCTACGTTGGCTCGGTTTATAGCTGCTTTTACGCTCAAAAGAAGCGCCATACGCAAGATAGGGTAGATTTTCGATAGCGAGGCAAAGCCTCGCTCTTTTTATCAAATCCTTTTGATCAGTTCATATCAAATCCCTTTACAGACGTGCATGCTCTTCGCTCAGAAAAACGAAAAGCCGGGAAAAGGAGAGTCACGTTCCGCTCTGCCAAAGGCCAAAAAGTAAGTAGTCTACCGGATTTAGTATCGGTAGTCTGGCGGCTGGCTCTCTTCCCCAAAGCAGGCTGTTAGCGCGTCCGCCTACGGCTACCAACAGCTTGCCCGAAACCGGGCTGTTGTAGCTGTGTACCGAAAGACCATCCCAAAATCCAACGATTCAAGCGGATTTCGTATCATACTAAATCGCTAGATTACTCGTTATTTGGCTTTCGGCGGAATGGAACTTAACTATTTCTTTCCCTGTTTTGTCTTTCCTACCTTACAAGAGGCCAAGTTTTTACTTGGATTCGGTATAAAATTGGGCAGCGCTTCTATTCTTCTTTCACTATAGGTCTTCGACAAAAATATACATCGATCTATATACTATTTTTTAGTTGTATGCTTGCTTTGCCAAGCTGTCTCAAACTATGCTGCCTGAAATAAAAATGCTCTCATCGAACATTATATAAAATAACGATCCAACTATAATCTCTAGAGAAAGCACAATGCCTTAGCCTTCAGCAATTCTAGTAGGTTAAGTGTACATAGATCTGTCGAATTTGCTAGATTAAGCTCTTTTTCAAGCGGCTTTCGCCGATTGAAGCCGGCAGCAGGTGCTGCTTATAGCGATAGAACTATTTCTAAGCGAAATTGAGCTTGATACAGCCTACTCATGCTCACTAGCGCTCGCAGCAGCAAGTTGAAACCCCAGGAATAGCAAATCTTCCACAAGCTTATCCACTTATCCACGAAGTTATCCACAATTCCAGCCCCCAGCACCCGATCAGCAAAACATGCTAGCGTTAACATTGCTCTAACATTGCACTGATGTCTTTCTTACATACGATTGGTATTATAAAGTCAGTTAGTTGATTGATCTGTTTAGATATTGAAAGTAGAGGAGATTAGAGAGATGACAACCCTTATTTTAGGTTCTTTCCCATATATTTCCGCAGTTCGCAGCATTCCTGTCCGAAATACGACTTCTCCTAACGTCAGTTTCAGCGCAACCGAAACCAAGGAGTCGTATATCGTTAAGGCGACTATTCCGGGTATCAACCCCAACGACCTCGAGATCGAGCTGGCTAATCAAACTCTTACTATCTCGGGCGAAGGTTTTAAGCGTAGTTTCCGCTTTAGCTTGCCTTTGAACGCAGATGCGGTCGAAACCAGCTATGAATTCGGTATCTTAACCATCACTCTTCCGAAGTCTGATGCGCTGAAACCGCGCCGTATCACGGTTCAGAATGTTTTGCCCGTTAGCGCTCCCGCCATCGAAGAGCAGACTAACGTAGAGCCGAGCGTTGTAGAACAGCCAGCCGCGTAGGCTTGCTTGATATAGAGAGAGCGCGCCTTCCATCGCATCTAGTAGCGCGCTTGAACCCTGTGTGAGAAGTATTGAGCGATGCGATGTGTATTATTTCGGCTAGTGACCCTTCGGGTCGCTAGCCGGTTTGATTCATAAAGGCGCTTTCGCATCTGCTAAAGGCCGCGCTTGCTTATTCCGCCATAAACACACTCGAAACTTGGTTTTCAGCCTTTAGAGCACTCATACCAAATCTAGTTGATTACTTTCTATTTGGCCTTCGGCAAAATGGAATGTAACTATGTTTGTTGTGCCCGTTTTTGTTTGTCTGCGTTACAAGAGCGCAAACCTTTAAACAGATTTGGTATCATATCGGATGTAAAAAACGGGCTACACAACGCTTGCTATAATAGGTTTTATAGAAAAACTGTTAGTAAGCTCTGAAACGTATAAGGATTAATATGACACTCCGCTGGGGCATTCTAGGAAGCGGCGATGTGGCCGAGAAGAAGGGCGGGCCTGCCCTTCAACAGGCAGCTGATTCGATGGTTGTAGCTTCGATGCGCCGCGATCCAAAAGCGGCTCAAGACTTTGCAACACGCCACAATATCCCTCGCTTTTATACCTCAGTTGATGCCTTGCTTGCTGACCCAGAGATCGATGCGATCTACGTAGCGTCGCCCGTGTATGCGCATCGCGAACACACTATCGCAGCCGCTCAGGCCGGAAAGCACATCTTGGTTGAAAAACCCATGGGCCTAACAAGCGGCGATTGCGAAGAAATGATTGCAGTCTGCAAGCGGGCCGGAGTTCAGCTCGGCGTCGCCTACTATCGACGTTTCTACCCGGTGATCACACGCGTGCGCGAATTGCTGGGCGAACGCGCGATCGGCCAAGTTATTCAGGCCCAGTGCTTGTTCGGCTCGTTCTTTACGGGCAAAGATCAACAGGCCAACAGCCTCTGGCGCAGCATTCCAGAATTGGCGGGCGGCGGCGTGTTAATGGATATCGGCAGCCATCGTATCGACTTGCTGCTCTATCTCTTAGGCCCGCTCGCCGAGGTGCGTGCCCTTGTTAGCACCCAAACCCAAAAGATAGAGGTTGAAGATAGTGCATCGCTGCTGCTCGCTTTCGAAAACGGCGCGCATGCACTGCTCGGCTTCTATTGGAATATGCGCGAACGGGTGGACCGTCTCGAGATCAACGGCACAAACGGTCGAATCGTTATCAGCCATCTGGAAGAAGGCAGACTCGAACTGTATCGCTATGGACACGAGGTCGAATACCAAACCCTCCCGCCCCCTAAGCCGACCCACATCGGCTTGGTCAACGATTTCGTTCAGAGCGTTGCGATCGGGCGAGCGCCTGCGGTCAGCGGCGAAGATGGCTTAGCGACCAATCGCGTGCTCGATGCTGCCTACCGCGCTTCCTTAGAGCGCCGTACTATTCCCGTTCATACCATCATCCGTTAATCGAAGCTATTGCGCTTATAGCAAAACCGTTTACCTGCATGTTTGTGATGCTGGGAAACGAAAACGGCCAAGCAAGCATTGTCTGGTTCCAGTCTGCTGAAGGCCAAATTTGATAACAAACAGGCACAGTTCCTTGCTGGAGCTGTGCCTGTTTCTATCTTATACGAGATCCGCTTGAATCATTGGATTTTGGGGCAGTCTCTCGACACACAACTACAACGCCCTGCTTATGGGCGAGCTGTTGGTAGCCGTAGGCGGACGCGCTAGCAGCCCGCTTTGGGGAAGAGAGCCAGCCGCCAAAGTGCTGAACTGATCAAACAGATTTGGCATTATAGAGTGTTAAACAAAGACAATTATCACAATCTCCCTACGACTCAAGTTAGCAGAAGGTATTTTGCTTATTGCAGAGCTCTAAAACCGCAACTAAGCGCACGTTAACGATCTAACGGTCGCTCCTCGGCATTGATGCGGAAACAAGGCTTTCCAAAGCAATCTGTACCACTTCGTGTTGCTCTGTACGCTAACTACAAACAGTTTCTTCTTCTATACAAACCGTTTTTTAATAGTGTCCATACTACTATTCTGGTTATAGCCAAACGCTACTATACATGTGGTGCAAGTGAAGCTTCCCAAAAGAACTTCCAGACGCTTCATTGAAGGCAAACGCACATTCAACCAAGCCGTGTCGCTCGGTCTGCCTTCGATCAATGGTGATCGTTGCTGCCTTTTTAATATGCCATTGATCGCACTGTGATCGCACGAGAGGATGTGACTTGTTATGCGTTATCTGCTAGACCAAGAATCATATGAAGAGATGATGAGCCGTACAGATCATAGCAATGACTGTTACGCTCGTCCCAAACGTTATCTTCATCATTTATATCGAGATGGTGTGAAATACGTTGTCGCCCGTGCCCTTCACGTCTGTCTGCAAGAAGCGCGTGAAGAGAACGATATCCCGGCGATCGCTCACCTTCAGATGCATATCAACGAGCTACAGCAGCTCGTCGCCGAAGCGAAACAAGCAGGTACATTTCACAATGCGACCATGCTAGGTGAAGCTCCACCGACCGATGACGGCGCGCCTCCCAATACCAATTCGTTCATTCCACCTATGCCTGGAACGGCAGAGGAGACCGGCCTCAACCGCACGCTGTTAAACGAGATGATTCTGCGTGTGATCTATAACAAGAGCCGTATCACCGGCGCCGCCTTGGCCGAGCATCTTCAACTCTTCTATGGCGTAGTCGAGCCGCTCTTAAACGATCTGCGCCGCGCCGAGTATATCGATATCGCGGGCCAGAAGGGCTATGGCGATTTCAACTACGAATATGTCTTGACCAGCAAGGGTAACCAAGCAGCTAACGAAGCGATGCTGAAGACTCAGTATGCGGGTGCAGCGCCCGTACCGCTGAGCGCCTATGTCGAAGCAGTGCGTGCCCAGACGATCAGGAACGTTGTGGTGACTCGCCGCAATATTCGCAAAGCCTTCTCGGACTTGATCATCAGCGATGCGATTTTGAACGATGTCGGTCCGGCCGTGAACTCCGGCTCGTCGGTCTTCTTGTTCGGCTACCCCGGCAACGGCAAGACCAGTATCGCCGAGCGCATCACACGCCTCATGGGCGACGCGATCTTCATTCCCTATGCGGTCGAAGCCGACGGCCAGATCATCAAGGTCTACGACCCGATCGTCCACGAGCTGGCCGCTGTCAACGATGAAGAACTTGGCGAGTACGACCGCCGCTGGGTATGCATCAAACGCCCCGTTGTGATCACCGGTGGCGAGCTTACCTTGCCCATGCTCGACCTGACCTACAACGAGGCTTCGCGCGTTTATGAAGCGCCCTTCCAGATGAAGGCCAACGGTGGCATCTTCTTGATCGACGACTTCGGTCGCCAGATGTGCCGCCCAATGGACCTGCTCAACCGCTGGATTGTGCCGCTCGAAAAGCGCTTCGACTACTTGACGACCGCGACCGGCAACAAGCTGGAGATTCCCTTCGACCAGTTGATCATCTTCTCGACCAATCTCGACCCGCACGACATCGCCGACGAAGCCTTCTTGCGACGTATCAAGTTTAAGATCAATGTCGTCGACCCCGACGAGACTCAATGGCGCAAGATCTGGGGTTTGGTCTGTAAGAGCCGTAAGGTGCCCTACGACGATCGAGGTTTGGATTATCTGATCGAGAAGTGGTACAAGCCCGATAATCGGCCCTTCCGTATGTGTCAGCCGCGCGACATCCTCGACCAGATGATCTCGATCGGCAAATACAATATGGAAAAGATCACGCTCAACCCCGACTTGATCGACGCCGCCTGTGCGACTTACTTCGTAAGCAAAGAGCGCCAGGACTTCGGTGCGAAAGTGCGTCTCGAATAGGAACTTTTTTCGCGCTGCTCGCTTAGGCTTTGTCGATATGGTTGGTGGAACTAGTTTTCACCAACCATATCCTACACTCGCGATCGACTTCTAGCAGTTTCGTTATCTCCATCAATAGCCTTTACACATTTTCTGTTGCTATAACCCCATTAAAACACAAGCTACAGTCGATTTTCCTAACTCCAAGCGTTTCTCTATCAAAAAGGTCGAGCTACAAGCCGATCGCTCATGAAGCAGAAACTTAAAGCCTACTTTCACAAAGTAGGGCGGGTTTCCTTTATGTCTAAATAGCTTAAAACTGTCTATAATAAGATATGATCATTTTCTCACTATTGGCTATAGACATATTTACTATTTCATTTATAATCAATAGTTATTGCTTTCTTGCGTCAAAGTGCTAGTGTCATTTTGACTTTATCGCATTCTATAGCCCTTATCTTTGGTGCTATTTGTAAGCGAACAAACTACTAACAGCTTTCTAGGGCGTTGTAAAGCGCTAGTCTTAAATAGACAACAAGTTTGCATGGGACTATAATGGAAGGTGCGCTCGTAAATAAATGACTACGATTAGGTTACTTCTTTTTACCATCAAATGCCTGAAACTAAGTGCGATCTCTCGGTCTTGCGTTAGCGAGACCCGTTGCACTTGATTGTTTGCGAGGAAAGGAGCAACGATGGCGGCGGTAGTATCGTTTACCCGTACCACAATCGGCAAAAAAATGCTGATGGCTGTTAGTGGTGCGATAGGTTACGGCTTTGTGATCGCTCACATGGCCGGTAACTTTCATGCTTTTGAAGGTCGCGAAGAATTTAACGCTTACGCTGAAGGTTTACGCACAATAGGCCAACCGTTCGTGCCACATACTGGTTTGCTCTGGGTGGTACGAATCGTTCTGTTAGTTGCAGTTATTACCCACGTTTGGATGGCGATCGATCTGTCGCGCCGCGACTTGGCAAGCCGTCCGGTCAAATATGCAAAGAAAGACACCGTTCAATCTTCTTTCGCAACCAAAACACTACGTTACGGTGGCACTGCGATTTTCTTATTCCTAGTCTATCATTTGATGCATTTGACCCTTGGCAATGCCCACTCGAACTTTATTCCAAACGATCCTTATCATAATCTCGTTTCAGGCTTCCAGAACCCAATTAGCGTAGCTGTCTATTTGGTCGCGATGGCGGCATTAGGCATGCACCTCTACCATGGCGTATGGAGTATGTTCCAAAGCCTGGGCCTCAATTCACGACGCACCGACCTGTTCTTCAGACGCCTAGCTCAAGCTTCAGGCATCTTGCTCTTTATCGGTTTCTCAATCGTACCGATTTCGGTCCTTTTGGGCATTGTAAAATAAAGCGGAGCGGACGATTATGGCTAGTGCTACAGACAAAAATGAATTCTTCACCGTTGCGGCCGAGCCACAGGTGAATTCGAATATTCCGCCCGGGCCACTGGCAGAGAAGTGGACCCAGCACAAATTCAACATGAAGCTGGTCAACCCAGCCAACCGCCGTAAACACACCATCATCATTGTAGGTTCCGGCTTGGCTGGCGCCTCTGCTGCAGCAACCTTGGGCGAGCAGGGCTACAATGTGCTCTGTTTCTGCTACCAAGACAGCCCACGTCGCGCTCACTCGATCGCTGCTCAAGGTGGTATCAACGCTGCTAAGAACTACCGCAACGACGGCGACAGCGTCTATCGCCTCTTCTACGATACGATCAAGGGCGGCGACTTCCGCGCCCGTGAGGCCAACGTCTATCGCTTGGCCGAGATCTCGTCGAACATTATCGACCAGTGTGTCGCTCAAGGCGTGCCCTTCGCCCGCGAATACGGCGGTCTGCTCGACAACCGCTCGTTCGGTGGTGCGCAGGTATCGCGTACCTTCTACGCGCGCGGTCAGACCGGCCAGCAGCTGCTGCTGGGCGCCTACCAAGCACTCAGCCGCCAGATCGACGCTGGCACCGTAAAGATGTTCCCGCGCACCGAAATGCTCGATCTGGTGATCATCAACGGCAAGGCTCGCGGTATCATCACGCGCAACATGGTGACGGGCAAGATCGAGCGCCACGTTGGCGACGCAGTTGTGCTCGCGACGGGCGGCTACGGTAATGTCTTCTACCTTTCGACCAATGCTAAGGGCTGTAACACCACTGCCATCTGGCGTGCCCACCGCCGTGGCGCGTTCTTTGCTAACCCGTGCTACACCCAGATCCACCCGACCTGTATTCCGGTCAGTGGAGATTACCAAAGCAAGCTGACCCTGATGTCGGAGTCGCTGCGTAACGATGGTCGTATTTGGGTTCCCAAGACCCCCGGCGACAAGCGCCCGCCGCACCAGATTCCTGAAGACGAGCGCGACTACTATCTGGAGCGCAAGTACCCCAGCTTCGGCAACCTCGCGCCGCGCGACATTGCAAGCCGCGCCGCCAAGGAAGCTTGTGACGCTGGACGAGGCGTTGGCCCCGGTGGCTTGGGCGTCTACCTCGACTTCTCGGATGCGATTAAGCGCTTGGGTCGCCAAAAGATCGAAGAACGCTACGGCAACCTGTTCGAAATGTACGCCCACATCACGGGTGAAGATCCCTATGTCACGCCGATGCGTATCTACCCGGCGGTTCACTACACCATGGGTGGTCTGTGGGTCGACTACAACCTGATGAGCAACATCACGGGTCTGTTTGTAGCTGGCGAAGCGAACTTCTCGGATCACGGCGCCAACCGCCTGGGTGCATCGGCTCTGATGCAGGGTCTCTCAGACGGCTACTTTGTGCTTCCTGCAACGATGGGTAACTACATCGCTAGCGAGAAGCCCGAGAAGGTCGATATCAACCACCCAGCCTTTGCCGAAGCCGAAGCCGAAGTTGTAGAGCGCACCAAGAAGCTGCTTTCCATCAATGGTAATCGCTCTGTCGACAGCTTCCACCGTGAATTGGGCAAGTTGATGTGGGATAACTGTGGTATGGCCCGTAGCGACGAGAGTCTGCGCTACGCACTCAGCGTTATTCCTAAGATCCGCGAGGAGTTCTGGCAGAATGTGAAGGTTCCCGGCGAAGGCGAAGAGCTGAACCAAGAACTAGAGAAAGCCGGACGCGTAGCCGACTTCTTAGAGCTTGCTGAACTGATGTGCATCGACGCTTTGCACCGCACCGAATCGTGTGGTGGTCACTTCCGCATTGAAAGCCAGACGGAAGATGGCGAAGCGAAACGCGATGATGAGCATTTTACCTATGTCGCTGCATGGGAGTCGACTGGTGTAGGCAAACCACCAGTACTGCACAAAGAACCCTTGAATTTCGAGAACGTGCAATTGGCAACCCGTAGCTATAAGTAAGTATGTATGATTGGGTGCCGACGCAGCAGAGCGTTTGCACCCAACACATCAAAAGGTATATCAATGAAGCTCACACTCAATGTTTGGCGACAAAAAGGCCCAAACGATAGCGGCCATTTTGAAACCTACCATACAGATAAAGTCTTGCCTGAAATGTCCTTCCTTGAGATGCTCGATGTGGTCAACCAAGACCTCATCGCAGAAGGCAAGGAACCGATCGCTTTCGATCACGACTGCCGCGAAGGCATTTGTGGTACCTGTGGCATGATGATCAACGGTGTACCGCACGGCCGCCAGATCGCAGGCACACCCACAACAACCTGCCAGCTCCACATGCGCTTCTTCAAAGATGGTGACACCATTACGATCGAGCCGTGGCGCGCCAAAGCCTTCCCGGTGCTGAAAGACCTTGTAGTTGACCGCTCGGCCTTCGACCACATCATTCAATCGGGCGGTTACATTTCGGTCCCGACTGGCGCAGCTCCCGATGGCAACGCCATTCCGGTGCCCAAGCCCAAGGCCGACTACGCCTTCGACGCCGCCGCTTGTATCGGCTGTGGCGCTTGTGTAGCCGCCTGTCCGAACGCTTCGGCAATGCTCTTCACGGGCGCGAAGGTAGCTCACCTAGCCGCCCTGCCCCAAGGCCAAGCCGAGCGCTACGACCGCGTTCTGCGCATGGTCGATACTCACGATGCCGAGGGCTTCGGTGGCTGTACCAACTTCGCCGAGTGCGAAGCGGTCTGCCCCAAGGGTATCTCGATCGATGTGATCGCACAGATGAACCGCGACCTCTTCTGGGCCAACCTGACTCGCAGCCAGCCCAAGGCCAAGAAAGAGAGCCACTAATTCTTACAGCAAAAACGGGGGTGGGTTTCGTCCCATCCCCGTTTTTTTGATTCTGCGGCTACGTCTCTAGCTTCCATCCGGTTTCAACCGCGTCCGCCTACGGCTACCAACATCCCACCCTCCAAAGCTCGCTGCGATCTCTGCCTGCGCAGCGAGTGCGCAGAGCCACAATGCAGCACATAGCTTTCCTTTGCTTCGGCAGCGAGCGCAGCTTTTGATACCAGATCTGTTTAAAGTCTTGCGCCCTTGTAAGGCAAAAACAGGGAAAGACACAACAAACATAGTCAAGTTCCGCTCGGCCGAAGGCTAAATAGAAAGTAATCAAGCGGGTTTGGTAGGAAGCAGCTTGAGGCGAGTACAAGCCAATCGCTGCCTTAGCAGCGACCGAGTGCCCGCATGGGAGCGAAAGCGATTTGATAGCCGAAGGCGGACGCGCTAGAAGCCCTCTTTGAGGCTAGAGAACTCGCCGCTGTATGCTAAAACGTTCCTAAGTGCCCAAGTGCGCTTCTTGTCAGGCGCTAGGAGGAAGCGTTCACACTCTCGCTTGTCTCGGGCGAATCGAGCGCTGTTTGAGGAGCGAGCTCTGGCACCGCTTGGATCTCGAAGCCATAGGCGCGGTAGGGGTCGAGCGTGATACAGAGGTTGAGCAGCTCTTCGCGCTTCCAGCTTGTGCGCCCATCCTCGTTCCAAGGCGCTTCGGCCAGCAGATCATAGAGCTGGAACTTGCCCTCATTCAGATTCATCATATCGATCGGCAGGCTCAAAAGCACCGTCCGTTTATGCGGGCTGCAGTTGAGCAAACCGAGCACATACTGGCCCTCGTATTCGCGCAGCACCACAAAAACCTGGCGAAAATCGCTCGGCACCACATTGTAGAGCGTGCGCCCATAACGCAAGGCCGGAGTCGAGGCGCGGGCACGCAAAAGCGCGCGCACGAATTGCTCGTCGCCTAGCTCTTGGCCATACCACAACATCGGCACATACCCGCACAAGACCATGCCGAACAGCAACATATGGCTGATCAGCGAGCCGCGCATGCCATCGGCCAGCGGGTTCAACGTGCGGGTGTTGTGGGTTTCGGTGAAGCAGACGCGCACCACATTGGGCGGCAGCGCGTTGTGATGCTCTTCCAGCCATTCGCCCAGCTCCGCCGGAGAGATCCGACCAAGCCCGAGGTGGAAGAACATCTGGTGGGCGACATAATCGTAGCAAAAGTCGTGATTGCGGGTGTAGACCGGCCCATATAGCTCGCACAAGAGCACGCCTTCGGGTTTTATGCGCTTAAGCTCAACCTGCAGCTTATCGAGCAGCTTAAGCACGCCCAAACTGGTGGCGCTAGCGTGGCTCTCGACCAAACGCGACCAGTTCGGCTCTTTATCGTAGGGCGCATGCACACGGAAGCCGTCGATATCGTAGCGCTCGACTTGGTGCAAGGCCCACTTGAGAACGGTCTCTTGATAGCTGGGGTTGTTCCAATCGAAGCTATAGGTGTCGTTCCAGCCGTGCGACGAAATAAAGTTGCCCTGAGGATCGCGACAGAACCACTCGGGGTTCTCTTGCACATAATGGGCGGTACGGGCACAGCCTTGGGTTACCAGATCGAAGAGCACACGCATGTCGAGCGCGTGAGCCGTATCGATCAGGTCGCGCAGCTCCTCTTCGCTGCCCAAGGTCGGGTCGAGCTTGTTAAAATCGAGGATCGCATACAAACTGCCCGAAAGCTGCCAGTTGCCGTCCCACAGGCGGCCCTTGCGATTATCGAACTCCCAGATCGGCAGCAGATAAAGGGTATTGATGCCAAGGTCGCGCAACGCTGGCAGGGCTTGTTTTAAGCCACTAAAGCCGCCATAGTAGGAAGGGTGCAGCTCGTAGATGGCCGCATCGCGCACCCAGGGGGCGGGATGTTCAAGCGGCTTGAGGCCACAGATCGGCCAGGTGCGCTGAAAGGCCAGCAGCGCTTCTTCCCAGGCCAAAGGCAGCGGCATAATGTATTGCACGCCAGCGGTCAGCTTCTCGCCCGCCCCAAGCCAGCCCGCCAGCTTGACTTCGTGGGCCAGCGAGACTGCCAATTGATTGGGCGAAGGGTTGCCATTGGCCTTGTTGCCCTCGATATAGGGCAGAGCTGGCTCGACATCGCTGTAATACCAGCAGAGCAAGGTCTCATCGTGGTTGCCGGCGTGCAGGGCCAGCAGGCCCGGACCTTGGCTGGGCGCCGACTCGATGGCGCGGTTTTCGCGCAGCCCGGGCGCAAAGAAGCGACGCGGCAAAACGCCCGGCTTCTGGTCGGCGGCCACATCGAGCGGCACCCGAGGGCGCACGCTGTTGCCGGGAGCCTCGAAGCGACATGTAGCCGCGTCGCCCACACAGGCATCAGGCAAAATCATGCGCACGCCCCAGAGCTGCACTTCGTCGAGGCCAACATTTTCGACCGTAACCGAACGCGCGATCAGATCGCCCGTGATGCGATAGGTATCGTAGAGCTTAAGCGGACCGATCCCGATCACAATCACGATCTCGACCGCGTCTTCAAAGGTTTCGATCTTATGGTTTAAGTAGCGTACAAAGGCATAGTTTGCACGCCAACGGTCGGGCCCGGCGATCGCGATATCGACGGTGGGAGAGGTCGGCCCATGGCCGATCAACTGCTCACCGTCGCGCAGCCGCAAGCCACACAAAGCGCCCTCTTCGCGCGACCAACGTAACTCGAGATCATCGACTCGCACAGTCAAATGCCGAAAAGTTTCGTTTGTTGTTACCGTAGGCATGCTTTTGATCAATCGTTATAACGATACACCACAACTATGCTTCAGCATAGAGCGCCAGCAGAGCGCCCGCCTCGATTGTAGCACCAACAGTGACCTTAATCTCGGCCAAGGTGCCAGCGTGAGGCGCGCTGATCTCGTTCTCCATCTTCATGGCTTCGACCACAAACACAACCGCTCCGGCCTCGACCTGCTGACCTGCTTGGGCACGAATAGCGACGATCGTGCCTTGAATCGGGCTGCGAATCTCGTTGGAAGCCTGCTTGGGTAGGCTGCTGTTGGTCTTGGCGCGCTTGCTGGCGGCTGACGACTTGGTAGGGCTGCTGCCATTGCTGGCGGGCTGGCCCACTTCGGCGACACGCACCGCAAAGAACTTACCATTGACCTCGACTTCAAAGCGACGCGGTTCGCTGCGTGGCTCGTCGGCGGGAAGACTGACTTCGCCATTGCTGGGGCCGCTAACTTGAACCTGAGGATGCTGAGCAATGAAGTTGACGGTTGTATCACCCTCCAAAAACGCGGGTTGAGCCAGAGCCGCTTGGTGGAAGGGGATCAAGGTTGTGACACCTTCGATGCGGTAATCGGCTAGAGCGCGCTGCATACGCCCAATCGCCTCATGGCGTGTGCGGCCCCAAGTGATCAACTTAGCCAACATCGAGTCGTAGTATTGGGGAATGGTCCAACCAGCACACACGCCGCTATCGACGCGCACACCGAAACCGCTCGGCTCGCTATAGCTGCCCAAGGTGCCCAAAACCGGACGGAAGTTTGCACCTGCATCTTCGGCGTTGATGCGGCATTCGATCGCATGGCCGCGCGGTATCAGCTCGGCCTGTGTGACGCTGAGACGCTCGCCCTGAGCGATCTTGATCTGAGCCTGTACCAAGTCGAAACCATAGACCATCTCGGTTACAGTATGCTCGACCTGAATACGGGTATTCATCTCTAGGAAGAAGTATTCGCCATCTTGGTAGAGGAATTCCAAGGTGCCAGCGCCCACGTAGCCGACCGAAGCGACCAGCCGCAGGGCCGCCGCGCCCATTTCAGCCCGCAGCTCAGGGCTGATGGCGGTCGAAGGCGCTTCTTCGATCAGCTTCTGGTGACGTCGCTGAATCGAGCATTCGCGCTCGCCCAAGTGCACCGCATGCCCATAAGAATCGGCCAGCACTTGGATCTCGATATGACGCGGCCTATCAAGGTAGCGCTCGATGTATACGCTGTCGTCTTTGAAGGCGCTCAGGGCCTCGCGACGAGCCGAGTCGAAGGCGTTCTCGAGCTCGTCGAAGCTACGCACCACGCGCAGACCACGACCGCCGCCGCCCGAGACAGCCTTGATCGCCAGCGGAAAACCGAACTGAGCAGCCAACTCGCGCGCCGTCGCAAGATCTTGAACGGGCTCTTGTACGCCGGGCACAATCGGCACACCAGCCGCCATCGCCTCGCGACGAGCCGCCACCTTGCCGCCCATGCGACGCATAGCCTCGGGCGGTGGGCCGATAAAAACCAAGCCAGCATCTAAAACCGCTTGGGCGAAGTCGGCGTTTTCGGCCAAAAAGCCATAGCCCGGGTGAATAGCACCAGCGCCAGCCTCTTTGGCGATCTCAATGATCTTGTCGCCACGCAGATAGCTCTCGATCGAAGGGCCGGGGCCAACCAGATAGGCCGCATCGGCATAGCGCATATGCGGTGCATTGCGATCGGCCTCGCTATAAATGGCAACAGTGCGCAAGCCCAATTCGCGACACGCCCGCATCACACGCAGAGCGATCTCGCCGCGGTTGGCTACTAAAACTGTATCAAACATAGTATGTCAAACCTAGATTCGTTTTCAATGGCAACGATGTATTCAAGATGTGTGCAAGAATGGTTATATCATAGCTTGCAGCGCTTATTGTGTCCAATAGCAAGAGATGGAAGCGCTTTAAAAAACGTTTTTTAAAATCTTTTACTTGTCACAGAGCAGAGAAGTGTCGAATATCGTCGGGTGGATCGTTTAAAACAGCTTAACATAAGGAATTGTTAAGTAAGAGGTGCGCTCAGCCAGCTCTTAGTTCTAGCAAATCCGATCACGTTTTACTTTGTGGCTTTTGACAAGGTGGCGCTTAACTAGGTGTGTTGTGTGAGATTCGCGCTGCAGCGCGAATCTCACACAACGCTTCCTTCGTTTTCCTAGATTGCCTTTAAACGGATTTTGCTATTCGTCTACTTAGATCGAGAAAGCTCGCAAGGCTGCGATAATCTGGTCTTCGAGCGGATCGTCGTCGCTATTGACGATGCGGTTGTTGGCATCCATCCACTCGATCGTAGCCAAAATGGCATCGCGACGGGGCACTTTTGGCTGCCAATCGGGCAGCAGAGCGGCCAGTTTGGCACCGCTAAAAACCTGAGTGTGAGCGAAGTTGCTATGCAGATGTCCGTAGCGCTCGGGTGAGATCTTGACCAGCAGCTCGGTCGGGGCGTGTACCAATTCGGCTTCAACACCCAAAGCATCAGCTGTCGCCTTCAGCCACTCGTCCCAAGTGAGCGGCTCGGGGTGCACCAAGTTATAGACTTCGCCATAGCTTGCCTGCTTACCGACCAAGCCTGCGAAACCTTCGCCTGCATCGGCGGCGGGCATAAACTGGAAGTAGTTGGTGCCATCGCCTACCGAAAGCAGCGGCTTGCCCTTGCGCAAGCGATCGATCCAGTCGCTCGACCACGAGGCTTGGCGCAATAAATTGCCGCCCGGGCCATAGGTGAACGAGGGCTTAACAACCGTCGCCGGAAAGCCTTCATCCTGATAGGCTTGCAGCAGAAGCTCGTCGGCTGCGACCTTACCCGCGCCGTAGCCGCCATCGTGCCTACCGTTGAGCGGGGCGGTTTCGTCTTGATAGAGCGCCGTAAAGGGAGGGCCGTAGGTCATTACGGTCGAACAGTGGATAAAGTGGCCGACATTACCCCGAAAAGCGCGCAGCGCCGAGGCGGCATCTTCGGCGTTGAAGGAGATCATATCGATCACGGCGTCGAAACGCAGTTTGCGCATCGTCGCCTCGAAGTTCTCGCGGTCGCGTCGGTCGCCGTGGATCTGCTTAACCTCAGGAGGTGGCGGGTCGCTGCGCTGCCCACGATTAAAGACCGTCACGTTATAACCACGTCGTAAGAGGGCCTGAACGATACCTCGGCTGATTGTGCCGGTACCGCCGATCACAAGCACTTCCATGTGCATCTCTCCATCGTACAGGGGTGAATATTAGCGCCATTATAACAAACGCTTCGAACGCTCTTCCAAACGGCCGATACCAAATCCGCTAGATCACTTTCTTTTTGGCCTTCGGCAGAGCGGAACCTGTCTCTTTCCCCAGCTTTTCGTTTGTTCGCATTGAAAGAATGTACGTCTTTGAGCAGATTTGATCTGAGCTAGCGCGGCAGGCTGCAAGGGAATGGACGGCGGGTTTCGCAGCGCAGCCGGAGACAAGCCTCTTTTGTTGGAAAGGATGTTGATAGCCGAAGGCGGACGCGCTAGAAGCCAAATGGGAGCTAGCCGCCTCTCCGCCAAAGTGGAAAAAAGCGGCGGATCTGAAATGCCTCGCTAAGTGAGCTGTGCTTCGTCACCCTACGCGCCTCGAAGCACGTATAATGAAGCGGTATTCAGGCGAATAGGCTGGCGGAATGGGCCGCTGACCTAGCGCTCGACCAGTTAGGAAGAGGAGTTACCAATGACGGACTCGCAGAATATCAAGTTTGCTACCGACATCGTGACCTTTTACGATCCCCGCTTTTGGGGCATGCAAGGCGGCATGGACTCGCTGCGCGAGCTGTTTACCAGCGGCGGCTGGACGCAACAACGCTTCTGGGAGCACATTCTCGACACCTCGCGCGAGGCGGGCCTCGACGGCATCGAGATCACCTTCGCGCCCGGAGACTGGCACAGCGCCAAAGCGGCCTACGGCTCGGCCCAAGGCTTTGCCAAAGCGCTCAGCGAGCGCGGCCTAGAGCTCTGTAGCGGCTTCTTCTCGAGCTACAACCCCGAAACGGGCCGCCAAGCCGACTTTGGCAACCCCGCAGATCATCAACAACTGCTCAAAATGGCAAGCGACTACGCGGCCTTTTTGCAAGAGTGCGGCTCCGAGATCTTGATCACCGCCCTGCCCCTGCGAGCCAGCCGCGACGCCGATCCGCCGCTCTTCGTCGATCTCAAACGCGCCGAGCCGATCGCCGACCTGCTCAACCGTATGGGCTACGAGACCGCCAAATACGGCGTCAAGCTGGCGCTCCACCCCGAAGCCTTCACCATGTTCCGCAACAGCCGCGATGTCGACCTGTTTATGCTGCTGACCGACCCGACCTACGTCTTCTTCTGCCCCGACACCGCCCAATTCACCGTGGCTGGCTCCGACCCGATCGAGATCACTAAGCGCCATCGCGACCGCTTGGTCATCACCCACTGGAAAGACGCCACCGGCCCGGCGCCCGCCGATGTGCCGATCGATGAGACGATCTTCGACCGCCAGATCCAGTGGTTCGCCAAGGTCGGCACGGGCGTAGTCGACTGGCCAGCCTGGGTGCGCCTGCTGCGCGACACCAACTACCGCGGTTGGGCCGTCCTCGAGCATGATACCGCGCCCGACCCCTTGAGCGACCTCAAGCAGATCAAGCAGTACGTCGATCGATCGCTCAGCCAGATCTATCGCTAGCCCAAAGCGAGGAGGCGGGCCTGAACCCGTCTCCTCACAAACGTGACCACCAGCTCACATACCCTGAGCTTGTCGAAGGGTACCTGAATAGCTTAACCTCAGCTTCGACCATTTTCGCAAGCTCAGGCGGCGAGGCGTCTAGCTCCCATTCGGCTTCTGGCGCGTCCACCTACGGCTACAAAATACCGTTCAGTACATCCGGCTTGTTATGCATGTTTCGTACACCCACGAAAACAGGGAAGAGTTCGTGTAGACCAAAGCCAATCGCTCGCTTCGTCCCAAGGCACAACAAACTCATTCTTCCGCTTAATGATAACAAATCCGCTTGATTACTTTCTATTTGGCCTTCGGCAGAGTAGAGCGTGTCTCTTTTTGTTGTCAGATTTTGTTTTCTGCGTTCCAAGAGTGCAAGTCTTTAAACGGATTTGGTATGACTTGCCCTTTTGTAACGAGCGATAACGAAAAAAGAGAGATTTCGCTCTATGGCACGAAATCTCTCAGTCACTTGCCCACAATGGGTGTTTTGTTATTGGAATGCGGCTCGAAGCGCACAGAGAGGCGACCTCGGGTTGCGGGCGGGATGTTGGTAGCCGTAGGCGGACGCGCCAGCAGCCTGCTTTGGGCCAAAGACCTCGCCGTTAGAGCATGCAACCCATCAAATGAATCGCGAACGATCAATCCCTAAGGTGTTGGGGTGCGCGTCGCTGTAGCTGTGGGCGTCCGAGTGGGAGAGCTGGCCGCTGGTGTCGCTGCGGGAGCCAGCCCGCCCTCCTCCGTCTCTTCGCTGGCTTGCGGCGTCTCAGCCGTTGGCTCTGGCAAAGCCTCCAGCGTCGAAGTCGGCGCTAGGCTCTCTGCGCTCGCATCGATGGTCGGGGTTGGCGTACTCGGCACAGCGCTTCCATACAAGTCAGAGGCCGTATCACCCGAAATATCACTCAAGCGCTCTAGAAAGCGCCCGATCCGGTCGGTGCGTCGCACCAACTCATCGACTTGGGCGAAACGGGTGGCCTGCACCTCCATGCTCAAGGCGACGGCGGTGCGGCTATCACGCGCCTCGCTCTGAACCGTGGCGGCCACTGCCGCATATTCGTGCATTTGGTCGCCCAGCTTCTGCAATTCCTGCAGCTCGCGGGTCAAGACATCGACCTGTTTTTCCAGCTCTTGGGCCTGCTCCAAGGTCGTCGAACTGCGCCCAGCAACCTCGACCACTTGGGTTTGCAAGAGCCTATTCTGCTCTTGAAGCTCGTTGATCTCTTGCTGTAGCGCCGCAAGCTGAGCCGCTTGGCTAGCAGTCTCTGGCCGAAAGCCGAAGACGTAATAGGCCAAGGCGAGCACTCCCGCAATGCCCAAGGCGGCGCTGAAGATCATCAAAAACAACGAACGTATAAACGCTCCAAACCCACCACCCCGCTTATTGCTCGGTGGTGGGTTTGTGCTGCTTGAACTCGATGGAGTAGGAGTACTCACGGCTGTACCTCGGGCACGCCGAGCGCGGTCGCACCGCCACGCCTGCCGCCACCCGGATAATACGAGCGCTCCGCTACAATTCGCTGGGTTGAATGCACAATCGCAGAGATACGCGCCTGATTGGGGAACTGCTCGTGTACCACAAAGGTCGCGCGGGCATTACCCGGCATAGTCAACTCTCGCGTCTCGCGCGTTCCATTCGCCAAGATAAACTCGATCGTGACAAGCGCTTGATTGCGCGTTGGATTGCTGAATAAGAGGTATTCGGTGGCGTCACTGGTCGAGCCGTCGGCGAAATACCAAGTGTAAGCGGTTTGGGTCGCGCCGGGCGAGACCATGCCCGCTTTGCCATCATTAAAGTACATCGCGCGCTCAACCGCCACAGGCCGATCGGTCTCTACCGTCGTCGAAACGCCCAACTCAGGCACCACCTCGTTGACATTGATTCCTAGACGCGTGGTCGGCGGAATAATATAGCGGCGCGCCAAAGAAGTGCCATCGACGGTTAGGAACGTCACCGTAGCGCTCACTGGCTGCGAGCTGGGGTTAAGCACCAAGATCCGCATATCGTAGGGCGGCTGCGTTGTGCCCTCAGCAAAGTACCAGGTGCGCGCCAACGAGCTGATACCGCGCGTGGTGTGTAGACCGGCGTTATCGGCCCCAAAGACCATAGTTCGTTCGGCCACAATCGGCAGAGTCGCCAAGATCCGCACGCCGAAATCGGAGCTCGGCAATACATCGGGATCTTTGACCGAGATCACGCTACGCTGCTGAGCCGGAATGCGCACACGCTGCTCTTTGGTCGTGCCGTCGTTGCGCATATAGGTCAGAGTCGCCTCGACCGGACTGCTCTGCGGATTGAAGAGCACCAGATAGGTCGCGAAATCGGCGCCCGTCGAGCCTTCCGCAAAATACCAGATACGCGATGGTTCGGTTACGCCCGGTCCACCGCTAATGTCAGTTTCGGTCGTCAAGCTGCGCTCAACGATGATCTTGGCGTTCGATTCGACGATCGTCGAGAGGTCGGTGGTCGTCGAGATCAGGTCGTTGACCACCAGATCGACTCGCTCGCCAGCTTCCAGCGGCACAATCCGGGTGAGCGGTGTTTGACCGGCAGCTTGGCGCAAGTAGATGGTTGCGCTCGCATCGCTGTTAGTCGGGTTAAACAGCGTGAAGCGCTGAGTAAAGTCGTTGACATTGCCTTCGGCGAAGTACCAACGCGATCGCACAATCGATTCGTTGGCGCGGCTGCGCAGTTGAGGCACCAACTCGCGCAGAGCCGGACCGGGATCGTTGGCTTCGGGCACAGCCTCGGCATGCGTGACCAGATTGGGTCGCCGCACAATTACATTGCCGCTCACAAAGCTGTGCTCAGAGGTCAGATCGATCTTATAGGCTTCGCTCAGCCAAGCCAACAGGCCGACCAAGGTCGACTGAGCTGCATCGCTCGGGGCTGCGCTTCGGCTGCCCAGCATCGCGATATGCACCGCATCATCGCCACCCGCCAAGCGCTTCACCGCAGCGGTCGGGCCGCCAAAGCGCCCTTCATACAGCGTCCCTTGCTCGTCGATGATGTAATGATAGGGCATATCGTCCCAGCCGAGCACCTTGGTTTGGTAGCCCGCCAGCGCCCGCAAATAGACCAGCGGATCGCTCGCTTCGCCAGTAACATCGATGCCATGCAGCACGATGCCGCGCGGCTGAACACGATCGGAACGGCTCTGCGGCGTTTCACCACCGCTCCAAACGCTGCGCTGCACAAAGCTCGGGCGTTGCGTTAAAGTCGAAATAGCGGTAGGAATGCTGACCCGAGGCAAGCCCGGCGAGGCGGTCGGGCCATTAACCGATGAGATATAGTAGAGGCTCAACGAGCTCAGCACAGCCGAAGCTTGGCCGACCGTTGTTTCAAAAGATGCACGTAGTTGGAGATAGCGTGTTGTTGAGGGGAACGCAACCACATCGGCGCTCGCATAAGCCCCATCATCCGCCAGCGAACGAGCGTCGCCCGCGTACAGCTCCTGCCAAGGCGACCACGTCACCGTACCCGATAGCTCGTCGGTGGCGCGTACTTCGATCCGCAAACTCGTCCCTTGAGGGATATCGGCACGCCAAGTTGCACCTACCGCGTTCAGAAGCTTCGGGAAGTTCTCGAAGGCGATCTCTTGGCCATCAGAGATAACTGTGCCCGCTTCGATGGGAGCCGTCTCAAAGCTTCCTTGGCTTCTGCCAGGCGCTAGGCGGAGTTCGCCGTCAACGTTATTACTAACAAGCAGCCCATCGATTGTGCCGCTTTGCCAGTCTTCCACGGTAGAGAGCGTTCGCTCACCAATCTTTCGCTGCTGCGAAGGTTGCTGCTGCTGAGACTGCGCTGTGGGCGCAGACGGCAGTACAACCAGAGCTAAGAGCAGCGCGGGCAATATGAACCGACGTAATCGCATAGCTTCCCTTCACCCGCCCCAGACCATACGAACGACACAACGTCAACCCGCAGGAGAGGCATAAACTCGGCGGGCAATGGCCTGACACTCTTCCTTTCTCTATCGCCGATTATAGCACGAAGGCAACAGAGATTGTCAAGACTTAGCCGGACTACGGTACATCTCTAAAAACTGCTGGCTATAGTGGAAAAACGAGAGTGTAAAGGGCAAAAGTGCCACCGCCAACACGAACTGAGCCAGTCGATTCTGCTCTAAGAGATAGAGTAATAGCGAGATGCTGATCCCGACCGTAGCCGTTTTGCCTGTCCACTTCGAAACGGTGACCTGCGAATGTTTGCCCAACACCATCAGGCCGCAGACCGTAATTCCGGCGTCCCGAAAGAGCAACAGACCGACCATCCACCAAGGGAACCGCCCGCGTTTAGCCAAAATAATGCTTGAAAGATCGATAATCACTTTATCGGCGATCGGGTCGAGCAGCTGACCGAGTTTCGAAACCTCGCCGCGCGCCCGCGCGATCGGCCCATCGAGCGCATCGGTGAACATAGCTGCTGCCAGCCAGAAAGCCGCCTGACGCTGTTTCTCTGGCTTCAATAGAGTATATACAATTGGTAGCACCATAACGAGGCGCAAACACGATAAGATATTGGAAGGGTAGCGCCATTCGCGCGACCATGCGTTCTGTTGCGATGAATCAGACACGATAGCTCCTACTGATAATTACACTGCGATAATCCATCTTTGTATAATACCGCAAATACAGGCCAAATTGCCCTCATCCACTTGTTTTCTTCTGATTGCGGCGGCGAGGTCTTTCCCTTCCATTCGTTGCTTGGCGCGTCCGCCTACGGCTACCAACATCCCGCCCAACAAACGAGGCTTGTAGCTGTGCCCCAAAAGCCTCTCCAAAGCCAACAATTCATCCTAATACCAAATCCGTCCAAAGCCGAGCCTTCTTGCGTTACAAGAAGAACACAAACTGGGAAAGCGTTGTATGAGATGTCGTGCTGCAGCGCGACATCTCATACAACAAAGATTGTTGAGTTCCGCTCTGCCGAAGGACGAACAGAAAATAATCAACCGGATTCGGTATTGTTCTTCCAAAAAGAAAAAGAGGACATCGTATGATGCCCTCTCTCAACAGATTTAAAGATCTAGCGATTATTGATACTGAGCTGGGTTGTAACCGCCATAGGGGTTAGCCCCACCGCTCTGCATACCACCGAGGCGATTTACAGTCTGACCCAAAGCGTGAGCATAAATAGCCATGCCGTAAGGATAGGTCAGGAACAGACCGACGTAGCAGAGGATGGCACCCAAGCCACCAACAAAGTTGGCCAGCAGCGAAACCAAGAAGAGCATAGCGATCGCTCCAAGGTTGCCACGCACCAAGGCAATGATGTCAGCAAACTTGAAGGCAGCACCCAAATTATCGGTCTGGATGAAGCGGATCAGGCCAGCGAGCATGAATGGAATACACAACAGGGCAACCAAGAAGGAGATACCCATCAAACAAAGAGCAACGCTAGCAATGGCTCCAACAGTTTCTTCGTTGCTCGCAGCGCCCGTAAAGAAGATCAAACAGTAGCCGAGAGCGTAAATGACGATATAGGGCACCATGTAGCCCAAGGAGATTACAACCGCTTTGAAGCCGTCTGTAAGCAGACCACCCCAATCCTCCCACTCAGGCAAAGGTCGCGCAACTCCAAGAGCAACATTTCGGGCAGTTCGAATCACATACCCTAACAGAATGATCGGTCCAACAATAATGATACCACCCAAAATACCTACAAGCCCACCGATCAGCATTTTGGTGATCCAACGCTCGTCTTCAGTAACATAGGAAAATGCGCGTCCGATGTCCATAGTGTCTCTCCTTACGCAATAGCGTTGTTCAATAAAAACAACGAAGGTCTCTCAACAACTTCATCACGCATACAGGTTCATAAATTTCCTTTATGACTATACGCAAGGAAGCATAATTAGGTTTCGATCTTACGACCTACTTTTGAAGAAATATTCGAGAGTTCGCTCAAGAGCCAGAGACACTACGAGCGACGCGCCATACGCTGCTCATACTCCCAATGTTGGTAGGCCTGTTCAGCCAAAACATAAACTTGACCCACCACCAAATGGGCGTACAGCAGAGCCGAAAGGATCAACCAGATCAAAATAAAAAGTACAATCAGTTGGCCTGAAAATGACAAAAGTGTAACACTCCAAAAGATAGCAACCAGCACAAGCATCGGCAAATAGGCTGGCAACGAGACAAGTCGCGCCTTCAGATAAAAGGGTCGACCAGACGATTTCAGCGCAGCTCGCATCGCATCGTTGCCGATCGCATCCTCGATTCGACCTTCTTCGATATATTTCAGGCGTGCTAACGGCGAGCTTCCTAACAGGAACAAGGCTAATTCATACAGAGCAGCCAAACCGACAATCACCGTTGCAACCGTCTGAAAGGCATCGCCCGATTCCTGATTACCGCCATAGGCAAACAGCGTCCCCACAATCGCACACATCAAGAGGCTGCCCGCTATAAAGAGCGGTAATAAAAACAGCACAAAATCAATAATCAACGCGAAGATGCCGATAATATAACGCGTGCTTTTATCGATCCAAGGCGGGAGCGGCGTTGGGTAGCCCTTGGTAGAATTCTCCATATGTTCGACCACAAGTCCAGTGGCAAACGGCCAACCGAAAATGGTCATCATGCAGGCTCCCCCCAATCAACACCGAACGCCACCAAAAGGGATCATTATGAATATGCTGAAGTGCTGTGCGTAACCACGTTTTTGACATAAACTCGTAGTATCTTGCTTGAAATAATCCTACAGGTATCTTTTGCCAACAGCAAACACGATCCTCAAGACAGAAGCAAGCTCTCGGGAATGGAGTGATTCCGATCTTTTTGACAGTCGGCTTGTAGCGATTCGGCCACAAGCACTAAACAATCGGTCTAATCAATCCTGTATGAAAGCTTGTATCTGGGGAGTAAGGATAGTGGTAAAGATAAAAAAGATCACTGCCAAACTGACGACTGTCTGATGGTTTCCTCAACAAAGCAGCGTACATAGCTGTTGGCAATGATCTCAATACTGTACGGCGTACAAGACCATGCAAAAAGATAGTGTTTCGATGCTGGCAGTCACTAGTACTGCTGGGTCGGTTTCGTTTCTAATGAGGTCTTCAACTTTGCCCGATATTGATCCCAAAGCTCTTCTTCACGCATAGCAGCGGCTTGTTTGCCTGCTTCAAGAGCGTTACTAAGCTGAGCAGCAATACCAGCACGGGTATCGCTCCCCGATTTCGGAGTCAATAACATAACGGCAGCGCTACCGATAGCAGCACCGATAATAAATCCTAGAACAAAGCGGCCCATATTGCATTTCTCCGCTTTTAATCCAAAAACGTCTCCATATATCGATTATACGGGTGTCAGTCTATTTTTGCAACCACTCGCAAGCTACTCTTATGATCTACAAGCCCTAAACCATATATTCAAGTCATAGATTTAGCTTGAATATAGTGGAACAATCGACATATGCAACGGAAGAGATAGTTCGAATGTATTGTGGAGATCAGTTAGAAAAGTTTCAATTAATCAATATTAAGAATGTTGACGAAATGGGGGTCTTTTTTCTATAATAGAGCCTTGAGCCTGAACCAACGATTTTCCAAAGCGATAGAAGATTTTAGTAAAATTTCTCTATTACTACTAATTCGTTGGCTCATTAATTGCAGGATTCTCTCTGTGGCTTTCAAACGGACGATTGTGCGCTTTAGCAAAGAAATGACCATAGAATCAGGTGTTGTAGTTCGAGCGTTAAAATCAAATACAAACGTATCATCGGAATTCATACAATATGGGAATATGGCTCTCAGAGCATATTCCTGCCTAGATTTCAAATCTAGGCCTGTCAAGGCGCATCATTATGAATGCTCAACAACATGTTACGATTCTTGTTATTGACGACGATGTTGCAATCGTTGAAATGTTGCAAATGGCTTTAGAAGAAGAGGGTTTCCTGATTTTGACTGCATCAGATGGGGAAGCCGGACTACAAAAGCTTGCACAACACAAAGCCAATCTCATCCTGTGTGATGTGATGATGCCCGTTCTCGATGGTAGAGAATTTTGTCGCATTATAGCTAGTAGCCCCGAATACAAAGATATTCCCGTCGTTCTTATGAGCGCAGGGCGCCTTGAAATTGACTGTAATAGCTATCCTCATGCGGCATTTCTTTCAAAACCTTTCAATTTTACACGCTTACTCGAAGTGGTTTACCACTATACCGGTGGGCCAGGCATCCAAGAATTACACAAATCCAACGCTGCCTAAAGCAATTTGTCCATTTAACACAACTTAACAAACAAGGCACACGGTACTGCCGTCTTTTTCCGTATGCCTTGTTTTGTGTTGACCACGTGTCTCTGCCCCCACACAACTACACAGCAACATACCTCTTAATCTCGTAGCATATTGAGCTTCAAATCGCGAATGTGATGTTCGGTATGGCCTGCATTGATATAGAGCCAAGCCCGAACGCTTGCCTCGTGCCCATCGACAAGCCCGCGTCGCTGGCTGGCCTCATCGGATAGATAACGAAATGCATAGTAAGTCGCTTGGCGCAACGCGATCCATTCTTCTAATAGATCATCGAGCGAGCGCTGATCGAAGTTAGCTGCAGCTACAAACGCATCTTGATCGAAGCTGGCTAGCGGGGAGCGATCGTTGCGCATAGCACAAAGCGCACGATAAGCGAAAACACGTTCACAATCAGATAAATGACCGACGATTTGCTTGATGCTCCAGGCATCGGGCGCCGGACGAACGAGCGCCTCATCGTCGCTAAGGCTTTGCAAGAGTTGAGGAAGCAACAACATCTGCTGGCTCAACAGCTCGATTATGTCACTACCCGGAGGTACGCGCTCTACGTAGCTCTGAAACGATGCTGCATACTCATCACTCGACGGTGCGCTAATATTTGACACGCTATTTACTCCTCGTTTCACACGCGATTGAACAGTACGAGTTTATAATAAAACAAGGCCGCAAATAAAACTTAGTATGAAGACGCAGCAGGCTCTCGTTATTCGTTAGGGGCAAACCGCCCGCCCGAGATCAAAACCATGACAAATATACTTGAACACAAGAAGATCGTTTTGGGTGTTTGTGGCAGCATCGCCGCCTACAAAGTCGTAGAGTTGGCCCGCAATCTGACCCTAGCAGGTGCTCAGGTCGATGTGGTTATGACCGAGGCTGCTCAAGAGTTTGTTGGCAAAGCGACCTTCCAAGCCTTAACCGGACGGCCCGTTTTGAACGATATGTGGTCGCTGCCCGAAGACGGCGTAGTCGGGCATGTGTCGTTGGGACTGCACGCCGATCTGATCATCATCGCGCCGGCCAGCGCCAACACCATAGCGCGGCTCGCCCATGGCTTGGCCGACGATCTGCTGAGCAATACCGTGTTGGCCAGCAACGCGCCCGTTCTGCTCGCGCCCGCCATGAACCCGCGCATGTACGCCAATCCCGCCACTCAGGCCAACCTAGCGACCCTGCGCGAACGCAACTTCCATATCATCGAACCGGATGTGGGGCGCATGGCCGAAAACGAGATCGGCCAAGGGCGTCTGCCGCCCGTCGCACGCATCGAAGGGCTGGCGCGTTCGATCTTGGGCAAACGCCATGGGCCGCTGCGCGGCAAGCGTGTAGTCGTGAGCGCCGCCGGAACGCACGAGCCGATCGATCCGGTGCGCTATATCGGCAACCGCTCTTCTGGCCGCATGGGCTATGCTATCGCAGCCGAAGCCCGCGACATGGGCGCCGATGTGACCTTAGTGACAGGTCCCAGCAGCTTGACGCCGCCCGATGCCGTCGAAGTGATTCACGTTGAAACCGCGCTTCAAATGCGCGACGCCATTCAGCAAGCCGTGCGATCATGCGATGCGTTGATTATGTCGGCAGCTGTAGCCGATTTCCGCCCAGCCCAAGCCGCCGAGCAGAAGATCAAAAAGGGCAATGACGAAGGCATCGAGTTGCAGTTAGTGCGCAATCCCGATATTCTGGGTGAGTTGGCGGCTGAACGCAGCTTTGTCAAAGTTGGCTTCGCAGCCGAGACCGAGCACCTGCTCGAAAACGGTAGCGACAAACTCAAGCGCAAGGGCCTCGATCTGTTGGTGGCCAACGATGCTGTCAGCAGCATCGGGCATAGCGACAGCCAAGTGATCTTGCTCTATGCCGACGGACGCAGCCAAACCCTGCCGCGCCAAGCCAAAGAGGCCACCGCCAGCTCGATTTTGAGCGCCGTGGTCGAGATCCTCGCCGCCCGCCAAATAGCATCCTAGTGTTGATCGTTTCTAGTTAGAATTCACATTAAAATCATGCTTCTCACGTTTGATATCGGGAATACTAGCATTAAAATCGGCGTCTACGAAGGCGAAACATTGCGCGGCTATTGGCGCATCGCTACACAGCGCACGCAGCTCGCCGATGAATTCGCCGTGCTGATCACTAATCTTCTCAGATTGCGCGGCATCGAGCTCAAGCAGATCACGGGCTGCGGCGTCTCGTCGGTGGTGCCCCAAGTCACCAACCAGATCCGCCAGATGGTACAAAGCTATCTCAATGTGCAGCCGGTCATCATCGGGCCGGGCACCGAAAATGGTCTGACCTTCAATATCGAAACGCCCGATATGATGGGCGCCGACCGTATCGCCAACAGCTTGGCCGCCCTGCACAAATACGGCGCTCCTGCGATCGCCATCGCCTTTGGAACAGCTACCGCCTTCGATGTGCTCGATAGCAATGGCGTCTACATCGGCGGAGCGATCGCGCCTGGCCTCAGCATCAGCGCCGACGCCCTCTTCCGCTCGGCAGCTCGCCTCTACCAGATCGACCTGATCGCGCCGCCCAATGTGATCGGCAAAAACACCGTCCACTACATGCAGTCTGGTCTGATCATCGGCTACGCAGGTCTGGTGGAAGGCCTAGTCAAGCGTATGCATAACGAGCTGGGCGGGGCTTGTAAGGTGATCGCAACGGGAGGTCTGGCCGATGTGGTGGCCCAGCAGACCGACGCGATCGATGTAGTAGATCGTTACCTCACGCTCGAAGGGGTGCGTATGATCTACGAGCTCAATCGAGGCAATCAATGAGCACACCCAGCGTAGCCGAGCTGCTAAAACAGGCCACTCAACAGCTCAGCGCCAGCAGTCCGAGCGCACGCCTCGACGCCGAACTGCTGCTCTGCCATGTGCTGGGTTTTTCGCGCGCACGCCTGCTGGCCGAAGGCCAGTTTCGACCGAGCGAGGCCCAAGTTCAAGCCTTTCAAAACCTCGTAGAGCGCCGTCTGAACCTCGAGCCGGTGGCCTACCTCACGGGCGAAAAGGCCTTCTACGATCTCGACTTTTACGTCGATAAACGGGTCTTGATCCCACGCCCCGAGACCGAGCTGCTGGTCGAGCGCGCCCTGCTGCAAGCCAAGACTCGCCCCGCGCCTGTGCGCATCGCCGATATCGGCACGGGCAGCGGCGCGATCGCCATCACACTGGCGGTGCATCTGCCCGACGCCGATGTGAGCGCGGTTGATATCTCGCCCGAGGCCCTCAGCGTGGCTCAGCGCAACGCCGAACGACACAATGTCCAAGCGAGGCTCAAGCTGCTGCTGGGCGACCTCACAGCCCCGCTGAGCGGCAGCTACGACCTGATCGTGAGCAATCCGCCCTATACGATCTTGGCCGAGATCGACGAAAACGTGCGTCGCCACGAGCCGCACCTCGCGCTCGACGGAGGCGAACAGGGTATGGAGATCTATCGGCGGCTCTTGGCCGAACTGCCGCCCTTACTCAAGCCAGATGGCGCTATACTACTTGAGATCGGCGCTTGGCAAGCTCAGATGGTTAGCGAACTAGCACACACACACTTTCCACACGCTACGGTCGCGGTCTTCCAAGATCTGGCCGGTCTCGACAGAGTTGTTGAAATCAGTTTAAGGGGATAAGGCATGACTTGTCTTGCAGATCAAACCGTTATTCTCACCGGGGCAGGCAGCGGTATCGGCAAAGGCTTCGCGCGCGCTCTCGCCCGCGAAGGGGCCATCTTGTTTCTGGCCGGACGCAACGTCGCAAACCTCGAAGCGACAGCCGAAGAGGTGCGCGCGCTCGGTGCGATCGCTCATGTGGTGCCGACCGATGTCACCAAAGAGGATCAAGTCGCAGCGCTCTTCCAGAAAGCACTCGACATAACCGGCAAAATCGATATCGTGATCAATAACGCCGGTGTCTTCGACGGCGGCCCGATCGATGAACTCAGCCTAGAAACTTGGAATCACGTCGTCGGCGTCAATCTGACCGGCCCCTTCCTCGGCACGCGTGAGGCGATGCGCATTATGAAACAGCAGCGCCGCGGTCGCATCGTCAACATCGGCAGCATCTCGGCCCAAATGCCGCGTCTCAACTCGGTGCCCTACACCACCACCAAACACGCCTTGGTCGGTCTTACCAAGGCCGCTGCGCTCGAAGGACGCGACTACGGCGTGGTGGTAAGCTGTCTGCACCCGGGCAATGTCTTGACCGAGCGCCGCGCCTCTAGCGATGCACCCGCCGACCAAGAGCCCATGATGACACCCGACGAGTTGGCCGAAACCTTGATCACTATGGTCACGCTGCCGCCGCACGTCAATATGCTCGAAGCGATCGTGCTGCCCGTCGAGCAGAAATACCTCGGTCGCGGTTAATTCAAGCGTTCTTTCGCACAAAAAAGGCTCTGCCGCGTTTGGCAGAGCCTTTTTGGTATCACTCCTCTGGCGAAAAAGTCGCTCCCCTCAACAGAGATCCTAACCGCGTCCGCCTACGGCTATCAAAGCGCCTTCCTTCCATGCAATCCCTCAAGCATCTCGCTGCTTTCATTGCATTCGCTGCCAAAACAGCGTTTTCAGCGCTTTCAATGCTTTCAGCGATCTACAGCGCAACACCATGGCAAACATAGCAGCATTGAGCGCGCTGCCGAAGGCCGAGCGCTCGCATGGATGGACAGGATGCTGGTAGCCGAAGGCGGACGCGCCAAGGATCGAATGGGAGCTAGAGAGCTCGCCGCCAGAGCGCTATCGCAAGAAAAAGGCGATCAGTCGCGAGCTTGCAGAACTCGGTAGAGCTTGGCCCACTCATCGAGCGTTAAGGTCTCGGCCCGTCGATCGGGCGAAATCCCAACGCTCTCTAAAGCCTGCACAATCGCATCGCGCTCGACAGGCTGGCCCATAGCCGCCAGACCGGTCGGCAGAGCGTTCGACAGCTTTTTGCGAGTCTGCAAAAATCCAGCCTTAATGATGCGGAAGAAGGCGTCGATATTATCCACATCGGCACTCGGTTGTGGATACAGTGTGATGCGCAACACCGCCGAAGTCACGGCCGGAGCGGGAATAAAGCTGGTCGGCGGAACGGTAGCCACGATCTCGGGATCGCCGTAGACCTGAACCGAATGAGCCAAAACGCTCAACGAGCCAGCTTTAGCGCAGATGCGTTGGGCCACTTCGCGCTGCACCAAAAGCACCATCGAGCGCGGCTTCCAATCGCCTTCCAAAAAGTGGCGCAACACAGGCGAGGTGATCGCATAGGGCAGGTTGGCCACCACTTTGTAGGGCGGCAGTTGACCATCTTGGGCTAAGGAAGCCAAAATCTCGCTCGGCTTGATGCGCAAAATATCGCTTTGAATAATAGTGAGGTTGCTCGCAGAGGCGAATTCATCGCGCAAACGGGCGGCCAGGCGTTTATCGAGCTCGACCACCACCACATGGCGCACACGCTGAATCAGCTCCCAGGTCAATACACCTAAGCCTGGGCCAACCTCGACCACCACATCGTCTGGCGAAAGATTGGCCGCTTCTACAATGTTGGCCAGAGCTTCGGGGTCGCGTAAAAAGTTCTGCCCCATGCCACGGGTCGGATGCACATCTAACCCGCGTAGGGCAGCACGAATTCGTTCGGACAGTAAATATGGGTTTGTCATTCTAAAGGCACTATAATGCGAACCGTCGTGCCTTGACCGGGCGCGGAGTGCAGTTCTGCCGCACCTCCGACCAAGCGCGCACGTTCGTCGATATTCAAAAGGCCAAATGAGCCGCGTTTTTCATACGACTGCATCACTTTGTTTAAATCAAAGCCCTTGCCGTCATCTTGCACGGTTGTTGTTAACACATCGTCTTCACGCTTCAGGCGCACCCAAATATGCTTGGCTTGGGCATGTTTCAGCGCGTTGTTGACCGCTTCTTGAACGATGTTAAACAGGGTTCCTTCGGTCTTGGTGTCGAGCACAACATCTTCGACATTCTTCGCGTCGAGCACGATCTGCGTGCCATTGCTATTGTTTTGGAAGCGCTCTAGATACTGCTCAAGCGTGACGCGCAAACCTTGGGTCTCTAAAACCAAGGGGCGCAGCTCGAACAACATAGTACGTACCTCGTGAGTGGTGCGCTTCGCCAAAGCGCCAAGCTTATCGAGCTCTTCGACCACGCGACCCGGATCGCGCTCTAACAGACGTTTGATAAACTCGACGTTCATCGTGATGGCCGCCAAGGCCTGGGCCGGACCATCGTGTAGGTCGCGCGCCAATTGCTTGCGCACATCCTCCTCTTTCGAGATCAGTTTGGTGCGCTCTTGGCGCAGATCGTCGAGCAGTTGTGCATTGTGCAGGGCAATGATCGCGTAATTAGCCAGAGCGGTCAGCATTTCGAGCTGCTCGCGTCGGAAGTAGGTGCTCTGGTTGCCAGCGATCAGCATCACACCGTAGGTGCGCAGAGCCGCCCGCAACGGGATTACATAGGCAGAGCGACAGCCGCGCAGCGAGGCGATATGCAGTAGCTCGGGTTCTTTGCTGATATCGTCGATCACCACGGCGTTCGCTGTGCGCAAGGCCTCGCCGATCGGCCCCTGCGAAACTTTGACTTCGGTCTCGCGATCGGCATCGGGGCGCGCCGCCGCCACATACAGATGATCGGGTTTGCCCGCCGCCAGCAGAACCATACCGACCTCATAGGGCACAAGCTTATGGCTCTCGTATAAGGCCGAGTCGAGCACTTGCTGATAGTTCGGCGTGGTCGAAAGTGTGTACGCAACCTCATACAAGGCCTTCATCTGAGACAGATACGACTGGGCATTGCGCATCGACTCATCGCTCTGCAGATGGGCCTGCATCACGGCGTAGCGGTTGGTATCGCTCAGACGCTCGGCCAGATTGCAGGTGAACCACGGAATACAAGCAATCGTAAAGGCTCGCAAGGCCAATGTCGTCAACTCGATCGCTTCAAGCGGGATCTGGTTGGTAAAACGCGAAAACAGATAGGCTGCACAATATAAAAATGCCGCCATCAAGCCTGAGCCGAGGCTGCCCCATGTGCCAAAATGACTGGCGGCACCCATCAAAGGCAAAACATAGAGGGCAAAGAAGATACCATTCTGTTCGTTGTTAAACAAAACAAGGAGTGTAATGAGAACGACATCAACCACAAAGGCATAACGCAAAACGCCATCCAATACTGGAACAAAGAGCGCGATCGTTGTCAAAAGGCTAAAAGCCAAAAAGGCAAAAATCAGCATGTAGACCGGATCGCCGATCGGAATGGGCCAGATCGGAATATCAGTCAACATTGGGCTGATTGCCAGCAACAAGATGACAACAAACCAGCGACCAATAGTTGCTAGTCGGTCTCCACTCAAGCGTTGCCAACGATTAAGCCGGGGTGTTTGTTCGTTCATCACAGGGGTGTAGGTCGTTGTAGCCTCCACAACCTCTACTCCATATCAAACCAGCCTGGTGCACAATCATAAGCTTTCAGAAACGTCCTAAACTGCTAGAACAGAATCGTAGGCTTAGATGCAGAGCTGAAGGACGTGATTTCTACAAGTAATCAATACTATGCCAAAACAGGCATACTGTTCTAAGAACCTTACTAGTATACTATGCGTATTGTACCAGTTTTTCCATACGAATAAAGAAAGTTCCTAACAAACTCGTTATTTTTCCGCAATTTATGAACCTGAAACATACTATAACGAAGGAGATGCCACCCTTAGTAGACATCTCCTTCGTTATGATAGTCAAATTCTAGATAAGGTTTTTATACAAACCGAATTGCAGCTATCGGACACTTACAGGGTCTTTAAGACCTCTAAGGTGTTCGCGACCGCCTGAGCAGAAGTCTGAACTAACGCCTTCTCCTCATCGTTGAGCGGCAGCTCGATCACCTTCTCAACACCACCTGCACCCAACACAATCGGCACGCCGAAGTAGATATCGTTCAGGCCGTATTCGCCTTCCAGATAAGCGGCGCACGGAATGACGCGCTTCTTATCGCGAATAACCGCTTCTACCATTTGCACGGTAGCTGCCGCCGGTGCATAGTAAGCACTGCCCGTCTTGAGCAGATTGACGATCTCGCCGCCACCCTTGCGGGCGCGATCAACGATCTCGTTCAGGCGATCTTGGGGAATAAATTCGGTCACCGGAATACCACCGATTGTGGTAAAACGGGGCAGAGGAACCATCTCATCGCCGTGGCCACCCATCAACATCGCTTGGACATCTTCAACAGAAACGTTGGCCTCCATAGCGATAAAGGTGCGATAGCGAGCGCTGTCGAGCACGCCTGCTTGGCCAAGCACACGCTCTTTGGGGAAGCCGCTCACTTGGCGAGCGAGATAGGTCATAGCATCCAGTGGGTTATTGACCATAATGATGACTGCATTCGGCGACAAAGGCGCTGCCTTCGAGATACAGTCGCGCGTAATATTCGCGTTCACTTTGATCAAATCTTCCCGGCTCATACCTGGCTTACGAGGAGCACCCGAAGTCACCACAATCACATCAGAGTTCGCGGTATCTTCATAACTATTCGTGCCAGTGATACGCAAGTCAAAGCCCTCGATCGGGGCAGCTTCTTGCAAGTCTAGCGCTTTACCTTGAGGAACTCCGCTTACAACGTCGAGCAAAACAACGTCGCCTAGCTCTTTCGAAGCGATCCAATGAGCACATGTCGAACCGACAAAACCAGCACCAATGATGGTTATTTTCTTTCGCATTGAATCCTCTCGTTTCCTTATGGTTGGCTGAGCCACATCATAACAATAAAGTGCGGCACAGGTATGAACCGAACCACTGTTGTGCCATTGTAGCACACACCGCCGCTCTTCCTGGCAGCAAAATAGGCCTATTACTAGGGAAACTCCCCATAGGAAGGGTCTACAAGATATGGTAGACTAACAATTCCAAGCGAAACACTTTTGCACCATATCCCCAATCTTGGATGTTGTTCTTTGGAAAGAGAGGTTGTGTAATGCTACCTCGTATTCACACATGGACCTTTGTCGCAAAAAACGATTTAGGCCTGCCGATCACTGTACGGGCCTATCTGGCCGAACCACCGCTTGTCCCAGATCTTCATGAGTACACAACCTCGACTACACCAGTCTTAGTTACCGATGATGGGGAAGCCGTATTCCGTCTTGCACAGGGGATCTATAAACTTGTCAAAAATGGGGCAGTTATCGCTTCACTTGATCCTGATGCACCCTAGTAAAGCGTTATCCCAAAGCTGAGGAGAGTATTGAGCGAAGAGAATGCCTTTAGAAGCTGGATCTACTCTGTAGCAGATCTGGAATCATTGTGTATAACTCCCAAGTTATCCACAATTTACCCACATCTGGATAACACAAAAACTGCGCACCTCGAGGTCACGCAGTCAAAAAAATGACACCAAGAATACCCAGAGGAACCCACCTACCGTTGCTACCTCTCGGTCCTGGCGGGGTTCAGCAGGTATCTGCCATCCTTGGTGCCACACGTATTGTAGCCTACCTAGCAGAACTTGTCAAAAGTTTCCTCCTCTTTTTTGTGGAATTGTGGAAAGTTATCTGGATAACCCTTGGCCCTCTAGAGCAAAAAAACGGCCCGCATCCTACGAAAGCATGCCTTTTCACAGCCTGTGCATGCCAAGCATGTCATTGGCTATGAACTAGGCTCCCTCTAGTAAAATCCCCGCTTTGCATGTCTTTTCTAATTATTTCGAAATGAGCATGCTTAATCATGCTATTCACATGCATTTTAAACAGAGATCGTGCAAATGCAGTGAAGGGCATGTCAGACATGTTTTGCATGTCGTTTTATGAGAATCAACAAGTAAATGGTGTAAATAAAGATGTGGATAACAGGATAAGTTCTTGTGCATGTTTTGGTTTCGAAACATGCAAACATACATGCTTATGGGCTTTGCAACATGCTTCCATGCTAACAAGCTTGTTGCTTTCTTGATAGCTCGCTTCATGAGAGTTCGTTTTTATCATGTTGAAAAAAGTATAATAGGAACAATGGTATTTGTAGGCATTGTGGAAAAGTGGAAACATGATAAAACATGGCGTATCTAAAACATGAATTACTGTGAGTTGCATGTGGAATGTTTTCCCCACTCTCTACATGCCTTTGTGGGTAATTTCAGTTATTCACCATGTCTTCCACACTTCCCCACAATAATCCACAGAATAATCCACAATTAGTGAAGATAATGCAGAAACTATACACAATTCATTCAAGAACTATACACAATTCATGCTAGGTTTATACTCAGCTTTTCCACATGCTTTCCCATGGGTTTTCCCCATGTTTTCATGCAAACGTGTATGAAATTTGCGAATATTTCGGGTTATAAAATAAGCCAACTCTAATCTAAAGTGCTGTTACATACTACGAGTTATCCACAATGGCCCTGAGTTATCCACATAACTGGCCTAGTTATCCACAGTGTGGAAAAAAGAAAGAGCCACCTTGTCAGGCGGCTCTTATGCGTTTTGCTTTATGGGAGGCGAGAATTATGCCTCGTCCTCTTCGTCGCTCTTAGACTTCTTTCGATCAAGCGTATTGATAAAATTGCGGAAGAGCGTGAGATCCTCATCGTTCATATCTGGTTCAGACGATGGCTCATCAGGTTCAGGCGTCATAGGAGGCTGCCTGAAGGCTTGAGCAGCAGATGAGGGCGGTGTCGGTAAGCTGCTTGTAGCATCGAGCGAGCTTTGATCGGCGAGAGTTTGATCGTCATCGTCGAAGTAGACACCAACTTGATCGATCACATGCGAGTCGACAAAAATCGGAATATCGCAGCGAACGGCCAGGGCGATTGCATCACTCGGACGCGCGTCAATATCGATCTGCGAACCTTGCACATCAATGACGATGCGGGCGTAGAAGGTTTGATCTTGAATATCGTTCACGACGATATGGTTGATCGTACCGCCTAGTTCCGTAATGACGGACTTTAGAAGGTCGTGGGTCATTGGCCGCACAGGCTCGTGCCCTTGAATGGCTGTAGCGATGGCCTCAGCTTCAAATGGCCCAATCCAAATAGGGAGATAACGACGACTATCTATTTCGCGCAGTACGATCACGCGGTGCTGCGTAAGTAAACTAACACGAATGCTATCTACATTTACACGTATCATTGATCGGCCTTTCGTAGAGCGAAGCTACGATCATCGCACGCTCTTTCAAGAGAAGAGAGAAATCTCTAATACTATGGCGTGCCAATTGAGACGCGCCTATCAAAATGGAGGGAGCAATCATGCATAGTATACCAGATCGCTACCTGAAATGCACCATAGAATTTGCAGATAATATTATAAAAATAGTATGGGTTTCTGCTTGGTGCTTCTCCTATTTTATGATAGAAACACGTGATCATCTCAATTGAGCAAGTGCGATGATCAGATTAAATTTCGATATATAAAAGAGAATTGTTTAACTCTTGAACTTTTCTGCAGGGTGCGTTAGAATGCAAGCAGAAACCTGCACTGTTTGGAGAACGAAGGATTAATTTATGAAGAACACTCTCCTCCTCCTTTGTGTACTAGCCGGGGCTGTTCTCTGGATTTTCGATCTCCAGCGACGCCTCCAAGCTGCACAGATGCGTGGTGATATGTATAGAGATATATCCGCTCGTCTCGACAAGCGCATCGCAGAGCTAACTGCGAACCACACCAAATAATATAGCATTAGTTGCACCACAAAAAGTCAAATATTAGTCATTTTATAGTCGATTTTGAGGGTCACGGCGTATTGTGTGCCGTTCTGGCCCTTTTTGCATTCTTGAGCCTAGTTCGTATATTGGCTATCACTTGTAAACAATCTAGCAAGATTCCTCAGTAGATCCTCAAAATTCTAGCCTACTTGTTGAGAGTTGTGCTAGTATGTAGATAGAATCAATTGACTATCATGCTTGCTTGTAAACGAATGAGTTTCGGTCAGATCTGCTGCTCTTTTGATATTACACAGTCTGAGCGGTAGGCTAGCTCAGTTGTGTTTTGGATTGTTTATGGTACAGATAGGCATCCACTCGACGGTCGTCGATACCTTCGATTACGAGATCCGTCCTGCGAAGTTCGATGATATCCAAGGTGTGGTTGCATTACATCAAGAGGCTTTTGCCGATAAATTCGGTGGGGCATTTGGAGCTAAGCATATCGATCAGGGTGCCGAAGCGCTGGCAACCGCTTGGCGACGCCAAGGGTCGGCGGCTTTGCGAGGCATGTTTGTAGCGACATACGGCGACCAGATCATCGGAACGATCACCTTGCGAACCTGGGAAATGGGTTCTGATGATAGTGGCGCGGCGGAGTTAGCTTTTTATCAGGTATTGGGCTCGTGGAAGGCGACCCGGTCGATTTTTGCGCTCTCGTTGTTGAATCACCCTATTGATCGCCACGAAAGTTTCTTGACGGATGTAGCCGTGCTTGAACCTTATCGGCGCCGTGGTGTCGCACAGGCCCTATTGACACGTGCCGAGGAAGAGGCGCGCCAACGCAATAAGCGTTTCCTCAGCCTCTATGTGAGCGCTTCGAACACGGGCGCCCACAACTTATACCAGCGCATGGGTTTCGTCGACGATCATATCCGGCGCTCTTGGATGACCCGCCTCATCTTTGGGGAGCGATCGTGGATCTTTATGCGTAAATCATTAGACTAGCTTCTACTGATTGATAACTTCAGCGCTCTGGCGGCTTGCTCTCTAGCTTCCATTTGTTCCTCGTCGCGTCCGCCTACGGCTACCAACATCCCACCCTCAAAAGGAGGTGCTATCTGCCTGCGCGCAGAGGCCACCCCAAAACGCTACAACAAACCCATTTAAAGATCTTCCATTTTGGCCAAGATCACATAAAAAGAGGTCTTGATCTGACTTAGAGATCGAGACCTTTTTTGTGTCGACAGCAGCGAGAGCCGCTTTAAAGAGCTGTACTTTAATATGAAATCCCAGCTACAGGAAGCGGTCAGCATTCACTCCATAACCATAATGCCACTCTACTGGGAGGATTGTCATCGCTTGTTTTCATCGCTCCGACAGTGGTGGAAACTCATACGAAATTCGCTTGAATCATTGTATGTTGGGTGGTCTCTCGGCACACAGCTATAACAGCGTGCTTACGGGCGAGCTGTTGGTAGCCGTAGGCGGACGCGCTAATGGCCTCTTTGGGGAAGGGACCAAGCCGCCAAAGTGCTGAAGTGATCAAAGGGATTTGCTATCACAAGGCGAGAGAATGAAACACAGGAAATTGAGAGATCCCGCACGATAGCACGGGATCTCTCATAACAAAGATAGTTACGTTCTACTTTGTCGAAGGCTAAACTTCAAGTGATCAACCAGATTGGGCACTATTTGATCACACGTGGCAGATAGAAATTATGCGACTGGTCAGGTTCCGGGCTTGGGCTAACAGTTGGACTGACGGTTGGGCTGACGGTCGGACTGACAGTTGGGCTGGGCGTCGGCTCGGGCTCGAGCGTGATGCTGCTTTGCTTGCTCATAGCCACAGCGGTATTGCCAGAACCATCGGTCGCATAAACCATAATTTCGGGGATATTATCGGGCGAGTTCAGCTCTATCACTGCTTGGTAGCTGTTATTGGCTTGTTTGCTCATAGCGACATTGCGCAGCACACCATTTAGGCTGTAGGAGAGGCTCATGCTGGTAATACCCGAGGAACCTGTATTATCATCGTTCGCTTGGGCGCTGACGCGCAGATAGGGCACACCGTTTTCGCTGAAGCTGGTGTAGCTGATCGCGCCGATCTGAGGGGCGATCAGATCGCTTTGGGTGTTTTCATCAGCATAGGTCACCTCAAAGACCAAGGTGTTGTAACGGCGCAGGCTAGCCTGCCCACCTGAAGCATCGGCTTTGAACTGCGCTGGATTGACCTGCAGCAGATCGCGCCATACGGCGGGATCGCTGAGCGTATCGTGCAGGCGAGTGCGCGAGAAGATCGTATCGGGCAACCAAGCGCCTTGGCTATCGAAGCTAAGCGGCGGCGCGGAACTTCCGATCGAAGCGGTATCGGTGACGATCTGCGAGATCAGCGGTTGAGCGCTAGTGGTGTTGTCTAGTGCGCTCAAGAGCCGAATGCCCTTAACGATCGGCTTCTTGGCAGCGGTCGTATCACCTAACGAAAGATCATAGGTTAATAAAGGCAAGACCGGACGGCCTGCGTTGATCTGGTCGATACCTGTGAGACTGGTTTGACCGCTTTTGAAGCTATCGCTCACTTGGCTGCTGACGCGCGTAACTACAGACCCGCCGATAGTGGTGTCGACGAAGGTATTGCTAAAGGTAATGATACGCGTGAAAGGCAGATCGGTATTGGTGCCAGCGGGCAGCTCGCTTAGGTCGATTGGGTCTGCGCCCAGAGAGGCTGCGAGTGGTGTTACAGGCACTTTAACCTTGATGCCGGGAATGCCATAGAGCGTCCAGCTGAGCATAGCCTTTTCGGAATAGATGTTGAAGCCGCCCGGCCCGCTGGTATAGACGAAGTTACGCTTAGCGCGTAGGAAGGCGTCGCCGACGTTGATGCCATCGTAGCCCGGATCGCCCGCACAGCCGTTTTCGCTACAACGGGTCAGCTCTTGGCTAAAGAGCAGCGACAAGCGCTCGCTATAGGCCACCAGATCGCTATCGCCGTAACCATAGCCGGTATTGCCGATCCACAGACCTTCGTTTTGCAAAATACCTTCTGCGAAGTCGGCTGCGAACTCTGGGCCGTTGCCGCTGGCGATCTCGTCGGGCAGCACATTGAGACCGCTTTGGCAGCCGACCGAATAGTTCAGGCTGGCGAGCAGGTAGCCTGTGCCTACTACGTTGGGGTAGCGCTCTTTGAGGAGGTTGGCCAGCAGTGCGCTATCTTGCTCGTCGGCTGGAATGGCTTGCCAATGGGTGAAGTGGCTGTTGATCGAGTTGAGCTTGGCGCTTTGAACGCTGCTTGAGTAGCCGCCAGCCGCTTCGCTCGGCAGACTCTTCAGCCAAGCATTGGCGAGCTCGCTGCTCGTCCAGGTGTCGTTCACCAGTTGTGTGATCAGCGGCTTGCTTTGGCCTACATCGCTGCTTAGACCAGCGTCGGTCAGCGCACTGCTGATAGAGGCGGCTTGGTCGCTCAAGAAGTCATAACCGGTGATGACCGCGCCTTCGCTGCTGGCCGCTACATCGATCTCGCGATCGGCGGCTTGGGCATAGGCTTGGATATACTTTTCGATCTGTTCGGGCGTTTCAACTAAGCGACCGATCGGCAGATCAGGAATGTAGAGCTCGCGCCCACGCCAGCGGGTCGGTTCGCGGTCGGCGTAGAAGTTGTCGGTGCGAATGGTGCGATAAAAGAGCGAGCCGTAGAGCGCGCTATTGGGATCGATCGGTGCATGGTTGAGATAGTCGGCCTCGTTGGCGAACAGGGTTTCGTCGGGCACGCGATAGAAGGGGATGACGTTATCGCCACCGACCAAAATGATCTCTTTGATATCGCAGTTTGTGCCGAGCGCACTAAAGATAGCCGAGCGGATCGCTGTGGCGACATAGTTAGCGTAGAGCGGATTGGTTTTGTGCGCGTCCCAAGCGGGGTAAAGCTCGTCTTGGAACACATTCTGGAAGTCGTTGCGAAGATGGTTCGCCAGATCGAGCACACGCGCGTTGAGCGTTGTCGCGTTCGTGCTCAAGCTGCTCATCAGCTCGTTGGTGCTGGTTGAGCCATACAAGCTGGCCAAGCGCGAGCTATCGGTCACAAAGATGCGCTCGACATTGTTACAGCTATTGTCCCAAGAAGGATGGATAACCGGCAGAACCTGAGGCTCGCTCACGCTAGAGAGGCTGCCAGGCTGAACTTTGACATCGAGGCGATATTTGGCGTTGGCATCGAAGGCACCTTCGGCCGAATAAACCAAAATAAAGTATTTGCCTGTATGCCAAGCAAAACTCTCGATATGTTCGGGGTCGGTGCCGAGATTGGTGCTGATCGAGTTAAGTCGCCCGATCGAGTTAAGTCGCCCGATCGAGTTAAGTCGCCCGATCGAGTTAAGTCGCCCGATCGAGTTAAGTCGCCCGATCGAGTTTAAGCGACCAAGATCGGTAATACCATCAATATTTTCTTTGCTATCACTAGCACTGTTTTCTAAATCCCAAAAAAGTGCGATGTCATAATCTTGTGCTAATTGTGACAGGTCGATCGTGATAGTCGATGCTGGCTGATCAACTGTAAAGACATACCAGTCGGCAGCATTGCTACTTTCAATAGTTCCGGTGCGACATGTTCCAGCTGTTAGATCTGTAAGAAGATTTGCTGCCGCAAATACATCATTGTCTTCGATCTCTGATGTGAGACACTCTTGATTGATTTGAGCTGCTGAAACAAGAGTATGCTTCAACGGGCTAAAACTAATAATGATAAAAGACAGGAAAATATAACTTACGACGATGAGGTGCTGAGACTTGATCTTCATGCAATGACCCTTCAACTGTAAATACCAGAATCGCATATCTCCTTCCTTCCAATTCTAGTACCATGAAACCTTAAAATTTCATCAAGTTGGTGCAGATCGTACTTGGCTCCCAACCCTTCGAAGACGCTGCAGCTCTCCTGAATGAGCTCTTTGGCTGCCTCGACCTCGTCTCTGCGAAAGTGCAGATCTGCGATCCACATCAGGGTGCGAGCATGCTCTAGTTCGGACTTAATGTCTTGTAATAGATTGAGGCTGGTTTGAAGCGCGGAGGCGGCTTTGTCGAGATCGCCTGTTTGGAGCAGAATGCGCCCGAATAAGCGTTGGGAACAGGCGTTCTCGAGAACTGCATCTTGTTGCTCGGCGATCTGGATCGATTGGATACAGATGCTTAGGGCTTCGGAATAATGACCGCTTGCCAAAGCCAGCTCGGCTTTATAACGTAGCAACTCGGAAGCAAAGCTATCGTTACCGACCTCGTTAAAGAGCTTATCGCTTTGATCAAGGTATTTCTCGGCTGCATCGAGATCGCCTTGTTGAATCGATGATGCACCGATATTCATCAACACAAGTGCGCTTTGGAAGGGTGAATTCTGCCAGCCCATCAGCGCTTTTGTATACTCCTCAATCGCCTCGATGCTATTGCCTTGGTTGCGCAAGACCTCGCCAAGATTGTTATGGGCGAGAGCTTGTTCAAAGCTATTGCCGATCTCGCTTGTGATCTGAACGGCCGCTTCGTACTGTTCGCGTGCCTCTTGCCAACGTCCTAGGTCATAGTAGATATTGCCAAGGTTGATGTGAGCGCCAGCTTGTTCTTCTAGATTGTGAACGCTGGTATAGAACTGTAAGCATTCGTAGGTTGGTTGAATGGCCGAGTCGAGGTCGCCTAGGCTGCAGTAGGTGCCGCCCAGCAGTTTGTAGGCTTTGGCCTGATCTTCGCGGTTGTCGAGCGCTTCGGCCAGCAGAAGGCCGCGGGCCGCCCATTGCAGACATTCGCGCAGCTTGCCCTGGCGTTGCAGCAAACCTGCCCGCAGCAGATAGCAGCGGGTTCGTTCGTGGCTGCCGAGCTGTGGCGTATGCGAGATGGCTCTGTCGAGCCAGTTCGATGCCTCATCGAAGTCGGAGAGCCGTTCGTAGACGGTCGCGACTTGGCGGTGGAGGCGGGCGACATCTTCGTCGTATTGATCGGCGTGCGGCATCAGGAGCTCGAGCGTGTGTTGGAAGCTAGCCAGAGCCTTGTCGAAGTTGCCCTGCAACATGTGCAAGCTGCCGATGTGCTCGTGGATCTTGATGACCCGTTCGGGTTGCTGAACGTGCTTAGAGATCTCAAGGGCGCGGTTGAAGAGCGAGAGCGCCTCTTGATTGGCATAGCGCTGTTGGGCTGAATGGCCTGCCCGCCAGTGATACTCGAAGGCTTTGTCCCACTGCTCGGCTAGGAGATAGTGTTGGGCGATCAGCGGCAACTGCTCGACGGCTGCGGGGCCATAGATGGAAATGATCAGCTCGGCGACCCGTTGGTGCAGAATGCGGCGTCGCGAATAGAGGATGCTCTCGTAGGCGACATCGCGCACTAAGGAGTGGCGGAAAAGGTAAGCTTTATCTGGCCCGGCCTCTTCAGACAGCAGAATCTCCGAGGAAGCGAGATATTGTAAGCCGGCATCGAGCAGCTCTTTTTGGTTGAAGATGCCCTGCAAAATCTGGTACATAAACTTGCGCCCGATGACGGAGGCGATCTGTATCAGCTCGCGGAAGTGGTCGTCGAGGCGGTCGAGCTGAGCCATCAGAATGCCTTCGACGCTATCGGGCACTTCGAGGCTGTCGATCGGGCGAGCGAGCTGCCAGAAGTTCGAGCCGTCTAGCTGGTTGTGGTTGACCAAGGCGCCGGTTGCAACCAGATCGTGCAACATCTCTTCGATGAAGAAGGGGTTACCTTGCGTGCGCTCGAGCAGTGGCACGATTTCGTCAGGCAAGGGAGCCTGTAACATCGCTTGGGCCAAAGTTTTGCTGGCCGAAAGCGACAACTCTTTGAGATGCAGGCGCCTTGTGTTGGGCAGGTCGTTCCACGGCTCTTTCAGATCTTGATCGTGGCGATAGCTGAGCAGCATCAAGATACGCGAATCGTGGGCTTGATGGGCGAGCCGTTCGAGCAGCTCCAGCGATGAAGGGTCGGCCCAGTGGAGATCGTCGATCATCACTAGGAGGCCGCGCTCTTTGTACATTGTGAGCAGCAGGCTTTCGACCAGCTCTTGGGCGCGATCGTGGCGCTGTTGGGGCGTCAACTGACTGGTAAGCGCGGTCTCTGGCAAGGCCACGCCGAGCATATCGCCGAGCAATGGGCTGAAGCGTAGCAAGTGTGGCACATAGTGCTGAACCTGCTTGTGGATGCGTTTGCTGATCGCGACGCTATTTTGGTGGATGAGGCTGTCGATCTTTAAGATGTAGCGTAACAGACCTCGCACAGCTCCGTAGGGCAGGCTCTGCTCGTAGAGCTGACTCTCGCCCACATAGATGTCGAAAGTCTGTAAAGAGGAATCGCGAACCAGCTCTTGTACGAGCGCCTCTAGAAAGCGGCTCTTTCCGATGCCCGGGCCACCGACGATCGCCACGACCCGCCCGCTCTCTTCCAAAGCAGCGCGGCTCTGTTTGAGGCAGAGCGCAAGCTCTTCGTCGCGGGCGATCAGGGGAGGGGTGTGAAAGTAGGTGCCGAAGGTCGGGCGCTCGCGGCTTTCATAGCGCACATTGGTGGCGATGTAGGGCGTGACTGGCTGGGAAAAACCCTTGAGCGAGATCGGTTCAAGGGCCCTTACATCGATGTCGCGCTGCACCAAGGAAGCGGTATTTGGCGCGAGGACAACTGTGTTGACCTCGGCCGCGCCCATAAGGCGAGCTGCCAAGTTGACATTCGCACCCATAACGGTGTATTCGTGGCGTTCTTTAGCCCCGACCAGCCCTGCAAAAACCGTTCCGGTGCTGATGCCGATGCGCTGTTGGAAAGCGAAATATTCTTCGAAGTCGGAGCTCTTATTTAGCGTGGCTTGGTAGTCGCTTAAGATCTCAGCGATCTCGCGGTTGCTTTGGTCAATGATATGGGTCAGCTCAAGGGCACAGCGTACAGCGCGTAGGGCGTCGTCTCCATGGGCGACCGGAGCACCGAAAAGAGCCATAATTTTGTTGCCCGATGTAGCCGTGTCGACTTTGTTGATGACACCACCGTAGGAATGAATCACGGCTTGGATACGCTTGTAAAAGACGTTGAGCAAGCGCGCTGCCAGCTCGGGGTCTTCGTTCAGGATGTCGATAATGGTGCCAACCGAAGAGTAATGCACGAACAAGACGCTGACAATGCGGAATTCGCCCAGCTCAAGTTCGCTATTCTGTTCGATATAGCGCTTGGGAATCTGTGGCATGAGATAGGGCTTTAGAGCCGCGATCTGTTGTTCGAGTTGGCTGATCGTGTTGGCATCGATCGTTGCGGGCAAGGGCGGCACGGGGTCGCTCAGCTCGATATTGGGATAGCTGATCTGAAGTTGCTGTAAGACATAAAAGTGCTCGCCGCGCTGAACGACTTGTAATGAGGGTGCGGTGCCGATCAGTTCGTAGGTTCGATTCGAGATTAGTACCTCACCCGGCTCTGCCTCTTCTTGGGCCGAAGCTACTAAGTTGACTGTCGTGCCCGAGATCACTAACTCGACATGTTCGCGATCGCCCACTTGGGAAGCCAAAATACGACCGCTATGCACGCCGATGCGCAACAGCAGGCTGAATGTGCCAACCGGTGTTTGAACGTTGGCAAACGATTGCATGCGCTGTTGCATAGCCAAAGCCGCCGAAGCAGCCAGCTCGGCGTGGGCTTCGCCCAATTGCTTGGCGTCGAAGAAGACCATCAGGGCGTCGCCGCCGAATTTGAGCGGTTGTCCTCCGAAGCGTTTCACTTCGTTGAGCAGCGATGTAAAGAGATTGATGATAATGAGACTGATCTCTTCAGCACCTTGTTTGCCTAATGTGCTTAAGCGTTCACTTAGCTTGGTAAAACCGGAAAGATCAGCGAATAACAAGCTCCCATACCAGTATGAAGCCGTGATACGAGCTGCATGGGGGTTAGCAAGCTGTTCGTGAACAACAGGTGCAGGAATAAATGCAGTAAGTGAAGATAATGTTTTATGAAGTGCTTGTGCCGTGCTGGAAAGAGATTCAGGCATAGAATCCTCGATATAAAGCGCGTTCGATAATCCTCCTAAGCAGAGACCTATTGAACACTGTAAGAACTATATCGCCCTCTGGCTTCAACTCTCTTAAGTCATTGTGAAGGGCACTGCAAGACTTTTGCCACGATCGAAAAAAGAACCGTCTGCTCTAGAAGCTGCAGATTAGAACTTTGTGCAAGCCATGTAATGAACCGTTTGAAAGCGGTATCAGGAACGCTGCTTGTCGTTTTAGGCTTTAGCAAAAATGAGTCATGCATTTACTACGCTGAAGCATATTCGTTTGCATATCAGTAATTTGAGGAATTTATCAGCGAAATAAGTTATCTAAAAGTGTTACATCAGTAAAATAAGGCTTTGTTTGTATAGAAAACATGGAATAAATCGTATATGCTACATTCATCGAAAACTCTTCCGGTTTGATTAAAAACTAGGAAGATGGATTGTAACAGCTATCTTGTTCAAGGAGGAGCATATGCGACGTTTACTAACAGCATTAGCGCTCAGTTTGTTGTTTAGCCTCTTTCCTAGTGGATTCGCCAACGCCCAAACGGCTGAGCGTTGTTTTCCCGAGACCGGTTACTGTATCAGCGGCGCGATCCGCCAGTATTGGGAGCGAAACGGCGGCTTAGCGGTTTTCGGTTACCCCATCAGCCCGGCCCGCATCGAAACGGTTGAGACTTGGAGCGGCCTTGTTCAGTGGTTCGAGCGCGATCGCCTCGAGGATCACAGCAACGAAAACAAGGGAGTGCTCGCTGGCCGGCTGGGCGCCGAATGGCTCGAACTGAACGGCACCCCTTGGAGCTATGGAAGCGATCAGCCTCAAGCTGGTTGTGAATACTTCCAAGCGACCGGTTACAAAGTCTGCGGCGAGTTTTTAACCTACTGGCGCAACAACGGCGGTCTAGAGCGCTTCGGTTATCCCATCACGAGTCAGTTCCCCGAGACCATCGAAGGCCGTTCCTATGCGGTTCAGTACTTCGAGCGCCGCCGTATGGAGCTGCATCCTGAGAATGCCAAGCCTTACGACGTCTTGTTGGGCTTGTTGGGCAAGATGGTCTATGAACGCAATGTCGGCTGTTCGATTCCGGTTATGAGCGAGATAGGCTGGTTTTACACGAGCCGCATCAATGGCCCTGTGGAGCTGGGTTGTGCCATTCCCGGCCAGGATTACGCTAACACTGCGGCTGCGACGGCCCGTTTCGAACACGGCGAAATGCTCTGGCTGAATCAGCGCGGCGGCAATTCGGTGATCTTCGTGATCTTCTACAACCAAAACGGTAGCTTGAGCTTCCGCAAGTTTGTCGACGAATGGCGCGAAGGCGATATCATCGATACCGGCCTGGAGGCTCCGAACGGAATGTACGAACCGAAACGTGGTTTCGGCAAGGTCTGGCGCGAAAACGACGATGTGCGCCAAGCTTTAGGTTGGGCGCTAGAACCTGAGCAGGCCGCACAGTTCAACTATCAGATCTTCCAGAAGGGTGAGATGGCTTGTTCTGCCACCGATTACTCGCGCGGCTGCTGGGTCTTCACCTATCCTTCCACTGCCCGTTTAGTCGGCTACAACTAGTTTAATGCTTGTGAATTGGGACAAGAATCGCTTCTTGTCCCAATTCGTAGTTTCATGTATTAAAACGATAGTATGCCTTGTTTTGTCGTTTTACACACGAGGGCATCAATAGTTCTATAAATTTCTATTGAGTGGCCTCCGATGTAGTTTCCGATAGATAATAGCATATCTATGCCTATGCTTTTTATTATACAGCTGAAATAGTAGGGCTATCTGTTTAAATATGTAGGAAAAGAGTGGATTTTTGATTATTGATTAGGGCGATATTAAATAAATCAAGAGTATTTTGTGAAAAATAAATTATTTCAATATTTGTATGGTTTGAAAATGTATGCTTTAGATAAGCTAAATTATGTAAATTGACAACGATAACTGTAAAACCTTGTTAGTAGAAGAGTAATCGATACCTACAAGATTTGTTGCTTGGATCGATCGGAATAGCTGGGTCTGTGTTGCCATTGGCTTATGTGCGATCAAGAGGGAAGCGCTGTGTTCTTGCGTTTGGCTTATGTTTTGAGGTGACGATGTGTGTTTTGGAGGCGCTTTCCGCTCACGGGCGGTTAACACGCCGGATTGGAGGGCGGGCTGTTGGTAGCCGTAGGCGGACGCGCTAGGGACCGCATGGAAGGGCAAGACCTCGCCGCCAGAGCGCTGAACGAAATATTGTGATGTGGTATGACAGGGACAAGAACCGTCTTCTTGTCCCTTTTTGGTTCGGCGGGCTGAAGGCTAGAGCGCTAGGATGCGTTCTGCCGTGCCGGGTTGGCTGAGATCGGCTAAGAGCAGGTCGGGCTGGCAGGCTTGCAGTTGCTCGAGCGAGTAGATGCCGGTTGCGACGGCGACCGTGTGCGCGCCGCCCGCTTTGCCGCAAGCGACATCGTTGGGTGTATCACCGATGATCACCACATCGCTGCCCTGGAAGCTGCGCCCATAGCGGCGGGCGGCGCGCTCGAGCGCGATCGGCAGCAGGGCGGCTCGCTCGTGGTGATCGCTTCCAAAGGCGCTGGTCTCGAAGTCGATGAAGCTATCGAGGCCGGCGACTTCGAGCTTGTAGCGAGCGACGCTGGCGATATTGCCGGTCAGAACGCCCTGATAGGCCTTGCCTTGGAAGGCTTGCAGCAGTTCGCGCGCGCCCGCGTAGACGCGCGTTTTGGCGAGCAGTTCGTTGTGCTGTTGGCGGAGCAGTTTGATGTAGAGCTCTGTGAAGTCGGCGATGGCGCGATCGATCTGCTCGCTTGAGAAGTGCGGAAAAGTCTCGCGAATGATCTGGCGATCGGTTTTGCCAGCATAAATAGAGCGTTCCTTGCTAGGAGAGCTGCCAAAGAGCTGGCGCATACTTTCGCGCATCATTTCAGCGGCGATGCCGTTGGTTGTCAGAAGGGTACTGTCGATATCCCAGAGAATAAGTTTTTGCATGGAACTCGTAAATTGCAGATAGAGGTGCCTAAAGGTCTAGCATGACCTCATTATACTTGAGCTGGGGCGTGCTGTTGGAAAAGTGTGACTGGGATGTAAGGGAGGAATGCTTGGTTTACGAGTCGTTTTTTGGCGTTGCTAAGAGCTGGCTGATACGGTTCATGTGTGCTTGGAATTCCGAAAATTGGATCGGCTTGGTAAGATACGAGAGAAAGCCTGCCCGTTTCAAGACCGATTGCGGGATAAAGGTGTCGCCGCTGATGGCAATAGCGAGCGGGTTTGAGTTGCCGGGCAGTTTGCGAAGCGCTTCGAGTACCTCTGGTCCTTCTGCATCGGGGAGGTACATATCGATCAGGTAGGAATCGAACGATTGTTGCGAGCTGAGCTGGAGTGCACTTTTGAGCGATAGCGCTGGTGTAGATTCGTGGCCCATCATTGCAAGGAAGTGCGAGAGCACTTGCTGCATCAATTCGTTATCGTCGATAACTAGAACTTTCATATGGCCTCGTGAAAATGTGAGTGTACCAATAAGGCTGTCTCATAGTGAGGCCATTGTAGCACGAGACGCAATGAGAGGCTACAGAAGCGTTGTGTCCAAGCATGCAAAAAGGCGTGAGAACAAACGCTCTCACACCTTCTTTACTGCACTACTCTGAGTAACAACTTACTTGGTTTCGCGGAACAGGGTGTGGCGTCGCAGAATCGGATCGTAGCGGCGCAGTTCCAAACGGTTCGGATCGTTACGGCGGTTCTTCTCGGTGGTATAGGTGTATGTGCTTTCGGTGCTCCGCAGCTTGATAACGATGCGGTTACCCTTCTTGCTAGCCATGGTTATCTCCTCAATGTGAGCGAGTATCGTCTATTAGACACACTGCCACTTATTATACTCTGGTCGTGAACAGATGGCAAATTGCCAGTACTGTAGGGCAATAAAACGCTAGAGGAGCAAAAAAATGGGTGCTCTTTTTCGGGTCGTAGCTGGCTTGCGTGCTGGATTGTTAGTAATGATAAGCCTGTTGACGATAAGTATTTCAACAAGCGTCGTCTATCGCGCTGATCTAACGAGCGCCTATGCTGCCGAACACAGCGGTGCGCAGGCTGGCGGAGTCGATCGCGAGACCGCGCTCAGGGCCGATCTGCTAGGCATCGATTCGCGACCCGCTCAAGCCCAATGGCGCAACTGGGCCGTGCTGGGCGGCGCGGTCACATCGTCTCCCTCGGCGACCGCTTGGAACGACAATGCGCGCGTCGATCTGTTTGTGCGCGGCAGCAACAACGAACTGCTTCACCGTTGGCTCGAAGGCAACCAGTGGAGCGGCTGGGAGAACTTGGGCGGCGACCTGCGCTCGGCACCCAGCTGCGTCTCGTGGAGCAGCAGTCGCATCGACTGTTTCGCCGCTTCGAATACGAGCAGCGGTCTATGGCACATCTGGTGGGATGGGCTTAGGTGGAGCGCTTGGGAAGACCTCGGCGGCGAGATCACATCGGCACCAGCTGCGATCGCCCTAGATGTTAATCGCTTGAACGTCTTCGCGCGCGGCAGAGATGGCGCATTGTGGCAGCTTTGGTGGGACGGCACGCACTGGCAGGGCTGGAGCTCATTGAGCGGCGCGATCAACTCGGCCCCGGGCTGCGCCTCTTGGGGGCCGACACGTATCGACTGTTTCGCGGTTGGCACCAACGGGCGCCTCTTCCAGATCACGTGGAACGGCAGTCGCTGGCAGCCTTGGCTCGATATCGGCGGCACGCCCAATTCTGCGCCCAGCGCTACGGCTTGGCGTCCCAATCGCATCGATCTGTTTGTGCGCGATCAGCGCGGCCATCTGAGCCATAGCTGGTGGACGGGCGGCTCGTGGGGCAGTTGGGAAAACCTCGGTGGCAACCTGACCTCCGCGCCGGGCTGCGTGGCAAGCCCAGCCGGTGTGCGCATCGACTGTTTCGCCCAAGGTTTCGATAACCTGCTCGACATCGATCAAGGGCTGATTCATCGTTCATGGAATTGATCGCCCTACGCACTAGACCAATAAACTGCATCCACCTTCTTGTATAGCCTAGGCGGAAAGGTCTCTATTCATACAAAAGAGCATTACCGCGTCCGCCTACGGCTATCAAACTGTTTGCCCTTCCAGGCAGGGGCTGTTTGGCTGTGTGCTTCATCATCACTTTTCCTGCTTCTCGCTCAGCAACAGCGTCTCAATCTCCTGCTCATAATACCAAATCCGTTTAAAGACGTGCATGCTCTTCGCTCAGAAAAACGAAAAGCCGGGAAAGATCGAGTCACGTTCCGCTCTGCCGCGCGACATTTCACACACCAAAAAGAGTCACGTTCTGCTCTGCCGAAGGCCAAAGAGAACCTAATCAACCGGATTTGGTATAACAACAATCAGCATCGCGAAATCTTGCACACTAACAAGAGCGAGCGTTCGTTCTATTTGAAAAGCGCTCATGAAGTGTGTAATACTGTTGAAACTTGGGCGTAGTGTATCAGGAGACATGCGGCCTGTTGAAGGGAGAGAGCTAGCTAAAAGCGTGTTTTCCAGAAGAGCAGCCCATGCCTGATGAAGCAAAGACGCCAATTGGCGGCGGTCGCTTTCAGATCATCTATCTCGATCTGGCAATAACTCAATCACGATAGGGGTCGTGGTCCATTCGGTCTAGAAGAGAAAGGAGACATGCCTCGTAGTGCTTTCGCTCTGAGGCTAAAACGTATGAATGGAACGGCTGCCGTTTTAAGCAATGAATCCGCGTTGGTCGCTCAAGCTGTTGTAGAACCTGCCGCTTTTGCAGCCCTCTACGACCACTACTTTCCGCGCATTTATAACTATGTGCGCTATCGCATTCAAGATGCGAATCTTGCCGACGACCTTACCGCGCTGATTTTTGAACGTGCCTTACAGCACATCTCCCACTACAACGAGGATAAGGGCACCTTCTCAGTTTGGATCTTTGCGATCGCACGCAACGCTATCAGCGATCATCTGCGCGCTCAGCGCCGCCAGCGTTGGTTCTCGCTCGATGCGATCTGGGAATGGGCCAGCAACTCGCCTCAGCCCGACGAACTGGTGATTAAAGACGAGACGCGCGATGAGTTGTTAGAGGCGCTTGAAGGTTTGAGCGAACGGGAACGCGATATTATCGCTTTGAAGTATGGCGCGCAATTGACTAATCGACGTATTGCGAGCTTGACCGGTTTGAGCGAAAGCAATGTCGCAGTGATTCTCTATCGAGCGATGCGACGCTTACGCGATAGCTTGGACAAAAAAGGAATGGTGCGATGACCGAACGTGAGATTGCCGAACGCTTTTCAAACGATTGCGACGAGCTTTTAGCGCAGCGTGAGCCGAGCGATCACGAAGGTCTGCCAACCGATTATGCTGCGACCTTAGACATCGCCCGGGCCTTGACCAAGCGCGATTTCAGTGCCCAAAGCCAGCAGCGCTTGCGTTTACGTCAGCAGTTATTGACGGGCGCCCTTGGGCAGGCGGCTGTTGTGTCGCGCAAGCGGGGTTTTTGGAACCATCCTTTAGTCTCGATGCCGCTCGCCGTCGCGACCTTGATGCTGTTTTGTATCTTGACGATCCCCTCGTTGCAGCCTTGGCGCGCTTTGACCCATAGCTACACCGCGCCTGTGGTCCAAACGCCGATCTCGGCGGCCCAAACCGCTTTGTCCAGCTTATCGAGCCAGAGCCAAGCTGCGCCTCAGGTGGTGCCAACACTGGCGGTCTCGGCTACACCGATGATGCCAACTGCGACTCAGGCTGCCCAAATGCCATTTATGCCCGCTCAATTGCTCGTTTTGCCAGATGCGCCCTAAGCTGTGTGTTTTGAACCACGTAGGATACCAAACCCGGTTGATTAGCTTCTCTTTGGCCTTTGGCAGAGCGGAACGTGACTCGATCTTTCCCGGCTTTTCGTTTTTCTGAGCGAAGAGCATGCACGTCTTTAAACGGATTTGGTATAAAAAGAGATCTCGCACTGCAATGCGAGATCTCTTTTTGTTCCGAGATCAGCCCGATTATGCTACGCGAGCGGAAGAGAAGTGCGTGATCCTCATTCAGGAGCATATCCATGTGCTGTCTATCTGATTTCTATTTATAAGGTGTTTAAAAGCCTAGAATTTAAATAAACAGATCATGCATCTTCTGGTTCTAGGGCATCTTTAAGCAGTGCTGCAGTCGCTCGCATTCGCTCTAGAAGATCATATTGAGTGGGGCGTTTAAGGTTTTGAATGCTGTTGAGAGTGGCGATCGCTAAGCGGATCTCTACTTCAAGCCGTTTACGTTCACGTTGTTCATGGACCCAGAGCCGAAAGTAATCGCGCGCACTCTGCCGATCACTTACATTTTCATTCCGACCAAATTCTCGTTCCGTCACAGAGTCCTCCTTATACTGTGAATGGTTTCAGTTTGTCGGCTACATAGAGAGGTACAGGGGCGAGTGCTGAGATGTAGACGTGCAAACAAACCGCTTGAAAATTGCGAAAGGTACGCCTTACCATTAAAAATGGCCGTTTGTAGTATTCCCTTAGGCTGGCCGAGCCCATTGCACGACACAATGCTAGTCAAAGAGCGAGGGGTATTACAGGTTTCGGCTGCTGGTGCGGTGTAGGTGATGACGGAAGTGCAGGGATGATCTCCAGCGAGCTGGATATGATCACCTGTAATAATTTCTTATGAAAAAGAACGATAAGCCAAAAAAATCTAGCAAGATCTATGCACACAAATTTCTAGAGCTTGGTGGTATGATAGGAAGAATGGCATTTCTCTATGATTGGATGTTTTGAGGTGTTGTTTAGCCTTATCAAGCTAAGATCTGGTGATGATAGCTATTCTGTTGAACAACTTCGATCTAACTCCTCAAAACAATAAGGCGATGGAACAGTGCAATCTCCTGATCCTAAAACGGTACGCCGCAATATCCTCTATGGTGTACTAAATGGCATGTTGTTTACTTTTGGCGAGGCACTCAATAACGGTTCGTTGGTGCTAAGCCTCTTGATACGACAATTAGGCGGTTCGTTGGGAATGGTCGGTTTGATTCCAGCACTGCAAAGTGGTGGATGGTTGTTACCTCAGATGCTTGTGGGCGGACGCCTTCAAGCTCTCCCCTATAAACTTCCTCTTTATCATCGTTCGGCTATCGTTCGCATTACGGCTTATGCCCTAATGACGCTCTGTATCTTTGGCGCGACTTGGCTGCCGAGCCACCTCGTGGTTGGAGCGATTCTGCTTTGTTATACGGTTTATAACGTCGGCGGCGGAACGAGCGCACTGGCCTTTCAAGATGTGGTCGCTAAAGTTGTGCCGTTGCAGCAGCGCGGTCGTTTTTTTGGTCGACGCCAGTTGTTTGGCGGCTTGCTGGCTTTTGCGATCGCTGGCCCCTTGGCGAGCTGGATGATGAGCGATGCGGCGCCGTTGCCCTTCCCCTACAACTATGGTGTGCTCTCGCTGACATCGCTGATTATCATCGCGGTCGGCCTATTGATCTTCAGCCTTGTAAAAGAGCCGCCCCAGACCAATGTTGGGCCGATGGTGGGTTTTTGGGCCAGTTTGCGCAAAGCTCCCGAGATCTTACGCGCGAACAAACCCTATCGCACTTTTATTGCGGCGCGCGTTTTGCTGCGTGCGGGCCAGATCGGTGAGCCGTTTTACATCATCTATGCGACCGAGGTTCTGCAAGTGCCCGTGAGTATGGCAGGCGCCTATGTAGGTATTCGCGCCATCAGCGGAGCGCTCTCTAACATCTATTGGGGGCGGGTGAGCGACCGTCAGGGCAACAAACGATTGATGTTCTTAACGGGCATTCTCATTGTGGCAACCCCCTTTATCGCGCTGGTTGGGCCGTGGCTGGCGCAGCTTGTTGGGCTAAGCGTAACATGGGTCGGCCTTGTGATGGCGCTAGTCTATATTTTGGTCGGTTTATCGCTCGACGGCTCGAATATCGCAGGTCTCACCTATTTGATGGAGATTGTGCCCGAAAACGAGCGTCCTAGCTATATCGGTTTGGCAAACACCTTGTTAGGGGTGATTACGCTCTTGCCCGTGATCGGCGGCCAAATAGTAAATTATGTGGGCTATTACGGGTTGTTTATTGTTGGTTTGCTCTTTTCGGCGCTTGGCCTCTACATGGTGTTACAACTGCCCGATCGTCAGCGCAACCCAGCCCAGAGTGCCTAGTTCTTCTAAAGCTGATATTTCGGCGTTGGCAGAATATAGAAGATTGTGTTAGATGCCACAAGACTTCGTTTGGATAGTTTATATCGATAGATTACGATTGTTTTTAAAGATAAACTATTTGAAATGAGAAGTCTTTCATGGTATGATGCGTTCTATCAACGTCGTGAAGGCGTCATTGAGTAAAGAAATACTATCTAACAGTTTGTTAGATGGTTTTTTCGAGAGTCTTTACATCAATGAGTCGAAAATATTAACAATAGAATGAGGAGGCGCGGTATGTCTAAGGAAGATATGCTGACCATTCTGGAAGAAGCTGTGGAGAATGGGATGATCAAGCCCTATCTGGCAGCTTACATTGCGGCTGAAGTGCTGGAAACGGACACGCAGTCACCAATGATCACAGAACGTATCTGGTTTGAGCATGATCTGCTTCAATAAACCTTTGTCAATACCGTTTTCAGTCTCCTAAACGAATTAAAAGAGCCCTCACATAACCAGTATGTGAGGGCTTCTTTATGTTAGCAACGGGTGGAATTAGTCGACGACAAAGTGCTTGAACTGCGGCAGATAGTCGCGGTTCTTGGCGAACATCTCGTTGACCATGGTCTTGATCTCTTGCAGCGACAGCACAGCTGCGGTGAGCGGGTCGTGGGCGATCGCTTGGTAGACCATGCGAGGATCGCCGGTCAAAGCGCCTTCGATAGCCAGCTCTTCGAGCTGCGAGGTCAGGCCGGTCAGCATAGCGACCGACGGAGGCAGCGCACCGACGTGAACCGGGCTCAGGCCCTTCTTGCTGGCCCAAACCGGAACCTCAACACATGCGGTCTCGGGCAGGTTGCTGATCAGCTTGCCGGTGTTGAGCACGTTGCCGTTGAACTCGAACGGCTCGCCGCCCATCAGCGCGTTGATGATGTAAGCTGCGTACTCGTGGCCGCGCTCCAGCGAAATGGGGTTGTCGCTAGCGAACCACTTCTTGGCGTCGTCGCGCCAGGTGTCTTGGCGTGCTTCGTAGCTCTTGATGATGTACTGCGAGTGGCCCGGGTTCCAGCCTGTGCCATGGGTGCAGTACTTCTCGATCAGGTCGGGGCGCTTGCGGAACCACCAGTTGTATTCGGAGTTGTGGCCGCTCGACTCGGTGACGTAGTAGTCGAGTGCCAAGAACATCTCGTTGCGAACCTGCTCTTCGTTGTAGATCTCGGGGTTCTCGGTGATGGCCTTGCGAATCAACGGATAGGCATCCTTGCCATTCCACTCGAACTTGAGGTACCACGCCATGTGGTTGATACCAGCACAGGTGTAGGTGATCTCCTCGTAGGGAGCACCGATCCAGCGGGCCAGCATCTCGGAGGTGCCTTGGACACTGTGGCAGAGACCGGTCATCTTGATGCTGGTCTGGCTCTGGACAGCGCGGCACAACATCACCATCGGGTTGGTGTAGTTGAGCATGGTTGCATCGGGGCAGTAGCGCTCCATATCGCGGGCGATGTCGAGCAGCACCGGAATGGTGCGCAGACCGCGGAAGATGCCCGAAGGACCACGGGTATCACCGATGTTGGTGTCGACACCGTAGCGGGTCGGGATCTCGATATCGTGGCGCCATACTTCCAGGCCGCCGGCCAGAATGGTGACCAGCACTACATCGGCACCCTTGAGCGCTTCGGCACGGTCCATGGTAGCTTCGACCTTAGCGGGGTAGTTGCCCAGTTCGATGATGCGCTCACAAGCGCGCTTCGCAAAGTCGAGGCGCTCTGCGTCGATGTCCATCAAACAGAGTGTTGCATCTTGAAGAAGTGGGAAGGTGAGAATATCGCGCACCAAACCACGGGTGAACCCTAAACTGCCTGCACCGATGAAGGTAATTTTTGTCATTGTTGAACCCCCTACCCTGCTGGGTAGATTTTGGATTGATAGAAATGATAAACACGAACAAGTGTGGAACTACGCAGTTCCACTTGGAGAGAACCAGTTACCACTCTGTGACAGACCCATCGGCATTGCGCCAAATCGGGTTGCGCCAATTGTGGCCGACTTTGGCCATCTCTCGAACCTTTTCTTCGTTAATGGTAATGCCTAGGCCCGGGCCTTTCAGCAACGGGACATAGCCATTTTGATAGGCGAAGATGCTGGGATCTGCGAGATAGTCGAGAATATCAGAGCCTTGGTTGTAGTGAATGCCGAGACTCTGTTCTTGGATAAAGGCATTGGGCGTGCAGAAATCGAGCTGGAGCGAAGCTGCCAGCGTGATCGGGCCGAGCGGACAGTGTGGCGCAACCGCCACATCATAGGCTTCCGCCATGGCTGCGATCTTACGCCCTTCCCAGATACCACCAGTGTGGCTGAGGTCTGGCTGCACAATATCGACACCGCCAGATGCTAGCACCGATTTAAAGGCCCAGCGGGTAAACATACGCTCGCCGGTTGCGATCGGCACCGTGGTGTGACGGGCGATCTCAAGCAGCGCTTCGTTGTTTTCTGGCAGAACGGGTTCTTCGTAGAAGAGCGGGCGGTATGGTTCGAGGGCCTGAACCAATACCTTGGCCATGGCTTTGTGAACACGACCATGGAAGTCGATACCCACATCGAGCGAGAAACCAACCGCATCGCGCAGAGCAGCCAAGCGGTCGGCCACCTCTTGCACCTTGCGGTACGAGTCGATCCACTCCATGGCGGCGGTGGCGTTCATCTTGATGGCGGTATAGCCTGCTGCGATCTGAGCCTTAGCTGCCTCGGCTACCTCGTCGGGTCGGTCGCCACCGATCCACGCGTAGACGCGCATTTTATCGCGCACGGCGCCGCCCAGTAGTTCATAGACGGGCAGGCCATAACGTTTGCCCTTGATGTCCCAAAGTGCCTGTTCGATTCCCGAGATCGCGCTCATCAGGATCGGCCCACCACGATAGAAACCACCGCGGTAGAGCACTTGCCAGAGGTCCTCAATATTGTTTGAGTTCTGGCCGATCAGGTATTCACTTAGTTCCTCAACAGCGGCCCGAACGGTATCGGCTCGTCCTTCAACTACCGGCTCGCCCCAACCTTCGATTCCATCATTTGTGGTGATTTTTACGAAAAGCCAACGGGGTGGAACTTTGAATAGTTCAATCGATCGAATTTGCATACGAGACCTCATTATCTCGCTAGGAGTATGCGTGGCGACATTCTACCATGAGAAAAAACCTCTGCTTTCTTGTAGAAAAAACCGTTTTTATGCATAAATCGATGATTTGCTTTGGCAAATACGAATAGCATGGCTTTGTAATGCTAAAAAGAGCTTGTTAGGGTTGCTTTATGTGAATGAGTTAAACTGCCAAAAGATATAGATAAGCGTTCGAAATATTCCAAAAAAGAAGAGATAGCTATCAAAGAGCGTTTTTTTGTCCAACTATTTGATGCTTGTGAGTTGCGGCTAACGTTTGCTTTGAACCTTCCATAGCCTTAGAGCACGGTGCTGTTTGATCGCTTTAGCGCTCTAGCGGCTAGGTCTCTAGCTCCCATTCGTTCCTCAGCGCGTCCGCCTTCGGCTACCAGAGCGGCTAGCCTGCCCTCATCCCCAGCCCTTCTCCCGCATCTGTACATTAGCCACAAATCGACATACGATCAGCGTTATCTGCCCTCACCCCCCGGCCCCCTCTCCCGCACTGCGGGCGAGGGGGTGAATGGTGATGTTGTATGCGATTTCGCTACGCGAAATCGCATACAAGCTCTCTGCGTTCTGTGCTCTCAAGGAGAATCCCGCGATGCTATGCGAACGATCGTCTTTTGCTGCCGACACGACTTTTGGCTAATGCATAGCCTTGCGGGAGAAGGGAGCGTACTCGTACTAGACACAAAACGCTTCAGAAGCCTGAACGATTCCACATCCACTTCCTCGGTTTGATCGCGAATCCGCTTAAAAACGTGCATGCTCGTAACGCGGGAGGACAAAAACTTGGGAAAGCGCTGTGTGATATTTCGCCCTGCCGAGCCCAATATCGCACAACAAAAGATAGAGGTTGTTGCTTGCCTCAAATGGCGAAGATTAGAGCATTCTTGCGGTATAATACCTGCAACTGTGCTATTAAGAAGTGTGCTGTTATTACCATATATCGAGGAGCTGACAATGAAACACGAGCGACTGTTGCTGATCGGTATGGGCATTATCACCTTGCTCGGTGCTGGTGCTTCCTTCACCTATATTGTGATGTTGTTGAAAGGTGTCGCTCCCTTCTAGGCTAAGCGACCTTTGAGCAAATTGAAACGGCTGGTGTGCTAAGCGCACCAGCCGTTTTGTATAGCTTTGGAAATGCCTATTCTCACTATTTTATACCAAATCCGTTTAAAGACGTGCATGCTCTTCGCTCAGAAAAACGAAAAGCTGGGAAAAGCAAAGAGTCGCGTTCCGCTCTACCGAAGACCAAAGAGAACCTAATCAACCGGATTTGGTATGAGACTGGCATCCTGAGCACGAACCTTCCAGCAGCTTCGCGGCTGGAAGGTTTTTAGAGGACTCTGGCAGCGAAACGCAACGTTTCAACCTTCTTGGTGCTTGTACCAGGAAGGTTTCTGCGAAAGCAACGAAAACAGCGCTTTCAGTGCTGCCCACTGTAAAGCAGCGGGAAGATGCGAGCCGCTTGGCTTGGGAAGGCGATTTGATAGCCGTAGGCGGACGCGGTGAGGAACGAATGGCAGGGCGAGACTTCGCCGCCAGCGTTGCGAGATGCAGTTTTGGCAGGGGAAACGCTTGTTTGTATGAAGAGAGCTTTGGCGCTTGGCACCAAAGCTCTCGTAGAGTCTGTTTGGGATTGGAGCGGTGTTCCGAAATCGAAAATATAAATAGATTTCGTACGACCTTTTTGTTTGGGATTTTCGATGGAATCGATTTTCTTTTGGGTTGAGAGAGACAGTCGAGCGGGGTGTCTCTCTCAACCTATGCTTGTGCGTTCTTTACGATGCAACAGGCTGAGGCTCTTCGTGGGTGATGCCCGCCATCAAGAGACCGAGCCGTTCGCGGGTCGCTTCGGCGGCTGGCACTACAGCCACGATTTTACCCTTGTACATCACGGCGATGCGGTCCGAGAGCGCCATCACTTCGTCGAGCTCAGCCGACACCACCATTACCGCGACGCCTTGATCGCGCTGGGCGATGATGCTCTTGTGAATGAATTCGATCGAGCCAACGTCGACGCCACGGGTCGGCTGCGATGCGATCAAGAGCTTGAGCGGGCGCGATAGCTCGCGCGCGATGATGACCTTCTGCTTGTTACCGCCCGAGAGGGTCGAGACCGGCACGAACGGGCTCGGCGTGCGCACGTCGAACTCTTTCACGAGACGGGTAGCTTGCTCGCGCACAGCCTGCTCGTTGAGTACACCGCGCTTGGCGAATGGCTTGCGGTAGTAGGTGTTGAGCACCATGTTGTCGGCGATCGAATAGCTCATCACCAAGCCATCTTCTTGGCGGTCTTCGGGCACGTGCCCAACCCCGGCCTCGAAGATCTGGCGCGGCTTGGCACCGGTTAGGTCTTGGCCTGCGATGTTTACTTGGCCGCCTTTGGTTGGGCGTAGACCGGTTAGCGCTTCGACTAGCTCGGTCTGACCGTTGCCTTGCACACCTGCGATGCCCAATACCTCGCCAGCGCGAATCTCGAACGAGACATTGTCGACGGCAACTTGATCGCGGTCGTCGTGTACGACCAGATTTTTGACGCTGATGACAACCTCTTTGGGGTTGGCAGGCCCTTTCTCGACCTCCAAGACGACATCGCGTCCGACCATGAGCTCGGCCAGACTGCGTTCGGTGGCGGTTTTGGGGTCTGCTTCGCCCACGACTCGGCCGCGTCGCAACACCATAATGCGGTCGGAGATCGCCAAAACCTCTTTGAGTTTGTGCGAAATAAAGATCACCGACACGCCCTCTTTGGTGAGGGTGCGAATGACTTTGAAGAGATCTTCGGCCTCTTGCGGGGTGAGCACTGCGGTCGGCTCGTCGAGAATCAGGATATCGGCTTTGCGATAGAGCGCCTTGATGATTTCGACGCGCTGCTGCTGGCCGACCGAAAGATCTTCTACCAAAGCATCAGGGTCGACATCGAGGCCGTACTGATGCGAGAGGTTGCGGATCTCTTGGCGGGCGCTGTCGAGGTCGAGCATGAGCCCTTTGGTGGTCTCGGAACCAAGAATGATGTTTTCGGCTACGGTAAAGACGGGCACAAGCATGAAGTGCTGGTGTACCATGCCGATACCGCGTCGAATCGAGTCGGCGGGCCCAGTGATGCGCACGACTTCACCACGCACCAGAATCTCGCCGGAATCTTGGTGATACAAGCCGTAGAGAATATTCATCAGCGTGGTTTTGCCAGCGCCGTTTTCCCCCAAGAGGGTGAGAATCTCACCACGACGCAACGTAAGGTTGACATCTTGGTTGGCGATCACGCCGGGGAAAGTTTTGGTAACGTTGCGCGCCTCCAAAACAATGGGGCTTTCGCTGATACTCGCTGTCACGCCTTACTCCTTGCTGTAGACCTTGCCGCTTGCTGCTGGGCCGCGAGAGCGACCTACGAAGCCAGCCAACACGATAATGGTTAAGAGGTAGGGGAGCATACCGATAAACTGGTTGGGGATCTGTCCGAGCCAAGCCAACCAGGAAGGCAACTGGCTTTGTAGGAATTGGATCTGGGTTTGCACGCCGTTGGCGAAACCAAACAGCAGCGCGCCACCCCACGAACCAAAGGGCGTCCACTTGCCAAAGATCATCACCGCCAACGATACGAAGCCGCGACCGTTGGTCATGCCGCGCTCGAAGGTACCGACCGCCTCGAGGGTTAGGAAGGCGCCCGCTAAGGCGGCGAACATACCACCGATGATGACGTTGACGTAGCGCACAAAGTTGACTCTGATACCAACCGTGTCGGCGGCGGCGGGGTGTTCACCGACTGCGCGCGTTCGTAGACCCCAGCGCGTTTTAAACAGCACTAGGTGTACGATCACCACCAAAAAGATCGCCGCATAGGTGATCGGTGGGTTGGTGAAGAGTACCGGGCCAACGATGGGCAGATCAGAGAGCACCGGAATGGTGATCGTTTGTAGCTTGCCCGAGGTGGTGAGACCTTGTTGATAGAAGTAACCGGTCAGGCCAGTAGCAAGAATATTGATAACTGTACCGCCGATGACTTGATCAACTTTCAGAGTGATCGACATCAGTGCATGGAAGGCACCGATCAGAGCGCCGACCAAGAGGGTGCCCACGATCGCTAGGAGCAGGTTTCCGGTCCAGACGTTGAACATAAAACCCATGTAGGCCGACATCAACATCATACCTTCGATGCCGATGTTGACCACACCCGAGCGCTCGCAGAAGATACCGGCAAGTGCGCCAAGAATGATCGGGGTAGACTGACGTAAGGTTGAGCTTAATACCGCAGTTGTGATTTGAGGGCTGCGAATATACGAAATAATAATCAAAAGAAGAATAACGCCAAGCCCAACGATCAGGCGCCAAGGAAGGTTGACGCTGCGGGCCTGCGTATTACTATTTATTGCCTGCATCACACGCTCCTCGGGCAATGGCTTGCACGCTCAGCAAGCGGGTTGTTCTGTTGGTATTGCGATTAGTAAGCTGAGACTGTAGGCCCATCATGATCCACCCCAACCGCCACTCAAGTTGAGACCACCTTCTGACTTGCGCATGCGCAGCATCTTGCGAATCAGAATATCGGCGGCGACAAAGAAGAGAATCAGGGCTTGAACGATATCAATAATTTCGATCGCAACTTTGGCATTAAATTGCATCAAGGCGCCACCGGCTTGCATCATACCGATCAAGAGAGCAGCAGGGATAACGCCGATCGGGTGAACACGTGCCAAGAGCGCGATCGTAATGGCGTTGAAGCCCAAACCGGCGTTGGTTCCCGGCTCGAAGCGGCCATTGACGCCCAGCGTTTCGACGGCTCCACCCAAGCCTGCTAGCAGACCGCTCAAAAGCATCGCAATAATCGTGATGCGCTTGACCGAGATGCCAGCGTATTGAGCAGCATGGGGGTTTTCGCCAACAGTGCGCATTTCAAAACCAAGCGTTGATTTGTTGATCAGCCACCAGACGAAGATCGCGACCAGGCCAGCGAGAACTGCTCCCAGCGGAATATTGTTGAGAATGCTAATGTCAAAAGGAAGAATATCGCCCAACGAGGGAATCTCTGCTGATTCTGCGATTTTAGGCGTGCGAGCGACGACGTTGCCACGAGCACGATCTTTCCAAGGGCCATTCGAAAGGTAATCGGTAAGGTTTCCGGCGATGTAGTTAAGCATAATCGTCACGATCACTTCGTGAGCGCCCGAATATGCCTTTAAAAAGCCGGGGATCGCGCCATAGAGTGCGCCAACCAAGGCACCGATTGCGAGGGCGAGCGGAATGTGAACGATGGCTGGCAGATCGGTGAAGATGTAACCGATCCAACCGGCGAGAATCGCGCCCAAGATCAATTGGCCTTGAGCACCGATATTGAAGAGACCAGCTTTAAAAGCCAGTGTTAGGGCAAGACCACCGAAGATCAGCGGCGTTGCACGTTCCAATGTGCGCTGGATAGCGCGCGGTGAGCCGACAGCACCGATCAGCAGCTCTTTATAAGCTACTAACGGGTTCGAACCTGAGAGCGCGATGATAATGGCACCGATGATCAGCGCCACAATAACCGCCATAACAGGGACGATAGCTGCATACAGGGCTGGAAAAAGATACGACGAAATCCAATTAGATTTGTTTGGTGGTTTAGGTGCTTGTGCCTCAACACGTTCCATACGTGAGGTTCCTATCTCGTTCTCAAGACGATTGGGTTGGCTTGATGGGAGACTCGCTAGATTGCTTGGTATTCAAAAGGCTGGAGGCACAACCGCTCCCAGCCTTTTGAAACCATACGTCGGTTGTTAACAATGAAGAGTATGGCTCTTCATTGCATTTGTATTGTTAATTAGTTAGCAGGCACGTAGCCAGTGTCGATGCTGCCATCGGCCAAACCAGCGTTGATCTCATCCAGCTTAGCCTTGACCTCAGCCGGAATGACGCTGTCGAAGTCGTGGAACGGAGCCAGACCAACGTCACCGTAGTAGACGCCCGACGGGAAGTTGCCATCCTTAGCAGCCTTGATCAGCTCGGTTACACCGGGGGTGATCAGCTTCATAGCGCTCGAGATCAGACAGCTGTGGGCTTCCGGAACGGTCTCCCACTGGTCGCTGTCGACGCCGATGCAGTACTTGCCTTCGTTGCCAGCAACTTCGATCAGAGCACCGTTACCGGTGTTGCCACCAGCACCGAAGACGACATCAGCGCCCTGGTCGATAGCCTGCTTAGCGGTGGTTGCACCCCACTCCGGATCGGTGAAGCCGCTAGCGAAGCCGCCCGGGTGGTAGGTCGAGATGACGGTGATGTCGGGGTTGATGGCCTTAGCACCGTTCTCGTAGCCTTCCTTGAAGGCCACAACAGCCGGAACCAGGTCGGTACCCAGAACTGCAGCGATGGTGCCGCTCTGGCTCATCGAAGCAGCCAATGCACCAGCCAGGTAGCCAGCGCGGTCTTCGTTGAAGATCAGGCCAACGACGTTTTCCTGCGAACCATCGTGGAACTGGTCAACGCCGATGAACTTGATGTTGGGATACTCTTCGCCAGCCTCGGCGGTAGCCTCAGCCAGAGCGAAACCAACGGTTACGATAATGTCGTAGTTCTTCTCAGCGAAGAGCATGATGTTGTTGGCGTAGTCTTGAGCAGCAGCGGTCTCGATATAGTCGACATACGCGCCCAGCTCAGCCTCAGCGGCCTTCACGCCTTCCCAAGCCGACTGGTTGAAGCTCTTGTCGTCGACGCGGCCTACGTCAGTGACGAGACCTACGCAGAGAACGGCTTCATCAGCACAGTTGGAGTCATCGGTGGGAGCGCCGCCAGCAGCGGGAGCTTCGGTCGGCTCAGCAGCGACTTCCTCAGTCGGCTCAGCGGCAGGAGCTTCGGTCGGCTCAGCAGCGGGAGCTTCGGTTGGTTCAGCAGCAGGAGCAGCAGTCGGCTCAGCCGCTACAGGAGCAGAGGTCGGCTCTGCAGCGGGAGTGCTACTGCCACCACAAGCAACAAGGATTGGGAGCAGAAGCGCGGCAAGTAAGGCTCCAAGGAACGACTTGCGCATGAGAATCTTCCTCCTGATTCAATACGGGTACACTGGAGAATCTGTTCAGTAGTATAACGTTAGTGGCACCGATTACAATGCTGTATGCAAACACACTCCCTTGTGACAGTTAGTGGTACTGCCTCCATGGCAGTGTGTGTACACACCAACGTTATGTTCTGGATTGTCGAATTATAGCATATCTTTGAGTGGTCGATTGTAAAATGACGGGGTTTTTGTGCGCGATTCTTGTAATTCCGTCGCTTCACAATCGTTTCTGACTAATCAGCTTCATAACTAGTATTTATGAATCACCCCCTTGTGCTGTTTTTTTGTTTTTTACCATCTAAACCCAGCACCAAAAAACTGGTGTGCTTCTAACTATAGCAAGAACTTTTCCGCTAATTTTGGCCCTACTACAAGGCAAGAATAGAGTTTGCCACACGTCTTGTACTCAGAACCTTCTCCATTTACCTCCAACTCAACGTTCAATCTACATACGCTAGATTAGAGACTCGATAGTGCATTTTATTTATTCAGTTAGCTTTATTTGTAAAGGATCGACCTATGTTAACTGCCAATCGCATCTTACACGATCGTTATAAGATCGTTCGATTGATTGCTCAAGGTGGAATGGGTGCGGTCTACGAAGCCATAGATCAACGCTTGCATACCCAAGTGGCCATCAAGCAGACCAGCATGCAGGGCGAGCGTTTGAGTGCGGCCTTCGAAGCTGAAGCGAGCCTGTTGGCCAGTTTACGTCATGCTGGCCTACCGCGCGTGATCGATCACTTTATCGACCAAGAAGGTCAATTTCTTGTGATGGAATACATTGCGGGCGATGATCTCGGCATGATCCTCAAACAGCGACAGAACGCTTTTCCGATCGATACCGTTTTGGAATGGGCCGATAAACTGCTCGATATTCTCGATTATTTGCACAATCAGCAGCCAGCGATCATTCACCGCGATATCAAACCACAAAATATGAAAGTGACCGAACGAGGCGAGCTGATATTGCTTGATTTTGGGCTAGCAAAAGGTCATCAAGCTGTAATGACGGCGCTCAACGAGCAGCAGGCCAGTTTGTATGGCTATACTCCTCAGTATGCTCCCATCGAGCAGATCAACGGCACCGGCACCGATGCCCGTACAGATCTCTACAGTTTAGCGGCCACGCTCTATCATCTGATCGCCAATCAGCCGCCCGTAACAACCTTGCAACGTACATCCGAGATCGCGCAAGGCAAACCCGATCCGCTTATTCCTATCAATCGTTTACAACCGCAGGCCTCACTGCGGCTGGCAGCCATTTTGCAAAAAGGCCTTGCACTCGCACCAAAAGACCGCTATCAATCGGCCGCAGAGTTTCGCACAGCCTTAGCCGCTCTCAGAAATAAAACTCAAGCGAGCGTTGTTCGGCCAGAAGATCGCAGCGAACGCTATCGTGAAGACCAGCCTCACAAAAAGCGCAACTGGATCTGGATTGCAACTGGAGCGGGCATAGTGGCGCTGTTGCTCTGTCTTGGTATTAGCGTGGTAGGTATGCAAATGATCGGTCTAGCGCCCGGTTCGTTTGGCGAAATCGATGGAGAGCCTATTCCGGTTATGGAAGCCCCGATTGTTGACGCCCCGATGCCCTCTACGCCCGAGCCAAGCCGCGCGCCCCAAAGCCCCAGCCCGCAGCCACTGCCCACCTATCAGGCCGAAATGCCGAGCGATCTTTTTGTGCTAGAAGATAGTTGGTTGATCGAAGATCAGTTCACTCACCAAGCAGAAGAGAAGGTTTATGCATTTGAGGTGAAGCAAGACAATCAGCGCACCTTTACTTGGCTGCGCGAAGCTGGTAACAACATGGCCTCGCATACCATCTATCTGTTAGATGCACAAGGTCAAAGGCTGCAAGAGAGCTGTTTCGGTTGTGGCAACTTAGGTCGCGTTGTTTTGCCCAAGGCTGGTATCTATCGCATTGTGGCCAAACACGATCCTGCCCAAGCCCTAGGTGCCTATAAGATCGCGCTTAACCTCGTGCCGCCCAGCGACGAGTTTGTCTTGCGCGATTTTGAAGATATCTCGACTGAGATCGTCGAAGGAGCAGGTCTGATTCATGTTCCAGGGGCCGAACAGATCTACGAATTCACTGCCGAGCCGCAAGAACAGGTCTTTATCTCGTTTCCGAGCAACGATACCTCCCTTAATCAGGTCAATGTCAGTTTATTCGATCCCAACAATTACGATCTTGCCCACAGCTGTCTTGGTTGTGGCGAGGCCTCGATCGGCTTGCAGACCCTTAGCCAAGGTGGAAGCTACCGTCTAGTGGTGGGCGATTCGCGCGAGCCAGGCACAGGCGCCTATGTGATTCGCATCAATCGAGTCGATCCGCCCCAAGAGTTTGACCTCGAGCTTCCGTTCAAGATCGAGCCGCATCAGGGCGATGGGGGCGGTTTGTTGCGCTTGCCGGGCGAGCAACAGATCTACCGCTTCTCGGCCAAGGCTGGCCAACAGATCTATGTTGTTGCCAAAGCCCAAGAACCGGCATTGAGTTTGGTCGAAGTTCGTTTGATGGATAATTACGATCAGGTTTTGGCTGCAGCCTGTTTCGACTGTGGCGATTGGCAGCCCATCACGCTAACTCGCGATGGAGAATATCGCATCGAGGTCGGCCATCCGCACGCCTATGCTTGGGGCAGCTATAGCCTTGAGGTGAAGGCGCTAGAACCCTAAAACTCTACAGAACGTAGCTGAAGCGCTGCTGTTATTTTTCGCTTTTAGCCTTCGGCGGCTACGACCTTACCACCAAGTCGGCTTCTGGCGCGTCCGCCTACGGCTACCAACAGTATGCCCCGTACAATGGGCGTGTAGTTGTGGTGCGGCTACCCTGCAACTTCGACAGATATAAGGCGACCAATCGGTTTGCAAACGCAAGCTACAATAAAGCAAAGATCGTCCGCTCTTGATCATCCAAAGCACACATCAACCTTATAACTTCATTCTCAATCTTAGGGCTATGGCTTTTGAAAAGGATCTAAGCTTATATGCTTGAAGCCAATACGCTTATTCACGCTCGCTATACCATCATCAGCTTGATTGGCCAAGGTGGAATGGGCGCTGTCTACGAAGCTTATGACCAACGCCTCAATATTCGCGTTGCATTGAAACAAGCCACAACAAACCAGCCCGAATTGGCGAAAGCCTTTATGAACGAAGCTCACTTATTAGCGAGTTTACGTCATGCAGGCTTGCCGCGCGTGATCGACTATTTTAGCGACGATCAAGGCCAATTTTTGGTCATGGAATATATTCCCGGCCCTGATCTGGCTGGTCTGCTCCAAGAGTGTCAATCACCTTTTCCTTTAGACCAAGTGGCGGTTTGGGTCGATCAACTCTGCGCTATTTTGGAATACCTCCATCACCAACAACCGCCGATTATTCATCGTGATATTAAACCGCAAAATATAAAGCCCAATCAGCAGGACCAACTTGTTTTGCTTGATTTTGGCCTTGCCAAAGGTAGCGCCGCTTTTAACATTCACACCACTAAAAAGGCTGCAAGCGTTTTTGGCTACACACCCCAATACGCCTCGCTCGAACAAGTACGCGGTACGGGCACCGATCAACGCGCCGATATCTACAGTTTGGGAGCGACGATCTATCATCTGCTCACAAACCAAGCTCCAGCAGATGTTTTAAGTCGCGCCTCTGCACTGATCAGCGGCGAACCTGATCCGCTCACTCCGGCCAGCCAGCTTGTGCCCACGCTTCCGCGCGCTTTAGATGAAGTCTTGAAGCAGGCCTTAGCCATTCGCCTCGAAGATCGTTTTTATTCTATTTCGGCCTTTCGCCAAGCTTTTCAGAACGCGCTCCAAGCTCCTCAATCTCGTTTCAGCTCTGCTGCCAATTTGCCCGAAGCGCCCAAAAGGACGCAAGACTATCGACCAACTAAGCTCAAACAGCTTGCACCTATGGGCGTGCTGTTCGCTTTGTTGCTACTGATTATTGTTGCAGTGATCGTAGGTGGCTTGAACGTAGCGGCTAGCTTCACCAGTGCCATCGCTACTGATCAACCGTCCCAAGCTAGTCCCGCTCCTGTTGAGTTTCTGCTTGAAGATCCTCTCCATTTCAAGGGCGAATTAAAACAGAAGTCCGCTCGTATTCAGCATCGCTTGGCGCTTCAAGCTAAACAGCAGATTTTTATCTGGCCTACGCAATATGCCGAGGAAATGGAATACAACCGCATTCAGATCCTCGATGAGCATCAAACCTTGCTCTTCGATGAATGTTTCGCCTGTATTCCGCCCGGAGTAGCTAGCTTGCCGCAGGCGGGCATCTATACGATAGTGGTGCTTCACCAAGGCGATGCGGCTCTTGGCCCATACGAGTTACGCGTCAGCCTTGTGCCGCCAGAGGAAGTGTTTGATCTAGGCCAATTGGATGATATCCGCACGAGCGATATTCCCAATGCAGGGCGTATTCGCGGCTCTGGAGCCAAACAAATCTACAGCTTCGAGGCCGAAGCCAATCAGATGGTTTTTGTAAGCGCCCTTGGCCACGATCCGGGCATGCAGCAAATTACACTCAGCTTGCGCGATGCTCAAGACAACGAGATCGCTCGTTCGTGTTTGGGCTGTGGGGTTGGCGCTATCGGTCGTCAGCTTTTGCGAACTGGCGGTAGCTATCGTCTGATTGTTGGGAACGAGCGTGATCCCGCTCAGGGTGAATATAGCTTGCGCCTTAATCGTGTTCCAGAGCTTGAAGAATTTGAGCTAAGTCTTCCTTTCGAGCTCAGACCCGAGCTTTCGCCCAATGTAGGCTTAGTCAAAGCGCCCGGTGCACTGCAGCTCTATCGCTTTAGCGCCAGCCAAGGTCAAGTCATTAGAGTTGAGCCGTTTGGTGTAGATGCTGGCCTTTCTCAAATCGATATTCGCCTCTTTGATGCTGATAACAACCTTGTAGAGCTAAGCTGTCTCGGTTGTGGCGCTATGGATCCCTACACCGTTCCAAAGGATGGCAGCTATACAGTTCTTGTTGGTGATGACAGCGACCCAGCGAGTGGGAGTTATTCCCTAAGAGTAACGATTCCCGATCTTCAATAAAGCGCCATCATAGTGTTGTTAACGAAGCTGTACGATTTGCCCACGTAGCTGGTGAGCGAATCGCTGGGCATCGCCCGCCTGTAGTCGATCGCGGTAGCGCGATTCGTCATAGATTTGCTCGTAGCGTGTGCCAAGGTAATAGAAACCCTGAATGCCATTGGCCTGCATGCGCTCGAGCAATCCGTCGAAACCCTCCACATCATCGACGATAAAGACGAGGCGCTGATCGTAGAAGAGCGGCGCGATCAAGGGCGGCGTATACCAAGTATCGCAGATAATAACCGCTTGTTGACTTTGGGCTGCGGCATTGAGCATTGTGAAATTGCGGGTAGTGGTCGCTTTGAGAAAGATCAGACCATCGATTTGAGCATAGAGACCGCCAACGATCGCGGCAAGCAGCGCCAAACTTGTGAGCGGTTCAAGCCAGAAGCTCGCGCCCGCGCGTCCATCACGCCCGACGCTCGTTACGTGCAAGCGCCCCGCAGGTAGCGATTCTGCTTGTTGCGACCAGCGTGAGAGCAGCACAAATGCCCAGAGCACCAAAGCAGGCAGCAGTGGCAATAACATACGTGGCCCCCACTGGCTGCCGCCCCAAGGGATATGAGACATCCACATCGCTAGAATCGAGATCAGGGCAAAGTTGCGCAGCAATTTGGCGAGCTGATCGAGGCTGAGATGCGGCTCTTGGCCGCTGCTTTCTTGCTTTGGCAGAGGCAGCAGCGCAAAAAGCGCCAGCGGTACGATCAGCACCAGCGCGCTCTGCTCGCCTCCGTTAAGGTAAGGGTTGCTGAGGTAATTGCTGGCAAGAATCTGCAATGAACCTACACTGATCAGAATCACCAGAAGCAGCCCCAAGCTATGCGCTTTGCGGCGCAACTCAGCATTAGGCAGCATATGTGCTCCCAATGCCGAAACAGCAAACAATGCGAATAGCGCAGTAAACCAGCCTGGCTGGAGCGGCACAAGCAAGACTTCAAACCAAAGAATTCGCCCTAGCAGCGCCCCTTTTAATCCTTCAACTTGTTGGAAGATATCTTGGCTCGCCACTAAAACATGCGCTCCAAGGATGTGGCCAAAGCTGAGATAGTTAAAGACGAGCAGCCCGCCGACAGCTATCGTTAGACCGATTCCGAAGCCGATCAAGCTGCGCAGTGAGCGCCAGCCCACAACGCTCAGCAAGCCCAGCATTAAGCCCGCCGCGCACAAGATCGCTTCGTTACGAACCCAGACCGTCAAGCCAGCCACTAGGCCAGCCAGCAGCGCAAATCTGAAGTTATTCGTTTCGTAGCCGCGCAAAAGCAGCCAAAGCGCCAACATGACCAAAAACACAGCAGTCGTATGTTCCCAAAAGATCATGCTATAGAACAACAGCGGCGAAGCTAAAGCGCACACGAATAGAGCTGCGTAGCCCCAAAACGCTTCGAGCAAGCGTTGGCTCAAAAGCATCACTATGACTAAGCTGCCCAAGGTGGCGCTGATCGGAATGAGATAGAGGCCGAGGTAGCCGAAGAGAAAAAAAGGAATGCTGCTTAGGAACGCAAAGAGTGGTGGCCATTGTGAATAGGCATAGCCATCAATGTGCACATAGGCACCACGCAGTGGGCTAACCTGAGCTTCAGGGTCGAGGTATTCGCCCGGATAGATGAGGGCTTGACTCTGGAATTTATTGAGCAAGAGGCTTTGAACTTGAAGCAGTTTTGTACCTTGATCGGTTGACCAAAAGGCATTCAACGGGCCAAGCGTGCGAGTCAAGAGCAAACTGTAGAAAATCCCGATCAATGCAATCATCCCAAGTTGCCAGCGATAGACCCGCCAGAAACTTGGTTTGCTTAGCGCGCGCCCAGTCAGCAAATGGTCCATATCAAGCGAACCTTGTGACAACAAAGCAGAATTGAATCAGGATTGTTGAGCTGGAATGGGGTAACGATTATATCATCAAAATAATGTTATTTAAAAAGTTCCAGAGCAAGAGAAGGGGACGGATTTTCCTTCTCCTTCACAAGCGCTAGCTATGTGCTGGATTGTAGGCCGCAGTAAAATTGTCAGTCTGCGGTATAATCTCAAGTGCCCCTGCAACATCGAAAAGCAAAGAGAAGCAGTGTATATCGCAGTGTGCCCAACTAGCACAAGGTGATTGGCATCTTCCTCGCAAGCTTATTTACACAATTCAGAGGACAGACACATGAGTTTGGAGCAGAGCGTTATCGCTTTTCTGGACGACCAGGACGAGCATCTTACCTATCTCGCTCGCGAAATCTGGGATCACCCCGAGATCGCCCTTCAAGAGACCTTCGCCTGTAATCTACTCGCTACCGAGCTAGAAGCCGCCGGTTTTTCGGTTGAGCGAAATATCGGTCAAATGCCGACCGCTTTTGTTGCGTCATGGGGCAGCGGTGCTCCGATTATCGGTATTCTGGGTGAATACGATGCTCTGCCGAGCCTCTCGCAGAAGCTTTCGACCGAGCACGACCCAATTGTAAGCGGTGGCCCCGGCCATGGCTGTGGTCACAACCTGTTCGGTGTTGCCAGCTTCGCGGCTGCTATCGCACTCAAGAAGCTGATGGAAGAGAACAACATTCCCGGTACGATCCGCTTCTACGGCTGTCCCGCCGAAGAGACGATCGTCGGCAAGACCTTTATGGCGCGCGATGGAGTATTCAACGATCTCGACGCTGCCTTGGCTTGGCACCCGGGCGATGTCAACCAAGTTTGGGCCAACTCGTCCCAAGCTATGAACTCGTTCAAAGTCAACTTCTATGGCGTTAGCTCGCACGCTGCTGCCGACCCCCATAACGGCCGCAGCGCACTCGATGCCGCACTGCTGATGGATGTTGGCGTCAACTACCTGCGCGAACACATCATTCAGGAAGCTCGTATTCACAGCGTGATTACCAACGGTGGTCTAGCCCCCAACGTTGTGCCCAACCATGCTCAGATCTGGTACTTTGTGCGCACACCGCGCCGCGAGCAGGTCGATCCGATCTATCAGCGCGTGCTCAACATCGCCAAGGGTGCCGCTCTGATGACCGACACCACGTACGACATCGACTTCCTGACCGGCTGCTACCACATGCTTCCCAACCAGGTGCTTTCGACTCGGCTGTACGAAAATATGAAGAAGCTCGACCCGATCGAGTACACCGAGGAAGAGAAGGCCTTCGCTAAGAAGCTGCAGGCTACCTTCACCGAAGGCGCTCTAGAGCATACCTTCGAGAATGTGAAGAAGCAGACCACGATCGAGCTGGACGATAGCAAGATCAACGATCCGCTCTGGACCGATGTGCTGCCCCACAAGGTGACTGGCGAGAGCATGCCCGGTTCGACCGAGGTCGCCGATGTCAGCCACATCACGCCGACCGCCCAGATGTCGACCGTCTGCTGGCCCTTCGCGACCCCGGGCCACAGCTGGCAGGTCGTGGCCTCTTCGGGTTCGAGCATCGGTATGAAGGGTATGCTGTTTGCTGCCAAGACCTTGGCGCTGACCGCACTCGATCTCTTCACCAACCCCGATCTGTTGCAGGCGGCCAAAGATGAGTTCCAGCGCGAAACCAAAGGCAAGCCCTACGTTTCGCCGCTGCCTCCCGAGGCCTATCCCCACTAGTAGCTAGTGTTGAGAGAGCGCTCCTTGCACACAAGGGGCGCTCTTTTCTATGCGTGCAAAACGCTGCTCTTTGCTCAAACCCGCCTCAATAACTTCGGCCTTCTGGCGGCGAGCTTTTTCGCTTCCATGCGGTCCTTAGCGCGTCCGCCTACGGCTACCAACCTCCCGACCAACAAACGGGTGGTGTAGCAGTGCCTGCCGAAAGGTCGCCCCAAATACGGCGCCGCACAGGCATTCCTTAGCAAATTTAGCCCTCGACAGCGCGAAATTCTGCACAACATATAGTTGGGTTCCACCAGCCGAAGGCCAAATAGAGAAACGTCAACGAGATAAGAAAATCAAATTATGCTGTATAGTGTAAACACAAAGGTCATGTAGGTCGTGATCGGACGCCTGCGAGCATGCTCGATGAAGAGCTGAGAGGAGCAGACTGATGAGCGAAAAGATTCGAGTTGGTGTGGTTGGCACAAGCGGCTATGCCGATTTTATGCATCTGCCCAGCCTGAGCAGCCATCCCCAAGCCGAGATTGTAGCGATCTGTGGGCGCAACCAAGAGCGAGCTAATCAGCTGGCCGAGAAGTATACGATCCCCCAAGTCTACGCCGATTACCGCGTTATGATCGAGCAAGCGCCGCTCGATGCGCTGGTAGTCGCTGTGCCCGACGATCTGCACTACGCCGTAGCGAGCGCTGGCCTGGCAGCCAACCTGCATGTCTTGTGCGAAAAGCCCTTAGCCCTCAATGCCCAAGATGCTTGGGCGCTCTATCAGCAAGCCCAAGAGCGCCAACGCCTCCACCTTGTGCACTTCACCTACCGCTGGCGGCCTTGGTATCGCTATGTTCAACGTCTTGTGAGCGAAGGCTACATCGGCAAGGTCTATGACTGCGAGCTGCGCTGTTTGGGCAACTACGGCCGAGCTGGTACCTACGCATGGCGCTTCGATGGAGCGCGCGGCCACGGCATTCTGGCCGACCTCGGCTCGCATATGATCGACCTTTCGCGCTGGTTTTGCGGCGAGATCAGCGGAGTCAGCGCCCAACTAAGCGTCTCGCGCGAGCGCCCTGGCCCCGATGGCGGCCCGCTAACGCCCGCCAACGACTCGGCCTTGCTGTCGCTGCGCTTTGCATCGGGCGCCACCGGCATGATCCACGTTAGCGCGATGTCATTCCTCGGCGACCGCGGCATGGAGAAGCATGTGCTGCTGCACGGCGAAAAAGGCACGCTAGAGGTCTTTGAGCGCGGCTTCGCTTGGGAGCTGTGGGGCGGCAACGAAGAGAGCGGCAAGATCGAGCGCTTGGAAGTGCCCGCCGACTATTGGGGCGAGGTCGAGCCAGACAAGCACCTTGAGGTCTTTGTGAAGCAATCGGCCGGCGGGCGCGCCTTTATCGACGCCATTATTGCTGGCAAGCTGCCCGAGCCGAACTTCTTCGATGGCGCTAAGGTTCAAGATGTGCTCGATGCGGCCTTGCTCTCGGCGCGCGAGCAGCGCACGGTTGAGGTCTAAGCTGGCTGGCTTATGCGCGCCCACACGCGAACGCGCATAAGCCCCAAATCAACACTCTCCTCTTGGTTGAAGTCCTCAAGCATTGATAACAATCCGAATTCTTTTTGCAGCGAAAGACTGCGTTTGAAGCTGCTAGGCGCGTGCGCCTGGCAGCTCGCAGCGAACGCAGCGAACGCAGCGAAGCTCGAAGGGCTGGATGGGTGGGCAAGCTGTTGATAGCCGGAGGCGGACGCGGTTGGGACCGAATGGAAGGGCAAGACCTCGCCGCTAAGGCGCTAGACTGATGAAGCGAGCGCTTGAGTTCCGTATTAGCAGTCAGTGGAGATTGGCCCGAATGCGATGAGAACGATTGACATGTAAAGATGAGAAGAATACAATCTAGACAGTCTAGCTAGGAGGTGGCTTATGCGGCGAACATGGCAGTTACAAGAGGCCAAAAATAAGCTAAGTGAAGTGGTTCAAGATGCGCTCGATCATGGCCCGCAGATCATTACGCGGCGCGGAGTCGACAGCGTTGTGGTGATCGCTTATAGTGAATATCAGAAGATGCGCTTGCATCGCGGCAAGCTCTCTGATTTTTTTCGCGCTTCACCGCTGATGGCCGAAGAGCTGGATCTGACGCGCGACACAAGCGTGGTACGTGATGATATAGCCTTATGAACTACCTGTTTGACACCAACCTTATCTCGGAATTGATCGCGCAACGTCCCAACCAAAAGGTCATCGACTGGATCGATAGTTTAGATCCCGAGAGTATCTACTTAAGCGTGATCACGCTGGGCGAACTCCATAAAGGCGTCGCAAAGCTGCCAGATTCACGCCGTAAGCAGCAAATTCTGGAGTGGCTGGAAGAACAATTTCAGGTGCGTTTTAGCGAGCAGTTGGTCGAGATCACCACAGAGACTATGCTGGTTTGGGGCCAACTGGTGGCCCGCCTTGAACGCGAGGGCCACCCTATGCCAGCCATCGACTCATTGATAGCGGCGAGCGCACTGGCTGGCGGATTCACCTTAGTAACGCGCAATACGGCTGATTTTCAGCATACCGGCATCTCACTCCTCAATCCTTGGGAGCTCTAGGAAGAACAAGGGGACTTAGAGCTATTCGGCTTTCTCAAGCGGCAAAATATCGTGCAGCGCTTGCAGATATTCTTGATTCAGACCATTTGAGCCGAAGATCCAGACCTCAGCCGCGCCCTCTTCGCGCACAATCTGCAGATTGCGTCGGAAGACCTCGACGCTGACAAAATGCTCCTCTGGCCCTTCTTGATCGTTCAACACACCGAGCGAAGGAATAAAACGTTCACCATAACGGCGGATGCCGCAGCGTGTGATGCGGCGCACATCGTCGGCCTTGGCTCCTGCACCTGTGCCCATGGTGTAGAGATCGAGATGCAGCCGAACTTGCGGGCCGTCGTCGGGGGCGAACTGCAGGCCGAGCAGCCGCAAAAAGAACGGATCGAGCCCCATCAGGGTATGGGTGCGCCAGATATGGACAGGTTGTTGATGCTGGCGCAAGAAGGCGCCGATCTGTGGGCGGTTGTGCAAGCTGCGCTCCAACAAGCGCAGAATGTTGACCGGAAATTGGCGCGGCAGCTCGAGATCCCACAAGAGCGGCAGATCGTGGCTCTCGTCGATGATGCGCCGAATTGCTTGGGGGTCGGAGAGGCCGCCGAGGTAGTAGCCTTCGGCGAGGCTGAGGGTCGGCCAGTAGATCACCTCGCGCACCATGGGGTATTCGGCGCTGATCTCGTCGCGTAGGCGCTCGAACTCTTGGCGATTGGGTGCGGCCACCGCCAGCGTGATCGGGAAGTCGAGCTGTTTGAGTTTGGCTAAGCGCCAAGGGTTAGGGAATTCTTCGTAGAAGCCGACCCGTACCGTGCTCGGTAATTGTTCGGGCGGAGGAGGTTCGCACTCTCCGTAGGCACGCCAGGGGAGTAAGCGCTGCCCGGTGGTTAACTCGTGAAGCGAAGCGTATAGCCAGAAGGCGAAACTGAAGATAGCGACCAAGAGTACAAGCAGGAAGATACGCAGGTTAGAGCGGCGACGTCGCTGAGATCTCATAGGCGCGCTCCTTGTATGATAGCAAATCCGTTTAAAGACTCTCGGTTTTATAACGCTAGAAAAACAAAAACGGGGAAAGAATGCTCAAGTTCCACTCTGCCGACGGCCAAATAGAAAGTTAACCGACCGGGTCTGGTATGAGGCAGGCGAGTCGTGGCTAACCGGACTCGCCTGCCTGTGCTTTAACGTGAGTCGATTGCTTTTTCGAGTTCCGGCAAGATATCGGCAGCGATCGGCATATGCTTCACAGCTTCTGCCAGCGTCAGTTCGCTCATGCCAAGCAGCATACGCTCGAACATGGGGTACTGATCGCTATTGAGGCGCTTCACCGTTTGGGTTAGGGCGTACCAAGCTGCGCTGTCGTTGACGATATCGCCCAGCTTGCTCTCGCTGGTCACTGGGCCGTTGCTCTCGCTCTGATAGGGGTAGCTCCAGCTATAGCGGCCCGAGCCAACCTCGATGCTGCCGTGCTGATCGCCCGGAAGTGTCACAATGGCGCTGCTGTTGGGCGGCACGATCACTGTCACGCTGAGGCTGTTGTTCTCGAGCTTCCAACTGCACTCGACCAAGCCATAGGGCGTGTTGAGGCGTGCGCTGGCCCAGCTCAGCCCAGCGCCGATCTGAGGCGCTACGCGAATGCGGCGATAGCCCGGCTCGGCCGGAGCTATACCGCCGATATTGCGCTGCATCCAGTCGGCGACCGCGCCGAGCGCGTAGTGGTTGAACGAGGTCATCTCGCCCGGGTTGATGCTGCCATCGGGCAACATGCTGTCCCAGCGCTCCCAGATCGTAGTCGCGCCCATAGTGACCGGGTAGAGCCAAGAAGGACAACTGCGCTCGGTCAGCAAGCGGAAGGCGTGGCTCTTTTTGCCGTTGTTGAAGAGCGCATCGCAGATCAGCGGCGTGCCCACAAAGCCTGTGCTGATGTGATAGGCGTTTTCGTGAACCAGCTCGGCCAAGCGCTGGGCGGCCCGTTCGCGCTGCATCGGCTCGGCCAGGAGGTCGAATTCGAGCGCCATAGCATAGCCAGTAGCAGCGTCGCTCATTAGGCGGCCCGCCGGAGTGACATACTCGCGGTTAAAGGCGCGGCGCACATTAGCGGCCAAGCAGCCATAACGTTCGGCATCTTCGTGGCGCCCAAGCAGCTCAGCCGCTTTGGCGACCAAGGTGGCCGAGTGAGCGAAGTAACCCGTTGCGACCAGATGGGGATTGGTGCGAGCGGCGGCGGGGTTATCGGGCGGAGCCGCTGGGTCGAGCCAGTCGCCGAATTGGAAGCCCGTATCCCAGAGCAAACTATCGCCAGCCAGCTTGGCGACCGCATCGACCCACGAGCGCATGCTCTCGAATTGGCGCTCGAGAATGCCGATATCGCCGTAGCGCTGGTAGAGCGTCCAAGGTACGATCACGGCCGCATCGCCCCAAGCGGTGGCGGCGAAGGTATTGCCCAGCACTTGAGGGATCACGATCGGCACTACGCCATCGTGCTCGCTCTGCTCGGCGGCCAGATCGCGCAGCCACGACTCGAGAAAGCCTGCGCAGTCGTAGAGGTAGCTGGCGGTCGGCGCAAAGACCTGAATATCGCCCGTCCAGCCCAAACGCTCGTCGCGCTGCGGGCAGTCGGTCGGAATGTCGAAGAAGTTGCCGCGCATGCTCCAAACCACGTTTTCGTGCAGGCGATTGAGCAGCGAGTCGGAAGTTTCGAGCCAGCCGATCCGCACCATATCGGAATGGCAGACCACGGCCTCGATCTGATCGGCTTGCAGTTCGCCCGGCCAGTTCTCGACTTGGGCGTAGCGGAAGCCGTGGAAGGTGAAGCGTGGTTCCCAAACCTCGACGCCTTGGCCTTTCAGGGTATAGTGATCGGTCGCTTTGGCGCTGCGCAAGGGCCGAATACCCAGCTCTTCGTGTTCGAGCACTTCGGCGAAGCGCAGCGTGATGGTGCGCCCGGCCTCGCCCTGCACCTTGATGCGTACCCAGCCGACTAGGTTTTGGCCAAAGTCGACCAGCGTCTTGCCCGAGGGCGACTGCCAGATCTTGACCGGGGCGATCGTTTCGATGGCGCGCACGGGCGGGCCGTCGGGCGCTTGCAGCTTCTCGAGGCTGTACTCGGCAGGGCGCACACCCTTCCAATCGCTATCGTCGTAGCCAGCTTGGGTCCAGCCGTCGCGCTCGAGGCGGGCGTCGTAGCTCTCGCCGTCGTAGATGCTGCTGAAGCGCAGAGGGCCGGTGTTAGCCCGCCACGAGCTATCGCTCACGATGGTTTGGCGCGAGCCGTCGGCGTAAACGACCTCGATCTGGGCCAGCAGGGCGGTCTCTTTGCCGTAGATGTTACGGTTGAGCGGGTTCCAAGCCAGGCGGCCACGGAACCAGCCCTCGGCCAAGTAAGCGCCGATCGCGTTGCGTCCGGCCTGAAGCTGATCGGTCACATCGAAGGTCTGGTAGCGCAGGCGGTGCTGATAGCTCGTCCAGCCCGGGGCCATAATCTGGTCGCCGACGCGCTGACCGTTGAGGTGCGCTTCGTAGACGCCGAGCGCGGTGATGTAGAGCCGAGCCTGAACGATGCCTTCGCGCAGCTCGAACTCGTGGCGCAGCATAGGGTTGGGCTGCGTCTGGCTGATATCTTCTTCCCAATCGGGAGTGATGAACTGGGCCTGCCAATCGCTGCTATTCAGCAGACCGGCCTCGACCCAGAAGTAGTTGCTCCAGTTGGAGACCTGGCCATCGTTGCCCCACACGCGCACGCGCACTGCGCGTCGTTCGCGCGACTGGAGCGGCTGAAAAGGCCAAGCGACTAGTACCGATTGCGAGGATTCGATCCGGCCGCTGCTGCCGTGCAGGCTGCCGTCGCTGTTTTGGGCCTCTAGCTCATAGGCGACCTGCTGCCAATTGGGTGTTTCGGTCACGATCTGCCACGAGATGCGCGGCGTGGCAGTACCGATGCCAAGCGTTTCGTTCAGATGCTCAAAACGCAGGCTTTTGATGCTAAGTGTTGCGTCAGCTTGCGTTGCTGAACCCTCACCGCTTTGGGAGTGGGTCATTATTTTCTCCTTTGATACAAAGACTCCGCTTTGAGAAGAGCAACCTGTCTATCAGATCTTCAGATAGAGTTTAGGCATCTGGATCAGGATTCCACCAGCAAGGGCCTTTATCTCGACGCGCTTCGATCGCGCGCAGGCGGATGTCTTCTAGTTGTTCAGGCGAAAGTGGTACGAAGTCTTTAGCCGCTGCCAGAGCTTGATCTTGCTCGTTGGGGAAGCTCATGCCGAGCAGCGCCACATCGGGATCGATCGTGAGCGTGTAGTGCACACACTCGCGCACGCTCAGGCGAGGCAGAACCGCCACCGTGTCGTTGCTGCCGCCCGATGAAAGCTTGCCGCGCGGGCGCAGTTGCAGCGGTTGATTATAGCCGCTGGTGTCGCCGAGCAGCTTGCCAGCGCCGAAGGTCTTGAAACAGACGCTGCCCACGCCTCGTTCGCGGGTGAGCGGCAGAATCTCAGTGATATAACGCATATCGACAAATGCGCCGATCGGGAAGAGCGCGATGTCGCAGCGCCCAGCTTCGATGGCGGCGCGCAGCACATCGGGGTTGTGCGACGAAATGCCGCCGAAGCGCGTTTTGCCTGCCGCGATCGCAGCGGCCAGTTGGTCGAAGCCGCCGCCCGGCTGGTTGAGCTGCTCGAAGGTTTCGAGGCTCGACAGCCCGTGAAAGACGAAGGCGTCGGTGTATTCCAGCCCGAGCCGCTGCAACGATCCATCGATCTGCTCGCCGACCGGCTGATCGAAGTGATCGATTTTACTGATGATAAAGAGCTTGTCGCGCTGATAGCCGCGCACGGCGGCCCCAACGATCTGCTCTGAGTAGCCGTCTTCGTAGTTAGGGGCGGTATCGATCAGGTTCAGACCTGCGTCGAGGGCGCGCCGCAGGGTGGCGACACACTCATCGAGCGGGATACTGCGGTCTGCGATATCGCCGATACCGATCTGACTGGCGTAGAAGCCAGTGCGCCCGAGTTCACGTCGGGGCGTAAAGGTGGGAAGTGCTTGCATAGGAACGATTTCTATTGGAAAAAGCGTGTAGTTAGATCAGCAGAATGCGTATGATTGTACTCGATATCTGCCATTATAGCGTTACTTTTCGAACTGTTTTAAGCTCGAAAATGAGGCGAAAGAAATAATTCTGCTTGGAAGCGAGCGAACTGCCTAAAAGCTTGTTTGTTTAGCTTTGGCGGATGGGCTTCTGGCTCCCATTCGATCCCGACCGCGTCCGCCTCCGGCTACTGAACAGGGGGCTAGCTGCCCTCATCCCCGACCCTTCTCCCGCATTGCGGGAGCTGTACATTACCCACAAATCGACATACGGTCAGCGTTATCTGCCCTCACCCCCCGGCCCCCTCTCCCGCACTGCGGGCGAGGGGGTGAATGTTGATGTTGTATGCGATTTCGCGTAGCGAAATCGCATACAAGCTCTCTGAGTTCTGTGCTCTCAAGGATACTCCCGGGATGGTATGCGAACGATCGCCTGTTGCTGCCGACACGACTTTTGGGTAATGCATAGCATTGCGGGAGAAGGGAGCACAAGCCGCTCACAGTGCCGCACCCTCGCAAGCTGGGAAGGTCTAGGGAAAAAGTTGTGTGAGATTTCGCGCTGCCGCGCGAAATCTCACACAACAAAGATAGCCAAGTTCTGCTATGCCGAAGGCCAAAGAGAAGCCGAATGTTTGGAAGGGATGTTGATAGCCGAAGGCGGACGCGCTAGAAGCCGCATGGAAGCTTTGGACCTCTCCGTCAGAGTCTGAAAACAATCGAGGGAACGAGTGGCGATAAAACAAAGAGACAGCTTGCCAACGGCTGTCTCTTCTGCTTTAGGGGCGCTTTAGGCTAGCACTTGGCGCAGCGCTTGGCCTGTAAAGGATTCTGCGACCTGCATCACCGCTTCTGGGGTGCCAGCAGCGACCACTCGCCCGCCGCCCGAACCGCCCTCTGGCCCCATATCGATGATCCAGTCGGCGCTTTTGATCATATCGAGGTTGTGCTCGATCACCAACACGCTGTTGCCCGCGTCGACCAGCCGCTGCAAAACCCCTAACAGCTGCTCGACATCGGCGAAGTGCAGGCCGGTGGTCGGCTCGTCGAGAATGTAGAGCGTGCGCCCGGTAGAGCGGCGCGCCAACTCGCTAGCCAGCTTAACGCGCTGCGCTTCGCCGCCCGAAAGCGTGGTAGCGGGCTGGCCCAAGCGCAGATAGTTCAGGCCTACATCGTTGAGCGCTTCGAGTTTGTCGCGGATGTTGGGCACGCGCTCGAAGAACTCAAGCGCCTCGCTGACGGTCATGTCCAAGACCTCGGCGATATTCTTGCCTCGATAGCGGATATCGAGCGTTTCGCGGTTGTAGCGCGTGCCGCCGCAGACCTCGCAGGGCACGAACAGATCGGGCAGGAACTGCATCTCGACTTGAATGTAACCTTCGCCGCCGCAGTGCTCGCAGCGCCCGCCCTTGAGGTTGAACGAGAAGCGCCCTGCGTCGTAGGCGCGCGCCTTGGCCTCGTTGGTGTTGGCGAAGAGCTGGCGGATCGGGTCGAAGACCTTGCTGTAGGTGGCTGGATTCGAGCGCGGCGTGCGCCCGATCGGGCTTTGGTCGATATCTATCACTTTGTCGATCTGTTCGATCCCAATCAGCTTGTCGTAGGCTTCGGGACGCTGTTTAGCGCTGTAGAGCGTTTGGGCTAAGCTGGCGTAGAGCGTATCGTTGACCAGCGTGCTCTTGCCGCTGCCGCTCACGCCGGTGACGCAGACCAAGCAGCCCAATGGGATGTCGACATCGACATTCTGGAGGTTGTGACCGCGCGCGCCGCGCAGCTTCAGGAAGCGCCCGTTGCCGCTGCGTCGCTGCTTTGGCACAGGAATGCTGCGCTTGCCGCTCATAAATTGGCCGGTGATCGAGCGCGGCGCGGCCAGCAGATCCTCGAAGCTGCCGCTGACCAGCAGCTCGCCGCCCGCCTCGCCAGCCAGCGGCCCGATATCGATGATCCAGTCGGCGGCTCGAATGGTCTCTTCATCGTGTTCGACCACCAAGACCGTGTTGCCCAGATCGCGCATGCGCAGTAAGGTCTGTAAGAGGCGCTGGTTGTCGCGCGGGTGCAGGCCAATCGAGGGTTCGTCTAAGACGTAGAGCACGCCGCTCAGGCCCGAGCCGACTTGAGTCGCGAGCCGAATGCGCTGCGATTCGCCGCCCGAAAGGCTAGTCGCGCTGCGGTCGAGCTCGAGGTAGTTTAGGCCGACATCCATCAGGAAGCTGAGGCGCGCCCTAACCTCTTTCAGAATCGGCTCGGCGATCATACGCTCGCGCTGAGAGAGCTGGTCGCCGTTGGCAAAGCTCTCGGCCCATTCTAGCGCCTCGCTGACCGAGAGGGCCGAGAGTTGGGCGATATTGCGGCCGTCGACGCTGACCGCCAAGATCTCGGGGCGCAGACGCGCGTCTTGGCAGCTCGGACAGGTGCGCGGCGACATATAGGCGCTGAAGGTCTCTTGCAGCTTGTCGTTGGCGCTCAGTTGGCGACGCAGGTTGGGGATCACGCCCTCGAATGGGCTGGCGGTTTCGACCGGCTCGCCACGCACCAGGAAGCGCAGCTTCAGCACCTCGCTGCCCGAACCGTGCAAGATGCTCTCTTGAATGGCGGGGGACAGCTCGGCGAAGGGCGTTTCGAGCGAGAAGTTGAGCGCCTCGGCCAAGGAGGCCAGCAGCTCATCGTAAGCGCGTCGCTCAACCCTGCTGGCTTGGCTCCACGGAGCGATCGCGCCCTCTCTGAGCGACAGGCGCTTATCGCCGATCACCAGATCGGGGTCGAAGTCTTGTACCTCGCCCATGCCCGTGCAGGTCGGGCAGGCGCCCTGCGGATTGTTGAAGGAGAAATCGCGCGGCTCGAGCGCCCGTAGATTGACCGGGCCGTGCTCGGGACAGGCGTATTGTTCGGAAAACACCAACTGCTCGCCGTCGACGATCTGGGCTAAGATCACACCCTTGCCGAGCTTGAGGGCTGTTTCGACGCTATCGCTGATACGCACGCGGTCGGGGTGATCAGCGGGCTTATTGCTCTCGTGCTGGCGTATCACCAAGCGGTCGACCACGATCTCGATGGTGTGGTTCTGCTGCTTGTCGAGCGTGATCTCTTCGTCTAGTTCGTAGACTTCGCCGTCGACTCGCACGCGCACAAAACCCGAGCGCCGCGCGTTGTCGAAGACCTTCTGGTGCTCGCCTTTGCGATCTTGCACCACGGGCGCGAGCAGAAGCAGGCGGGTGCGGTCTGGCAGCCCTAAGAGCGCGTCGACCATTTGCTGAGCGGTTTGGCGCTGCAGCGCTTTGCCGCAGATCGGGCAATGGGGGCGGCCGATGCGCGCAAAGAGCAGGCGCAGAAAGTCGTAGATCTCGGTGATGGTGCCGACGGTCGAGCGCGGGTTGCGCGACCCGCCCTTTTGATCGATCGCGATCGCGGGCGAGAGCCCTTCGATACGGTCGACATCCGGCTTGCTGAGTTGGCCCAGAAATTGGCGGGCGTAGGCCGAGAGGCTTTCGACGTAGCGGCGTTGACCCTCTGCAAAGATTGTATCGAAGGCTAGCGTCGATTTACCCGATCCCGAGAGGCCGGTTACGACCACTAACTTGTTGCGAGGGAACTGAACATCGATATTTTTCAGATTATGTTCTCGTGCGCCATACACACGAATCCAATCAGACATAACAAACTCCATGTGCGTAGGAAGCCAGGAAAGAGGATTTTAGTCGTGTTTCTGGCTATACTCAAAACGTAATGGTCGGCTCTTGGCTCTAGAATGAGGAGAAGCGATTATGATATGGAATAATGTATGAAAACCTTTACCTTGCCTTGACTAATTGTTTGGTTTATAATACCATTTGAAATCCCTATACGATGCTGCTTAGATAACATGTTTTTTACGCATGCCTAACGTCTGTTACCTTCAGCATTAATCTGAAACTGATACCATACGCGCGATTACGAACGAATATTTTGAATCTATGGAAGATTGTGTATGACCGCATCAACTGTTTCGGCACGTCCAAAAATTACTCGGACGCAGCTTCGGGAGTGGGTTACCTTTTGGCTCCTTCTGGGGCCTAATCTCTTCTTATTTGTCATTTTTACCTTCTGGCCGCTCTTTTACAACGCCTATCTCAGTATGGTCGACTGGGATTTCATGCGGGTTCGTAAATATTGGGTAGGCTTCGAAAACTATGTTACGGTTTTAACCGACCGCCACTTCTTCACCATTCTGAAAAATACAGGTGTCTTTACCTTCTCCTGCGTGTTCGGCACAATGTTCTTGGGTTTGATTTTGGCGCTCTTGCTCAATCAACCCTTGCGTGGCCGTGACGCCGCTCGTGCGATCTTGTTTGCGCCAACCATTTTGTCGGGTGCAGCAGTCGCAATCGTTTGGATCTACATTTTTGATCCTCGCTACGGCCTGATCAACGAGATCCTTGGCCTGTTTGGCGGGCGTTCACCCAACTGGCTCGGTAGTCAAGAATGGGCTATGCCAGCCATCATTATCGTCTATATCTGGAAGAACCTCGGTTATGCGGTCGTGATCTATCTTGCAGGCCTCCAAGCGATCGATAAATCCTTGTATGAGGCGGCCTTGGTCGATGGCGCAAATCGTTGGGAGCAGTTCTGGAATATCACTTGGCCGGGCCTCTCGCCTGTGACCTTCTTCTTGAGCGTTACCAGCATTCTCAGCTGCTTCCAAGCGTTCGACATCGTGAAGGTCATGACCAATGGCGGCCCGATCAACGCCACAAATACCTTAATCTATCGATTGTACGAACTCGGCTTTGTGTCCTTTAATGCAGGCCAAGCTGGCGTTGTGGCAATGGTCCTGTTCTCGATTATGCTCGTCCTGACCATAATTCAGGTTCGTTTGGGTGAGCGCCGCGTGCACTACTCGTAACAGCAAGGTGAGTGAGGCGAGCAAAACAATGGAACAAGTAACTACTGAAAACACAACCATGTTTGCCAACCGGTCGAAGCGTCTGTTGAAACGAGGTTGGCAAGTGCGTTTGGCCGGCTATTTGGCCTGTGTTGTAGCGGTTATCATTATCGGCGCTCCCGTCTACTGGACGATCGCTGCTTCGTTCAAAACATCGCGTGAGATCTACGGTGCGGTGCCAACTTGGATTCCGCGTAACCCCACCTTAGAAAACTATCCGGCGGCTTGGAAGGCTGCACCCTTCGGTCGCTATTACATCAATAGCATTGTAACCACTGTGCTTGGCAGCGGCGCCGAGATCTGGTTCGCTGTTTCTTCGGCCTATGCCTTGGCCTTTGTTCGCTTCCCCAAGCGCGATCTGGTCTTTATGGTCTTGTTGGCAGCGCTGATGGTGCCAGAAGAGACGACCATTATTCCAAACTATTTAACGATTTCTCGCCTTGGTTGGATCAATACCTACCAAGGAATCGTTGTACCCGGTGCATCGATCGCATTCGGTACCTTCTTGTTGCGTCAATATTTCCTGACGCTTCCACACGAAGTCCTTGACGCTGCCAAAGTTGATGGCGCAGGACATATGCGTACGCTCTTCAATGTTGTTTTACCACTCGCAGTCCCTGCCGTTGCTACGATGGCCTTGCTCTCGGTTGTTAGCAAGTGGAACGAATTCCTGTGGCCGTTGATCGTAACCAATACGGCGGATATGCGTACTCTCCCGATCGGCTTGTCTTGGTTACTTGACCAGGAAGGAACGACGCAATGGGGTGTCGTTATGGCAGGCACGCTCTTTGTCCTCATTCCAATGGTTCTGGTCTTTCTCTGGGCTCAGCGCTATGTCGTCGATGGCATCGCTGCTGGTGCAGTGAAGGGCTAAATATCAAGCGAACACATCACAATGTTGCTAGCTGGTAAGTAAGCTAGTAAAGCTTTGCTCTACCTAAAAATAGGATAGATCTACAGATTCTCATTAAGGAAGGAAAGGTCTGAACTATGCGTAAGCAGGTTTCGCGTCGCGCTCTGTTGCGCGGAATGGTGGGCGTCGGTGGTGCAGCATTATTGGCAGCCTGTGGCGGTGGTTCTCAGCCAGCCGCCAGCAACGAAGCGCCCGCTACGAGCAATGAAGCTCCCGCTACAAGCAACGAATCTCCCACCAGTGCTCCTGCGGTTGTATCCGAGACCGGATCGACTGTAGAGATTACCTACTGGGGTTCGTTTAGCAGTAGCTCGGGCGAAGCAGAGCAAGCGATTGTGGACGAGTTCAATGCTTCTCAAAGCGATGTAAAGGTCAACTATCAGTACCAAGGTTCCTACGAGGATACCGCTCAGAAGTTGACCGCTGGTTTGCAAGCTCGCTCGGTGCCGGAAGTTTGTCTGCTCTCGGACGTGTGGTGGTTCAAGTTCTACCTAGCTGAAGCGATCGCTCCGCTCAACGACTTGGCCCAAGCCGAGAAGGTTAACCTCGACGACTACGAGCCGGTATTGTTGAACGAGGGTCTGCGCAACGGCAAATACTACTGGATCCCGTTCGCTCGCTCGACCCCGCTCTTCTACTACAACCGCGATGCTTGGGAAGAGGCCGGTCTGCCCGACCGTGGCCCCGAAACCTGGAGCGAGCTGCAGGAGTGGTCTGAGAAGCTGACCAAGAAGGATGGCGATATCATCACTCGAGCCGCATTCGGTCACCCGAACGGCGCAAGCTATGTGGCTTGGTTGTTCCAAGGTGTGGTATGGCAGTTCGGCGGCCAGTATTCGACCCCTGAATTCAAGATCACCCTCGACGATCCGAACGTCGCTCGCGCTTCGATGATGTATCACGACTCGGTTAACGTCGATAAGTGGGCGATCGCCTCGCAAGACCTCAACAAAGACTTCTTGGGCGGCGCTATCTGCAGTATGATGGCTTCGACCGGTAGCTTGACCGGTATCGAGCGCGATGCCGAGTTCCGTGTCGGTACTGCCTTCCTGCCCAAGGAGACCTACTTCGGTTGTCCGACCGGTGGTTCGGGTATGGCGATCCTCTCTTCGGTGCCCGCCGAGAAGCAGCAGGCTGCTATGAAGTTTGTGGCCTATGCCACCAGCCCCGAGAAGACCACCTTCTGGGCCAAGGCCACCGGTTACATGCCAGTGCGTAAGAGCGCTGTAACCAGCGACGAGATGAAGGCCTTCTTCGATGAGCACCCCAACTTCAAGGTGGCTGTAGAGCAGCTGCCCCAGACCCGTGCTCAAGATGCGGCTCGTGTCTTTATCCCGGGCGGCGACCAGATCATTGGTAAGGGCTTGGAGCGCATCACGCTTGGCGGCGAGAGCCCCGAGCCGGTTTGGAAGGAAGTTACCGCTGAACTTGAGAAGGCCGCTGCACCGGTATTGCGCGATCTGGAAGCGATCTCCTAATTCAGCCTAACTTGTTGGATAGCTATAACTAGGGCACGCGCCACACCTATCGAACAGAAGGTGTGGCGCGTGTTGTTCTTTGTGAGCCCGATTCGTTTACACTCTTTGATTTGCGCTGAGTCCTTTCGGCAAGCACATCGATTGGCAGGGAAAATAGAGAGAGGATGTATGGCATTCCGCATGACAGGGCGAAATTCCATACGACAAAATAGTCAAGTTCCACTCTGCCGAAGGCCAAAGAGAACGTAATCAATCGGATTTGGTATCGGGCATACATACGTTGTATAACGTAGCAAACATCGTAGCGCTTGACTTCTTTACCAGCCTACTGGTACCATGCGCGCCATATCCACGCAACAAAGAGGTGATGCACATATGGAGGCTGAAAAAGTCCCCTTCAGCGTCGAAGATCTCTACGATCTCGATTGGCTTGAAGATCCACAGCTCAGTCCAGATGGCCGTTTTGTAGCCTATGTCCATGTCCGTGTTGACCGTCTACGCAACTCCTACCGTCGTTCGATCTGGATCGCTCCCACCGACGGATCAACCCCGAAACGCTTCACTAGCGGCTCTAAGAGCGATACTTCCCCACGTTGGAGTCCTGATGGTTCACGTTTAGCATTTGTTTCAAACCGCGATGATGAGAAAGGCCAGATCTACATCATCGATCTGGCTGGAGGTGAAGCACAGCAACTAACAGCTGTTTTGAATGGAGCGAGCGCACCTGCGTGGAGCGCTGATGGTACACGGATCGCTTTCCTCAGTCGGGTGAACGAGGCCGAACAAGCCGCTGAAGATAGTGACGAGCAACCTGAGCCACCCAGCAGCGAATGGGAAGCCAAGCGCAAGAGCGAACAGCGCGCCTACGAAGAAGCCCAAAAGCGCGATCCGCTGGTTGTAACAAAACTGCCCTATCGCAGTGGAACAAGCTTTTTCGATGATCGACGTTCGCACATCTATATCGTCGATGTCCCGAGCGGCAATATCGAAAAGCCAGCTCAAGCCAAGCGTATCACAAGCGGCGATCTGCACTACAGTGCGCCAGAATGGGAGGCGCATGGCAATTCGCTTTTGACCACGGCGACCCGTGACCCCGAGGCCGACTCGCTGTTCGGTTATTACGATGTTGTGCGGGTTTACCCCGATGGGCGCGCCCCAGAGGTACTGACCAGCGCTGGCTATTCCTACTTCAATGTGCGTCCCTCACCCGATGGCAAATACATTGCCTTCACGCGCAAGCCCGATGAAAAGCTGCTCGGCTCTGGTGCCATCATTGCCGTTATTCCTAGCGAGGGTGGCCAGCCGCGTGACCTGACCGAGTTGACCGATCTAAGCGTGAACGATTTCGAATGGCGCTCTGATAGCAGTAGTTTGCTGTTTACTGCTGAATGGTATGGGCGTTGTGGTATCTATGAAGTAGCCTTGGAAGGTGTAAGTGCCAGCCATCAGGATATCGAGATCTGCAATGAGGACTCGATTATTGCTAGCTTCAGTGTAGCTTCCAACGGTGGAATCGCCTATGTCGCTGGTAGCGCTGCCAACCCGTGCGAACTCTATTATCGCGATCCCGACGGCAAGGTGCGTCAACTGACGTCGATCAACGCCAAGATCCTGTCCGAACGTATAGTTGTGCCTTTTGAGGAACTACGTTATACCAGTGCTGATGGCGCTGAAGTACAAGGTTGGATTCTGCGACCGCCGGGCTTCGATAGCTCAGAAAACTACCCACTTGTCGTTCATATTCATGGAGGTCCACACACAATGTGGGGGCCGGGTACACGTTCGATGTGGCACGAGTGGCAAACGACAGCGGCACGCGGCTATGTTGTCTTCTTTTGCAATCCTCGTGGTAGTGAGGGCTATGGTGAACTATGGCGTGACGGAATCCGCCGCGCTTGGGGCGAAAACGATGCCCCCGATATCCTCGCTGGCATCGATCGCGTGATCGAGATGGGAGGAATTGATCCGCAACGGATCGCGGTCACAGGTGGATCGTATGGCGGCTATATGACAACATGGTTGATCAGCCATAGTGATCGATTCTGTGCTGCAGTTTCGGCTCGTGGTGTGTATAATTTACTCACCGAGCATAGCACAAGCGATGCTCACGAATTGATCGAGATCGAATTTGATGGTTACCCTTGGGAATTACAAGAAGAGCTGTGGGAGCATTCGCCCTTAGCACATGCCCATCGGATTGAGACGCCACTATTGATATTGCACAGCGAGCAAGACTATCGAGTGCCGATCAGTGAAGCTGAGCAGCTTTTCGCGATATTGCGCCGCCGCAAGCGCGTGGTAGAATTAGTACGTTACCCGCGCGAAGGCCATGAGTTGACACGAAGTGGCGAGCCGCGCCATCGTGTTGACCATTTACGGCGCACCCTCGATTGGTTTGATCGCTACTGTAAGGAAACGCGGAGCGACGCATGAGCGACCCTACGCCACGTTCAGAGACCCATGCATGGGAAGATTTGCCACCCGAACAGGTTTTGGCTGCGCTTGTCTATGAGCTGTATACGCCCGTAAGTTTGCTGAATAGCGATTTACAGCGTCTTACCGAAGACGAGGATGAGCTTACTGAAGAAGAAGCTGAGCAGCTCTTTGAAGAGATGCATAGTGCAGTGCGCCAGTTGAGCAAGACTGTCTACCAGTTAAAGCGCTATACTCAGCAGAAAACTGGTGTCGATACCAAGGTACAAACTGGTAAACTTGACGGGTCGAAAGTGCAAACAGGGCCACTTCGAGCACCACAAGACTAGTTGTTGTTACTTGTTCGATAGACCAAAGCCGGATGTGCAATGCATCCGGCTTTGTTGTCTCTTGTCCTGCTTATACACAATCCGCCTGATCGCTTCAACAGTTCCTTCGATCGCGCTGGCGGCGAAGTTCTGCCCTGCCATTCCTTCCTCAGCGCGTCCGCCTACGGCTATCAAAGGCCTATCCTCCCATCCAAACGGTAAGTATTCGCAGCATTCGCTGCGACCTGCCTGGTGCAAGCACCAAGCAGGTCCGACGCTGTGTTGCGCCGCTTTCGATGCTTTCGCAGAAACCTGCCGGGTGCAAGCACCCAGCAGGTTGAAACGCTGTTTTCGCTGCTTAATGCCCTCTAAAAACCTTCCAGCAGCTTCGCAGCTGGAAGGTTAGTGGTCAAGCTGCCAGTTTGGAAGATCGCGAATGGGTGGAAGAACATACGCCCTTCTCCCGCATTGCGGGAGAAGGGATGGGGATGAGGGCTGCTAGCCCATCTGGTAGCCGAAGGCGGACGCGCTAGAGACTGAATGGATGCCTAAGAAGCTCGCCGCTTTACTGAAAGCCAAAAGCAACAGCGTCATCTGATGTGGTGTCACATATCTGGAACCGAGATCGGCTGGCGCACAAAGTTGGTTTTTGCGGGCGGCGGCGGATTAAAGAGCTTTTCGGCGGCTTCGATCTGATCGGAATCGCCCAACAGACCGATGATATCGCCCATCTCGAAGCGGAAACTCGACTTCGGATTCGCATAGACTTGCCCATCGCGCATCACTGCGATCACCGAGGCCCCGGTGTGGGCGCGCACATTGCCTTCAGCCAAGGTCTGGCCCACCAAGGGGCTATCGGAGGCCAAAGAGTGCCAAGTGATATCCATACCGCGCGCGGCGGCAAGCAACTGGTCGAGCATCATATGCTCTTCGTGGCTGGTGATGAAGGTGTCGTACTGGTCGCGTCGCACCGCATCGGTGTATTGCTGCACTTGCAGTAGCGGGTAGTCGAGCGCCAAAAGCGTATGGCGCACCACCTCAAGGCCGCCCTCAAGCTCGGGGTGAATCACATCGCTAGCGCCCAGCCTACTGAGATGGTGTACGCCTTCGCGAGTGGCTGCCCGCGCGATGATCGGAATATCGGGCGCCAGATCGCGGGCTGCGATCACCACTAACTCGGTGGCAACCTCATCTGGCAGAGTCACTACCAAGGCTTTCGCATCTTTCAGCCCGGTATGCGTCAAGATCTCGGAATTGGCCGCATCGCCGAAGAGGGTCGGAATGCCGCGCTGTTGGAACTCGGCCGCTCGAGCTGCATCGAGCTCGACAATTAAAAACGGCTTCTCTAAGCGGCGCAATACGCTCACGATATGCTCACCGACGCGGCCGTAGCCTACCACTACTACATGGTCGCGCAACCCATGCGTGATCGGCTGGGGTTCGGGGCCGCTCCGATCGAGTTTTTTCCAAAGCAGCGGAAATTTTCTGAGCCAGAGTTCGAGGTTGGGGATAGCGCGGAAGAGCAAAGGATTGATAACGATCGCGATCAGCGAGCTTGCTAGAATCAAACCGTATTGCTCTTGGGTGAGCACACCTAGCGAGAGGCTGGTTTGGCCCACGATAAACGAGAATTCGCCGATTTGGCTGAGGCCGACCGCCACGACCAGCATGGTGCGCCCCGAGGCAGGTAAAACGAGACCCAACAGCAAGGTGAAGATCGCTTTGCCGACGACGATCAGCCCGGCTAAAACCAAGACCTGAAACGCATTAGCAACCAAGGTCATAGGGTTGACGAGCATGCCTACCGAGACAAAAAAAAGCACCGAGAAGATATCACGGAAAGGTAATACCTCGGCGCCTACTTGGTGGCTGATGTCTGATTCGCCGATCACAACACCGGCGAGAAACGCTCCCAAGGCGAGCGACACCCCGAATAGCTCTGCTGCTCCTAAGGCTATGCCGAGAGCGAGCGCAACAACGGCCAAAATAAAAAGCTCGCGCGAACGAGTATGCGCGATCTTAGTAAACAGCCAGGGCATCACTTTCGAGCCGACCAGTAGCATCAAACCGATAAAGAGGCCCGTTTGGACGATGGCGAGGCCGATGTTTTGCCAAGCATTGCCGCTCTGGCTACTGCCGAGCATCACGGGCAGCAACACCAGCATAGCGATCGTGGCGAGGTCTTCGAATACTAACCAACCGATTGCGACTTGGCCGTGGGGGGTGTTGAGCAGGCCATTGTCGGTGAGGCCGCGAAGGAGCACAACCGTACTTGCGATCGAAATCGCAAGACCGAGCACCAAACCTGCGCTGATCGACCAGCCCCAGAAGCGGGCGAGCATGAAGCCTAAACCGGTTGCAAGGATCATTTGTAAGATGGCGCCCGGGACGGCGATCGCACGCACGCGCCAAAGATCTTTGAGTGAAAAGTGGAGGCCGACCCCAAAGAGCATAAAGATCACGCCCATCTCGGCCAACTGACTGATGTCGCTGGTATCGCCGATAAAACCTGGGGTGAACGGCCCGATGATGAGCCCCGCGATTAAGTAACCAGCAATGGATGGAAGCCCAATTTTACGAGCGACGTATCCACCAAAAAAAGCGGTCAAAAGCGCAACCGTTATATTGGTTAAAAGCGCGAGGTTATGATGCATAAGCCCTCCTTATTTTGCGCTGCAATAACCCTTTTACTTACGTGTAGCCATAGTCCTTGCGGCTAGACGAGTTTGTATATCGCGCTTTTACCAGTAGATCGCTTTATTTGTAGTTATACTGAGAATCTACATATGGGACTGCCTCTTTGGCTGATAGTCAAGGAAACCTCTCTAAAACAGTCCATATGAGACACTGAAGCTTATAAAACTCGCCTCTCTAACAGATATCTACCGCTAACTAAGTATGAAAGGGATTATTTCGTTAGTTTAGAATGAGAAACGAAATATCTTGTAAAGGTGTGTGACTGGGTTAAAATTAATGAATTTAAGCGATTTATTTTGTTTAAAACTGCTATCTAAGATATCTGGACGGGAGAGGATCTACAACTTCATCAATTACTTGTCGAGTAGTACCATAGAAAGAAGAGAATATCGCTCATTAACCTTGAAAAGGCTTGATTCGCAGATCGATCTAACTACTTTCCGAATCGAGAACAACGAGTTGTTGTCTAGATGCATCGACGAAGGAGGCAGGGAGACCTCTTTGTGAAGATGCTGGTAAATTTTGGTGGTACGCTCTTACGAGGATTGGGTTGCCTCCTAATAGCGTATAACTTCTAGGTAGCACAAATTGATGAATAGTTGGAAACTAAACCCTGATCTAGTATACCATATCCTTCTCAGCTTTGGTGCTTGTTTCTGAGGTGTAATTGTCAAGAATCGAGATTTCGTTGATATGATCGATAATCTGTGCATCTTGCTCAGAAACCATACGAATGTTCGCTTTGCTCGATATCGATCTCCTCTGGATATTTGATCGCTCTATTTGTGGGACTAACTCATAATACATACTTTCGTCGTTAGAAAGCGCTATTTACAAGCGCTTTGTTGAAATCCGCGTGATTGGCTAGCATTAAGGCGCTATTTTCACAGATCACGCGGATTACGACTAATCGATGCCGACTGGGCGGTCTGATATTGAGGCTGATTGAACACGTGGTGTTTCTGGCCTTCGGCAAAGCGGAACTTGTCTCTTTTGTTGTGTGAAATTTCGCACTGTCGCGCGAAATTTCACAACTCCTTCCCGGTTTTTTCACGTATTGCGTAGGAGCCAAGTCTTTCAATGGATTAGGCCTGAGGTCCGAAACAGGGCTTTGACAAGCTTTAGAGCGCCACTAAGCTAGGGTGCAGTGTGGCACCTTGCAAGGGAGCACCTCACTGTTTGCCCAATGCGATGCGCGGAATCGCTCGGCCTCCATCGAGCGTAATGCACTGACCTGTCATCATGGCGAAGGCGGGTGAACAGATCGTGCAGAGCGCTTCGGCTACTTCGTCGCGCGTGACGAGGCGGCCTAACGGCGTCGCTGCAATGGCCGGTTCGCTGATTTCGGGGGACATATCTTCGTTATCGGCGATCAGGTCGGGCGCGATGGCGTTGATACGCACATGGGGCGCGAGTTCGAGCGCGAGCGCTTCGGTCAGATAGATCACGCCCTGTTTGGCAAGCCCATAGACCGAATGGCTGCGGTGAACGTAGTCGGTCGCGGCGATATTGATGATCTGACCGCTGCCGCGCTCGCGCATGCGGCGTCCGATCGCTTGGCAGAGTAGAAAGGTCGAACGGATATTGCTCGCGATGATGCGGTCGAAGTCCTCGGTCGGCATCTCTAAAAAGGGCGAATCGACATATGGGCCGACCGCGTTGACAGCGATATCGATCGCGCCGTAGCGCTGCCAGACCGTGGCGACGCTCTGTTCGACATCGTGAGCTTGGGTCACATCGGCATAGATCGCCTCGGCTTTGCCACCCTTGGCATTGATCTGTTGGCAGAGTGCTTGGGCCTCGTTTTGAGACTGGAAGTAGGTGACGACAACCTGAGCGCCATAGGCGGCTAGGCGGCTGGCGATGCTTGCGCCCAAAGCGCGTGATCCGCCCGACACAAGGCAGACCTTATCGCGCAAGATGAGGCCTAGATCTGGATTCAGAACCGACATAGTATGCTCCTTCCATTTGCGTAGTGCTCTATCATAGCAAATCCGGTTGATTACGTTCTATTTGACCTTCGGCAGAGTGGAACGTGACTATTTTCTTTCTCTGATTTTGTTTTCTGCGTTACCAGAGCGCAAGTCTTTAAACGGATTTGGTGTCATACCACAGAGGGCGCTTGCGAAGCCGAGTCTGGGTCTAGCACTCTTGTTCGGATCGTGCTATACTTGGGGCATGGAACTCGAAGAGAAACTGGAACTGCTTGCACCTGCGGCCCGTTTTGATGCCTGTGGCACCTTCGCTCAAAATGGGCGGCGTTATACTCCGATCAAACTCAAGAAGGCCGCTTGGGAAGAGGGCGGAATCGCTGCAGAAAGCGATGGCGATGGCCGTTCTCGCAACGTCTTTCGGGTTTTGATGAGCAGTCGTTGTCAGTGGAACTGTTCCTACTGCCCACTCCGTTCTGGCAACGATGGCCCGCGAGCCGCGCTTGAGCCGGAGGAGTTGGTGCGCCTCTTTTTGCCGCGCTATCGCTCTGGTGCGGTTCAAGGTCTGTTTTTATCAACCGGAGTCGATGGTGGCCTCCATTCATCGCTCTCGCGCATGCTCGATGCGGTCGAACTGCTGCGCACACGCCACGAGTACACGGGTTATGTTCACCTCAAAATTCTGCCGGGCACTTCGTTCAGCGATATCGAGCGGGCGGTGGGTTTGGTCGATCGCCTCAGCCTCAACCTCGAAGCACCTTCGGCCCAGCATCTCAAGCTGATCTCGCCCGAGCGCAGCTGGCAAGACGATCTGATCGAGCGCTTGGTCTGGGCGCGTGAGTGGCAACGCAGCGGCAAGCTGGCCTCTGGTTTGGCGACTCAGTTTGTGGTCGGGGCAGCGGGCGAACAAGACCGTGAGCTGCTTGGCACGGGAACTTGGCTCTACAAAGAGCTTGGCCTGCGCCGTATCTATTACGGGGCTTTTCGGCCTGTCGCGGGCACGCCGCTGGAATCGGCTCTGAGCACGCCTCTGTTACGTGTGCGCCGTTTGGGTGAGGCCGACTGGTTGCTGCGTAACTATGGCTTTGGGGTGCAAGAGCTGCCCTTCGACAACGATCAAAATCTGCCGCTGAACGTCGATCCTAAGCTGGCTTGGGCCTTGGCTCACCCCGAATTCTTCCCGGTCGAACTGAACACAGCCTCTCCTGAAGTTTTGCTGCGCGTGCCTGGCCTCGGCCCGATCGGGGTCAATCGCATCATACGTTTGCGCCGTTTGCACCCATTCACCGACCTCGAACATCTGAAGGGCTTGGGCAGCTTGGCCAAACGTGCTCGCGACTTTGTGACCTTCAATGGGCGTTTTTTTGGCCGACCGCACCATATCGTTGCTCAAGAGTATCTACGCCCCCAGCCAGTTGTCGAGCAGCTTTCTCTATTCGATTAGGCGTTTCGGCGCAGGAAAAGCTCCGCGTTGGACTGAAACTGTTGCGATTTCGTCTGGTGATAGACGAGGTCGCTTCTCTTTTTTGAAGTCGCTTCTTCTCATACCAAATTCGCTTGCTTCATTCTATTTGGCCTTCGGCAGAGTGGAACTTGTCTCTTTTTGTTGTGTGACATTTCGCGCTATCGCGCGAAATGTCACACAACTCTTTCCTCGTTTTTGTTTTCTTACAC
>Ga0065721_10003612_pt1 | contig 154395 bp, 149 predicted proteins | sample Mesricmetagenome_FD_59108 | JGI IMG/M metagenome (GOLD analysis project Ga0065721, IMG submission 59108) | Mesophilic microbial community from rice straw/compost enrichment Sample: eDNA_1 v2 (version 2) | ecosystem: Engineered > Solid waste > Grass > Composting > Bioreactor | place: USA...
CCCCCTCACCCGGCGCTGCGCGCCGACCTCTCCCCCAAGGGAGAGGTAAGAGGACTTTCCGCGCTACTTGCCTAGCAACCAGCCGTCCACGACGCCCTGCAGCGCCTCGTTCAGCGCCTCATCTTCGACCGGGTCGAGCAGTTCGGCGATGAAGCCGCGGACCAGCATGGTTTCGGCTTCGGCCTTGGGAATGCCGCGGCTGAGCAGGTAGAAGAGGCTGTCTTCATCGAGCTTGCCGCAGGTGGAGCCGTGGCCACACACCACGTCGTCGGCGTAAATTTCCAGCTCAGGCTTGGAGAGGATTTCCGCCTCGTCGGACAGCATCAGACCCTGATGCATGAACTTGGCATCGGTCTTCTGCGCATCGCGCGCGACCACCAGCTTGCCCTGCACAACCGCCTTGGACCGCCCACGGGCGATGGACTTGAACAGCGGCTGAGACGAGGTGTGGGGCACCGCGTGGCTGGTCTCCATCGTGATATCGGCATGCTGGCCTTCGGACACGAGGTTGAGCCCGGTCACATCGGCATGCGCCTCTGCCCCGCCCATATGCGGGAAGAGATGCGTGCGGGACAGGCCGGCGCCGGCATGGATGATCAGCGTGCGCAATTTGGCGCCATCGGCCAGGTGATATTCGTTGGTGGCGAAATGGCTGACGCCCCGGGCGCTGAGATCGAGCGTGATATGGGTGACCACGGCATTCTTGCCGAGCGCCATATAGGTGGCGTGGTTGCCGACATGGGCGGCATCGGAACCCGAGAAGGTTTCGAGGATGACGGCAGAGGCGCCATCGGCCACGAAGACCTTGAGCGCATCGGCGACATGGGCGGCCTCGCCCTCGATGCGGCGTTCGACCTGAATGACCGGATCGACGCTGTTTTCGAGCGTGAGCGTCAGCGCTTCCTTGGCCAGGCCGTTATTGACATGGACCAGCACATCGTCGCGGGTGGTGAGCACGCCACCCTGCGCCTTGCCGACGATAACGCCGGCCGGCGCCGTCGAGGCGTTCTGGATGACGCCATTGGCGATCATCAGGTTGAAGGCGCCCGGCACGCGCAGCGCAGGCGCGCTGGCTTCGTTGGCCGGCTGACCCAGGGCGGGAATGGCCCGGAGCAGCATCTTCAAGTCGGTGTAGTGATAGGATTCGACGCGACGGGTCGGCAGGCCGGCCACGCTGATGCGTTCGGCCGCCTGATCGGCACCGGCCGACTTGAGCTGATCGATCAGGGCCTGTTCGGCGGCCCCAAGCCTTACGGGAAAATTGGGACGCATGGTCAGGCCGCCTCACCACCGTAATTGGCATAGCCTTCGGCTTCGAGCTTGAGCGCCAATTCCTTGTCGCCGCTTTCCACGATCCGGCCATCGGCGAAGACGTGAACAACGTCGGGCACGATGTGGTTCAGGAGGCGCTGGTAATGGGTGATGACCAGCATGGAACGCTGGCCGTCGCGCAGGGCGTTGACGCCCTTGGACACGACCTGGAGCGCATCGATATCGAGGCCGGAATCGGTCTCGTCGAGCACGGCCAGGGAGGGCTTGAGCAGGGCCATCTGCATGATTTCCGCGCGCTTCTTCTCACCGCCGGAGAAGCCGACATTGAGCGGACGCTTGAGCATGTCGTTGTCGATATTGAGCTGCGAACCGGCTTCCTTGACCAGGCGCATGAATTCGGGCGTCGTCAGTTCGCCTTCACCGCGCGCCTTGCGCTGCGCATTGATGGCGGCCTTGAGGAAGGTCATGGTGGCCACACCCGGGATTTCGATCGGATACTGGAAGGCCAGGAACAGGCCGGCAGCGGCGCGCTCGTCCGGTTCCATTTCCAGGATGTTCTCACCGTTGAGCAGGATTTCGCCCTCGGTGACCTCGTAATCTTCCTTGCCGGCAAGCACGTAGCTCAGCGTCGACTTGCCCGAGCCATTGCGGCCCATGATGGCATGGACTTCGCCGGGCGGGATGATGAGGTTCACACCCTTGAGGATTTCGCGTTCCTCGATACGGGCATGCAGATTGCGGATTTCAAGAACGGGAGTGGTCATGTGTAGTCTCCAATTTCGGAGGGATTGGCTGGCGGCGCTCAGGCGCCCGGCTCGCCGTCCCAATAATCGAGTGTGTGCAGGCCCTCGCGGCCAACATGGCGAAAGCGTCGGTCGGCCGCGACGCGGCTCATGACCTGGAATTTCCCCGATTCCGGGTACTCGCAGACCTCGGTTTCCGCGACGGTGGAAACGCCCAGATAGCGCAAAACCGAATTGCCGGTATTGACTATCTGATGCGCCGTGTCGTGCCCGCCTGCCGCAGCACCAAGAACATCGCCCGCCTTGATGGCGTGGCTATCGGGACCAAACCGATAGGTCCCTTCGCCTTCGAGGATGACAAACATTTCCTCTTCCACATGGTGATTGTGGAAGGGAGTGCTGGACTTGCCGGGCGGGATCTCGTTGTAGCGAATACCCATGTCCTTGAGACCCAGCAGTGCGCCGAAGGATGCGTCCGCCCCCTTATAGAGGCTCCCCTGCTCAAACGGCACGAGCTGCAGGTCAGCGAGGCTGACGATGGGTCGGGAGGTCGACGTCATCCGACGCTGCCTTCGAGACTGATCGAGATCAGCTTCTGGGTTTCGACCATGAATTCCATCGGCAGGTGCTGAAGCACGTCGCGGACGAAGCCGTTGACGATCAGCGCCACCGCTTCTTCTTCGGAAAGACCGCGCTGCATGCAATAGAACATCTGGTCGTCGGAAATCTTCGACGTGGTCGCCTCGTGCTCGAAGACCGCGGTGCCGTTGCGGCTCTCGATATAGGGCACGGTGTGGGCGCCGCATTTGTCACCGATCAACAGGCTGTCGCACTGGGTGAAATTGCGGGCGTTCTTGGCCTTGGCATGAGCCGAGACCTGGCCACGATAGGTATTGTCCGAGAAGCCGGCGGCAATGCCCTTGGAGATGATGCGGCTGGACGTGTTCTTGCCCAGGTGCAGCATCTTGGTGCCGCTGTCGACCTGCTGGTGACCGTTCGAAATGGCGATCGAATAGAACTCGCCGCGCGAACCGTCGCCGCGCAGGATGCAGCTCGGATATTTCCAGGTAATGGCCGAGCCGGTCTCCACCTGAGTCCAGGAAATGTGGGAATTGACGCCGCGGCAATCGCCCCGCTTGGTAACGAAATTGTAGATGCCGCCCTTGCCGTCCTTGTCGCCCGGATACCAGTTCTGGACGGTGGAATACTTGATCTCGGCATTGTCGAGCGCCACCAGTTCGACCACGGCGGCATGGAGCTGGTGCTCGTCGCGCATGGGCGCGGTGCAGCCCTCGAGATAGGAGACGTAAGAGTCATCGTCGGCGATGATCAGCGTGCGCTCGAACTGGCCGGTCTTCTTCTCGTTGATGCGGAAATAGGTCGATAGCTCCATGGGGCAGCGCACGCCCTTGGGGATGTAGACGAAGGACCCATCGGTGAAGACCGCCGAATTGAGCGTGGCGTAGTAATTATCGGACACCGGCACGACCGAACCGAGATATTGCTTCACCAGCTCGGGATATTCACGCACCGCTTCAGAAATCGAGCAGAAGATGATGCCGTGCTTGGCCAATTCCTCGCGGAAGGTGGTGACCACCGAGACCGAGTCGAAGACCGCGTCCACCGCCACATTGGCGCCGAACGGCGTGCCCACGGATTCAGCCGCGCCCTCGACACCGGCGAGGATCGCCTGCTCCTTGAGCGGAATGCCGAGCTTTTCATAGGTGCGCAGCAATTCCGGATCAACTTCGTCGAGGCTCTTGGGGCCCTTAAAGCTCTTCGGCGCCGCATAATAGCTGATCGCCTGGAAATCGATCTTGGGATAATGGACCTTGGCCCAGGTCGGCTCGTCCATGGTCTGCCAGCGGCGGAAGGCGTCGAGACGCCATTCCAGCATCCATTCCGGCTCATCCTTCTTGGCGGAAATCAGACGGACCGTATCCTCGGAGAGGCCGACCGGCGCGACATCGGATTCGATGTCGGTTTCGAAGCCGTATTTGTATTTGTCGACGTCGAGCGCAAGGACCTGCTCGACGGTTTCCCGGTCGATTTCTTCCTTGAGCGTTGGAATATCGTAATCCGCCATAAGGCTCTCCTTTGTGCCCATCGGCGGTTCAAGGCCGCCGCGAACGAGTACATAGTTCGGCAGCTAGGCTGCCTTCCCTGCCCGCTTCTGGCGGGAAAGGAACGTTTCAAATCCAGCGAGGAACGCGGTCGCATCCTCGCTCGTCGAATTCCAGCCGAAGCTGACGCGCAATGCGCCGCCGGCCAGGGCCTTATCGACGCCCATGGCGGCAAGGACGTGGCTGGCGCCAACCTTGCCGGACGAACAGGCCGAGCCTGAGGAAATCGACAGGCCCATCAGGTCGAGCGCCATCATCGCCGTCGCATTGCCGATACCGGGCACTGCGAAATTGACTACATTGCCCACCCGCTCGGCTTCGGCGCCGAAGATCACCACGTCCGGCGCCATGGCTTTCAGCCCGTCCTCGACCTGCCGCGTCAGCCCCGAAAGCGCCGCCGCGTCGTAAGTGCTCGCGTCGGCCGCAGCGCCGAAGGCCGAGATCAGAGCGGCGGATTCGGTGCCGCCGCGACGGCCCTGCTCCTGCCCGCCACCGGGTATGAGCCGGACGATATCGGCATGGCCCTTGACCAGAAGCGCCCCGATTCCGGCCGGCGCGCCGATCTTGTGACCGCTCACAGCCATCATGTCGGGTGCCGAGGCGGCGAAATCCAGAGGCAATTTGCCATAGGCCTGGACCGCGTCGATGAACAGTGTGTGACGCGTCGGGCCGATCAGGGCGTTGAGGCGGCCCATGGGCTGGATCACGCCGGTCTCGTTGTTCACCCAATGCAGGGCGACCAGCAGGGTAATATTTTCCGCATCGGCGCGGGCCAGAGCGGCGGCGAGTTGATCGAGATCAATGCGGCCCTGGTTGTCCAGCCCGATTGTCCAGAGCGGCAGGCCGGTAGCTTCGGCCGCTTTCGATACGGCAGCGTGTTCGCCCGCCGACAGCACGATGGCTCCGGCCGCGAAGGCCTTAACACCGCCGACAATGGCCTGGGTGATGGCCTCGGTGGCCGAGCCGGTAAACACGACCTGGCGGGTTTCCGCACCGGCCAGGCGCGCGACGCGCTGCCGACCGGTCTCGATGAGGTCGCGGAGTGCCCTGCCATGGCCGTGGACGGAGGAAGGATTGCCGGTGAGCTCGAGCGCGGCAAGCAACGCCGCCCTCGCCTCGGGACGAAGCGGGGACGCGGCATTATGATCAAGATAGACCGCCGGTCTCGTCATCTCACCTTCAAGGGACGCCTGCGCGTCCGTCATACCTCACGTGCCCGGTCCGGGACGCTGCCGGCCCGCGAAAACCAAACACTTCTTGAAATTTCGAGCCCAACTTCATTACAAGGGGCGCTCCAACTGGCCGAAACACGGCCAGAAACCCGTTTTGAACAATTCTAAACTGGTTTTTCGGACCCATGTTTTAGGGAGCCCACGGCGCTTAGTCAAGCCGCGCGGGGTGCTTTCCCGGGCCCGAAAGACCATTGTGACAGAGCCTCGAAAGGCCGGAAACAAACCCATGCCTGAAGTGATCTTCAACGGCCCGGAAGGGCGCCTCGAAGGCCGGTACCAGCCGGGCAAGGAACCCAATGCGCCGGTGGCCATCGTGCTGCACCCGCATCCGCAATTCGGCGGGACGATGAACAACCAGATCGTCTACAACTTGTTTTACATGTTCGCCGAGCGCGGCTTTTCGGTCCTGCGCTTCAATTCGCGCGGCGTCGGCCGCAGCCAGGGCGTGTTCGACCACGGAATCGGCGAGCTATCCGACGCCGCCGCGGCGCTGGACTGGCTGCAGACCATCAATCGCGAGTCGCGCGGCTGCTGGATCGCCGGCTTCTCCTTTGGTGCCTGGATCGGCATGCAATTGCTGATGCGCCGTCCGGAGGTGGAAGGCTTCATCTCGGTGTCGCCGCCGGAAAATCTCTATGATTTCTCGTTCCTGGCCCCCTGCCCGTCCTCGGGCCTGATCATCCATGGCGACAAGGACCGCGTGGCCCCGCCCTCTTCGGTCCAGAAACTGGTGGACAAGCTGAAGACGCAGAAGGGCATCACCATCGAGCAGCAGATCGTGGAAGGCGCCAACCACTTCTACGAAGGCAAGATCGACGAATTGACGACGCGCTGCGCCGAATATCTCGACCGTCGCCGTCAGGAGATCGCGGACGGCGGCGGGCGCTAAGGCAGCAAGAGCGCATTAAGCTGCGATCACATCCACTGCGGCGTCATCCCCGCGAAAGCGGGGACCTCCGTTTCTACCATGGCGTCCCTAACAGGGCTCCCGCTTTCGCGGGAATGCCCGGTGAAAGAGATGGCACCTCGGATCGCACAAAATGACCAAGTTCAAATCCGACTTTCTTCGCGTCCTCGATGAGCGCGGATTCATTCATCAGATTTCCGACCCCGAGGGGCTGGACAAGCTGGCCTCGGAAGGCCAGATCACCGGCTATATCGGCTACGATCCCACAGCGGCGAGCCTGCATGTGGGACACCTGACCCAGATCATGATGCTGCACTGGTTGCAGGCAACCGGCCACCGGCCCATCGCGCTGATGGGCGGCGGCACCGGCATGATCGGCGATCCGAGCTTCAAGGACGAGGCGCGCAAGCTGCTGGGCGTCGAGGGCATCAGGTCGAACATCGAGGGCATCAAGTCCAAGTTCGCCAATTTCCTCCAGTTCGACGATGCGGGCGGCAATGGCATCATGGCCAATAATGCCGATTGGCTGCTGGGGCTCAATTATGTCGAGTTCCTGCGCGATGTGGGCCAGCACTTCTCGGTCAACCGCATGCTGAGCTTCGATTCGGTGAAGCTGCGCATCGATCGGGAGCAATCGCTGAGCTTCCTCGAATTCAACTACATGATCCTGCAGGCCTACGATTTCGTCGAGCTGAACAAGCGCTATGACTGCGTGTTGCAGATGGGCGGCTCGGATCAGTGGGGCAATATCGTCAACGGCATCGATCTCGGGCACCGTATGCTCGGCAAGCAGTTCTATGCACTGACCTCGCCGCTGCTGACCACGGCCTCCGGCCAGAAGATGGGCAAGTCGCTGGGCGGGGCCATGTGGCTGAACGCCGACATGATGAGTGTCTACGATTTCTGGCAATATTGGCGGAACACCGAGGACGCCGATGTCGAGCGCTTCATGAAGCTCTTCACCATCCTGCCGCTCGACGAGATCGCGCGGGTGGTGGCCGGCGACATCAATGAAGCCAAGAAGCGCCTGGCAACGGAGGTGACGGCCATGGTGCATGGCCGCGCAGCGGCCGAGGAAGCCGCCGAGACCGCCAGGGCGACCTTTGAAACCGGCGCCATCGACCTGTCCCTGCCCACGGCCGACGTGACCCATGCCGAGCTCAATGCCGGCATCGGCGTGCTCAATGCCCTGGTCAAGGCGGGGCTTGCAGCCTCCAATGGCGAAGCGCGCCGGCATGTCGCCTCGGGCGCCGTACGCGTCAACGATGCGGTGATCGAGGACGAGCGGCTGATCCTGGCGGAAAATGCCCTGCTGCCTGAAGGCGTCATCAAACTCTCGGTCGGCAAGAAGCGGCATGCGCTGATCAGGCCGGTTTAGGGGAAGGCCCCCTCACCCGCCCTTCGGGCGACCTCTCCCCCTGGGGGAGAGGTAAGAAGGCGCCCTTGAGGCGCCTTTTTATTGCGCGTCGGGCAATTCGCGCGATCGGAACTCGAACAATTCGCGCAGGAAGCCCGGTGCCAGCAGCGAGAGCGGGTTGACCAGGAATTGGGGCTGGTTGAGCGGCCCCCGCACCGCGAAGGTGACGCCGACCAGGCCTTCACCATTCCGCCCGCCCAAGAGCGGCCCGAGAATCGGTATCTGCGAGAAGGCGTTGTTGAGGCCGAAGAGCGGCACATAGGTGCCATTGAGATCGTATTGGCGGCGATCGGTATAGATGAAGCCGCGCAAAGAACCGCCGACCGTATCGCCGGCCAGAACCGCATTGAGAACCTCGACCCGGTCGCTCTTGCGGATGAAATCCACCTGCCCGGCCTCGAAATCGAGACGATTGCTGGCAGCGATGGCAGCGCGGGAATCGGAATGATTGCCGAGCACTTCGATGACGTTGGCTTCATCCACGATACCGAAATTGCGCATGATCAGCTGACCGGTTTCCTGATCCTGGTTGCGGTCGGTGGTCATGACGAGACTGCCCGAGCCGCCGGCAAGCTGCGAATAGATACCGAGTAGGCGCAGCACGGTGCCAGCATCGTTGAAGGCCATGACCAGCGAGCGGCCATTGGGAGCGGGATTGGTGGTGATGGAGATCGCATTGCCCTCGCCAAACTGGGCCGACAAAGTCGCGCGGCTGAGCTGGGTGCCCCGCAGCACCAGGTTGAGGTCCAGGTTAAAGGCGGTGGTGGCATAATAGCCCACGGCGCGATCGAGCTGCACATCGAGCGCAATGGCGGCATTGAGCTGCGTGCTCTGCAACCCGCCGCTGCCTTCGCCCAGGCTGAAGAAGCGGCCGAGCACCGGCTTGAGGTCGAGCTGACGCCCGCGGATACGCACGGCATAGCCCCCGTCCATCGGCGCGAGGCTGACGCTGGCATTATCGCCGCTGCTGAGCGCAAACGTGTCGAAATTGGCCGAGACAAGGCCGTTCTCCGCGTGGAAATCCAGCGCGCCATTGAGCCGGACATTGCCGAAAGCCAGGGCGATGTCCTCCAAATGGGTCAGCGCTCCGTCCGGCCGGACGATGGCGCGCAAGGTGCCCGGTGTGCCGCGGGCCTTGGAAATGCCGAGATCGCGGATGGTGAGGCCGGCCTGTTCCAGATCGATGGACATTTCAAGCGCCCCGTCAGGCAGCGGCTGGGCAAAGAAACGGACCTCGCCATTGAGGAACTGGGAGGCGTCGAAACCCATGGCGGCCAGATCGGACACGGCCATTGTCGAGGCCAGGCGGATGGTCGGTTCGGTTTCTGGCGTGCCCTCGATGGAGATTTCGGCGTCCATGCCGTCGATTTCAGCGCTTCCGCCCACCTGGTAGCCGAGCTGGGAAGCCGAAAACGCTAATTGGCCATTGCCGATGCGACGCCCCTGGATCGGCTCGGCGCTGGCAAAATCGACCGCATTGCCATTGACCACGTAATCCACCTTCAGGGGCCGGCCGGTTTCCTCGTCTCCCAGGGCGATGGTGGCGACGAGGTCCATGTCGAGCGCGCCTGTGAGGCCATGGAGATCGATGGGCAGGTCCAGCCCGGAAAGCGCTCCCGGCTGCTGTTCCTCCACCAACGCCAGGATGGCCCGAATGGGGGCCGCGAGTCTGCCGGACAGCTCGATAATGCTCTCGCCCGGCACGGAATTGTCCATGACCAAAGCCGGATTGGTCACCGCGACGACGCCACCTGCACTATCGACCGTGCCGCCTCCGCCGGCCACCGAGATATTGGCGTCATCCACCCGCAGCCGCGTATCGCCCTCGATGACGATCGGCGGCATGGCCGGCGTCGGCTTGACGGCGACGCCCTCGCCGACGATCTCGATCTGCATGCTGTCCTGGGGGATAGGCTTGACCTCGCCGGACATGGCCAGGGACCCAACCGGGAAATCGAAGATCATGCGGGCATCCTTGACTCGCCCGGCAGTGACATTGGCCACGAACCAGTCGCGGCTTTCCTCGCCCATGAGATAGGGCCAGAGACGCTTGAAATCGTCCGCGCTGACGCCCTGCCCCGCAATCGTCATGTCCACGGCCATGCCCGCGCGGAGCATGTCGAGGCGACCCGCTGCTTCAACGACTGCATCGCTCTTGTGCACCACCAGGCGATCTACACCCAAAGCGCCATAGAGCGGCGCCGACCAGCCGGCGAATTCCACGCTGTCGAATGGTTCTTCCGGCGCGGCCATGTCGTTGGGGTGGATGAACACGTCGCGCGCCTTGAGCGACATGCCGATGGTGGGACCAAAATCGGGATCGAGTCCCATGGCGAAAATCCCGGACAATCGCGCCCTGCTTTCGCCGACCTGGATGGCGCCCTCGCTCAATTCGAACTGCCCCCGGACAGGGTCCCAGGCGACGTCCAGGATGGAGCTGACCACGGGAAAGTAATCATCGGAAAGGCGCAGGTCGGTGCCGGTGAGATCGACCTTGAAGTCGCCGCCGAGCACCTTGCCTTCATCGGCGCTGAACGCCACGTCGATGGACAGAGCACCCGCGCCGCGCATGGCCGCCAGGCTGTCCCTGTCGTCGATGAACGGCAGGAAGGCGGAAAAATCGAGATTGGTGATATCGGCGCGCAGCCGTCGTGTGCCGTCCTCGTCGATGGAGCGCTCGACCGTGCCGTAAACTGTGCGGCCGCCTATCGATGCCGAAAAGTCCCCTTCGACCCGTTCTTCGCGCGGCACCGGGCCGATATCGAGCGAGACCTCGCGAAACTGGCGGAAGAGACCATAGACCGGATCGGCCATGTCCACCTGACCGTCGCGGATGACCAGGCGGGAAAAGCGGCCCTGGGCGGTCTGCTCCACAAGGTCGACCAGGGCCACCTCGCTGGCCTCCAGATTATAGACCAGCCAATCATTGTCCGAGCGCATGGGCAGCGGATCGCCGGACTGAAAGGCAATGCCGGATCCCGATATTTCCACCGCCGGAAAACTCTCGTCTCCCTCCAGCACCCGCAGCGTCGGCGGTGCGCCATTGCTGCCCTCAACCAGTTCGAAATTGGCGGGGCGCGGCCCATAGAGATCCTGGATCATCTGCACATGCGGCGCCACCACGGTGACTGTCGTGCCCGGCTGGCCGAATAGCGCCCGCGCCGGCGAGAAGCCGATTTCGAGCGCCTCCATGGCAATTCGCGCGCCGGACTTGCGGTCGAGATAGCTGACCGGCTCGAAGCGCAGGACCGGCCAGACGCCGCGCTCCAGCGCCAGCGCCAGATCGCCCATGGTCAGCTCGGCCGTCGGCGGCAGGAAGGACTGGACGAAGTTGCGGATGGCCGGACCGGTAAAGGGCATGCGGATGGGCGTGACCAGCAGGACCGCATAGAGGATCAGCAGGATCACGCAGGGGATGCCCACCAGCCACACGGCGCGCTTGGCCATCCGGCGTGCACGAGAGCGCCGTGGCGGCTGAGGCGAAGACTCCGGCTTGTCTGTCGAAATGGTCGCTTCGCTCACTTGTCGCCACGCCGGGGGCAGATCGGTCACCCTGCCGCAAGAATCATCCGCTCGAGGCGGTCCATTGTTCGATGATACCGGCTGTAATGTGGCGCTGACACCCTCTAGGTCATTTCCCCCCTGACTTGGCCGAAAAATGCTCTATTGAGGGACATCGACAAGGAACAGGCCGATGACTCATCTTCAAGAGGGCGACCCTGCCCCGGCATTCACCCTGCTGCGCGACGACGGCTCGACGATCACCGCAGCCGCCCTCAAGGGCCGGCCGGCCGTGCTGTTCTTCTATCCGGAGGACGATTCAGGCGGCTGCGTCGACGAGAACCAGGAATTCTCGGCGCTGGCCGCCGATTTCGCCGCGCGCGGCGCCGAACTGATCGGCATTTCGCCGGATGATGTGGAGAGCCACCGGAAATTCCGCACCAAATACGGGCTGGCAATTTCCCTGGGCGCGGATCCTGAGCGCAAGACCATCGAAGCCTTCGGGCTGTGGCAGATGAAAAAGCTCTATGGCCGCGAATTCATGGGATTGGTGAGAACCAGCTTCATCATCGGCGCCGATGGCCGGATCGCCCGGATCATCCGGGCAACGCGGATCAAGGGCCATGCCGCCAAGATGCTGGCCGCGCTCGACGCGGTGCTGGCTGGGTAAATTCTGCCGCGTTTTCGCCTTTCTTAACCAAACCTCGCCATATTTCGCTAACCATGTTGGTGCCTATGGGGTGGGTGGCGTGCATCAATCAGCCAGTTTCGGGGCCCGGAAGAATCAGGGCGGGGCGGTCGTGCGGAAAGGCGTTCATCCCGCCCTCTTCTACGGCATGTTCGCGCTGCTTCTGGCCGGCAATGCCGTAACAGGCACGGCCCTGCTCATGGCTCCCGACATCGCCAGGCTGATGGGCGGACAGAACGATCTCGTCATCTCCGCCTACGAAGACCGGCTGGCGCAGATGCGCGTGGAAATCGACCGGCTGCACTCGCGCAGCTATGCCCAGGCCGGCGACATCAACCTGCAATTGCAGGAACTTTCCCAACAGCAGGACGTGCTCCTCGAGCAACACCAATTGGTGCGCGCGCTCGTCGACAAGGCCGACCGGCTCGGCCTCGCCAATCTCGATCTCGATATGAGCGGCCCGGCCGAATTTTCCATGGTCACCACCGCGGACGGCAATCCCGACCTCGCCGCCACGACCGACAATGTCGTCCGCATGATGGCCGAAACGCAGCAGGCCATGACCGGTATCGCGACGGCCGCCACGCAGCGCGCCGACAACATTATCGACGAATTGGGCAGGCTCGGCATCCAAACCGAAATCCCCGACACGGCGCTCACCGGCATGGGCGGCCCCCTGCTGGCGGCAACCGGCAGCGGCGAAAGCGCCGCGCTGGTCGAGGATGCGAATGCAGTCATGGATGCGCTGATGCGTTACAAGGCCGCCAGGGACAGCCTGACGCTGGCGCCCGTGCACATGCCGATCACCGGCAATTTCCGGCAAAGCTCAGGCTTTGGCAATCGCAAGGACCCGTTTACGGGCGGCCGCGCCTTCCATTCCGGGCTCGACTTCGCGGCGCCTTCCGGCACGAGCGTCTTCAGCGCCGCCGACGGCGTGGTCAGCTTTGTCGGCGAACGCTCGGGCTATGGCAAGGTGGTCGAGGTGGAGCACGGCAACGGGCTCTCCACGCGCTACACCCATCTCAGCGGCTACCTGGCCCGGGTCGGCCAGAAGGTCAGCACCGGCACACCCATCGCCAAGGTCGGTTCCACCGGCCGCTCGACCGGCCCGCACCTGCATTTCGAGGTGCGCCGCGGCGACCAGGCCCTCGATCCCAAGCCGTTCCTGGATGCGGGTAAAAGGCTGCTGGCGATTTTATAGGCCCTTTTCCTTCTCCCCCGAGGGAGAAGGTGACGCGAAGCGCCGGATGAGGGGTTCAGCTTCGCGTTCTTTCCGAGAAGCCTTCACCCCTCACCCCACCCCTCTCCCCTGAAGGGGCGAGGGGGCGATGAGGCCGCCATTTTGCGTAAGCTCGCCTATTCTTCGGCCGCGACATCCGTGGCGACGCCGACGCGCTGGGCGAGTGCGGCTTCCATGAAGTCGTCGAGATCGCCGTCCAGCACCACCGAGGGCTGGCCGCTTTCCACGCCGGTGCGCAGGTCCTTGACCATCTGATAGGGCTGCAGGACATAAGAGCGGATCTGGTGACCCCAGCCGATATCGGTCTTGCTCGCCGATTGGGCCATGGCGGCTTCTTCTCGCTTCTGCAATTCCATCTCGTAGAGACGGGCCTTGAGCATGTTCATTGCCGTCGCCCGGTTCTTGTGCTGGCTGCGTTCCTGCTGGCACGCCACGATGATACCGGATGGAATATGGGTGATGCGGATTGCCGAATCCGTGGTGTTCACGTGCTGGCCGCCCGCGCCCGAAGCGCGATAGGTATCGATCTTGAGATCGGCTTCTCGAATCTCAATGTCGATTGAATCGTCCACGACCGGATAGACCCAGACGCTCGAAAAGCTCGTGTGGCGGCGCGCCGCCGAATCGTAGGGGCTGATGCGCACCAGGCGATGCACGCCGCTTTCGGTCTTCATCCAGCCATAGGCATTGTGCCCCTTGACCAGGATGGTCGCCGATTTGATGCCGGCTTCTTCGCCATCATGCATTTCGATGGTTTCGACCTTCATCTTCCGGCGTTCGGCCCAGCGGGTATACATGCGCAGGAGCATGTTGGCCCAATCCTGGCTTTCGGTGCCGCCGGCGCCCGAATGGATTTCGACATAGCAATCATTGCCGTCGACCTCGCCCGAAAGCAGAGTCTCGATCTGGGTGCGGCGCGCGGTGTTCTTGAGTTCGACCAGCGCGTTTTCGGCATCGCGCACGATCTCCTCGTCGCCCTCGGCTTCGCCCAGTTCGATGAGTTCGACATTGTCGGCAATGCCCGTTTCCAGAGCGCGCACCGTCTTGACGGCCACATCGAGCTCGTCACGCTCACGCATGGTGACGCGAGCCTTTTCAGGATCGTTCCAGAATTCGGGAGATTCGGTTTGCGCGTTCAGCGCGTCGAGGCGGAGTTGAGCTGTATCCCAGTCAAAGATGCCTCCTCAGCAGGGTCAGAACCTGCTCGATTTCGGCGACGGTCTTTTCGATTTCCGTACGCATTTGTCTTCCTCGTATGCTGCGCCCCGTTTAGCGGAGGCCGCCGGACGGATCAACCCGCAAGCCGGTCGCACACCGGGAATTGCCGCTCCACGCATCCGGTTCACAGTTGAAAAGGAAGCGGCCGGCTGCTAGGTCGAAGTCGGCTGGTCCCGTAGCTCAGCAGGATAGAGCACAGGATTCCTAATCCTGGGGTCGTGGGTTCGAATCCCGCCGGGATCACCAGCTTTGCTGTTGAATTGCTATTGGTTTAGTCCATCCGGCGCCCTCGCCGGCGCTGGTTCTCGCTTTTATTCCACAATAACAACGCGTTAGATAGGTTCCGTTTAGATTGACCCAAAGTCCAACGACGGGGCTAGCTTAGCCGGATGCGCCTAACGCACCGCCGTGGGAGAGCGACCACTTGGACGAAGGGGATTCTGGGCCCCACATACCGGTTCAAACGACTGGCCTCGTGACCCGTTCACTTCTCTTCATATGACCCAACGAGCGTCCCCGGCTCTAGAGGCAGCGATCGCATTCCGGATATTCGCCGCCAGTCGACCCTCTCCTCAAAAGACCAGCCTCCCTCCGGCGGGCTGTCCGGTATGAAATAGTGGACATAGACGAACTCCAGCGGTTTCCCCCGGGGCTCGAACCTTTCGAGACTGCTCAGCACCCGCCCGATCCGAGCTTCTTCGGACGCATCACCTTCAACAGCCTCCAATCCCACATGGACGATCCCCGGGCGGTCGGCGGGCAGCTGATCAGTCGCCTGAGCCAGCTTGGCGACCACGTCCTTCGCCTTGGCTTTGACGGAGGCCTCAGCGGAACACTTCCAGCGCAGTATGATGGCCTGGTCGCATTCGCTCATGTAGCGGGGGGAGCCGTCGCTGCGAAACCTGATTGCCTGCAGATGGCTCTCGTGGCGGCGATAACGCCCCGTGAGAAGCTTGATGACGAGCGTGCCTGCCGCGAGGATTTCGTTCTGCGTCAACGCCGCCTGCAATGGGCCGAGGTCCAGATCACCGACCACGCCTCGTCCCCCCTCGTCGTCCCAAAGCAGGGACGGCAATCCCGACGAAAGCCATGCTTCGACCTTCTCGATCAGGTACCGCTCGGGCACCTCCGATACGGCGACCCTGAAATCGACGTTTCCGAATGCGCTTCGTCCGAGAGCGGCAATCAGATCCGATGCGGGATACCACAATGCGCGCATGCGCATGCGCTCCTGTTCACCGTAGTCGCTCGTTTCCATTCGCTTGCATTCGACGGCGTATGCGATCCCATCGATCGTAACGTCGAGGTCGTGTGCTTTCTGGACTCGAGTCTCGGACTTGAACGCCACTTGCGCATTCACGCCTCGATAGGCGCCGGCGACCAGCAGCTCGAACAGGCCACCGTTCGGCTGGCTCCGCTCCGGTCCGACAAGCCGCCTCACCCGATCATCGAGACCGGGGACGTGCAACAGCAAGGGCAAGGATCTGCCGATGGCGCGCAAGATGGGGACGACCCGTGAAGCATACATCGGCTCGACGTTCCAGAGATGATCCAGGGCCGCTTCCGCCAGAAAAAGATACCATCCGAAGGTGTCACCTGCGTCGTAAAATTGTCCCTTCTCATCGCCATTCACGTCGCCGAGTGCCGAAGTGTGAAGCCGAGCAAATGCAGCAATACGGCGACGCTCCCAACCGTCGCCCATATAGCCCTTGAACCAGTCAACCGCCCGCCGCAGGTCGGGGTCGTCCGGCCACTCGCGTGGATTCGGCGAGGTAAAAAGCTCCAAAGGCAACGCCACCGCTTCACCACGGGCAAGCCTTCGCAGATCGTCGGTAGATAGCGGCACTTGACCCTCCTGTCCGGACTGGGGCTAAAACCACGTGCGAGAGCCCAGACTTCTCGCCGCGAAGCGACTGGTAGGGACAACCGTGCCGGGGATCAAGCAATGGCAAAGACCAACTCACCACCGCAGAGAATCTACAAATACCGAGGCTTCAGCGATCGGGTCCTCGACATGCTCGTGTTGGACGATCTCTACTTCGCTGATCCGTCGGGCTTCAACGACCCCCTAGACACCCGGCCGAACCTCGAAGCCGACCTCCCTGCCGCAGAACTCGAGCGGGTGCTCACACGGTTGGTCGTCGAACGGACGAAAGCCGAGATGACCAGGGCGGCCAAATCGATTCGGTACACGGGACCGAGAACCGTCGAACACATCGATCGCCACAGCCACGCCAGGGCGGCCCGGCTTGTCGATGAGCTCCGCTACAGTGCCGGAGACCCCTGTTACGGGAACATGGCGGATCCGCTGCAGTATCTCCTTGCCAACGAGATCGAAACGGAACTGCTCAAGCGCTACGACCGGGGAATCGTATCGTTCGGCACCCGAGCCACCTGCCCGCTGATGTGGAGTCACTATGGCGACCAGCATCGCGGCATATGCGCGGGCTACTCCGTTCCCGACACCGCCGTCGAACATCTTTTCCCTGTGACCTATGGCGGCAGCCGCAACGTCAGTGCGAGCGATGTCGATGCTATGGACGCAGACGCTGACGCCCGACGTCGGGTGGATGAGGCGGCTCTTCTCAGGAAGGCGCCGAATTGGCGCTACGAAAAGGAATGGCGCTTGATCGGCAACCGCGGCTCCCAGAGCTCTTCCCTCGAGCTCGAAGAGGTGATCTTCGGCATGCGCTGTCCCGGTACAGTAAGGTACGCGATCGTGAAGGCCCTGGAGAACCGCCGCCGTGACGTTCGATTTTACGAAGTGCCCGAGCCTCATGGCACGTTTAGGTTGCGGGTGCGCCCGCTCGAAACCGGCGAACTCCTATCCGGCTTGCCACGGCGGCACCTGGATGTTTATGAGCACTTCGACGACCTCGACCTCTCCGCATCTGATCCCGATGATGTACCGGCGGCTCTGTAGCGTGGCGTGATCCACCGACCATAATGCGGAAACGGCCGAGCCCCGGACAGCCCATTGGAGGCACCATGACGACAGAAGTCGAGCCCGTCGGCGGCCATCGATGATCAAGGACCGACCGGAGGGCCTCGTAACCGACCCTAGGTTCGTCCGACCGGGCCTACCGTACGTACTGGATTGGACGCCTGTTCCCGAATTGGTCCGATCCTCGATCGAGGATTTGGCCGGACCACAACCTATAACCGGTCGGTTGGCCCGCCTTTCGGGCGGAAGGGTACTGGCCATGGTGCCTGAGGGACGTGCGGGGCTCCTTCGAACGTATGGAACCGGCCTTGGTCGCCCGATGCGAAACCGAAGGCTTCGAGGCGTTCGCTGGCGGAGATGGTGCGATAGAAGCCGCCTTTCGGGAAATACGTTGCCACCATTGGGCGTCGCAGCCCCCGAACGGATGCCTGGGTCGCTTGGCGCTCGCATTCTCAAGGATACCCGATGTTCCCGAAAAGGCTGCTCTGCAGGAGGCCCTCACGGCGATTGCGTTTCGAACCTTCCCTTTCGTACCGGGAGAAGCGCCCTTCGGCGTTCCCTGCAAGGAGCCGGTACTGCTGCGAAGCCATGGTGCGCGGCAGCGCTATGCGATCGGTTCGGAGGTCTGGCGGGACTTGGTTGCGGCGACTCCCGCCTGGGTAACCTATACGGACGGCTCTCCCGGCCGGACGTTGATTGATGTCAAATCGGCGGACGCCTACTTCGAAGGAAAGCTGCCGTTCGTCAGCCTTGCGAATTTGGCGAAGAGGTATGGGCTGACCGGTGGTCAGATCCGTCGCCTGCTGGCGGTCGCCATTTTCACGACCATCGGCATAAATGCGAAGGGTCGCCGGGCATGGCTGGTCTCACTGCCGGAAGCGTCGAGAGCGCTCGACACGTTCTTCGCGGAGCACAGTGCCGCGCTGGATGCGGCCGGTTCCGTGCCCGACGGCTACGTCTCCTTGGCGGACTTGAGCCGCCGACACGCCATCGACCTCGCAACCGCCTTGGAGATGATCAAAGCCGGCCGCCTGGATTGCATACGGCATTGGCGTTCGGATAATCCCAACGAGGGAATTTTTGTGGATCCCATGGATGCTATTTCGAAGATCTTCGGCTTGGCCCGGCCGGTCATGATCGAGGACGCAGCCAGGCTGCTTGGTCTGCACCGCGGGACAGTGCGTGAACTGGCCGACGCGGGCATCCTTCCGTGCGCAACCCGGAACTTCGTCAACGGCAAGAAGTACGCATTCGATAGGGCGGCCATCGAGGAATTCAAGCGCACCTATGCGACGCGTCGAGACCGTAATAAACGGGGTGCAACAGCTTCACGTCGCGGGAAAAGGGGCACCATACGGGAGTGGCCCGATCCGGTTTATGTATCCGGCAATATCAGGCTATTCCGTCGCGCTGACTTCGATTTGGCCGCCTGACGGCCGACGATCGCCACTGCTCAAGAAGGGCCGCGCTCCTGCGCGGCCTTCTCCGTTTTCGGCCGACCGATCCAGATTTCGTGAGATTGAGGATTCGACCATTCCGCGATTTTGGGTCAGACTAAACCTACAGAATCCGTGACTTAGCCCTAGGATTTCCAAGCCTTTCGGGCCTTGATGGGCAAAACCAATAGCAATTCAACATTTGCCCCACATCCTCCGCACGCAGCGGGCCCTTGATGCCGACTTTGGCGCGGGCCAGGGCGAAACCCTGGCGGGCGGCATCGAGGGTGGCGTCGGGCCGCGTACAGAAATGCCAGAGAAAGGCCCCGCAGAAGGTGTCGCCGGCCCCAGTGGAATCGCGGATCATCTCGGGCAATGGGCTTTCCGGCAGACGCCAGGTTTCCACGGGCGGGCCCGCCCTGCCCTGATGCAGTGCGACGTCGTTATGGGTACGGGCGACGATGAGCCAGCTTTCCCCATGGAGCCGCCCGCCCAAGGCGGCTATGGCGGTAGGATCGGAGCCGAAATGGGCCAGTTCCTCATTGTTGAGATGAAGGATGTCGGCCTGCCCGAGCAGGCGTTCAAAACCCTCGCCACCGGGAACGATCCAGGCGGCGCCAGGATCCAGCGAGACCAGGAGGCGCGGATTGATCCGCCGGGCGGCGGCGAGCAGGTCGGCGGCCAGGCCCGGCGATTGCGGATCGAGAAACGAGGTGACATGCACCAGATCGCAGGCCGCCAGATTGCGGGCGAGTTCGCCGCTCTCATCGCGCAGATAGGAGGCTATCCCGGCATTCGCCCCGGCGGCCGTCAGCAGCGTTCGCCCCGCAGGCTCGACCATGGCGAGGCAGGTGGCCGGGGGAGCCGGGCTTCGCCGCACGCAGCCACCCGCAACGCCCCATTCCGATAATGCCTCCATATGCGGCGCCCGTTCGCCCACCTGTCCGGCAATGCCGAAAAAGGCGAGGTCGAGCTCGCGCCCCCGGGCATTCAGCAGCGCCGCGATGCGCGCGGCGTTGAAGGCCGAGCCACCCAGATAATCGGCAGCGCCCAGGCCAGACAGGATGGCGGCGCCAGCGGCCGCCTGCTCATCGGAGATAGGCGTCTCGATCAGCGCAGGAGCATCGATACCAAGCTGTTTCAGCAGCGTGCCGCCAGCGATATCGACGACCAGGTCGCGGTTCATGGCGCCGAGAAAGGCAAGTCTTTTCATGACCGAGTGGTAGCGGGGGCCGAGGACGGCGACAAGCAGGTCTGGGCTCAATCCCGGCAAGGATTTCTAGAGTCCGTAGTTCTCAAGCGTCGCGTAATATTCGTCGCGCAATTCTTCCATGTCGCGGCCGGACGACCAGGAGGCATCGATGGCCGCCTTCACCGCTTCGGGCATGGCTTTCCAGCGGGCTTCCCAAGCTTCGCCATCCTGAGTCCAATAGCCGACGAGCTCATAGCGCTCGGGCGGCCATCTCAAGTCCTGCCGCACATATTTCCGGATGGCGCGCACCACTCTCTGCTCGCCGGCCACCCAGATATAGCCGGGCGTGGGCGAAAGCGGCATGGCCTTGACGACATCGACCATGCGGCTGGGCGCCACGCCATTGCCGCTGCGGTGCAGCCAGGTCACTGTCACGAATTCATGATGCGGCAGCGGTTGCTCGTGCTCGGCGGCCGCGATTTCGATGAAGACCCGCGACTGTACGTGCCTGGGCGTCTGTTCGAGAATGCGCGCCAGGGCCGGCAGGCCGGTGGCGTCGGAGACAAGCAATTGCCAGGTAATATCGGCGGGCGGCGTATAGAGGCCGCGCGGGCGGTTGATGGTGATGGCATCGCCAGGCCGGGCATTCTGCGCCCATTCACTGGCCAGGCCGCCTTCATGCACCACGAAGTCGATGTCGATTTCGCCCTCGTGGGGCCGATGCTGGCGCACCGTATAGGTCGAATAGCGGATGGCATCCTGGCCGTCGGGATAAGTCCAGCGGCCATCCTCGGTGATGATCGGCAGATGCAGCTTGCCAGTCTGCTCGTTGGGGAAGAACAGGCGCAGATATTCATCCGGAATGCCGGTGCCGAGGAAACCGGCCAGTCCCTCGCCGCCAAAGGTCAGCCGAACCATGCCGGGCGTCAGCACATGGCGCGCCAACACCCTGGCTTCGAAAAACATCTGACTCATGCGATTTCCCTGGGCGTCGCCAATCCGCCGAACTGGGCGGCGTGCAGATGGGCATAAGCGCCATTCCGCGCCAGCAATTCGTCATGTGGCCCCTGTTCGACGATGCCGGTTTCATCGACGACGACGATGCGGTCGGCATGCTGGATGGTCGCCAGGCGATGCGCGATGACCAGGGTGGTACGCCCGCGCGACAGCTCGGCCAGCGATTGCTGGATGGCAAGCTCGGTGGCGGTATCGAGCGCCGAGGTGGCCTCGTCGAGCACCAATATCGGTGGGTTCTTCAGGAAAATCCGGGCAATGGCGACGCGCTGCTTCTGCCCGCCGGACAATTTCACCCCGCGTTCGCCCACCATCGTATCGAGGCCGTTCGGTAACCGGTCGATGACGTTTTCCAGGCGAGCCCGCCGCACCGCATCGAGGATTTCCGCCTCGGTGGCACCGAGCCGTCCATAGGCGATATTGTCCCGCAGCGTGCCGCCGAAGAGGAATACATCCTGCTGCACAATGCCGATCTGGCCGCGCAGGCTGGCCTGCGTCATGTCGCGGATATCGATGCCGTCGATGGATATCGCGCCCGCATCGATCTCGTAGAAGCGGGGCAGCAGGGCGCAGAGCGTGGTCTTGCCGGCGCCGGACGGGCCGACAATGGCGATCGTTTCGCCGGGCGACACCGCCAGATTGAGGCCGTCGATGACTTTCCGGCCGCCACGCTCATAGGCGAAGCTCACATCCTTGAAGGCGATATCGCCACGCAGATGCGTGACCACCTTTGCGTCCGGCTTGTCGGCGATGTCCGGCGCGGTGTCGATCAACTGGGTAAAGCGGGTGAAGCCGGCAATGCCCTTGGGGTACATTTCCAGCACCGTGGTGATCTGGTCGATCGGCTTCATGAAGACATTGACCAGGAGCAGGAAGCTGACAAAGCCGCCATAGGACAGCTCGCCCGAGGTGACCAGCCAGGCGCCGAACAGCATGACGGCCAGTTGTACCAGCCGGGTGCTGAGGAATGTGACGACATTGCTCGCCGTCATCAGCGCATAGGCCTTGAGCTTGGTTACCCGGTAGGCTTCGTTATTGCCGGCAAACAGGGTCTCTTCGTGCCGTTCATTGGCGAAGGCCTTCACGACGCGCACGCCGCCGATGGAATCCTCCACGCGGGTATTGAAGTCCCCTACCCGGCCATAGAGCTCGCGCCAATTGCGGTTCATACGCGCGCCATAGGTGCTGACCAGCCAGGTCATGATCGGGACGAGCACGACAGTGATGGAGGCGAGCTGCCAATTGGTGGCGAACATCAGCACGAAAGCGCCGAGAAACGTCATGATCGCAAGGAACAGGTCCTCGGGACCATGATGGGCCACCTCGCCGATATCCTCGAGGCCCTTGGTGACATGGGTGATCAGGTGCCCCGTCTTCTGGTTGTCGAAAAACCGGAAGCTGAGTTTCTGCAGATGGGTGAAGACCTGCTGGCGCATATCGGTTTCGATATGGATGCCCAGCATGTGACCGAAGTAATTGACCACGCCCCGCAGCACCGCCGTGAGGCAATAGATTACCAGCAGCGCGATGCCGGTAAGGACGATAAGCCCGAAATCGTTCTGCGGCAGGAGCGTGTCGATAAAATAGGCTACCGCCAGCGGGAAGGCCAATTCCAACAGGCCCGCAATGACGGCGCTGCCGAAATCGAGAGCGAAGAGGCCTTTATAGGGCGCGTAATAAGAAAAAAATCGCTTGAGCATGATAAGCTGACTAACTGCGTCCGCTTTACCCAATGCCCCAATGGCCCCGCCACCACAAGCCCCCAAATCCCAAAAGCGGCCAATCGCTGCCTTCGGGCTCAGCTCTCGACATTGTGGCCCGCGCTGGACAAGGCCAGTTCCGCCTCGAACCGGGTGCCGTCCTGGGTGATGAAGCGATAGGTGCCGCCCATCTGCGAGACCACCCCGCGGATTAGGCGCAACCCCATGCTGGTCGGAACATCCGGCACCGCGCCGATCCCCTTGCCGTTATCCGCGACAACCAGGGAGCAGCGGCCATTGCCCAGGTCGCGGAGCGTGACGGCGATTTCACCGCGCCGGCCATCGACAAAGGCATATTTGAGCGCATTGGTGATCAATTCGCTCAGGAGCAAGGAGAGCGGCGTGGCGTGATCGCGATCCACCGCGGCATGGTCAATATCGTAGCGCAGGTCGATATCGGCGCCATAGGCCTGAACGACCTCGCCGGCAACGACCGGTATCAGGTCATGCGCGTCGATATCTTCATAGCGATCGTGGCGATAGATGTGCTCATGCATTGCCGCCATGGCACTCAGCCGGCTTTGCAGGTCGATCCGGGCATTGGCCGGCATGTCCTGCATCCGCACCAGCGATTGTACCGACTGCAGATTGTTCTTCACCCGATGATGGATTTCACGGAACAACAGCACATTGGTTTCCTGCGCCGCCTCCAGCTCGGCGCGACGACGGGCATCGCGGCGCAGCAACAGCAGGGCCCAGGACCCGATGCCGATCAGCCCGAGCACGATTGGCGCAACGATGATCATCACGGTACGGATGGCCTCGTTCAGCGATCGCCAGGCGCCATCGGTGGCAATGGAAGCGACCGCCAATATTTCCGTGCCCGGCACCGCCCGATAACTCACCACCCGCGCAATGCCGTCGACGGGCGAGGCATCGGAGAAATAGGTGCCGAACTCGGCCTTGGGCAGATATTCGGTAATCAGCGGGTGATCGGAGAGATCGACCGAGCCGCCCGGCGCCGGGTAGCGCGCCATCAGGACGCCGTCGCGCCGGATCAGGCTGACCGTAGAGCCCGCCCCCAATTCGAGCGAGCCCCAGAACGGCTGCACCACGTCATCGGTGAAGGAGACCATGATGGCTCCGGCAAAGGCGCCATTGCGCTGCACGCGCTTGGAGAAGACGAAGATGTCGTCGCCGGTAATGCGGCTCGTCAGCAGCCCCGATGTATAAAAAAGGCGTCCATCCCGCAGGGCGGAGAAATAGTCCCGGTCGGAAACGCCGACCCGATCGGCGCCGGGAACCGTCGAAAAGATCGTCCGCGCTTCGGCATCGATAATATAGACATCGATATTGGCGGGCAGCCCCTCGACAGCCGCCTGCAGCACCGCTACGTCGCTGGTCAGAGATGGACCGAGCGCGGCATCGACCCGGCGCAAGGTCTGCTGCGCCACCTCGGCGAGCCAGCCCGCATTGGTGGCGACGATCTGGGCGGCGGCCAGCGAGCGCTCTTCCAGTCGCGCGCGAGCCTGATTGACGCCTTCGGCGACGAAATAGGCGAATATGCCAATGAAAACGGCAATGCTGAGCAGAAGAAAGGCGATGGCCACGCTCATGGCCCGCACTTCGCGTCCCGCCTTCAATGTGCCCCCAGCCAGATCGGCCTCCCCACAATGCTGCCCCTTTTGCGCGGTTTCGTGCCGCCCGCCTCGGTCTACACCGACACCTTAACGTCACATAACGCCAAATGGCTCCCCTTGATCACGAAGATGACAGGGCGCCAGCCCATTAACGCCAATGAAGATGTCCGCTGTTATGGAGCGGACAATTGATCTCGCCTCCCAGAAGGAATGACATGACGATACGCCCGATCCTCCTGAGCACCGCCCTCGCCTCGGTGCTGGTCCTAGCCGGCTGCTCCTCCTTCGGCGGTGGCAATGCCTCCCCCGGCGCCCTGGCCCCCGCCCTCTCGGCGCGGATGGACCAGCCCAATGCCACGCTCGACAGCGTCCAGGCCATCAACCTCATCAACGCCTATCGCGCGACGAACAATATGCCGCCCCTGACCGCCGATGCCGGACTCAACGGCACCGCGCAGGCTCTCGCCAACCAATATGCCCAGACCAATAACGCGCCGACCAAGCCGCAGGCCCTGGTGCAGATGAAGCTTTCGGCCGGCTATTCCACTTTCGCCGAAACCTTCTCCGGCTGGCGCAACAATGCCGCCGACGCCGTGGCGCTCACCGCGCAGGCGACCAAGGCCGGCGTGGCCGTCGCCTATAACCCGTCGTCCAGCTTCGGCACCTATTGGGTTCTCGTGATTGGCAATTGAGCCCGACATCATCGACGCCAGGGGGCTCAAATGCCCCCTGCCCGTCCTGAAGCTGGAAAAGCGGCTCGCGACCGCGCAGCCCGGAACGATATTGACCGTTCTGGCCACCGATCCCATGGCCAGGATCGATATCCCCCTCCACTGCCGGCAGAACGGGCATGACTATGCCCTGGAGGAGGCCGACGGTGTGTTCCGGTTCACCATTACCAGAAGCAGCGAGGCTTAGAGGTCGGCGGGCCTCGGGCGCGGCAGGGTGATATTCATGCCGCCGAGCGCCGTCACGCCCGGGCGCAAGACGCCCTCAATATCGGCGCTTTCGACGGAAGCCGCCGCCGGGAACACCGGCACATGGGCCGGGCGCGGCCGCGGCAGGGCAATGTTGTTGCGGACGCGGCCCAGATCGACCGCGGTGTATTCGCGCAGCGCAACCGTGTCGGTCAGATAGGTCGGCTGGTCCTTGAGCCCCATCGGGAACGCGGCTTCCTGCGCCTTCACATAGGTCTGGGCATCCTTGCCGCAGATATTGGGGCGCATATCGGTCGGCGCGCCGCCATTATTGGCCAGGGTCAGCACGGTCTGGCCCGTCGGGCTGACCCGGCCATTGAGCGCGTTGACGAAAAGCTCAGCGGCGCGCTCGTTCCGTTCCCGGCCCGAGGAGCCGCCCAGAACCACAGCCAGCAATTGGCGCCCGCCCCGATCCACCGTGGCCACCAGGTTGAGCCCAGACGCACAGACATAGCCGGTCTTCATGCCGGTGGTGCCGGCGAAACCTTCCAACAGGCCATTATTGGATTCCATGCGCGTCTTACCGATCGTCACCACGCCGGTCGAGAACATGGGCATGTATTGCGGAAAGGTCTGCTCGATATAGAGCGAGAGGACCGCCAGATCGCGCGCCGTGGTCACCTGCGCGGGATCGTGCAGGCCATGCGCATTGACGAAATGCGTCCCCGTGAGGCCCATGCGCCGCGCCACATCGTTCATCATGACCACGAAGCGATCCTCGCTGCCACCGATGGTCTCGGCGATGGCAACGGCGATATCATTGGCCGACTTGACGATGAGGATATAGAGCGCGTCCTTGAGCGAGACCGAGCTGTCCACGGCAAGGCCGGACCGGCTCGGCGGCTGGCTGAATGCCTTGCGGGAAATGGTCACCGGCGTATCCAGCGTCACGCTGCCCTTGGCCAGTTCCTCGAACACCACATAGGCCGTCATCAGCTTGGTCAGCGACGCCGGATGCCAGGGATTGCCGGCCTCCTGCGCATAGAGCACCTGCAGGTTCGCGCGGTCGACAAGCAACAATGGCTGGGCCCAGGCGGGCATCAGGCTGGCAAGGCTCAGCAGCATGGCCAGGACGAGGCGGCGTGCGATGATCAAACCGGAGGACTCCGTGGTGGAACGTGGACGGCGCCCCTCTTAACAGCGGGTTAAGGCAAGCTCAAGGAAGCCGGTCCGCTCTGACACGCATGTGAAGGTGCTGACACGGACTGTCATGGCCCGGGAACAGAGTCCTGGAAACAATGGAGTTCCGCCATGACCAGGATCGTCACCATCCTCACTCCCGGCTTCGCCGACTGGGAAACCGCTTTGCTCAATGCCGGCGCCCGGGAATATTATCGCGTCGAAACGCGCTTTGCCTCCCCCGATGGCGAAATGGTGACCTCGGCGGGCGGCCTGCAGGTCGTGCCGCATATGTCGGTGGGCGATATCTCGGTCGATGATTTCGACGCGCTGCTGATCAATGGCGGCACGGTCTGGCAGACGCCCTGCGCACCCGACCTGGGGCCCCTGCTCCGCTCGGCACAGGCTGCCGGCAAGACGGTGGGCGGCATCTGCGACGGTGTGTTGGCGCTGGCGCGAGCCGGCCTGCTCGACAATGTGCGCCACACGGCCAATGGGCCGGAAAGCCTCCCCGATACGGGCTATTCCGGCGGGAATTACTATATCGGCTCTCCCCGCGCCGTGCTCGATCGCCGTATCGTTACCGCCCCCGGAACCGCTCCCGTCAGCTTCATGGGCGCGGTGCTGGAATCCCTCGGGCTGCGCAACGGCGACCTGGATTTCTACCTCGGTCTCTACGCGGCCGAGCATCAGGCCGGCTGAGCGTCGCCGCCGCTCCAATCGGCTTCTGCGCGATGGGACTGGTAACAAGTAGTAACTGTGTCTATATTTGTGCCTGAGTAACCGACGCAAGGAGGCGCAAATGTCGCTGACCGATACATCGCAGCAGGAAAACTGCTCCGCCATGTCCGATGTGCTGAACCGCATCGGCGACAAGTGGAGCGTGATGGTCGTGGGCATGCTGGGCCGCAACGGCACACTGCGCTTCAACGAGCTCAAGCGCATGATCAACGGCGTTTCGCAGCGCATGCTGACGCTGACCCTGCGCAATCTCGAGCGCGATGGCCTGGTGACGCGCACCATCTATCCGGAAGTGCCGCCGCGCGTGGAATATAGCCTGACGGCCTTGGGCAAGACCCTGCAGGGCCCGATCGCGGCGCTGTGGGACTGGTCGGCCGAGAACCACCACGCCATCATCGAGGCCCGCGCCGTCTACGATTCCCGCGAAAATGCCGCCGCCGCCGACGAGGGCCGCAAGATCGCCTATGCGCGGGGCTAACGCTTCGGGATTGCCGGCTTAGCTTTCGCCGCGCGCCATATGGGCGAAACGACTGGCCTCGCCAGGCTGGCTGGCGAGGACCGCGCGGCGCGCCTCGGTGCGCTGGTTATCGGGCAGGTTCAAGGCATTGACCAGGGACCTATATTCCTGCCGCGCGCTCATATGCGACATCGATGGCATGCCACCCAGCAAATCTTCGTCCAACGGATCGAAGATGGTCATGCCGGAGGCGAAGAGCGAGCGGAAAATGACGCGCTCGGCAATACCGTCGGCCACCCGGCAACCCAGGCGCGTGGCAATGCGCTCCAGCATGGTCTGCACCTGACGCATATTGCGCGAGGACAGCATGGAGATGCGGTTGCGCACCAGGATCCAGTCGATATTCCGGCCGTCCACGGCCAGCCGCTCGGAGCGGGCGCGCTGGACCAGGCGGGCATAATGGCTGAGATCGCGGGGCTCTCCGGTCACCGGATCGACCTGCGCCATGACGCTGAGATCGATGAGGCTGTCATTGACCGGCGTGACCAGCGTATCGGCGAGCGAATGAGCTAAGCGACTGAGATTGGTATCGAAACCCGGAGTGTCGATGACGATGAAATCGGCCTGGGCCTCGACCTCGCCAATGGCCTGACGGAACAGGTCGAACTCGATGCGATGGTTTTCCTTGACCGAATCTCCGCGCGCCAGCGGCAGGTGGAAATGGGTGGTATGCGGCACGCTAACCCCGTGCGACCGCGCCCAGTCGCGCCGGTTGCGCACATAATGAGTGAGCGTCTGCTGGCGGCTGTCCGCGTCGATCGAAGCGACCTTATGGCCTTGATATAAAAGGAAAATGGCCAGATGAAAGGCCGTGGTCGACTTGCCCGAGCCACCCTTCTCATTGCCAACAACGATGACATGCGCGCCTTGCCGCAACGTCGATTCCCCAAATCAGTTGGGCGGAGTTTGTTGGTTCGGGTGCTCTGGCACAAGGGAAATCTGGGCGGGTGCCCTGCCGGGAGAGGGATTGCGACGCTTTGGTGAATTTGCCATGCGCGCGGCGCATGTAGCGCGTGACCAATCGGGCATGGAGCGCCGGGGCCAAGACGTTCATACTGACAAGCGTACTGCAATGGCAACAAGGGAGACAGGCCCATGTTCGTGCGTGCCGTCTGGCGCCTCAGGCGCCTGGTCGACATCCGGCAGACCTTGCGGGAGATGGATGTCCCCGCGACGCGAGATGCCGACTTTCTGGGGATTTCCGGCCCCGACTTTTCCAAGATGACCCGGTCGCTATTCGACCGCTGACATCTTCACCATTCCCTAACCACGAGCAATGGCCGCCGGCTCGCCCTCCGGCGGCCATTTCTCCGCCCCAAGCCTGAATGCACAATGAACAGGCATGGCGAGCATCTTGCACAAAATGCATAGCTTCTTTGCCTAATCTCCATCTGCTCAATCGAGATCGATGCTCCTATCTTCCAGCTCGTAAGCGAAAGGAGATTTTCCGATGGACATCCGTAAGACTTTCAAGAAGTGGGCTGCCTACCAACAGACCGTCCGTGAGCTCGCCGCTCTCGACAATCGTCAGCTCAACGATCTGGGCATTGCGCGTACTGATATCAGCCGCGTTGCTCGCGACCATGCCAACTCGCTCTAAGGTCGTCGGCACCAATATTACGATCCGAACGCCCGCCTCTTTCTAAGACGCGGGCGTTTTCTTTTTTCTACTTTCCTCGTGGCGGCCGATACCGCCTTTCGCACATCGTCGCATTTCCCGTCATCGGGTTAGCAGACTGTTGCCGCCGACACTGACGCCGAGAGTGATTGCGCGCAACAGCGCCGCTTGGTATCTCGCTGGCCATGTCAAACTCTCTCATTCACATTATCGGGGGCGGCCTCGCCGGCTCCGAAGCCGCATGGCAAGCCGCCGAAGCCGGGGTCGATGTCGTCCTGCACGAGATGCGCGGCGTCAAGGGCACCGATGCCCACCAGACCGACGCCTTCGCCGAACTGGTCTGCTCCAATTCCTTCCGCTCGGACGACCACGAGCAGAACGCAGTGGGCCTGCTGCACGAGGAAATGCGGCGCTGCAATTCGCTGATCATGCGGGCGGCCGACCAGCACAAGCTGCCGGCTGGCGGTGCGCTGGCGGTGGATCGGCACGGTTTTTCGGCCGCGGTGACCGAGGCGATCTCCAACCATCCCAAGATCACCATCCGGCGCGAGGAAGTGGCGGGCTGGCCGCCGGCGGACTGGCAGCATGTCATCATCGCCACCGGGCCGCTGACCTCCCCTGCTCTGGCCGATGCCGTGCTGGAAAAGACCGGCGAGGATTCGCTGGCCTTTTTCGACGCCATCGCGCCGATCATCCATTACGACAGCATCGACCACAACATCGCCTGGAAGCAGTCGCGCTATGACAAGGCCGGCCCCGGCGGCACCGGCGCCGATTACCTCAACCTGCCGATGGACCGCGATCAATATTACGCCTTTGTCGAGGCCCTGAAGACCGCGCCGCTGCACGAATTCAAGGACTGGGAAAAGGTGCCCTATTTCGACGGCTGCCTGCCCATCGAGGTCATGGCCGAGCGCGGACCGGAAACGCTGCGCCACGGGCCGATGAAGCCGGTCGGCCTGACCAATCCGCGCAACCCGACCGTAAAACCCTATGCCATCGTGCAATTGCGCCAGGACAATGCCCTAGGCACGCTCTGGAACATGGTCGGCTTCCAGACCAAGATGCGCTACGGCATCCAGACCGACATCTTCCGCATGATCCCGGGGCTGGAAAATGCCCAATTCGCCCGGCTGGGTGGATTGCACCGAAACACATTCATCAATTCGCCCAAGGTTTTGTCGCCCGATCTTAAGCTGAAAGCTGACCCGCGCATCCGCTTCGCCGGCCAGGTGACGGGCGTGGAGGGCTATGTCGAAAGCGCCGCCGTGGGCCTGATCACCGGCCGCATGAGCGCGGCCGAAGCCAAGGGCGGCAGCCTGGCCATTCCGCCGGCGACCACGGCGCTCGGCGCGCTGATCGGCCATATTACCGGCGGCCATATCGAAGCCGAAAGCTATAGCGGCGCCCGCAGCTTCCAGCCGATGAACGTCAATTTCGGCCTGTTCCCCGAAGTGACGATCACCAAGCCGGAAGGGGTGACCCGCTGGCGCGGCCCGGAAAAGACCATCGCCAAGCGCCGGGCCATCACCAGCCGGGCGCTGAACGACCTCAAGGCCTGGGCATGAACGAAGCGGCGCTGGCGGCCTTCCTGCATGACCATATCCCGCTTTCGCGGGCCATGGACGTGTCGGTAATGCACGCCGGTGCCGAACAGGTGGTGCTGGAAGCTCCACTGCCGCCCAATATCAATGTGCACGGCACCATGTTCGGCGGCAGCGTTTCGACGCTCGGATTGCTGGCGGCCTGGTCGGTGCTGCATCTGCGGCTGGAGGCGGAGGGGATCGCCAACCAATTGGTGATCCATAGGACCGAGGTGGATTATCTACTGCCGATCAAAGGCCGGGTGCGTGCGGCCGCGGGTCTCGATGGGGCCGATTGGGAGAGTTTTCGCCATATGCTGGAGCGGCGCGGCAAGGCCCGGCTGAGCGTAACGGCCGAATTGCTGTTCGAGGGCGCGATGGCGGCGCGACTGAAGGGGGAATTCGTGGCGTTGGTGGAGCGCTAGGCGCATTTGCCCGTCTGCGCGATATCATCCCCCCAAGGGGCGGGACTATCGCATATGGGCAAATGTCTCGTGCCTGCCGGCACCCCCTCCCATCCCCGTCAAGGGGGAGGTGCCGCATCCAGTGTGGCAGTATTTGTGTCTCATACACCGGCCGGGCACCCTCCCCCGCGAAAGCGGGGACCTCCGTGAGCAAACAGAGGTTCCCGCTTTCGCGGGAATGACCCGGTGGGTGGAATGCGTTGGCCGGTGTCGGGCCGGTCGCCACACGCTTCACGGCATCGGCCTCAACCCGGTGAACGCCCTCGGGTCAAGCCCGAGGGTGACGAGCGGTGGGTGAGGGAATGGCGGTGGGTGCGGGAAAGATCGTGGGCATCTTATGCTGTATCCTGTTTTGCAGAGCGATCCCGCCTCACCACCAGTCGTCACCCTCGGGCTTGACCCGAGGGTTCTTCCTTGTCGAACTCCTCCCACCCCGAGCCGCCCCTCACGCCCGGCCCCAGGGTAGGAAGAGGTGGGTTAGGTCCGCGATGTAAAGCGGTTGGCCGCCTATCGGTTTCGCCAGGTCCACCAGGTCAGGCGGGCGATCTTGCGCCAGTCGGCTTCGTCCTGTGGCGGGGCGAAGGGGGCGGTGGCGCGCTGGTTCCAGGCCTGGAGCTGTTGCTCCAGCACGGCAATGGCGGCGAAGGCGGGGCGCAGAGCAGCGGGCAGTGCGGCGATGGCGAGGCGGGCTTTTTGCAGATGGGCTTCGGCCAGTTCGGCAATCTGGCTCAGGGCCGCATGCAGGCCCTCGCTGTCCCGGGCGCGGAACAATTCCGTCTCGCGTACGCCATTGGCCTCGAGGATGCTCCAGGGCAGCATGATGCGGCCCTGGGACGAGACATGGCCGAGGGCGCGCAGATGGCCGATCATCGCCTGGGCGACGCCGAGATGGCCGGCGGCATCCCCCTGCTCTACCGGCTCACCCTGGTTGAGGATCATGGCGGCAAGCTGGAACAGGGTCGAGGCGGTTTCTCCCGCATAGCCCTCGAAGCTTTCCAGATCCGGCATGGGATCGTCGTAGAGATCGAAGCGGCGGGCGCCGATCAACCTTTGCAGCGTCCCGACCGGCAGGCCGTATTGGGCGATGGTCTGCAACAGCGCATCGGCCAGGGGGTTCTGCCGGACCTCGCCATGGCCGGAGCCCGTCAGCGCGTCGTTCCACCATTGCAGACGGATTTCGCCGGGCTGCGGGCCGGAAACGCGCGCGCGGATGGCGGCAACGTCGGCGTTGAAGGCCAGCAAGGCCGTGATGTGGGGCCGGGATTCGGCGGGCAGGACGAGCGTTGCAAGATAGCGGTCGCGATCCTGCTCGCGCAGAGCCTGGGCGGCGAAGTCGTAACTCCCGGGCATCAGCGCGCCTTTTCGACCGCGATGAGCGCGGCGGCCACGGCGCGGTCTTCGGCGAGCAGGACATTATAGGTGCGAATGGCGCCACCGGTCTGGGTGGCTTCGACGATGATGCCGCGCTCACGGAAGGCGGCGCGGATATTTGGATCGATGGCGACGATATCGGCGCCGAGACCGATCAGCAGCACATCGACAGGCTCGGCCAGGTCGAGAACCGGTTGCAGGCTGGCCAGGGTGAGGCCGGCGCTATCCGTCACCTCCCAGGCCTGCATGCGGCCGGGCAGGCAGAGCAACGAGCCCTTGTGCGAGAGGTCCGCGAAACGGAACCCGCGATTGCCATAGGCGTCGATGCCCACCTGTTGGGGGAAATGGCGGAAGGAAGAGCTCAAATCGTTCTGGGGTTCGGCCACGGCGTCATTCCCGCGCAAGCGGGAACCTCCGTTTCGGGATCGTCAATTGCAAACAGGGGTTCCCGCTTGCGCGGCAATGACCCGGTGGATGTTGCATCTCCTGCCCTAGACCGAAGCCCCGTCCGGCGAACGCTTCTTCTTTTCGGCGTCGGCCTTCTCATCGTCGTCGGTCTTCTGCTTGAGGCCGAAATTGATGAGGATGGGGCCGTTGATGATGACCGAGGAATACATGCCGACAATCGAGCCGAAGGTCATGGCGATGGTGAAGCTGCGCAGCGCCTCCCCGCCGAAGAAGACCAGGGGCAAGAGCGCCAGGAGCAGGGTGAACTGCGTCAAGGACGTGCGCACGATGGTCTGGTTGATCGAAAGATCGATCAGCTCGGGCAGCGGCATCTTGCGGTGTTTTCGCAGATTTTCGCGGATACGGTCGGAGACCACCACCGTTTCGTTGAGCGAGATACCCACCAGGGTCAGCACCGCCGCGATGGAACTGAGATTGAATTCCATGCCGGTCAGCGAGAACAGACCGATGGTCATGATCAGGTCGTGCGAGGTGGTGGTGACCGCCGCCAGGGCGAACTGCCACTCGAAGCGGAACCAGATATAGATGAGGATACAGACCAGCGCGATGATGACGGCAATGGTGCCGGTCCAGGCCAGTTCGCCGGACACGGTGCCGCTGACGGCCTCGACGCGGCGCACTTCGTAGTTTTCGCCGGCCAGGGCCTCCTGCACCTGTTGCACTGCGACCTGGTCGGCCGACTGGCCGCCCTCCTGCGCCTGGACGCGCACGAGCACATCCTGCGGGGTGCCAAAGCCCTGGACCTGGATTTCGCCGAGATCGAGGCCGCCCAGCAGCTCGCGCACCTGCCCCACATCGGCCGGGCCGCCGACATGCTGCACCTCGATGGCGGTGCCGCCCACGAAGTCGATGCCGAGATTGAAGCCCTTGGTGAAGGCCGAGCCGATGGACACCAAGGTCATGACGATTGAAAGCGCGATGACGACGCGCGAAATCTTCATGAACGGGATCTTGGTGCCGTCCGGGATGAAGCGGAACTTCTGGATGTTCAGCTTCTTGGGACGAACGCGCTTGTACCAGAGGTTCACCTGGAAGGAGGTGACCGTATAGGCGGTGAACAGCGAGGTCAGGATGCCCAGGCCGAGGGTGACGGCGAAGCCCTGGATCGGGCCGGAGCCCATGAAATAGAGCACCACGGCCGCGACGAGCTGGGTCAGGTGAGAGTCGATGATCGTGCCCCAGGCGCGCTGGAAGCCGGCATTGATCGCCTGCAAGGGCGATTTGCCTGAGGCCTGCTCTTCGCGCATTCGTTCATAGATCAGCACGTTGGCGTCCACGGCCATGCCGATGGTGAGCACGATGCCGGCAATGCCGGGCAATGTCAGCGTGGCGCCGAGCGTCGACAGGGCCGCGAAGATCAGGATGATGTTGAGGATCAGCGAGATATTGGCGAAGACGCCCCAGAGCCCATAGGCCACGACCATGAAGGCCAGGACCAGGATGGAGGCGACGACGCCGGCAGTGAAGCCGGCCTGGATGGAATCTGCGCCCAGGCTCGCGTCCACGGTGCGCTCCTCGATGACATCGAGGCTGGCGGGCAGCGCGCCGGCGCGGAGCAGCACGGCCAGGTCATTGGCCGAGGCGGTGGTGAAGGAGCCGCTGATCTGGCCCGAACCGCCGGTGATCGGCTGCTGGATGACCGGGGCGGTGATGACGGTGTTGTCCAGCACGATGGCGAAGCGCTGGTTGACATTGCGCGAGGTGAGTTCGCCAAAGGTGATGGCGCCGCGCGTGTCGAACTTGAAGCTGACCACGGGGATACCGCGCTGCTGGTCATAGGCGGGCTGGGCATCGACCAGGGATTCGCCGCCAATGGCGACATCCTCGTAGAGCAGTTCGCGGCCGCCGTCCTGGCTGGGCAGGATCATGGTGCCGGCCGGCAGGCCCTGGGCCTCCGCCTGGTCGGCGGTCATGCCCGGATAGACCATGTGGAAGGTGAGGCGCGCAGTCTGGGAAATGATGTTCTTGAGGCGCTCGCTGTCGCCGAAGCCGGGCACCTGCACCATGACGCGGGTATCGCCCTGGCGCTGGATGGTGGGCTCGGTGGTGCCCAATTCGTCGATACGCGAACGGATGACTTCCATGGACTGGGCCACCAGCGAGCTCATGCGCTGGTTGATGCCGTCGGGGGTCAGGGTGATGGTGAGCCTGCCGTCGCCGGTTTCCCCGAAGCTCAGCTCATCCACGCCGACGCCGGAGAACATGAAATCGGAAAGCGTGTTCTGCAGGCCCCGAATGGCGGTTTCGGCCTGCGCCTTCTGGCTGGGATCGGTCAGCTCGATATTGAGCGTGTTGCGGGCGACATCGGTGGTGATGATATTGCCGATGCCGTTCTGCGTGGCCAGGACATTGCGCGCGTCGCGGCGCAGGTCGCTCAGGCGCTGGCTGACAATGCTCTCCTGATTGACCCCGAGCAGCAGATGCGAGCCGCCCTGCAGATCGAGACCGAGAACCAGACCCGGTTGCGGCAGCCATCCGGGAAGCGCTTCCTGAACGGATTTGGGCAGGAAATTGGGGGCTGCAAGCAGGATACCCGCGATCGCGACGAAGAGAATGACGAAAACGCGGAACGGCGACTGGTTCATGTAGGACGTCCTGGAAAGGCGGAAGGCCGGAGCCCTGAGGCTCCGGCCATTGGATCGAGCCGCTTAGGCGGGCTTGTTGTCGTTGACCGGCTCCGACTTGGAGCGCACGTCGGCGATCATGTGGCGCACCACCTTGACCTTGACGCCCTGGGCGATTTCGACCTCGAGATCCTCGCCCTCGACGGCCTTGGTGACCTTGCCGATCACGCCGCCGGTGGTGACGACGGTGTCGCCGCGGCGGATGGCGCTCAGCATGGCCTGCTGCGCCTTGAGGCGCTTCTGCTGCGGACGGAAGATCAGCAGCCAGAAAATGACGACCAGCAGGGCGATCGGCATGAGCTGAATGAAAATGTCAGCCATGCCACCGGGGGCCCCAACCGCATCCTGGGCATAGGCGGGCGTTACAAACATCAAGCGGTCTCCTAAGTGTTTTTCTTCTTCGTTTCTGGTGGAATGGGGCGGCCCGGCGCTGACATCTCAGGCGGTGGACGCTAATGGGCATGCCTGCACTTGCGCCCCGGCCAAAATCGCGCGGACTATACATTTGGGTATCCATGATTGCAAAGCCAATCCGGGTGCGGCAATCGCGACCGAATACACAAGGACGAGACCGGTGAAGACCAAGGACTATATGGGCAGGATCGCTGACGCGCTGGAGCGTATCGCGGGGGCGCTGAACCGGGACACCGAGGCCGCGGCCTTCACGCTCGGCCCGGAAAACGCCTATCACTGGCAGGGCGAAACCGGCACCCTGCTGCCGGTGCCCAAGGTCAGCCGCGTACCGCTCGCCATGCTCAAGGGCATCGACCATGTCCGCGACTTGCTGCTGGCCAATAGCGAGCAATTCGCGCGCGGCCACGGCGCCAACAATGCCCTGCTCTGGGGCGCGCGGGGCATGGGCAAATCCTCGCTGGTCAAGGCGATCCATGCCGATATCGAATCGCGCGGCGGCTTCGAGCGCCTGGTGCTGGTCGAAATCGCGCGCGAAGACCTCGAAACCCTGCCCCGCCTGATGCGCGCCATTGCCGGCCAGACCGCCCGCTTCATCGTCTTCTGCGACGATCTCAGCTTCGACAGCGGGGAAACCAGCTACAAATCGCTCAAGACCATCCTGGATGGCGGGCTCGAAGGGCGCCCGGATAATGTGCTGTTCTACGCCACCTCCAACCGGCGCCACCTGATGCCGCGCGACATGATCGAGAACGAACGCTCCACCGCGATCAATCCCAGCGAGGCCGTGGAGGAAAAGGTGTCGCTGTCCGACCGGTTCGGGCTGTGGCTCGGCTTCCACAATTCCGACCAGGACAATTACCTGGCCATGGTCTCCGGCTATGCCGATTATTACGGCCTCAGCATCGACCGCGACACGCTGCGCGCCCGGGCGATCGAATGGGCGGCAACGCGCGGCGCCCGCTCGGGCCGGGTGGCGATCCAATTGGTGCGGACGCTGGCGGGCGAAGAGGGCAAGGCGGTTTAGGGTTTACCGAAATTCTCCGACGCACCCTCAACACGCCAGGTCATTCCCGCGAAAGCGGGAACCTCTGTTTGCCACCAAGGCCTGTGAAACGGAGGTCCCCGCTTTCGCGGGGATGACATCGAGAGAATGACTTGCTGCAACCGTACCCGACCTCGTGGTTCGACAAGCTCACCATGAGGTCTCAAAAGCAAAAAAGGCCGGGTGCACCACGCCCCGGCCTTTTCGATTCTGGAGGTCTCGGCGCCTTAGCTGGCGAGCAGCGGCATCGGGTCGACCGGGGTGGCGCCCTTGCGCAGTTCGAAGTGGAGCTGCGGACGGGAGACCGAGCCGGTCTGGCCGACCGTGCCGATGGAGTCGCCGCGATTGACGACGGCACCCTTGGCCACGCTCATGTCCTTGAGGTGGGCATAGGCCGACACATAGCCGTTCGGGTGACGGACCAGGACGAGATTGCCATAGCCCTCGACGCCGGAGCCGACATAGATGACGGTGCCGTTCTCGGCCGCCTTGACGCTGGAGCCCTCGGGCACGTCGATATTGATGCCGGTGCCGCGCGAGGCTGCGAAATCGGTGATGACGCGGCCCGAAACCGGCCAGCGGAACTTGTCATTGCCCGACAGGGCCGGCTCAGCAGCCGGCTGCACGGCGGCAACCTGGGTGGGCGCGGCCTGCGCCGGCGCGGTGGCAGCGGGTGCCGGCGTGGTCGTGGTGGGCGTCGTGGCCGCCAGATTGGTCGGGGCCGGAGCCGGGGCCGTGAGATTGCTCGGGCGGGCATCGGGCAGCGTGGTGGTGGCGCTCACCGGCGCGGTGCTGGCCACCTGGGTGACCGGCGCGCTGGTATTGAGGTCGCCGCGACCCGGAATGGTGATCTTCTGGCCCACCACGATCTTGTCGGGCGAGGCCAGACCATTGGCCTGCACGATGGCCTGGGTGGTCACATCGTATTTGCGGGCGATGGTATAGAGCGATTCCCCGGCGGCGATGGTGTGGGCATAGCCGTTACCATTGGCTGCGGCCTGCACCGGCACGCTGGAATTGACCGGCAAGGCGGTGCTGGGCGGCAAGGCAGCGCTGGGCGGCAGGGTGGAGCCGGCGGGGGTGCCCATGGCGACGGCCGGAGGCGTGGCCGGCAGCGGGGCGAAATTCTGCTGAGCGGGCATGGCTTGGGTTGCTCCCATTGAAGGCGACGAGTTCAGAGGAGGAAGGGCCTGAGTCTGGACGGTGGGAGCGGGCGCCCCCATGCCGATCGGCGAAGTGGCGCCGGCCGGCTGCACGAAACCGTTGCCGACCGGAGCCGGCGGCAGCGTATTGCCGCCGCTCCATCCACCACCGCCGACCGGAGCGGGCGGCAGATATTGGGAAGCGGCAACCTGTACCGATTGCGGAGCACCAAGACTTGGCGGCATCTGCTGATTGAATGTCGGGGGAGCAGACTGATTGACAGAACCAGTCACCGTGGAGTCGCCGATCGTGCGGCTGCCAAGGCTATTGCAACCGGAGAGGCCGACAGCGGCCACGATAATTCCGGCAATGGCGACCGCTTTTCCTGGCCGCGGAGAGACGCGAATACTCATCGGCTTACTCTTACGCAGGTACTCAACAACTGATTGTGAGACTAGGCCGGTAAGGTAAAGACGAGTTTAAAGCCGATGCGATTTGAGTGAAATCGCGCGGGGGAGATTCAGGGATGGGTAAGGTTAAGGAAACAGGACGCGCGATGTGCGCTGATGCCCCCTCACCCGTCTCGCGCTACGCGCGATCCAGCCCTGCCGGGCCTTGCTCGCTGAAATCGCTCCACTGGAGCGATTTCCGGGCGCTTACAAGCCTCTCCCCGAGGGGGAGAGGAATCAGAGGCGCACACCGGCCTATTCTTCTCCCCCTCGGGGAGAAGGTGGCCCGCAGGGACGGTTGAGGGGGATGATATGGCTAAAGCGCCGCACGCTTCGTTTGATGCCTCGCCGCCGGCTTTCGTCACCACCGGGCTTGTCCCGGTGGTCCATACGGTGCCTCGGAAAAGATGGATTGCCGGGACAAGCCCGGCAATGACGAAGCATGAATAGATCAGACGAGGAAGATTCCCCAAAAGCGGAGTCTTACCGCCCCTTCAGCCCGATCGTTCCCAGCCGTTCCAGCGCGCCGCGATGGGTTTGTTGTAGGGCGAAGGGGGTGACGGTGATGGCATTGCCGCGGCGGAGCACTTCGTAATCGGCCTTGGGATCCAGCGGCAGCGGGGTTTCGGGAATCGCCATGAAGAATTCGCCGTCATTATCGCTGGGATAATAGCGAATCGGCGAGCGGGAGAATCGCTGATGGGCGACGGCGGCGAGGCCGGTCACTTCCGTGGTGCCGCAATAGGGGAAATTGACGTTGTAGAAGACGTCGTCATCGCCATGCGCCGCCAGAATAGCTTCGACCACTTCGGCGCCGAAACGGGCCGCATTGGACCAGTCCGGCTTGCGGGTGATTTCATAATCCATGGACTGGCTCATGGCGATGCCGATGGCGCCCTGCAAAACCCCTTCGCGGGCGCCCGCGGCGGTGCCGGAGCAGTTGACGATATCGCCCAGATTCTGGCCGGCATTGACGCCGGAGAGAACCAGGTCGGCGGGCTTGTCGCCCAGGATATGGGTCATGCCGGCGACGACGCAATCGGCCGGGGAGCCGCCCTTGACCGCAAAGCGGCGGGGACCGTGTTCGACGAAGGACAATTCGCGGCCGAAGCTGAAGCGGTGCCCTGCCCCGGACTGATTGCCATCCGGGGCGACGATCCAGACATCGTCCGAAAGCGCATGGGCGATCTCGGCCATCACGGCAAGGCCCGGCGCATCCACGCCATCGTCATTGGTGAGGAGGATGCGCAGCGCCATGTCAGCGGCCGCCGATGGCGGTGAGGCCATTCATATAGGGATGCAAGGCCTCGGGAATGAGGACCGAGCCGTCTTCCTGCTGGTAATTTTCCAGCACGGCGATGAGGCAGCGACCCACGGCGGTGCCCGAACCGTTGAGGGTATGCACATAACGCGGCGCCTGCTTCTCGCCGGCGGGCCGATAGCGCGCTTCCATCCGGCGGGCCTGGAAATCCCCGCAGACCGAGACCGAGGAAATCTCGCGATAGGTATCCTGGCCCGGCAGCCAGACCTCGATGTCATAGGTCTTGCGGGCGCTGAAGCCCATGTCGCCCGTGCACAGGTTCATCACCCGGTAATGCAGGCCCAGCCGCTGCATGACGGTTTCGGCGCAGGCCAGCATGCGCTCGTGCTCGTTGACCGATTCTTCGGGCGTGGTGACAGAGACGAGCTCCACCTTGTTGAACTGATGCTGGCGCAGCATGCCACGCGTGTCGCGGCCGGCCGAACCGGCCTCGGACCGGAAGCTCGGGGTCAGCGCGGTGAAGCGCAGCGGCAGCTCCTCCTCGGCGAGGATGGATTCGCGGACGAGATTGGTCAGCGGCACTTCGGCCGTGGGGATCAGCGCCAGGCGGCTTTCGCCATGGGCGGTGAAGAAGAAGTCGCCGTCGAACTTGGGCAATTGGCCGGTGCCATACATGGCCTCGTCGCGCACCAGGAAGGGCGGCTGCACTTCCATATAGCCGTGCTCATTGGTGTGCAGGTCGAGCATGAACTGGCCCAGGGCCCGCTCGAGGCGGGCGACCTGGCCCTTGAGCACCACGAAGCGGCTGCCCGAGAGCTTGGCGGCGATCTCGAAATCCATGTTCTTGTCGGCAACGCCGATATCGAAATGTTCCTTTGGCGCGAAGGCGAAGCTCGGCTTGGCCGGGCGCATGCCGGCCGCCGTCGCAGGCGAACCATTGAGGCCGAAATATTCGACATTGCTGCTCTCGTCGTCGCCCACAGGCACATCGTCGAGCGCCATATTGGGGATGGCCGAAAGCGCATCGCGCAATTCCTTTTCGACCGCGCGCTCCTCGGCCTCGCCGCTGGGGATGAAATCCTTGAGGCGTGCGACTTCCGCCATCAGCTCGGCGGCCCTGGCCTCGTCCTTCTGCGCCTTGGCCTGGCCGATCTGCTTGGACAGCGCGTTGCGCTTTTCCTGCGCTTCATTGAGGCGGACGATGACCTGGCGGCGACGCTCGTCGATGGCGATGAGATCGGCGGAACGGACGGACAGGCTCTTGCGCTGCGACATGGCCTTGTCGAAGGCGTCAGGATTGTCTCTGATCCACTTGATATCGAACATCGTTGCTACGGGCCGTGCCCGCCTCTGCGGTCATGCAGGCTGGGAAAGGGCCCCTTGGCATGCCTGCATCGGCCAGGGGCACAGCGAAGCGCGCCCCGGGGAGCGCAGCTATTCGGAGGATGAACCGGACAGTTCCGCGTCCTGGGCGGCCAAGGCCGCTTCACGCCGCTTCTGCACCATCCGCACCGAAATGATAGCGAGTTCGTAGAGAGCATACATCGGCATGGCAAGACCGATCTGCGAGATCGGATCGGGCGGCGAAACGAAGGCCGCGACCGCCAGAATGCCGACAATGGCGTAGCGGCGGCCTTTCCTGAGCATGTCGACATTGACCAGGTCGATCTGCGCCAAGAGCGTCAGAATCACCGGGAGCTGGAAGCAGATGCCGAAGGCGAGAATGAGCGTGGTGGCGAGGCCGAGATATTCGGACACGCGCGGCAGCAGCTTGATCTCTTCGGTCTGCATATTGGTGAAGAAGCCGAGCGCCAGCGGCAGGACCACGAAATAGACCATGGCCGCACCCAGGAGGAAAAACACAGGCGTGGCCACCAGATAGGGGATCAGCGCCTTGCGCTCGTGCTTGTAGAGCCCGGGCGCCATGAACCGGTAAATCTGGGTGGCGAGATAGGGAAAGCCCAGGAAGATCGCGCCGAAAAAGGCGAGATTGAGCTGGGTGAAGAAGAATTCCTGCGGCGCGGTATAGATCAGCTCCATATCGCCCGGATTGGGATAGATGGAGCGATAGGGATTGAGCAGCACGTCAAAGATCTGCCCGGCGAAGAGGAAGCAGAAAATCATCAGCAGCACGATGGCGATGGCGCTGTGGATGAGCCGCTTGCGCAGCTCGATGAGGTGCTCCATCAGCGGCGCTTCGCTGCCCGCGAGCTCGTCCTCGGGCGCGCCAGCCTTGGTCTTGTCCTCGATCTGCTTGGTGTCGGCCATCGTCTAGCTCTTCTCGGCCGTTTCGGCAGGTTTCTTGCGCGGCGCGCGCGGTTTTTTCGCCGCAGGCGCGTCCACGCCGGGCTCGGCAATGGCAGCGCGCTTGGCCCGCGACTTGGGCGCGGGCTTGGCCGCGCTATCGGCTGCGGGCTTGGCCGTCTTGGCGGCAGCGCGCGGGCGGACCGCCTTGACCGGCTCGGCAGGCGCATCGGCAGCGGCGGCCTTGGGCTTTGCAACCTTGGCCGCCTTTGCCGTGGCCGGCTTTGCGGCGGCCTTTGCCGTAGCGGTGTCGCTGAATGCAGGCGGGGTGGTCTTCTTGCCCGCAACCGGCTTGGCGGCAGTCGGCTTGAAGCCGTATTCGCCGGCCAGCTCAGTGCCGGATTTGGCCGGAGCCATGCCGGCCTTTTCCTTGATCGCGTCGGCGACGCTTTCCACCTTGGGATCTGTGGGCTTCAGGGCGCCGGTCGGCGTCTGCTGCCCATCCTTGCCGATAGCATTGAATTCCTTGCGGATTTCATCGGCGGTCTTCTTCAGCGGATCGGCGATGCTGTTGCGCAGATTGCGCACTTCATCCAGCCCCGTCGACTTGTTGATCTCGCGCTGGAACTCGCGCCCCATGCGCTGGATCTGGCCGACCACCTTGCCGATGCGCCCCATGACGATCGGCAGGTCCTTGGGACCGATGACGATCAGCGCCACGACGCCGATCACCAGCATCTCTGTCCAGCCTATGCCGAGCATCGCAATAGTCTCCGCAGGGCGGCAGGCCCGCCCCTAAATCTGTCGGTGTGAAGACGGCCGGGCGCGGATCAGGCGTCCTTGCTCTTGTCCACTTCGCGCGCATCGACCTCGGCGGTCGTCTGGATGCGCTCGGCGGGCTTGTCATCGTCCCGCATGCCCTTCTGGAAGGCTTTGATGCCGGAGGCGACCTCGCCCATCATGCCGGAAATCTTCCCGCGGCCGAACAGCAGGATAACGACGACGGCGACAACGAGAATGCCCCAAATAGACGGCGCGTGCATGATAGTCTCCCTAGAACTCCAGATACGCTTTACGCGCTATAGATAGACCGAGAAATAGGTTTAATCGCGCCCAAACACAAGAACGTGTTCCAGATTGAGCACGACGGAGACGTCCTGCCCGAGCCGGAGCGCGCCGTCGGCCGGCTGGCGGATGCCCAGCGGCGCATCGAGACCGTCGAGCTTGACCTCGAACAGATCGATGCCGATGGCATCGCGGCGCGAGACGATGCGGCCCGGAACACCGGGGCCTTGCGCCGCGATCCGGGCGCCGCCGACCGGCCGGATGGCCACGGTGACGCGCGCGCCCTCGGCAAAATCGGGCGCCGGAACCGGCCCCAGCGGCGTCTCCGCCATGCCGGCGCGAACCGCTGTTTCGATCTCGCCCAGCGGCGAAAGGAAGCGGGCGGCCGCCAGGTCGACGGGCCGTGAATAAATCTCCGCGGCGGTGCCGATCTGGGCGATGCGCCCCTGCCGCAACAGGGCGACGCGATCGCCCATGATCATGGCTTCCTCGGGATCGTGCGTCACCACGAGGCTGGTGGCATTGGTTTCGCGCAGCACCGCCAGCGTCTCGTCGCGCACGGTCTCGCGCAGGCGCGCGTCGAGGCTGGAAAAGGGCTCGTCCAGCAGCAGCAGGCCGGGACGCGGCGCGACGCTGCGCGCCAGGGCCAGCCGCTGCTGCTGCCCGCCCGAAAGCTGATGGGGATAATCGTTTTCGCGCCCGGCAAGGCCGACGCGACGCAGCGATACGCGAGCCTGTTCCAGAGCCGCCGTGCGCCCGAGACGCTTCAGCCCATAGAGCACGTTCTGGAGCACGGAAAGATGCGGAAAGAGCGCGTAATCCTGGAACATGAGGCCGATTCCGCGCCGGTCGGGCGTGACGGTGCGGCCGGGCGCGGACATGAGTTCGCCATTGATGCGCAGGGCCCCGGCGCTGACCGGCTGGATGCCGGCCGCGACCCGCAGGGCGGTCGATTTGCCCGACCCCGATTCGCCGAGCAGGCAGACGATCTCTCCGGGGCGCAGCGACAGGCGGAAATTATCGAGGACCGGCCGGCCGCCGAGCTCGACGCAGATATCGTCGAATTCCAGCGATGCCGCGAAGGACACCCCCGCCGTGCCGCGCGGGCCCCAATTCTGCGGCTCGACCGCCTGCGCCGCTTCGGCCATCACTCTTCCTCGTTCTCGTTTTCGCCCGGATCCGATGGGTCCAGTGGGTCTTCGTCGTCGCGCAAGGCGCCATCGAACGGCAATGGTATCTGCATGTCCGGCGGCAGGCGCCCCGAAAGCAGGCCGGACCCCTTCAATTCGTCGAGACCGGGCAGGTCGGACAGGCTCTCCAGCCCGAAATGGTCGAGAAAGGCTTCCGTGGTGCCATAGGTCACCGGCCGTCCCGGCGTGCGGCGACGACCGCGCATGCGCACCCAACCGGCCTCCATCAAGAGGTCCAAGGTGCCCTTGCCAGTGGCAACGCCGCGCACTTCCTCAATCTCAGCGCGGGTGGCCGGCTGGTGATAGGCGATGATGGAGAGCGTTTCGAGGGCCGCCCGGGACAGCGGGCGCGTCTCGTGCTCCTCCCGCCGCAGCAGGAAGCCCAAATCCTCGGCGGTGCGGAAGGCCCAGCCCTCGCCGCGCCGGACCAGGTTCACCCCCCTGCCCGCATATTCGGCCTGCAAGGCTGCGAGCAGACCTTTGACATCGACACCCTCCCCCAGATAGGGCGCGATATCGACGGCCCGCAGCGGCTCGGCCGAGGCAAACAGCAGGGCCTCGACGATGCGCAGGTGGCGGCGCAGCACCTCGCCTGTTTCGGAATGGCGCTCGATTTCGGTCACGTTTCGCTCCGGCGGCGGCGCAGGAAAAGCGGCCCGAACGTCTCGCCCTGCCGCAGCTCGATCTCGCCCTGCCGCACCAGTTCGAGACTGGAGGCGAAGGTGGAGGCGCGCACGGTGGCCCGCTCGTCCGGACGGGCAAGATAATCGACCAGATAGGCGTCCAGAGACACCCATTCCTGACTGTCCCCAATCAGCCGCATCAGGATGTCCCGGGCATCCTGCAGCGACCAGACGGTACGCAGCACGGGCGAATAATCGGTCGAAACATTGCGCTCACGCTGGACGGAATAGGCCTTGAGCAGGTCGTAGAAACTGGCTTCCCAGATGGCGCGGCGGGCGATTTCAAGCGGCTCGGGCGCGCCGCGCGCATAAATCTGGAAACCCAGGCGCGGCCGGTTCATCAGCCGGCTGGCCGCTTCCCGCATGGCCTCGAGCCGCTTGAGCCGGAATTGCAGCATGGCGGCGAGCATTTCGCCGCTCGGCTCCTCGTCGCCGGGCGCCTGCGGCACCATGAGGCGGCTCTTGAGATAAGCCAGCCAGGCCGCCATGACCAGGTAATCAGCGGCCACCTCGATGCGGCGCTCGCGCACCTTGTCGATGAAGGCGAGATATTGCTCGGCGAGCGCGAGGACGGAAATGCTGGCGAGATCGACCTTCTGCCGCCGGGCCAGGTCGAGCAGCAGATCCAAAGGCCCCTCATAGCCCCCCACATCGACATGCAGGATTTCATCCGCCGGCGGAGGCGGCGGCGTGTCGAACCAGTCGGTTTGCGGGCTCGTCATGGAAAGGCCGGGCCGATGAATGTCATGACCCATCCTTGGCCGCTGGCGCGCCCAGCGTCAAGCGAGGCGCGCAAGCCGATCACAGGGTCAGAGGAGCAGGCAATCGCCGCCCGCGGCCCTGACGTTGGTGCAGATATTGGCGGCGGCTTCCCGCGACGGCGCCGGCACCAGAACACGGTAATAGATGCCGCGTTCGCCCAGATCGACACGCTGGATTTCCGGGCTCACGCCGCTGAACAGCACGCCGTAGCGCGTGGCCATGGCCTGTGCCGACTGGCGCGCCGCATCTTCGCTGCGCTGGGAAGCCAATTGCACATAGGCCGCCGCGCTGCCGCCGCTGGCGGCGACGGGCTGCTGCGTGGTCGCGGCCTGTGCCGGCGGAGCGGCAAGCGCATTATCGGCGCTCGTATTGGCCGCTGCCGGGGGCACTGCCGCCGCGGCGAGGGCAGCGGAGGCAAGCTGGGCGAAATCGGTCGGGCGATCCACCGGCACGGTGACATTGCGGCCGGGAATCGTGGCGCCGGACGCATCGACGACGGGCACGACAGCGCCCGAGGTTACCGGCGTGACGGCCGGAACCGGGGTGGTTTCAGCGCTCGGTGCGGCAGGAGTCGCGCTTTCGGCGGCGATGGTGCTGGCAATGAGATCGGGCGTCGAGAAATCGGCGCCGGGCACATCGGGCACGTTCGGGCGCTCGACCGGCAGGATCGAGGCGCCGGCCATGCTGTCCGTGCCGCTGATGATGGTGCCGTCGGGCCGGACGGTGACCGTGCGCACCTTGCGGTTCACCAGGCCTTCCTGATTGGGGTCGATGGCCGTGCCGTCATCGCCGGCCAGAACACCGGGCCCACCCGTGCCGGCAGCAGCCTCGGTGAGGGCGGCTTCATCGGCCTGGTCACGCGGCACAAGCTGTTCGTCCGCAGGGTTGGTGCCGCCGGAAATCTCGTTGAAGACCACCGATTGCTGGCCGGATTGCTCCACCGGTTCCGGCACGTCCTTGACCGCGGCATTGTCGGCCAAAACCAGGGGCGCCGGGCCGGACGGCGCGCCGCCCTGCCCCAGGACCCAATAGAGGCCCACGCCGGCGACGGCGAGCAGGCCCACGGCCACCAGCGGGCCGGCAACGGCGCGCGACATGGTGAAACCGCGCCGGGGCGGCGGCGCCATGGCCGCCAGTTCGTCCACGCCGGCATCGTCGCGGTCGATCTCGGAATTGACCCATTCCACCTGCGCGCCGGTCGCGGCGGCGGCAGCCAGGATGGCATCGTCCACCGAGCCGGGCCCGGACTGACGCGAGGCCGGCGTTTCGACGCGCGGTTCGGCGGCCGGTAAAGTGGGCGTGGCAAGGCTGCGCAAGGCCGGGCTCGGCGAACGCGCGGCGTCCTGCTGGGCCTTCTGCACCACCGGCGCCAGAAGGCGCTCGATATCGGTCAACGGATCGGTTGCGGCGGGCTCGTCCGCGCGCACCGGCGCCTCCGGAACCGGCTCTGCCGGCAGGAGAGGTTTGTCGGCAACCGGCTCGACGGCCACGATGACCGGAGCGGGCGTCTGTTCCGGCATCGGAACGGGCACGGCCTGGGCCGTGGCGGGCGCGCCCAGCCCAAAGACCGGCGGCACGCCGAAATTGTCCGTCCCGCGCGCCGGGCCTTCGGCCACCGGGGCCGGCTCAGCCGGGGCCAGGTCATTGGCCAGCTCGGCCGCGATCAGGTCCGCCAGCCCATCATGATCAAGCTCTTCGCTTTCGGGCTGCACCGGGGCCGGAGCGGCCGGCTTTGCCTCAACGGGCGACACAGGCGTGGCGGGCCCGGCATGGCGCGGAGGATCGTTGAGAACGAAATCGAAATTGAACGGTTCGCGCTTTTCCTCGGGCGCGGGCGCGGCGCCCGGAATTCGTACTGGAGCCGGCTTTTCCGCCTCGACACGAACCTCGCCGCCAGGAATGCGGACCGGTGCGGCATTTTCGGCGGCAGGGGCCGGCGGCGTGCGGGTATTTTGATCGGAAGAACGGGCATCGTCGGCCATCAGCCGCGCAAGCTCGGCAATAAGGTCGTCCGGTGCATCAGTCTGTGCGGCCATCGATTGCGGTTTCGCTGACGTCATCTGGCAGCGCCCCTTTAGTATGGATCGGCCCTGTCAAGAGCCGGCCCGCGAGTGTTCACACCAATACGCCCGAATTATGAAAGCTCCTCGGGCGCGGTGACACCCAGAATACCCAAACCATTGCGGATCACTTGGCGTACAGCGTCCACGAGCGCGAGTCGAGCCAAAGTCAAATTCGCGTCCGAAAGGTTAACAAATCGCAAATCATGCTCATCCTTGCCCTTGGCCCAGAAGCCATGGAAGGCCGCTGCCAACTCGTGGACATAGAAGGCGACCCGGTGCGGTTCATGCGCAAGAGCCGCTGCCGCGACCAGGCGCGGCCAGGCGCCAAGCAGGCGAATGAGCTCGATATCGGCGGCGCTGTCCAGCCGCTCGATCGGCGCCCCGGCCAGCGCGGCGGGGGAAATATCGAGCTCGGGCATGTCGCGCTGGGCGGTGCGGAAGATCGAGCAGGCCCGCGCATGCGCATATTGGACATAGAAGACCGGATTGTCGCGCGTCTGTTCCTTGACCAGCGCGAAGTCGAAATCCATCGCCGCGTCGTTGCGCCGGAACAGCAGCATGAAGCGGGTGGCGTCCGGCCCCACTTCCTCGACCACGTCGGACAGCGTCACCAGGTCCCCCGAGCGCTTGCTCATCTTGAAGGGCTCGCCGTTCTTGAGGAGGCGCACGAGCTGGCAGATGCGCACGTCGATATCGGCCTCGCCTTGCGACACCGCCTTCACGGCGGCCTGGAGGCGCTTCACATAGCCCGAATGGTCGGCGCCGAGCACATTGACCATATGCTTGAAGCCGCGCAGGTATTTGTTGCGGTGATAGGCAATGTCGGCGGCGAAATAGGTATAGGAGCCGTCGGACTTGATCAGGGCGCGATCGGTGTCGTCGCCATAATCCTTGGCGCGGAACAGGGTCTGCTCGCGGTCTTCCCAATCCTCGGGCGTCTTGCCCTTGGGCGCTTCGAGGCGGCCCTCATAGATCATGCCCTCTTCGCGCAGCCAGGCCAGCGTCTTCTCGATATCGCCGCCGGGCCCGTGCAATTGCCGCTCGGAGAAGAAGACGTCGTGATGGATGTTGAGCTGGGCCAGGTCGGCCTTGATCAGCACCATCATAGCGCCCAAGGCGGCTTCGCGCGCGATCAGCACCGCCTCTTCCTCGGGCTTGTCGAGCAGCGCAGTGCCCCATTCGGCCTTGAGCGCCTCGCCCACGGGAATGAGGTAATCGCCCGGATAGAAGCCGGGAGGAATATCGATCTTTTCGCCCAGTGCCTCGCGGTAGCGCAGCATGGCCGAGCGGCCGAGAATGATGGTCTGCCCGCCGGTATCGTTGATGTAGAATTCGCGCGTCACGTCATAGCCGGACCAGGCCATCAACGAAGCCAGCGCGTCGCCGAACACGGCGCCACGGGTGTGGCCGACATGCATGGGGCCGGTGGGATTGGCCGAGACGAACTCGACATTGACCCGCTCGCCCTGCCCGATATCGGAGCGGCCGTAATTGTCGCCCTGGGCGCCGATGGCTTTCAGGACCTGATGCCAGATGGCGTTGGACAGGCGGAAGTTGATGAAGCCGGGGCCGGCAACCTCGACCGATTCCACGTCCGGTGCATGAGCAAACCGCCCGGCCAGGCCCATGGCCAGCTCGCGCGGATTCTTGCCGAGCGGCTTGGCCACCACCATGGCCGCATTGGTGGAGAGGTCGCCATGGGCGGGATCGCGCGGAGGCTCCACCACCACGCGCGCCAGCAGAGCCTCTTCGAGCTCGGGATAGTCTGCACGCAGGGCCTCGATGACCCGGGTGGTGAAAAGGGCGAAGATATCCATGGCAAACCTACGGAAATTAATCGGGCCGGGTTAACGGAATTCCGGTCGAGCGTCAAACAGGCGCTGGTGTTCGTCCAGGGCATAGGGGTCGGTCATGCCGGCGATGAAATCGGCGACGATGCGGGCGCGCGGGGGGCCATCTACCGCCCTGCCCGCCTGGCCCCAGCGGCCGGGCATGTCCGGATCGTCCATATAGCGGGCAAAGAGCCGCTCCACCACGGCCTCACTCTCGCGCACCGGAACCATGACCACCTCGTGCCGATAGACGCGGTTGAAGAGGAAGCGCTTGAGGCCCCTTTCCGCCTCGGCCGTGGCGGGCGAAAAGGTAACCAGCGTTCTACCGGCCAGGCGGACATCCTCGGGGGATGCCACGCCGGAGGCGGCGATATTGGCGGCGCTCGTGGAAATGACATCTTCCACGGCGCGGGTGATCATGCGGCGCTGCACCTCGTGGGTCTGGCGCTTGACGGCGATATCGGGATAGAGCCCGAGCACTTCGGCCACGATGGGGCCGGCCATGGGGACATCGAGAAAATCCTCCAGCGCCACAAGGCCGGCGCGCAGGGCGTCGTCGATGTCGTGGGCATTATAGGCAATGTCGTCCGCCACCGCCGCCACCTGCGCCTCGAGGCTGGCGTGGGTGTCCAGACGCAGATCGGCCGGACTGGCGATGGCGTCGAGGCCGCTCGGCAGGCCTTCCTCGGCATAGCGCCCATAGGGCGAACCATCGGCATGCAGCAGTGGGCCATTATGCTTGAGAATGCCTTCGAGCGTTTCCCAGGTGAGGTTGAGACCGTCATGCTCGGCATAGCGGTTTTCCAGCCGGGTCACGACGCGTAGCGCCTGCACATTGTGATCGAAGCCGCCATAGGGAAGCATGGCCCGGTGCAGCGCCCGTTCCCCGGCATGGCCGAAGGGTGTGTGGCCCAAATCGTGGCTGAGCGCCAGGGCCTCGGCCAAGTCCTCATTGAGCCGCAGGGCGCGGGCAATCGAACGGGCGATCTGGCTGACCTCGAGCGTATGGGTCAGGCGATTGCGGAAATGCCGTCCCTCGTGATGCAGGAAAACCTGCGTCTTGTGCTGAAGCCGGCGGAAGGCGGTGGAATGGATGATGCGGTCGCGGTCGCGCTGGAATTCGGAACGCGTCGGGCTGGGGCCGGTGCCGTAAAGGCGGCCCAGGGACAGGTCGGGCCGGCTGGCATAGGGGGCGGTCTCGCTCATGTGTGGTCGCGGGCCTTTGCAAGGACGCCAGGAGCGCCTATCTTAGCTTCAGTGTTATGACATTACGACCGTCCGGATTTCTCCATGACAGACGCTGCACTCGCCGTTTCTCCCGCCGTAACTCTTTCGGACCGCGCCGCCAAGCGGGTCGCGCGCATCATTTCCAAGGAAGCGCCCGGCACCGTATTGCGCATTTCGGTGGCGGGCGGCGGCTGCTCGGGGTTTCAATACGAATATAACCTGGTGCAGGAAACCGCGAACGACGACGATCTCGTGCTGCAAAAGGGCGAGGCGACGGTATTGATCGATTCGCTGAGCCTGGAATTCATGGGCGGCGCCGAGATCGACTTCGTCGATGACCTGGTCGGGCAGAGCTTCCAGATCAAGAACCCCAATGCAGTCGCCTCCTGCGGCTGCGGGACCAGCTTCGCCGTCTGATCGCCTTCCCCTCCCCGCGCGCAGCCACTAGGCTGAAGCCCGGCAGGGAGGAATCGTCATGGCGTTGGAAAGCGCACTCGATGCGGCCGTAAAGACGGCCATGGACGAAAAGCGCATCGTCGGCGCGGTGCTGCTGGTCCGGCACAAGGGCGAACTGCTCTATGAGAAGGCGCATGGCTGGCTGGATCGCGAATCCCGCCTGCCCATGGTCCCGCATGCCATTTTCCGACTTTCCTCGCTCACCAAGCCGATCGTCGCCGCCACGATCCTGGCCATGAAGGACCACGGGCTCCTGCGGTTCGACGACCCGGTGACGCATTTCCTGCCCGATTTCCGGCCGAAGCTGCCGGATGGCTCCGCACCTGAAATCAATATCGGCCAATTGCTGACGCATAGTTCCGGCCTCAACAACGCGCCCATGGCGACGCCGGACGAATTGCGCGCCGGCACCTCGCCCTGGCACCGGGGAACGGAAGCCGTGCTGGCGCGAATTGCCGAGCGCCCATTGCTTTTCCCGCCCGGCGCCGGCTGGGCCTATGGTCCCTCCATCGATGTGCTCGGCGCCATTGCCGGCAAGCTGGTCGATGGCCAGCCGCAGGACGCCATCCTGAAATATGTGCTCGATCCGCTGGGCATGATCGACACCAGGTTCGCCGTGACCGACCAATTGCGCCTGGCCGTGCCCTATGGCGATGCGCCGGAGGGGCCCGAGCGCATGGGGGACGTGCATGTCGTCACCGCGCCCTGGGGCGGCGAGGCAACTTATGACACGTTGCGCATTTTCGATGCCGCCACGTTCCAGTCGGGCGGCGGCGGCATGGCGGGCACGGCGCAGGATTTCATGCGCCTGCTGGAAGCGCTGCGCACCGGTGGCGAACCCATCCTGACCCCGGAAACCGCCGCAATCGGGCTGGCCAATAACGCGACACAACTCGCCCAGGCGGCCGGCCCCGGCTGGGGCTTCAGCTATTTCGGCGCCTGGCTGGACGATCCGAGCCTGGCCAATCATCCCGGCAAGCGCGGAACCAACCGTTGGGGCGGCATTTATGGCCATAGCTGGGTCCTGGATCCAGCCAGTGAGCTCAGCATCGTCTCCATGACCAATACCGGGCTCGAAGGCTCGGATGGCCGCTATCGCGACGATATCTGCAAGGCGGTCTATTCCGCCCTTGACCTGTGAAGGCCGTGCCCAAACCGACGACTTAGGCTAGTATGCCCGGATTCTGACCGAGCTGGAGACGATCATGGCCCTGCGCATCGCCACCTGGAACATCAACGGCATCAAGGCCCGGATCGAATTGCTGCTGCGCTGGCTGGAGGAGGAAAAGCCGGACATCGTCGGATTGCAGGAAATCAAGACGGTGGACGAGGGCTTTCCGCGCGCCGAGATCGAAGCGCTGGGCTACAATATCGAAACCCACGGGCAGAAGAGCTGGAACGGGGTGGCGCTGCTCTCCAAGATACCTTTCGACGAGGTGCATCGCGGCCTGCCGGGCGAAGCCGAAGACGAGCAGGCCAGGTTGATCGAGGGCGTGTTCTCGGTCGAAGGCGGGGTGGTGCGGGTCTGCAATATCTACCTGCCCAATGGTAACCCGGTGGATACGGAGAAATTTCCCTACAAGCTGCGCTGGATGGATCGGCTCAACCGCTTCGTGGAAGGGCGGCTGGAGCTGGAAGAGCCCTTCATCCTCATGGGTGATTTCAATCTCATCCCCGCTCCCATCGATGCCCATGACCCCAATGCCTGGTGGGGCGACGCGCTCTATCGGCCGGAAAGCCTCGAAAGATTCCGCATTCTCAGCAATCTGGGCATGACGGACGCGCTGCGGGCCATCAGTGCCGAACAGACTTTCACCTTCTGGGACTTCCAGGCCGGGGCCTGGCGGCGCAATGCCGGCATCCGCATCGACCACCTGATGCTCTCGCCCCAGGCGGCAGACCGGCTGGACGACGTCACCGTGCACAGGGACGTGCGCGGCTGGGACAAGCCCAGCGATCACGTGCCAGTGGAAGGCGTGTTCAGTTTCTGAGGGTTGGGAGCGCCTCACCCCGGAAGAAATCTCGGCCCAGTAGACCTCATCCTGAGCCTGTCGAAGGACGAGGTCGTGGCAACCAGCTTTTCGGCGTGCCCGACCTCGTGGTTCGACAGGCTCACCATGAGGTCTCTGAAGAGCCTGTCTCAGTACGCGGTTGCGGCGGACTCAGTTGAACTCGATGCCGAGTTCGACGCTGTTGCTGGTGCTCGCGCTGGCCATGGCCTGGGCGGCGGCGCGGTCTTCGGGGCTGGCGCTGGAGAGCGCGCGGTTGAGCATATCGTCGGCAACGGCCTGATCGACGGTGCCCAGGCAGGTATTATGCGCCACATTGAGCCACATCAGGCCTTCGGCGGGGCGCGGCGGGTAGGAATCCATGCCGTTGAACAGCAGATTGCCGAGGCCCGCCTGGGCCAGGCAATGGCCCTTGCTGGCGGCGGCCTGCAACCAGCGGGCGCTGAGCGTGGGACTGACGCCCAGTCCGTCTTCCTGCTGATAGAGCAGGCCGACGCGATATTGGGCTTCCGCATCGCCAAAATAGCTAGCGGCGTGCATCAGCATGCGGTGGGATTCCACCGGATCCTGCTTGAGGCCCACTTCCGGGGCGCCCTCGCGGAAATAATCGCCCAGCTTGACGAAGGAGCGCGCCACGATATCGGCTTCGAGTCCCTTGGGGGCCGTATCGGCATGCTGGATGGCGATCTGCGAATAATAGCCGAAGGCCTTGACCGGGTCCTTGTCCACGCCTTCGCCGTTTTCATACATGGTACCGAGCTGCCAGAGAGCCAGCGGGCGGCCCGCCTCCGCGTCGCTTTCCAGCGCCGAGATGAAGGTGTCGTTGGGCACGCCGATGCTGTCCATGGAGGTGATGCCATCCATGGAACGGGCAAAATCGGACGCGGCGTCGATAGCGGTCTGCGCCTGGGCCGGAGCGGCGGCGCAGACGGCAAGCACGGCAATGGCGACATGGGACAAAGTCCGCATGATACTCCTTTCGCCCATGGGGCCATGGGCGGGCACAAATTGCGGCTTCCGTTTCACCGGACCCGCTGCGGCGCCGGCACCTGCCGACAGACCGCTGATGTTCATCGATAATCCTGCCCGGACACTGGCGGCGGGCAAAGCTAAGTCTGAACAATAGGTAAACATGCTTTGTGGCCGCATTCGGCCAAAGTCATCACAACCCGGCGCGCGAGCCCGCGCAGTGGCCGTTTCGCCACACATCGCCCTGCCCGATAGCCGCATTCTTGCGTTCATATCCACCACTTCAGGCGGACGATCATCCGCCATTCGTCCAGAAAATCCGGGGGAGTCGGCACCTATCCACCCGCGAAGACGCGCGGGATGCACATGGCCGGCATCCGCCCCCGAATGCCCAATCCTTGAGACGATCCGTTCGGTACGCGCCACGCGCAAACCCGTTTCAGACCGCTCTGGCCGTCTTGTTTAGGGTCAGATTGTGGCGGGAAACATCGCCAAACCCTTGCCGTCCGCCCCGCGGCGCGTGAATCCGTGCCTTTGTTGCGAAATCGTCACAGAGACAACTTTGTGACCGAAGCCGGTTGCGGAGCGTTCAGACCCCGACCATATTTTGCGCCTCACCGGTTGGGAGACCTGAAATGAAAAATGTCCTGTCCAGCAAAACACCTTCCAGTCTGCAACAGGACATGATCATTCATGACTTCTCAGGTTCTCAACGGGGCCGGCCGCGCGCGAAAACCCCGTAACAATCGCCTTTTCCGCTTCTTCCCTGCCCGCCCTGACGATCCGGAAGCCCGGCGCAAAGGGCGTGCGCGCTTTGCACGCTTTCTCGGCTATTACCGGCCGCATCTGCCGCTGCTGACAACCATCCTGGCCAGCGCCGTGCTGGTCGCCGCCACCGCCATAGCAATGCCGCTGCTGGCCAATCACATCGTGGCCCGGCTGCCCGAACTTGCCGACAGCCCCGATGCGACGCGGCAATTGCTGTTCATCGGCGGCGTCATGCTGGTCATCTTCGTACTCCAGGCCCTGGCGACCTATTTCGTCGACTATCAGGGCCACGTGATGGGCGCCCGCATCGAAGCGCAGGTGCGCCGGGAATTGTTCGAGCATTGCCAGAAGCTGTCCTTCACCTTCTACGACCGACAGCGGACCGGGCAATTGATGAGCCGGATCAGCAATGACTCGCTGTGGCTGGGCGAATTGTTCCACCACGGCCCGGAGGACGTGGCCATCAGCCTGCTTAAATTCGGTGGCGCCATGGCGGTCCTGACCTGGATCGATCCGATGGTGGCGGGCACGATCGCGCTGATGATCCCGTTCGCAATCGGTTACGCGATGATCTTCAACCGTCGCATGAATATTGCCCTGCGCACGAGCAAGGAACGCATTGCCGGCGTGAACGAAAGAGTCGAGGACGCGCTGGGCGGTATCCGCGTGGTGCAATCCTTCGCCAATGAAGCCGACGAACTGCGCCGTTTCGAGGTGCAGAACCAGCATTTCCTGCAAAGCCGCAAGGACGGCTATCGCAGCGAGGCGCTGCTGTGGAGCGGCATGGATGGGTTTGCCCAATTGGTCACCGTGGCGGTAATCGTCATCGGCGCCTTCCGCATCCTGCATGCCGACCTGTCGGCCGCCGAGCTGCTGACCCTGCTGCTCTGCGTCGGCGTGTTGCTCGATCCGATCAAGCGTTTCGACAATTTCATCCGGCTCTGGCAGGAGGGCTATACCGGCTTCACCCGCGCCATGGAATTGTTGGAGGAAGAGCCCGACATCGCGGACAATCCAGACGCCCGGCCGCTTAGCGATGTGAAAGGCGCCATTGCCTTCCGCAATGTCCGCTTCCGCTACGAGGCCGATGTGCCGCTGGTGCTGGACGGCATTTCGCTCGATATCCGGCCCGGCGAATTCGTGGCGCTGGTGGGGCCGTCCGGCGTGGGCAAGAGCACGCTCTGCGCGCTCATTCCGCGCTTCTACGATGTCGATGGGGGCAGCGTCAGCATCGATGGCCACGATGTGCGCTCGGTAACGCTGGCAGCGCTGCGGCGCAGCATCGGCATGGTGCAACAGGACGTCTATCTGTTCAGCGGCACCGTCTGGGAAAACCTGCTCTATGGCCGGCCCGGCGCCAGCGATGATGAGGTGATCGCGGCGGCCTGTGCCGCCAATGCCCATGACTTCATCACGGCGCTGCCGCAGGGCTATGACACCGATATCGGTCAGCGGGGCGTCAAGCTCTCGGGCGGGCAGAAGCAGCGGCTGACCATCGCCCGCGCCTTTCTCAAGAACCCGCCGGTGCTGATCTTCGACGAGGCGACCAGCGCCCTCGACAATGACAGCGAACGGGCGGTGCAGCAGGCACTGCTCGGCCTGGCGCGCGGGCGGACCACGATCGTCATCGCCCACCGCCTCTCCACGGTACGCCACGCCGACCGCATCCTGGTGCTGACGCGCGAGGGGATGGTGGAGCAAGGCACCCACGACGCGCTGATGGCGGCCGGCGGCGTCTATGCGGGCCTGCACAGCACGCAGGGGCGGATCTGAGTTCGGGGCCCATCACAAACACCCTCGGGTCAAGCCCGAGGGTGACGGTCTGGGGACAGGGTGACGACCTGCGGGAAGGGAACTCAGCTCACATGCTTGAGCGCTTCGAGGATTTTCGAGCGGCGGTCGATCGCCGTTTCGCGCCGGGCCTTCTGCTCCTCGATCACCTCTTCGGGGGCCTTGGAGACAAATTGCTCATTGCCGAGCTTCTTGTCGATCTGGGCGATTTCGGCGTCGAGCTTGCCCACTTCCTTTTCGAGGCGGGCCTTTTCGGCGCCGAGATCGATGACGCCGGCCAGCGGCAGGGCATAGGTGGCGTCGCCGACGACGAATTGCGCCGATTCACCGGGCACCTCGTTGCGCGGGGAGATTTCTTCCAGCCTGGCCAGGCGGGTGATGAGCGAAGTTCCGGCCACGAGCCGCGCCAGCGTCTGTTCCCCTGCCCCGCTGACCGCCAATTGCAGCTTGGCCCCTGCCGGCACGTTCATTTCGGCGCGAACCGAACGAACATTGGAAATGACGTCGACCAGCCAGGCCAGTTCGGCATCGGCTTCGGCATCCTCAAGGCCCGAAAGGTCCGGCCATTCGGTCAGGATGAGCAAATTCTCGCGCTTGGGACCGAATTCGCCGGTCTTCGCCCACAATTCCTCGGTGACGAAGGGCATGATCGGATGCAGCATGATCAGGATCTGGTCGAGCGCCCAGGCGGCCGTGGCGCGGGTCTCCGCCTTGGCACCCTCATCCTCGCCGTTGAACACCGGCTTGGCGAATTCCACGTACCAGTCGCAGAACGTGCCCCAGACGAAATCATAGGCGCTGTTGGCCGCTTCGTTGAACTTATAGTCCTCGATGCTGCTCCGCACGGCGGCCATGGCCCGGGCGGTGGCGCCGACGATCCAGCGATTGAGCGGCAGTTTGTTGGCGCGCGGATCGTAGCCTTCGACGCGACGGGCCTCGTTCATTTCGAGGAAACGCGCGGCGTTCCAGAGCTTGGTGACGAAGTTGCGGTAGCCTTCCACGCGGCTGATGGCGAGCTTGAGATCGCGCCCCTGCGCAGCCATGGCGGCCAGGGTGAAGCGGGTCGCATCGGCCCCGTATTCATCCACGAGCTTGAGGGGATCGATGACGTTCCCCTTGGTCTTGCTCATCTTCTGGCCTTTTTCGTCCCGGACCAGGGCATGCATGTAGACAGTGTGGAACGGTTCCTTGTCGAGGAATTCGAGCCCCATCATCATCATGCGGGCGACCCAGAAGAAGATGATGTCGAAGCCCGTGACCAGCACGCTGGTCGGGTAATAGCGCTTGAGCTCGGGCGTTTCGTCGGGCCAGCCCAGGGTCGAGAAGGGCCAGAGGGCGGAAGAGAACCAGGTATCGAGCACGTCCGGATCGCGGGTCAGCATGACCGGCTTGCCATAATGCTTTTCCGCCGCCGCCTGGGCTTCGGCCTCGCTATGGGCGACAAAGGCCTCGTTGTCCGGACCATACCAGGCCGGAATCTGGTGGCCCCACCAGAGCTGGCGCGAAATGCACCACGGCTTGATGTTCTCCAGCCAGGCGAAATAGGTGTTTTCGTATTGCTGCGGCACGAATTTGGTGCGGCCCTCGCGCACCGAAGCCAAAGCCGGCTGCGCCAGCACATCGGCCTTGACCCACCACTGGTCGGTGAGAAACGGCTCGATGACGACGAGTTTGGACTTCTCGTCATGCGGAACCATGATCTTCTTGTCTTCGATATGGTCGAGCCCCTGCGTTTCGTTGTCCTCGGCCATGGAGGTCAGGTCGGCGACGATGGCCTTGCGGGCCTCGAAGCGGTCGAGACCGCGATATTTCGCCGGAATGAAATCGTCCTCGACGATGGCGCCACGTGTGGTGAAGACGTTGATCGGCTCAAGGCCGGCACGGGCACCCACTTCGAAATCGTTGAAATCGTGTGCCGGCGTGATCTTCACCGCGCCGGTGCCGAGGGCCGGATCGGCATATTCGTCGGCGATGACGGGAATACGGCGACCGACCAGCGGCAATTCGACGAACTTGCCGATCAGGCCTTGATAGCGTTCATCGTCGGGATGCACGGCCACGGCCACGTCGCCCAGCATGGTCTCGGGACGCGTGGTGGCGACGATGATATAATCGCGGGTTTCGGTGCCGGTGACATTGCCCTCTTCGTCGGTGATCGGGAACGCATAGGTTACCCCATCGGCGAGCGGATAACGCAGATGCCACATATGGCCCTTGATTTCGAGGTTCTCGACCTCAAGGTCCGAGATGGCCGTTTCCAGGCCCGGATGCCAGTTCACCAGCCGCTTGGCGCGGTAGATCAGGCCCTTCCTGTGCAGCTCCACGAAGACCTTGGTGACGGCGCGCACCATCTGGTCGTCCGGCTGGCCTGCCGCGCCCATGGTGAAGCGCTCGCGCGAAAAATCGGCGGAGGCGCCGAGACGCTTGAGCTGGTTCATGATGGTGCCGCCGCTTTCGGCCTTCCATTCCCAGACGCGCTCGATGAACTTTTCGCGGCCGAGCGTACGACGATCGACCTGCTGGGCGGCAAGCTGGCGCTCGACGATCATCTGGGTGGCGATGCCGGCATGGTCGGTGCCCGGCTGCCAGAGCACATCCTTCTTCAGCATGCGGTTGAAGCGGATCAGAATGTCCTGAACCGTATTGTTGAGCGCATGCCCGATATGGAGCGAACCAGTGACGTTGGGCGGAGGAATGACGATGGTGAACGGCTCCGCATCGGGCCTGGCCCCTGCCCCGGCCGCAAACGCATCGGCCTCGAGCCAGCCATCATAGATGCGGCCTTCCACGGCGGCGGGTTCATAGGTCTTTTCAAGCATCACGTCACTCGCAACAACAGCGACCCGCCCGGCGAGACCGTGGCGGGTCGGAAAATGGTTGGCAGACTTCAAGCAAATGCGGGGTTCGGGGTCAACAGCAACCCGTGGTGACGGGATGACGTTTGAATTGCAATGCCTATATTTAGGTCTTGCAGACGACACATCCGGGTGCAGCCATGAGAAACGCCGCCATTATCGGCATGACCATAGCGGGATTGCTTGCCGCACCGGCCTTTGCGGCCTGCCCGCCGCCGACGCCGGGCGACACGCCCGCGGAAATCAAGGCCAATGCCGAACGGCTGGTTTGCCTGCAGAGAGAAATTTCGGCCGACACCGAGCGCCGCCGCCAACAGATGGAAATCGATGCGCTCAACAACCGCTTGCGCGATCTAGAACTGCAGCGGCGGTTCGACAACCTGCCGAAGCCGCCGGTGATCGTGGTGCCGCCGCCGATGACGCTCTAGGTCACTCGCCGCGCGACACGCGGGCGATTTCCTTTTCCACCATGCGCTCGACCACGGCGGGCAGATTTTCATCCAGCCATTCCTTGAGCATGGGGCGCAGCATGTCGCGCATCATGGCTTCGATGGTCAGGCCCGGATTGCCGATGCCCAGGGCATTGAGCTTGCCGATGGAATTGCGCACCGCGGCCTTGGTGGCCGGCTCGAGCAATTCCTCGGTCATCTGCGCGGTCAGCGTCGGATCGGGAAGCGGCGCGGCCTGAGCCACGCTCGGCTGGAACGGGGCGGGCGACGGCTGGGGCTCGGGCGCCATCTCGACCTCGGCGAGCGCGGCCATTTCAGGCTCGGCCTCCGGCTCAGGTTCGGGCTGGCGCGCCGGCAGCGGATCGAAGCTCGGCAGGTCGTCGTCGATATCGAAGGCCACGTCCTCGGCTTCCACCAGGCTCGGACCTTCGTCGTCGGCCTCGGTATCGGCCAGGATGGAATCGAAGCTGACGCTTTCGGGCTCCCTGCCCTCTTCCACGATCTGCGACGGCGACAGGGCCAGCGGCTCGATATCCTCGAGCATATCGGAAAGGTCCCGGTCGGCCTGGTCGCTCAACGGCTTGGCCGGCGCTGCCTGCATGGGCGGCGGAGCGGCCTGGAACGCGGGCCGGCGCGGCGTGGCCGCCGCGTCGTCATCGGCGATGATCTGCCGGATGGACGACAGGATTTCGTCCATGGACGGTTCTTTGGGTGCCGGCTTGTTCATTGGTGCCTCTTACTCATGCGCCCGATAGGCAAAGGCGCCCGCAGCCGCCTCCCCCTGATTCGTAAACAATAGCTTAGCGGCAAGGGGCCCGATTAGGAATCGCCCCAAGGAGGAACAATTGCGTCTTCCACGAAAAGTTATGGCCGGGACAGGCCCGGCCATGCATTCTCTCATCCCGCAAGGGCGCGTTATTCGGCGATGGTGCGCAATTCCTGCCACACGTCCTCGACCGCCTGCGTATAGGGCACGGCGGTCTTGACCTGCACCGGCAGACCGAGATCGGTGGCGGTCAAGCGGCCCATGGCGCTCAACAGCGCAAACGTGGCCACGACCTTGCTGTTGGAGGCATTGATGAGGCTTTCGCGGGCCGTGGTCAGGTCGGCCTGGGCATTGAGCACGTCCAGCGTGGTGCGGGTGCCCAGATCGCGCTCCTGGATGACCCCGTCCAGCACGGTATTGCTGGACGAAACGCCGGCCTGGGCCGCACTGATCTGCGCATCGGCGCTCTGGATGCCAGTCCAGGCGGAAATCACCGCTTCGCGCACCTGATCATAGGCGGACATGGCGTCCACCTCGGACTTGATCTGGTTGAGATTGGCCTGGCGCACGGCGGAGCCGATGGCGCCGCCCGCATAGATCGGGATGCGCACCTCGAAGCCCACGGAGCCGCGGATACCGTCCTGCGGACCGCCGGACGGGCCGGTCCAGCTGGTGCCGACTGATCCCGAAATGCTGGCCGTAGGCCCGAAACCGGCCTGCGCGGCATCGCTGCCGGCCTGGGCGGCGCGAATACCGGCCTTGGCCAGAAGAATGCCCGGATGGCCGATTTCGGCCTCGGAAATGGCCGAATCCAGCGAACGCGGAATGAGGTTGCTGTACTGATGGCTGGTGGAAAGGCCCTGCGGCCGGACACCGACGAGCCGCTGGAACGTCGCCTCGGCCGTCTGCAGGCTACCCAGCGAGGCCTGATAGGCCGCCTGGCCCTGCGCCAGACGCGCCTGAGCCTGGGCAACGTCGATACGCGTGCCCTCGCCCACATCGAGACGGTCCTGGGCGGCCTGGACCTGGGCCTGGAAGAAGCTGATATTTTCCTGGCGCAGGGCCAGCAATTCCCGCCCGCTCAGCACCGACATATAGGCCTGAACGACTTCCAGAAGCACGTTCTGCTCGGCATTGCGGATTTGGTGTTCGGCCACTTCGGCGCTGGCGCGGGCCGCCTCGACCTGGGCTTCGGTGCGGAAATTGTCGAAAATGGTCTGGCTGTAGGAAAGCCCGGTGGTGAGGGAGGAGCCCGATTGCCAATTGCCACCCACGAGCGAGGCATTCTGCGAGCCGCTCACGGAGGCGCCGAGGGTCGGCATCATGCCCGATTTGGCCTGGACGATGCCTTCCGCGGATGCCTTGGCGCTGAGCAGGGCGGCCTGCAAATCGGGCGCATGATCATAGGCGGCGGCGAGCGCCTGCGAAATGGATTGCGCCTGGGCCGTTCCAACCGAGCCACACGCCATAGCCAGAGCAAGCAGGCTTGCCCCCAAGAACCCGCGATACTTCATTCACCGCCTCCAGACCCCATCACACTAACGCCCGGCAGATGGGGTGCACAACCGATCCAGACAATCCCTACAGAACTTTAATGATCTCTTCATGTCCGACCGTCACCCGATGGCAACAGAAACGCGCCCAAACCCTGCTTTGTCCACAGTCGAACCATTCCGGCGCGATGCGGGCAGCAGCGTCAGGCGCGCATCGCCAGACCCTGACCATATGCTCGACGTGAATATGCCCGCCCCGCCGTTTTGGCAACCGGGGACGCGCATCCGCGACAATTTTGCTGCGATTATCGACGCTTGGGCTTGTCGTCCTTGTTCTTGCCCTCGTCGCCATCGACCGGCTGATCCTGTTCGGTACCGTCGGGGCGATGGCCCAGATCGTCGATATTGTCGTCCTTTTGCGTGCCGGGCTCGGTTTCGAGCGGCGCCGGGGTGGATTCCTGCTTGCGGCTGGACATCGTGCTCTCCTGAAAAGGTCTCACGAACCAACTTTCGGGCCGTCGCGACGTTCCATCGGGAGCGGTGCATGCAGGGAGAATATCGAAGGAAGATGGAGGCCGCGTCCGGAATCGAACCGGAATACACGGATTTGCAATCCGCTGCGTAACCATTCCGCCACGCGGCCTCTGGGCGCCAGTACCTATTGGAGCCAAATCGCTTATGCAATAGGCTGATTGCCAAGACGTGAATATTCGGCGGCCGCGGCGGCTCCCGACACCGGAACTAGCCTTGATCACGGCAACAGATTAGCGTCCCCGGCGTCCATTGCCGGGAATCGCCATGACTGCTTCCGCCGCCCGCTCCGACTACGCCCAGCCGATCCTGGCCGGCATCCTAGCCGCCATTGTCGGTTATGCCAGCACCTTTACCCTGATGCTGGCGGCGCTGAGCGCAGCGGGGGCCAGCCCGCAACAGGCGGGATCGGGCCTGTTTTCCGTGTGCCTGGCGATCGGCATTCTCAATATCGTGGTCGCCTGGCGGGTGCGGACGCCGATCAGTTTCGCCTGGACCACGCCAGGGGCGGCCTTCCTGCTCACCGTGGGCGAACCGATGGGCGGCTATCCGGCCGTGGCCGGCGCCTTTCTCGCCTGCGCCGCACTGATCGCCCTGACCGGCTTCATCCGCCCGCTGGCCCGCCTGGTGGCCGCGATCCCGTCGGCCATCGCCAATGCCATGCTGGCCGGCATGCTGCTGGCGCTGTGCCTGGCGCCGATCGAAGCGGTGGCCGAAATGCCGCTCCTGGCCCTGCCGATCCTGGCGGCCTGGGCCTTGGGCCTGCGCTTTGCGCGCCGCTATGCCGTGCCCATCGCCGTCGCGGTCACCGGCATCGTATTGGCCACCACCACCCATTTGCCCGCCGGCACATTCGACGGCGCCTGGCCGAGCCTGGCATTCGTCATGCCCGAATTCACCCAGGACGCACTGATCCGCATCGCCCTGCCGCTCTATGTCGTCACCATGGCATCCCAGAACCTGCCGGGCGTGGCGGTCATGAAGGCCAATGGCTACCAGTTGCAGCCGGCGCCGATCTTCGTGCTCACCGGCTTTGCCAGCGCCGCCACGGCGTTTTTCGGCGGCATCACCAGCAATCTGGCGGCGATCACCGCCGCCATCTGCGCCGGCCCCGAAGCTCATCCCGATCCGGCGCGGCGTTGGCCGGCCCCGGTTTCGGCCGGATTCACCTATCTGGCCCTGGGATCGCTCGCCAGCCTCGCGGCTGCCTTCATTGCGGCCTCTCCGCCGCTGCTGATCCAGGCCGTGGCCGGGCTCGCGCTCTTTTCCAGCCTGGCGTCGTCGCTGGCCGGGGCGCTGGCCGACGAAGATTCGCGCCTGCCGGCGATTCTGACTTTCGTGGCAACAGCCTCCGGAATCACCATTAGCGGCGTCGGCGCACCTTTCTGGGGATTGGTCGGCGGCATTGTGCTGCTGATATTGCTGCGCAAGGCCAGGCCCGCATGATTGTCCACGCGCTCATCCTGGCCGGAGGGCGCGGCAGCCGCCTGGGCGACGTGCGCAAGGCCGGGCTTCGCATTGGCGGCCGCACCTTGCTGGCGCGGGTGGCGGAGAGGATGTCCGGCATGCCCCTGCTGATTTCCACAGGACCGAGGCCCGAGGCGACCCTCGCCGAGGGAATCGCGCTGGCCGATCAGGCTTCCGCCCATAACGGGCCCATGGCCGGGATCGAAGCGGCGCTCCGCCATCTCCGGGACAGTGCGCACGAAGACGATCTCCTGCTCACCGTGGCGGTGGACACGCCCTTCCTGCCCGCCGATTACCGCGCGCGCATGATTGCCGCGCTCGATGCGGGCGCGCCGGCGGCCTATGCGGCCTGGGGTTCGGACATCTATCCCACCAATGCCATCTACCGCCTATCGGCGCTGCATGCCCTTGCCCCGGCAAATCTGCCGGACAGTCCAAAGCGGCTATTGCAGAATCTGGGCGCAGTGCCGGTCGATTGGAGCGCGGCATGCGAGGACAATCCCTTCGCCAATCTCAATATTCTGGCCGACCTCGTCACCCTTGGTCGGCGCGCCCGCCAGACGAGCCAATGACAACTTATTCACATCGCGTTGCATTGGGGGCTTGGCAAAGCGGATCAGTTTGGGTACACGGACCTCGCTTCGCCAAACGGCGCAGCAAGAAGTGTTCCGCGATAGCTCAGTTGGTAGAGCGTTCGACTGTTAATCGAATGGTCGCTGGTTCGAGTCCAGCTCGCGGAGCCATCTCTCTTTCCTCCCTGCCCATATATTGTGCAACCCTGATTGCACTTGCGCGCCCGGCGGGGTAGGACAAGCCAAATTGTCCTGAAGTTTTTTCCCATGACCAGTGTTTCCTCCGCATCTGCGCCCGACGCGCAGCGCACAGCCCTGAGCATCATTCTGGCGATCAGCGGCGCGCATCTGCTCAACGACCTGCTGCAATTCCTGCTGCCGGCGCTCTACCCGATGCTGAAGGAAAACTACGGGCTGTCCTATCTGCAGATCGGCCTGCTGACGCTGGGGCAGCAGATCACCGCCTGTCTCCTGCAGCCGATCTTCGGGCTCTCCGGCGATCTCAAGCCCAAGCCCTATTGGCTGGTTCTCTCCATGACCATCATCGCCACCGGCGTCGCGCTGCTGGCCGCCGCCAACGGCTTCTGGCTGCTGTTCATCGCGGCGGTGATCATGGGCACCGGCTCGGCGCTGTTCCATCCGGAAGCATCGCGCGTGGCGCGCATGGCCTCGGGCGGCCGGCTGGGCTTCGCCCAATCCCTGTTCCAGGTCGGCGGCAATGCCGGGACGGCTCTGGGCCCGCTCGCCGCCGCGCTGATTCTTCTGCCGCTCGGCCAGTCCAGCGTCTTCTATTTCCTGGTCGTCGCCATTGTCGGGCTGGCCCTGCTGGCCTATGTCGGCCGCTGGTTCGTCGAACATCAGCGCCAGGCGGCCAACCGCCCCAAGGTCGCGGTGCAGAAGCCGGCCTTGTCGCGCCAACGCCTCATCGTCGCCTTCGCGGTCATCGGCGCGCTGCTGCTCAGCAAGTTCATCTATATCGAAGGGCTCAAGAGCTACTACGCCTTCTTCCTGATCGAAAAATTCGCGCTGACGGCACAGGAAGCCCAGTTCTACCTCTTCGCCTTCCTCGGGGCGGTGGCCGCCGGCACCTTTATCGGCGGGCCGGTGGGCGACCGCTACGGCCGCCTGGCGGTGATCTGGGTGTCGATCCTGGGCGCGCTCCCCTTCACCCTCGCCCTGCCCTATCTCGACCTGTTCTGGACGGCGGTGATGAGCATCATGGTGGGTCTCATTCTTTCCTCAGCCTTTTCGGCCATGGTTGTCTATGCCCAGGAACTGGTGCCCGGAAAGGTCGGCATGATCGCCGGCTTCATCTTCGGCTTCGCCTTCGGCATCGGCGCGCTGGGCGCCGCCGCCATGGGAGCCCTGGCCGACTGGATCGGCATGATCGCCGTGTTCCAGATTTGCGCCTTCCTGCCCGCTCTTGGTATCCTGACGATCTTTCTGCCGAAAACGGCCGAACTCCACCCCGAAAGGAGCGCCGCATGAGCGATGGATCGGAAATCGACGGCGAGAGCCAGATCACGCTGACGCGGACCATCGCCGCCAATGTCAGCGACGTGTTCTCTGCCTGGACCGATCCGGCGCTGATCGAGCAATGGCAGGCCGACGAGGCAGAATTCGACGCCTTCGAGGGCGGGCAATATCACTTCATCACCTATGCCGAGGATGAAGACGAAGACGACCACGAGGTGTCGGGGGAAGTGCTGCAATTCGTCGAGGACCAGCGGCTGGTCTTGTCCTGGGTGCACAAGGACGAGGACGATGAACTGATCTTCGTGCTCGACCTCGTGTTCAAGGCGGTGGGTGAGGACGCCACAAGCATCATCCTGACCGAGCGCGGCCTGCCCCATGCCGATGCACAGACGCGGATTTTCTCCATGGAAGCCTGGAGCGCCGCCCTCGAGCAATTGGCTGAATTGATGGAATAGGCGGACGCGGACACCGCGCCCGGGAGAAATTCTATTCCCCTGCCGCCGAAAGGCGCGACCGCGCCTTGCGCCGCGAGCCCCGGCGGAGAAAACCCCTGCCCGGACGGCCATTTACGCCTTGCGGCTCGCTGCGGTGGCACCTACCATTGGCGCTTGATCCTCCAGCAGAAGACCCATGGCCAAGCACGAAGACCTCATTTCCGCCATCGGCAATACGCCGCTGATCCGCCTCAATCGCGTTTCGACCCTGACCGGTTGCGACATCTGGGGAAAGGCGGAATTCCTCAACCCCGGCCAGTCGGTGAAGGACCGTGCCGCGCTCTTCATCATTCATGACGCGGTGAAATCGGGCAAGCTGAAGCCCGGCGGCACCATCGTGGAAGGCACGGCGGGCAATACCGGCATCGGGTTGACCCTGGTGGCCAATTCGCTGGGCTTCAAATCGGTGATCGTCATCCCCGAAACGCAGAGCCAGGAAAAGAAGGACGCCTTGCGCCTTTACGGCGCCGAGCTGATCGAGGTNCCGGCCANGCCCTACAAGAATCCCAACAATTACATCAAGGTTTCCGGACGCCTGGCGGAAAAGCTCAATGCCGAGCTGCCCAATGGGGCGATCTGGGCCAACCAGTTCGACAATGTCTCGAACCGCCGCGCGCATGTCGAAACCACCGGGCCCGAAATCTGGCAGCAGACCGGTGGCCGCATCGACGGCTTCATCTGCGCCGTGGGCTCCGGCGGCACCCTGGCCGGCGTGGCCGAGGCGCTGCGGTCGCGCAATCCGGACGTCAAGATCGGCCTAGCCGATCCCGAGGGCGCCGCGCTTTATGAATATTATGCTCATGGCGCGCTGAAATCCTCGGGCAATTCGATCACCGAAGGTATCGGCCAGAGCCGCATCACGGCCAATCTGGAAGGGCTCAAGGTGGATATGCCCTACCAGATTTCCGACGCCGAGGCCCTGCCCTATATCTACGACCTGCTGCAGCACGAAGGCCTGTGCCTGGGTGGCTCCAGCGCCATCAATATCGCCGGCGCGGTACGCATGGCGCGCGATTTGGGGCCGGGCAAGACCATCGTTACGGTGCTCTGCGACTACGGCAACCGCTATGCCAGCAAGATCTTCAACCCCGAATTCCTGCGCGGCAAGAACCTGCCCGTGCCGCCCTGGATGGACGGCCGCACACCGATCGACATCGCCAGCGTCATGGAACCCGAACCGGCCTAGTTGGGATTGCGGCCTTCGCGCCGCCTGCTAGAGTGCTCCTGCATTTGCGCTGAAGGGGCAACGTGTTCGGTATAGACGACATTCTCGGCGCTATTTTCGCGGACATGCATATCGTGGCGCTCATCATGGGCGCCATTTATGTCCTCGCCTTCATCTGCGCGGTGCGGGAAATCCTCAATTCTCGCACCTCCCAGGGCTCGATCGCCTGGCTTTTGTCATTGATCTTGCTGCCGATTCCGTCGGTTCTGCTCTATCTGATCTTCGGCTGGAAGCTGTTCGACGATTACGCCACGGACCGGGTGCAGAACGGCCGCGCCGATCGTCCCCTGCGCGCCAAGGACCTGGCCCTGATCGACCGCGAGACTGATGCGCTCTGGCCGGTCCAGGTTCACGTGTCCGAACTGCCCTTCCTCAAGGGCAATGATGTCGAGCTGCTGATCGACGGCAAGGCCACCTTCGATTCGATCTTCGCCGGCATCGAGGCGGCCGAGGAATATCTGCTGGTTCAATTCTATATCGTGCGCGACGACCGGCTGGGACAGGAACTGGCCGAACGGCTCATCGCCAAGGCCAAGGCGGGCGTCGCGGTCTTCCTGCTCTATGACGATATCGGCAGCTCCGGCATGCCCAAGCGGTACAGGCGCGAAATGCGCGAGGCCGGCGTCAAGGTGGCCGGCTTCAACCACCGGCACAAGCTGCTGCGCCTCTATGGCCCGACCCGCATCAATTACCGCAATCACCGCAAGATCGTCGTCGCCGACGGCAAGCATGCCTGGGTAGGCGGGCACAATGTGGGGGTGGAATATCTCGGCGAGGATCCGCGTTTCGGCCATTGGCGCGATACCCATGTGCGCGTCTCCGGCCCGGCGGCGCTCGGCTGTGCGCTGCTTTTCCGGGAGGATTGGGAATGGGCGACTGGCGAACGCCTGCCCAATCGGCCGCCCAGGGAATTGGAGACTTTCGGCGAACAATCCGTGCTGGTCATGGGCAGCGGGCCGGCGGACAAGCTGGAAGAATGCGCCATTGCCTATACCGACCTGATCGGGCGGGCGCGGGAGCGGTTATGGATCGTCAGCCCCTATTTCGTGCCGGATACCGATATCCGTACCGCGCTCTATGCGGCGCGGTTGCGCGGGGTGGATGTGCGGATCATGCTGCCGGACAATCCGGACCACAAATTGGTCTGGCTCGCCAGCCTTGCCCATGCCGACGCCATGGTGCAGCACGACATCGGCGTTTACCGCTACACCGATGGTTTTCTTCACCAAAAGGTCGTTCTGATGGACGACCAGATCGCCACGGTCGGCAGCGTCAATTTCGATAATCGCTCGTTTGCGATCAATTTCGAGATCACCTTGTGGTTCACCGATCCGCAGATGATCGCGGAAGTGGAGGCCATGCTGCTCAAGGACTTCGAGGCCTGCCGTCAGGTCGGTGTGGCCGAGGTGGAAAGCCGGCCCTGGCCGCTTTATGTTCTGACGCAAGCAGCGCGTCTATTGTCCCCTGTTCTCTAGGTTTTTCCGATGACCGAATTCCTGTTCCGCGACGATGCCTATCTCCGCTCGGCCGAAGCCAGGATCGTCGCCATTACGCAAGAAGGCGGCATCGTGCTGGACCGGACCCCGTTCTACGCGACCTCCGGCGGACAGCCCGGCGACAGTGGCACATTGACCGATAATGCTAACAGCCTGTTGACGTTGAGCACCGCCATTCATCCCGAAGGCGACAAAACGGCGATCGTTCATGTGCCGGCCGATGGCCAGGCCCTGCCCTCGGTGGGAGAAACGGTGCGGGTCGAGATCGATTGGGCGCGTCGCTACCGATTGATGCGGATGCATACGGCCCTCCATCTGCTCTCGGTGGTCTTCCCCTTCCCCGTCACCGGCGGGCAGATCGGCGAGGACAAGGGCCGGCTCGATTTCGACATGCCGGACGTTCCTGAGGACCTCGATGGGTTCGAGCGGCGGCTCAACGACATGGTGGCGGCCGATCATGCGGTGAGCACCGAATGGATCACCGATGCCGAAATGGCGGCCAAGCCGGACCTGATCAAGACCATGAAGGTGAAGCCGCCCATGGGCCAGGGCCGGGTGCGGCTGGTGCGGATCGGCGATGTGGACCTGCAGCCCTGCGGCGGCACCCATGTGGCGCGGACGGGCGAAATCGGCCGGCTGGCGCTGGGCAAGATCGAAAAGAAAGGCAAGCAGAACCGCCGCGTCAGCCTGCTCTTCGCCTGATCGGAATGGTTACATTATCGGCGGAGCATAGAGCAGGCCGCCATTGCTCCACAGCGCATTCTGCCCGCGCAGCATGGCGGCGCCGGTCTGCGGACCGAAATTGCGGTCGTAAAGCTCGGCATAATTGCCCACGGCGCGAATGGCGTCGCTCATGAAGGTGGGGCGCAGGCGAAGCGCGCTGCCGTAATCGCCTTCCAGCCCCAGAATTCGGCGGACGGCCGGCGTGCGGGCGGCCGAAAGGGAATCGATATTGAGGCTGGTCACCCCCACTTCCTCGGCGGTGATCAGGGCGAACATGGTCCAGCGGACGATCTCGAACCATTCATCGTCGTCCTGCCGCACCACCGGGCCCAGCACTTCCTTGGAAATCCGCTCCGGCAGGATGCGATGCAGGGCCGGATCCTGAAGCTCGCGGCGAAAGGCCTGCAATTGCCGGCCGGACGCCGAAATCACCTGGCAGAGCCCGGCGCGATAGGCGACCAGGAGATCGGCCGCTTCCTCATAGACCACTTCCTGGAACGTGGTCTGGTTGGAGAAGAAGAAATCGTCCAGCGCCTGCAATTCCCCGAAACCATCGACGACGCAGATGCTGACATTGTCCAGTTCATAGGCCGACACGACGCCGAGCGATTGGGGCACGAGAAAGGCCTGGCCGTCGAAGAAGCTGGGCGCCACATAGCGGGCGCCGTAGCGGGTGTCGCGCCCCGCCGTCCAGGCGCCATTGCGCATCAGCACATCGACGCTGCCGGTCTGGAGCGGCGCAAAGCGCGCCTCGCCGCGATAGGAGCGGAATTCGATAAGATCGGGATTTCCGAAAATGGCGGCCGCCAGCGCCCGGCACAGGTCGACATCGAAGCCGGACCAGCGGCTGTCCGTATCCAGTTGCGAGAAGCCGGAGAGCGGATTGCTCGACCCGCAGACGAGAAAGCCGCGATCGCGCACCGTATCCAAGGTCTGCGCCATTGCCTGCTGCCCCGCCGTTCCGAACAGAAGGGCGGCCAGAAGCATGGCTGGCTTGAACAGGTTGCGCAAAATCGAGGCTTTCTTTTCTCCGCCCAATATTGGCGGGGCGAAAAGAGGGGTCAAGCCGAGCACCGGCCCGCCCCCCGGATAATTTCGTATGTCTCGCGGATAAAGCGAGGGTGCCGGTGGGTGCGGCCCTGGTATCGACAACGGAGGTCCCCGCTTTCGCGGGGATGACATCGTGCCGCCCGGACTGGGTGGAGGAACACCGGGGCGCGTGGAAACTGACTATCCCCGCCCTGCTCTCGCAAACGCCCTCGGGTCGAACCCGAGGGTGACGAGCGGTGGGTGGGGTGGTTCGGTGATCCGCTGGTGGACCCCCACCCTCATTCCCTTTCCTCAAGGGGAGGGAGGCGATGGGGCCGGGATTCCAGCCAAATGTGGACCGCTCTAGAACCTAACCTTGAGCCCGGCCGTGCCGGCGAGGTTGTAGCTGCCGCCGAAATTGACGAGGCTGGTATTGACGCCCACCTGGCCATGGACGGCGTATTTGTCGTCGCCCCAGGCATAGGTGCCGCCGATGCCGAGGCCGCCCCAGAGATTGTCCTGCGTGTTGACGAGCTCCACCCCCGAAACGTCGGTCCTGCTGTCGGGCAGAACGTCGTAATAGAGATTGGCGATGCCGTAGGCATGGAGGCGGCTGGTCTCGCCGGCGGCATCGGTCCAGCTGTCCTGGTAATCGGCCGAAAGGCCCAGCCGGATAGTGAGGTCGTTGCCCTCGACCAGCGAAACGGCGGCGCCATAGGCGTCGGTAAAGCCGTCATAGCGAACATCGGAATAGGTTATCTGCGCCTGTGGCGTGATCGACCAGTTCGGCGCCAGCGCGATCCGCTGGCCGGCCTCGACGCCCAGGGCATAGCCGAAGCCATTATTGCCGGACACCAGGCCGGTGGCGGCGGTGGAGGACGAGAGCGCGCTGTCATACCAGGTCACGTTCGCCTGGGCATCGAGATAGAAGCCGCCCGAACCATACCAGGTCAGCGTGCCGCCCAGGCCGTAGCCGCTGCTGCTGATCGAGCCGTTGCCGAAGATCGAGGTGACGTCGCCCGCAATGGTGCCGTACCGCGCCGACAGCCCACCGACAAGCTCGCCTTGCTCGGAGGAATGGAGCGGCCGGTCGGCCCCGACCTGCACTTGCCAGGTGCCGATATCGATGTCCGCGCCGGTCGTGGAGAACCGGGAATCGAGGCTGGCGTGGCGGCCGGCCACGCGGCCCCAGACGCCGCTATTGGCGTCGATCGCTTCGGGCGCTGCGCCCGTTTCGATCACGCCGGCCATCCAAGACCGGTTGCCGACACGCTGCTGCAGGGTTTCGAGTGCGTTGAAGCTCTGCAATGCCGTGGCATAGACCTCGTAGATCGGGGCGCCGGCCTGATAGAGCGGCCCGGTCGGCGTGGTTCCATTGATCAGGGTCGACCGGAGATACCAATCACCATCGGCGGGCGTGCTGCGGCCGCCCTGATGGAGGCGATAGGCATAGGCGCCGGCGACCAAAGCCTGGTCCCCTTCGAAAATATAGTCCCCCAGCAGCGCGAAATCGCCGCCGGAAAGGCCGCCGATTTCGACGATCTTGATGCCTTCATTGGTCTGCGCGCCGGCGCCGCCGAGATTGATGACGCGCACATTGGTGCTGCCGGCCGTATTGCCGGTGACGACCAGAAGGTCGGTGTCCGAATTGTCGTCGCCCAGCACCGCCTCGATTTCGAGCAGGCCGCCATTGCCGAGATAATTGCCGGCGACGGTCAGCGTTCCGATCGAATTGCCCGGGGCGATGGTGCCGCCGGCAAAATTCGTTGTCGTTCCCACCCGGCCGATACCCTGCAATCTGCCGCCTATGGCCTCGAACGATCCGCCGAGCGTGCCATCGACCGAAAGAATGCCGTCATAAACCCTGGAGACGCCCGACAGGCCTGAACTATCGGCGCTGAGCGTGGTCTGCCCGGTGCCGACCTGCCAGACGCCGCCCGTCCCGCTGACCGTGCCGCCAAAACCGACCGCGTCCGAGCGGTTGAAAGCCAGGACGCCACTATTGGCGACATCGCCCATTATGCTGCCGCTCGTACCGCCATTGCCCAGTTGCAGGATGCCGTCGGCGATCGCCGTGCCGCCGCCATAATCATTGGCGCCGGTGAGCGTCAGCGTGCCCAGCCCTTCCTTGATCAGGCCGCCCGCCCCGGTCAGGACGGGGGCGATGCCGATATCATGGCCATTGGTATCGATGAAACCGCCGCCGGTGCCGAGGGTGACCTGCTGGTTGCCGTAATTGGCGAAGAAATTACCATTGCTGCGGATGGCCCGAACCACGCCACCATCCACGGTGACATTTGCGGTGCCCATGCCGCCTAGGAAACCGCTGGTTTCCAGAACCCCGCGCGACCCCGGCGTACCCAGCACGTCCAGCGTGCCGCTGGCCGCGGCGTTCGATGTGCCGAGATAGACGCCGGCATTGGCATAGACCCGGCCGCCATCGTCGATGATCATGGCGCCAGCGCCATGATTGCCCAGGCTCAGGTTGTGGTCGGTCATCTCCCAGCTCGACGCCGGCCCAGTCACGGTGACACTGCCGCGGCCGCCAACTTCGGAGCCCACATAACCCTGGTTGCTGACGACGCTGGCGCCGTTTTCGATGCGCAGAACGCCTTCGTCACCCCAGCCGACCGTCAACTGGCCTGGCATGGTCCAGGATGCGCCCGACTTGAGGACCACTTCGCCGCGGTCATAGAGGCCGATTACCGCATCGTCGCTCGCCAGAGTGGCACCGGACGAGGCCTCGACATAGCCAAGCCCGTCAATACCGACATTGATCCGCGCGCCGACCGCGACGTGACCGCCTGCCTCGACATTGAGCGTTCCCGTCCCCGGATATCCGATGTTCAGGCTTTCCCGGAGCGAGAGGGTGGACGCCGTGCCCGAACCATCCGCGCCCGTAACGGTCACGACGCCGACGCCGCCCGGGCCGGCCCCGATAGAACCTGTCCCGCCACTGACGAGCCCGCCAGCCTCAACATCGAGCGTTCCATGGCCTTCCTGCCCGATGACGACGTCACCACGATTGTCCCAGTGCGAAGCCTGGCCGGAAACCGTCACGACGCCGACGCCAGCCCCATAGAGTCCCACGTAAGCGTTGGCATTGGTCAAGGTCGCGCCATTGAGGATGGTCAGGGTGCCGCTACCGGGACCGTTCACACCGATTTGCAGGTCGTCATCGCCATTGATCAAAGCAGGATCCGAAGGCGCGGCATCCCCGTTGATGGTGACTTGCGCCGATGCCGGCGAGAGCGTTGCCAGCGCCAGAACGAAGGGCGCGGCGGACAGGAGCAGAGATTGGCGGGATGGCAAAACTGCTCGCGAAAAATGGCGTCTTTGCATGGAGACCGGGCTGAAATGCAATCAAACAATGCCCGATAGTGGGAAGACTATATTTAATTATCCATTAAACCCCTGCTCGGATCGTATGGATATTTTAGAAATTGCCGCGGATTCGAGAGACTAGAGTATTTCGGACATTGCCGGACGCGTTGCCGCTCTCACTCAATTTCGCTGGCATTGCCGGTCCTGTCCCGGCTATCCAGTCAGGCCCCGCCGCATCCCGTGGACCACCGGGACAAGCCCGGTGGTGACGATGGTCGGAACAGCCGTTGCGCGGGCGATCTCCGTTTCGGATGCCGCTCGGCATTTCAGCGCGCGTGGACGCCTAATGCAGGATCTGGCTGAGGAACAGCTTGGTGCGTTCGTGCTGGGGATTGGAGAAGAAGGCCTCGGGCTCGTTCTGCTCGATGATCTGGCCCTGGTCCATGAAGATCACGCGGTTGGCGACCTGGCGTGCGAAACCCATTTCGTGGGTGACGCAGATCATGGTCATGCCTTCCTCGGCGAGGCTGATCATCACTTCCAGCACTTCCTTGACCATTTCCGGATCGAGGGCCGAAGTCGGCTCGTCGAACAGCATGATCCGGGGCTGCATGCAGAGCGAACGGGCAATGGCCACGCGCTGCTGCTGCCCACCCGAAAGCTGGCCGGGATATTTGCTGGCCTGCTCGGGGATCTTCACCCGCTCCAGATAATGCATGGCCGTCGCTTCCGCCTCGACCTTGGGAATGCCGCGCACCCAGATGGGCGCGAGGGTCAGGTTCTGCAGGATGGTCAGGTGCGGGAACAGGTTGAAATGCTGGAACACCATGCCCACCTCGCGGCGCACCTCGTCGATGCGCTTGAGATCGGCGGTCAGCTCGGTGCCATTGACGATGATCTGGCCTTCCTGGTGTTCTTCCAGGCGGTTGATGCAGCGGATCAGCGTCGACTTGCCCGAGCCCGACGGCCCGGCGATGACGATGCGCTCGCCCTTCATCACGCGCAGATTGATGTCGCGCAGCACGTGGAAATCGCCATACCATTTGTGCATGTCGATGACGTCGATGGCCACTTCGGTCGTGGAGACCTGCATATGGCGGGTATCGATGGAACGGTCGATCGTGGTTTCGGAAACCTGAGACATGGGCGCTACCTCTTGTAGCCAGTGTTGAGACGGCGCTCCATGAAGATGGAGTAGCGGGACATGCCGAAGCAGAAGACCCAGAACACCATGCCGGCGAACAGATAGCCGGTGGTGGCCATATTGGCCGATTGCCATTCGATGGCGGAATCGTTCTTGGTCTTGACCGCTTCGAGCAGGTCTCTCATGCCGACGATGTAGACGAGCGACGTATCCTTGAACAGCGCGATGAAATTGTTCACGATGCCCGGGATCACGTGCTTGAGGGCCTGGGGCAGGATGATGAACCACATCCTCCGCCAATAGCCCAGGCCAAGCGCCGCCGCCGCTTCATATTGCCCCCGCGGAATGGCCTGGAGCCCGCCGCGCACCACCTCGGCCACATAGGCTGAGGTGAAGAGCGTGACGCCGACCAGGGCGCGCAGGAATTTGTCCACCGTGGTGCCCTGCGGCATGAACAGCGGCAGCATGACCGATGCCATGAACAGGATGGTGATCAGCGGCACGGCCCGGATCAGCTCGATGAACATCACGCAGGCCGTCTTAATGATCGGCAAGCTCGATTGCCGCCCCAGGGCCAGGACGATGCCTATGGGGAAGGACAGCGTGATGCCCACCACCGAGATGATGAGGGTGACGAGCAGCCCGCCCCATTGCTCGGTCGGCACCACGCGCAGCCCGAACATGCCCCCGGCCAGCAGGATATAGCTGACCACCGGATAGACTATGAGCAGCAGCACGGCATTGAGCCGCTTATAGGGCACCTTGGGGATCAGCAGCGGCGCCAGGAGCAACGCGCCCAGCGCGAAGACCAGGTTGGGGCGCCAGAATTCCTGGGCGGGATAGAAGCCGTAGATGAAGAATTCCATCTCCGCGGCGATATAGGCCCAGCAGGCCCCCGCCGTTTCCACGCGGCAATCCTCCACCGTGCCCCCGGCCCATACGGCATTGCCGAAGAAGAAGCCGTAGAGCGGCGGCACCACCCAGAGCAGGAAGGCGACGCCGAACACGGTGAGCACGGAATCGAGCGGAGTGGCGAAGAGGTTCTTCTTCATCCAGGCGACGGCGCCGCTGGTGCGGACCGGCGCGGGCCGGGCCTCGACCATTTCGGATCGGACGAAACCAATGTCTGTCATGGCATCCTCCTACCGTTCCACCAGCTTCACCCGGGCATTGTACCAATTCATGATCGCCGAGGTGAGCAGGGAGAAAGTGAGATAGACCAGCATGACGATGGCGATGCATTCGATCGCGCGGCCAGTCTGATTGAGCGAGGTGCCCGCGAAGACATTAACCAGCTCCGGATAACCGATGGCCGCCCCGAGCGAGGAATTCTTCGTCAGGTTGAGATATTGGCTGGTCAGCGGCGGGATGATGACCCGCATGGCCTGGGGCACGATGACCAGGCGCAGGCGGTCCGCATCCTTGAGCCCGAGCGAGGCGGCCGCCTCGGTCTGGCCGTGATTGACCGCCTGGATGCCGGCGCGCACCGTCTCGGCGATGAAGGCCGCCGTATAGATGGTGAGCCCGAAGGCCAGCGCCACGAATTCCGGCGGCAATTGCAGCCCGCCGCGGAAATTGAAGCGCTCCAGAACCGGGATCTCGAAGGCGACGCTGGCGCCGCTGATCCAGAACACGAAAGCGGTGACGCCGAAGAGAATGGCAACCGAGGTCAAAAAGACCGGGAACCGCTGGCCGGTGGCTTCAAGGCGCTTCTTGGCCCAGTAGCGGAGCACCACGACGCCGATCACGGCCAGGGCGAGGCCAAGCCAGACGAAGCCGAACTGCTCGTCCGGTATCGGCCTGGGGATCATGATCCCGCGCTGGTTGATGAAGGAATCGAAGGGCAGCTCGAACGAGTTGCGCACGGCCGGCATGGCCTTGAGCACCGCGAAATACCAGAAGAAGAGCTGCAGCAGCAGCGGGATATTGCGGATGACTTCGATATAGATCGTCGCCAGGCTCGACACGATGAAATTGGTGCTGAGGCGGGCTATGCCGATGGTGAAGCCCAGAATGGTGGCGAAGAAGATGCCGACCACGGCCACCAGGACCGTATTGAGCAGGCCGACCAGGAATGCTTCCCAATAATAGGAAGCGCGCGACCATGGCAGCAGCGAGAAGGAAATGTCGAAGCCGGCGGTGCGCCACAGGAAATCGAAGCCCGTGGTCTTGTTCTGCGCAGCCAGATTGGCCGCCGTATTGCCGATGATCCAGAGAATGAAGCTGATGATCAGGGCTGCGACCACGACCTGGTAGATGACCCCTCGGATCACCGGATCGTTGAAGAAGCTCGCCCTTGGGGCAGTTTGCTGCCCCGTATCGAGTGTCGTCATATGAAGCTGTCCCTTAGCCGCAAAGAGCCGCTGCACGCCTGACCGGCGCGGCACGCGACGGAACAAAAAGACCGGCGCTCCATGTGGGAGCGCCGGCTCAATTCGTTCGGCCTAGCGGATCGGCGGGGCGTACTGGATGCCGCCGTCTCTCCAGAGCGCGTTCAGGCCGCGTTCCAGCCCGATCGGGGTGTCGGGACCGACATTGCGTTCATAGGTCTCGGCATAATTGCCGACCAGCTTGATGATCTGGTAGGCCCAGGCATTGTCGAGGCCGAGCGGGGCGCCGAATTCGCCTTCAACGCCGAGCAGGCGCTTGATGGCCGGGTTGTCGGAGCCGAGCTGCTCATCGACATTGGCCGAGCTGACGCCGAGCTCTTCGGCTTCGAGCAGCGCGAAATAGGTCCAGCGGGCAATGTTGAACCATTGCGTATCGCCAGCGCGCACCACGGGGCCGAGCGGCTCCTTGGAGATGATTTCGGGCAGGATGATGTGATCGTCCGGATTGGCGAACTTGGAGCGTTCGGCGGCCAGGGCCGAGGAATCCGTGGTGTAGACGTCGCAGCGGCCGTCTTCATAGGCCTTCACCACTTCGTCCTGGTCGACGAAGACCACGGTGTTGAATTCCATGCCATTGGCGGCGAAGTAGTCGGCCGCGTTCAGCTCGGTGGTGGTGCCGGATTCGATACAGATGGCGGCGCCGCTGAGGTCGAGCGCGGATTCGATGCCGTCTTCCACGCGGACCATGAAGCCCTGGCCGTCATAGAACATGGTGCCGACAAAGCTGATGCCCAATTGGGTGTCGCGGCTCATCGTCCAGGTCGTGGTGCGCGAAAGCACGTCCACTTCGCCGGCGGACAGGGCGGTGAAACGCTCCTGGCTGGTGAGCGAGGTGAAACGGACGGCATCGGCATCGTTGAAGATGGCGGCGGCCATGGCGCGGCAATAGTCGACTTCGATGCCGGTCCACACATTGTTGGAATCGGGAGCGGAGAAGCCGGCCACACCGCCGGTCACGCCGCACTGGATGTATCCCTTGGCCTTCACGTCATCGAGAATGGCCGCTTGTGCGGCCGTCGCGCCGAGGCCCAGCGAGGCCGCGACTGCGATCGATACGAACGCTTTTTGCATTTATTTGCCTTTTTGTTTCCTGACCCAGTGTTCGGAGCCTATCTCGTTTGCCGAGGCTCCGACCGCACCACCGCTTTGTTGACGGTTTGGATGCTGCTAAGCATGCAAACCTCTATCGTCGCACAACGTCAAGGGTGTTTGGCGCGTTGGGACAGGAAAGCTGTCGCTTTATTAGACAGACTTCCTCAAATGATTTCTTTTTGAGCATCGAGCTTCCCATGAATGACCACAAAATCGGCAATTCGCCGGCCTCTTCCATTGAAACACTACTGACTCATGGCGGCCGGGAGCCCGATGAACAATTTGGATTTGTGAACACGCCGGTCTATCGCGGCTCCACAATTCTGTTCAAAACGCTGGCCGACCTGGAGAGCGCCCAGCAGCGTTTCCTCTATGGCCGCGCCGGCAATCCCACGACGGAAAGCGTGGAAGCGGTAGTGAACGCGCTGGAAGGCGCCCATCGCACCAAGCTGGTGCCGTCCGGCCTGGCGGCGATCACCATCGCCCTTCTGGCCTGCGTCAACACCGGCGACGACGTGCTGATCACCGACAGCGCCTATGAGCCGGGCCGCAAATTCGCTGACGGCTACCTGGAGCGCATGGGGGTCAGCGTCCGCTATTTCGATCCCAATATCGGCGCCGGGCTGACCGAATTGATGCGGCCCAATACCAGGGCCGTGCTGGCCGAAAGCCCCGGTTCGCTGACATTCGAAGTGCAGGACATCGCCGTGCTGGCCGAAGCGGCGCATGCCGGCGGGGCGCGACTGATCGTGGACAATAGCTGGGCCACCCCGCTCTATCACCGTCCGCTGGCGCTGGGCGCCGATATCGTCGTGCATGCGGCGACCAAGATGTTCGTGGGCCATTCCGACGTCATGGCCGGCACCATTTCGACCACGGAGGAAGCCTGGCCCGATGTGGACCGCATCCGCACCCTGCTCGGCTTCTTCGCCTCGGGTGACGACGCCTTTCTGGTCGCGCGCGGCCTGCGCACGCTGTCCATCCGCATGGCGGCTCACCAGGAGCGGGCCCTGGACATCGCGGCCTGGCTCGAAACGCAGGATGCGGTGACCCAGGTGCTGCACCCTGCCTTGCCCAGCCATCCCGACCATGCCATCTGGAAAAAGAACTTCACCGGGTCGGGCAGCCTGTTCGGCTTCGTGCTGAAGCCCGCGTCCCGGGATGCGGTGGCCGCCTTCGTCGACCATCTGCAGCTCTTCGGCATGGGCTATTCCTGGGGAGGCTACGAGAGCCTCTGCCTGCCGGTGAAGCCGGGCAAGGCGCGCACGGTCAACCCCTGGACGCGGGACGGCAATCTGTTCCGGGTCCATATCGGCCTCGAGGGCGTGGACGATCTCAAGGCCGACCTGTCCGCCGCGCTCGAGCGCTATTCGGCCGTCCGCTGAAACAATTGGCGCAGGCCGCCCAGCGGCTTGCGCACAATGCGGCCATCGGGCTGCCGCTCGAAGAGCCAGCCTTTGCGGGCGAAGAAATTGCGCACCAGATAGGCTCCCAGCATGCCCACCACGATGCCGGCGAACACATCGGTGGGATAATGCGCGCCGACCGGCACCCGCGACATGGCCACCACCACCCCGATCACCAGCAGGACGGGAAAGAGACGCGGCCAGACAAAGCCGAAGGCAAAGGCGGTGGCGACGGCCGTGGCGGAATGGCCGCTGGGAAAGCTCTGGAAGGTCCAGTCGTTGAAGATGTTTTCGAACGAGAAGGCGCCGGCAGCATCGAATTCGCTCGGCCGGCCGCGCCCGATAATGCGCTTGAGCAGATTGGTCATGAGACCCGGCACGCCCACCCCGAGAAAGATGAAGGCCGACACCAGGGCCGCTTCGCCACTGGCCTGGCGCCACACGCCCCGCATCGGAAACATGGCCAGCCGCAGCAGGATCATCAGCGCCAGGCTGGGAATCAGGACCCAGTCCGACAGGCCATAATCGGTGATGAAGAAGAAGGGCGCGCGCCACTGGTCCGGCCAGCCTATGGCCCCGCGCGAGGCGGCGACGTCAATGGTGGCGAGCAGACCCAATATGGCCAGCATCGCCACCAGGAAAAGTGGCCAGGAGGAGCGGCTGAGGCCGAGCGGCCAGGGCTTTTGCAGGTCGAACATGGCGTTTCTTGTCCCCTGCCCCAGGAGCCTCGTCAAGTGCGGGGAGACGCCGCAACCGGCCTTGCCCTTTCACCCCGAACGCGCTAACGGAAAGGCGCGACGTCGGAGTGTAGCTCAGCCTGGTAGAGCACCGGTTTTGGGAACCGGGGGTCCAAAGTTCGAATCTTTGTACTCCGACCATTCGCATCGTGTTGAGGACCTTGCATGAAAGCCCGCATCTATCGCCCCGCCCGCAATGCCATGCAGTCCGGCAAGGGCAAGTCCAAGAGCTGGCTTCTGGTGTTCGAGCCGGAAGTGCCGCGCAGCATCGATCCGCTCATGGGCTATACGAGCAGCACCGACATGGCCCAGCAGGTCCGGCTCTCCTTCGAGACGCAGGAAGAAGCCGAGGCCTATGCGCAGCGCAACGGCATTCCCTATGACGTGCAGCCCGCCCACGATCCCACGCCCAAGCGCGTGAGCTATCCGGACAATTTCCGCTCCGACCGCAAGACGCCCTGGACGCATTAGGCCGCTCATTCTCACGATTTGATTCCGTTTGGCGCCGCAAGAGATTGCGGCGCTTTGCTTTTTGGCATTACCTTTCCCGCCGGACCCACGCAGAAAGGCCTAATATGCCGTTTCGTCGACTGATCGCCCCGCTGGCCGCCCTGCTGCTGAGCGCCGGTGCCCCCCAGGCCGCCCCGGCCCTGTGGAAGGTGAGCGACGAGGACAGCGCCATCTGGCTGTTCGGTTCGGTCCACCTGCTGCCGCCGGGCCTCGAATGGCGCAGCCCGGCCCTGGACAAAATCATGTCCAAGGTGGACAGGGTTTATTTCGAGACCGACATCAGCATCGAAGCGCAGATCGAGATGACCCCGCTCAGCTATGAGCTGGGTTTCATCCGCGACGGCCGCCTGCTGAGCGAGCGGATCGGCCCCGAGCTGACAGCGCAATTGCGCGCCGCGGCCGAGGCCTATGACGTGCCCATGCCGCTGCTGCTGACCATGCAGCCCTGGATGGCCGCGACGACGCTGTCCACGGGCGGCCTGGTGCAGATCGGCTACGATCCGCTGGCGGGGGTGGAGGCCGTGCTCGGCGCGGAAGTCCCCAGGGAACGCCAGGGCTTCCTCGAAACGCCGGCTGAGCAATTGGGCTTCCTGGCCGGCGGCGACGAACAAGAGCAGATCACCATGCTCAAGGCGACGCTGGACACGATGGACGTCATGCAGGACGACATCGACGCCATGGTGACCGCCTGGCTGCAGGGCGAGCCGGAAGCCCTGGGCGAAATCTTCATGACGCAGATGGGCGGCTTCGGCGACGGCATGGTCGACCTGCTGATCGACAATCGCAACCACAATTGGGCCGAGCAGATCGAGGCCATGCTGGAGCGGAACGAAAGCGTGCTGCTGGTGGTGGGCGCGGCCCATCTGGTGGGCGAAATCAGCGTGGTAAAATTGCTGGAAGAGCGTGGATTTACCAGCGAACGGGTGCAGTAGAAGCGGCTCGCTCAAGAGACAGCGCTTGTTTTAGGCATCAATGCCTGAATTCCCCGCGAGGTCATCCCCGCGAAGGCGGGGACCTCTGTTACAGATGCAAGGATGGCAACAGGGGTTCCCGCTTTCGCGGGAATGACCTGGTGGATGGGAAAGCGCCAAATAGGCGCTTCCCTCAGAAGGAAGGGCGATAAGCAACCGCCCTGACCGCTCAGACGTCGCTGAGCCTGGTCCACTTGCTGTCGTTCTGGCTCGACTGCACCGAAGCCACGATGAACTGCATGCCTTCCACGCCATCGGCCAGGCTCGGGAGCAGGGCTTCGAAATCGGCACCCTCGCCGCGGATGACGGCGGCGAACTGGCTGTAGATGGTGGCGAAGGCTTCCAGATACCCTTCCGGATGGCCCGACGGAATGCGGACATTCATGGATGCGGCCGGCGGCACCGAGATGGAACCGCCACGGGTCAGCAATTGCTTGGGTTTGCCGAATTCGGTGAACCACATGTAGTTCGGATTGTCCTGGCGCCATTCCAGACCGCCCTTGTTGCCATAGACGCGCAATTGCAGCCCGTTCTCGCAACCGACGGCCACCTGGCTGGCCCAGAGCATGCCCTTGGCTCCGCCCTCGAAGCGCAGCATGGTATGGACATTGTCGTCGAGCTGGCGGCCCGGCACGAAGGCGGTGAGGTCGGCGGAAACGGCCTCGGTCTTGAGGCCGGTGACGAAGCGGGCGAGATTATAGGCATGGGTGCCGATATCGCCGATGGCGCCGCCAGCGCCGGAACGGGCCGGGTCGGTGCGCCAGGAAGCCTGCTTGTTCTCTTCGCCGGTGGCCTCGGTGAGCCAATCCTGCGGATATTCGGCTTGGACGACCCGGATCTTGCCGAGCGCGCCGGACGCCACCAGTTCACGCGCCTGCCGGATCAGCGGATAGCCGGTATAATTGTGGGTCAGCAGGAATTTCGCGCCGTTCTTGGGCTGGATCTGCGCCAGCTTGCGGGCATCATCCAGCGTCGAGGTCAGCGGCTTGTCGCAGATGACGTGGATGCCCGCTTCGAGGAAAGCCTTGGCGGGCCCGAAATGCATATGGTTCGGCGTGACGATGGAAACGGCCTGGATGCCGTCCGGACGGGCCGCCTCGGCCTTGGCCATCTCTTCGTAGGACGTATAGATGCGGTCCTCGGCCAGGCCCAGGTTCTTGCCGGATTCTTTGGCCACGTCGGGGCGCGACGACAGGGCGCCGGCCACCAGTTCGTAATCCCCGTCCAAGCGGGCGGCGATGCGGTGCACATAGCCGATAAAGGCCCCCGTGCCGCCGCCGACCATGCCCAGGCGAATGCGCTTCGCGCCATTTTCAGCCATTTTTATTTCCTCTTCCCGTGCTCTCGTCCACCGTCATTGCCCGGCTTGTCCGGGCAATCCATGGACCACCGGGACAAGCCCGGTGGTGACGATGAACTGGACATTTACGATTACGAAAGGCCCAGCATCTTGCGATTGGCCGCCTGATCGGTGCCGCCCGAGGCGAAATCGTCGAAGGCCTTTTCGGTGACGCGGATGATATAGCTCTGGATGAGCTCGGCGCCTTCGCGGGCCCCGTCCTCGGGATGCTTGAGCGCGCATTCCCATTCCAGCACGGCCCAGCCCTTGAAATCATTGGCCGCCATCTTGGCGAAAATGGCCGGGAAATCGACCTGGCCGTCGCCGATGGAACGGAAGCGCCCTGCCCGGTTCACCCAGGACTGGAAGCCGCCATAGACGCCCTGCCGGCCCGTGGGATTGAACTCGGCATCCTTCACGTGGAAGGCCTTGATGCGATCCTTGTAGATGTCGATGTAGTCGAGATAATCGAGCTGCTGCAGCACGAAATGGCTCGGATCGTAGAGCAGGTTGGCGCGCGGATGGTTCTTCACGCGGTCAAGGAACATTTCGTAGGAAATGCCGTCGTGCAGGTCCTCGCCCGGATGGATTTCGTAGCAGACATCGACCCCGGCCTCGTCGAAGGCATTGAGGATCGGGGTCCAGCGGCGGGCAAGCTCGTCGAAGGCTTCCTCGACCAGGCCCGCGGGGCGCTGCGGCCAGGGATAGATATAGGGCCAGGCCAGCGAGCCGGAGAAGGTGGCATGGGCGTTGAGGCCGAGATTTTTCGATGCCTTGGCGGCATTCATCAGGGTCTGCACGGCCCATTCCTGGCGCGCCTTGGGATTGTTGTGCACCGAGGCCGGGGCAAAGCCGTCGAAGGCGGTGTCATAAGCGGGATGCACGGCGACGAGCTGGCCCTGGAGATGGGTCGAAAGCTCGGTGATCTCCAGCCCATGGCTGTTGACGATCCCCTTGATCTCGTCGGCATAGGTCTTTGAATTCGCGGCCTTTTCGAGATCGATGAAGCTCGATACCCAGGTCGGGATCTGGACGCCCTTATAGCCGAGCCCAGCGGCCCAGCGACAGATATTGTCGAGATTGTCGAACGGCGCCGTGTCGCCCGCGAACTGGGCGAGAAAAATGGCGGGGCCCTTGAGCGTGGTGGCCATAGATTTCTCCTCATGTGGCCCCGCGCACCGCATCTGCCGGGGCTTGTTCTTATGGCTGCGGAACGGGTGTCCGCATGAATGACGGGCGGCGATCGCTCGCCGCCCTGACATGTTACGCACTAGTGTTGACCGGCGCAAAGAGCCTGTCAATGAGGTACGTCCATCAGGCCTTGAGCAAGGCCTGGGCGTCCTCGATGCCGAGGGCGCGGGGCCGCTCGCAACTGGTCTGCAGGGTCAGCACCTGTCCGGTCTCGCCCGCCTTGAGCAGGCCGGTCATCACCTCGACCACGTGCAGCGCCACGTCGAGGTCGCAACGGGCGACCTGTCCGGTTTCCAGCGACTGCATCATGTCGGCCAGGCCGGCGCAGCGGTAATTGGCGCGCGGATTGTCCTTGTCGAGATCCTGGTTCGGCTTACCGAAGGGATGGTTCCAGGGAGTGACCGGGCTGCGGGCGCCGTCGATGGCCGCCGTCACCAGGTCGCCGCCGAAGAAATTCGGATCGGGAACGAAGATGGAGCCGTCAGTGCCGTAAAGCTCAATATTGTGGTGGCCATGGGCCGCCACGTCCCAACTCGCGCCGATGGTGATGATGGCGCCGGAATGGAATTCGAGCACACCATGGATCGTGGTCGGGGTGCCGACCTTGATGACGCTGCCCTTATAGGGGCCCTCGGCGGTGACGACGCGCTCGCTGCGCGCCATGTTGGTGAAAGCCGAGAGGCGCTTGACCGGGCCGAGCAGATGCACGAGGTCGGTGATGTAATAGGGACCGAGATCGAGGATCGGCCCGCCGCCCGGCTGGAAGAAGAAATCCGGGTTCGGATGCCAATGCTCCATGCCGCGGCTCATCACGTGCGTGGTGCCGCTCATGATCTTGCCCAGCTTGCCGCTATCGATGATCTCGCGGGCCTGCTGATGGGCGCCGCCCAGGAAGGTGTCCGGCGCCGAGCCCACCTTGAGGCCGCGCTCGACCGCCGCCTTGCGCAGGGCAAGCCCCTCCTCCACGCTTAGCACGAAGGGCTTTTCCGAATAGGAATGCTTGCCCGCCGAGATGATGTCCATCGACACCTTGTAATGGGTCGAGGGGATGGTGAGGTTGACGATGACGTCCAGCTCGCTGTTCTTGAGCAATTCGTCCGGGGTCTGGGCCGCCACACCGAATTCCTCGGCGCGCTTCTGGGCCGCCTCGGGAATGATATCGGCGACGGCGCGCACCTCGATCCCCTTGAACAGGGGCGCGAGACGCAGATAGGCAGCCGAAATATTGCCGGCCCCCATGATGCCGACGCCATAGGTCTTTGCCATCTTTTAGGCTCCGAAGCTCTTGAGGGTGTCCATGGAGCGGCGAGCAAAGCGGATGGCATCGCTCGGCTTGTCGTGCTCCAGCACGAAGAAGCGGGCCTTGGTCTTGGCCTTGACGTCGGCGATCAGCGTCTTCCAATCCAGCGTGCCATGGCCGACATCGGCCCAGCCGTCTTCGTCGGCGTTCTGGCCGGCCGGCGCGATGTCCTTCACATGGACGGCGGTGATCCGGCTGCCGAGCTTGTCGAGCCAGGCGATCGGATCTTCATTGGCCTTCACCACCCAGGCGAGGTCCATTTCCCATTGCAGGTCCGGCGAAGCGTCGAGAATGATCTCCATCGGCGTCTTGCCATTGGCGTCCTTGACGAATTCCCAGTGATGGTTGTGGTAGCCGAAGCCCTTGCCCGCCGCCTTGAACGCGGCCGCGATGCGGGCCAGGCCCTGCGCGAATCCGGCCCAGTCGCCCTTGCCGTTGCGATAATCTTCGGAGGGCGGCGCCGGGCAGTAGACCGTCTCGATGCCCACCTGCTCGACAATGCGCAGCGCGGCATCGGTGTCTTCAAGCTGGCCGTAGCCCATATGGGCGGTCGGCATGGTCAGGCCGGCATTGCGGAGGCTCTGCGACAGCGCGGCCGGATCGGCGAACTGGCCGCCCCAGCCTTCGACCTGCTTGTAGCCCAGGCCAGCAAGCGTCTTGAGGGTGTCATCCAGCGACGCCTCGTTGCGCGCGCTGTACATCTGATAGGAATAGTCCATTTCGGCCTCGTTGTGTTGGGGATGCGGCCCCGCATCGGCCACCCGAGTAAACCGTTCGATCGGCTTAGTCGCGCAGCTTCGTCAGGCCCATCACCGCAAAGGTAAGTTTGTCGGAGGGCAGGACGGCGCGGAGGGCGCCGTCCGCCAGAATGATCAGAGCCGGCTTTCGCTCTCTGCGTCGAACAGCGAGCCCCGCGCGATGTCGAACCCGACAACGACCTTGTCCCCGGCGGCCAGCGGAATATCGCTGCTGCAGCGGAAGGTGACGGGAATGCCGGCAACCTTGGTCCAGGCCAGGGTTTCCGAGCCCATCGGCTCGACGATTTCGATCTCGGCATCGGCCTTGAACGGCATGCCCTCGGCAGCCTCGCCGATGAAGATATGCTCGGGACGAACCCCCAGAACCGCCTTGGCCGCGCCGGTGCGCGCGCCACCGAATTCATAGGCGCCCACCGGAATCCTGGTGCCGTCCTCGGCGGTGAAGATTTCACCATCCAGCGTGCCATTGATGAAATTCATCGACGGCGAACCGATGAAGCCGGCGACATAGAGATTGACCGGCTTGTTGTAGATGGTGTGCGGATCGGCCAATTGCTGGATCACGCCATTCTTCATGATGGCGATGCGGTCGGCCAGGGTCAGCGCCTCGATCTGGTCGTGGGTCACGTAGATCATGGTGTTCTTGAGCCGCGCATGCAGCCGCTTGATCTCGACGCGCAGGTCCGATCGGAGCTTGGCGTCGAGATTGGACAGCGGCTCGTCGAACAGGAACACGTCCACATCCCGCACCAGGGCGCGTCCTATGGCAACGCGCTGGCGCTGGCCACCGGACAGATTGGCCGGCTTGCGCTGCAATAGCGGCTCGATCTGGAGGATTTCCGCCGCCCGCTTGACCCGCTGGTCGATCTCGGCCCGCGGCATGCCGGCGACCCGCAGCCCGAAGCTGAGGTTCTTTTCCACCGACATCTGCGGATAGAGCGCATAGGACTGGAACACCATGCCGATGCCGCGATCCTTGGGCTCTTCCCAGGTGACGTTCTTGCCGTTGATGAAAATCTGCCCGTCCGACACGTCCAGCAGGCCGGCAATGCAATTGAGCAGGGTGGATTTGCCGCAGCCCGAGGGCCCGAGCAGCACGATGAACTCGCCCTGGGCAATGTCGAGATTGAGGCGCTCAAGCACCTTCACCGACCCGAAATTGAGCGACAGATCCTTAATGGAAACGCTGGGTTGCATAATCGATTATCCCTTCACGGCGCCGGCGGCGACGCCGCGTACGAACAGCTTGCCGGAGACAAAGTAGATGATCAGGGGCACGAGGCCGGTCAGCACGGTCGCGGCCATGTTGACATTGTATTCCGGCGTCCCCTGAGCCGAGTTGACGATATTGTTGAGCTGCACGGTCATCGGCAGGTTCTGCGTGCCGGCGAAGACGACGCCGAACAGGAAGTCGTTCCAGATGCCGGTGACCTGCAGGATGAGCGCAACGACGAAGATCGGCAGCGACATGGGCAGCATGATCTCGAAGAAAATGCGCCAGAACCCTGCCCCATCGACGCGCGCGGCCTTGAACAATTCCTGTGGCAGCGAGGCGAAGTAATTGCGGAACAGCAGGGTGAGGATCGGCATCCCGAAAATGGTGTGGATCAGGATAACCGCCGGAAGCGTACCGAAAATACCCATTTCCCGGGTGATCATCACCAGCGGATAGAGCATCACCTGATAGGGGATGAACGAGCCGAAAATCAGGATCGAGAAGAAGATTTCCGACCCCTTGAAGCGCCAGTTGACCAGGGCGTAGCCGTTTACCGCCGCGATGAAGATCGAGACGATCGTGGACGGAATGGTGATCTTCACCGAGTTCCAGAAGCCCGGGGACAGGCCGTTACAGGTCAGGCCCGTACAGGCGCTGGTCCAAGCACGACCCCAGGCATCGAAGTTCAGCGCGCTCGGCAGCGCGAAGATATTGCCGAAACGGATTTCGGGCATGGTCTTCATCGAGGTGACGACCATGATGTAGAGCGGGAACAGGAAGTAGAGGCTGAAGAAAACCAGCGTCGTATAGATGATGATCCTCTTCGGCGTGAAGAACGGCTTGGGCTTGGGCCCGCGCGGTCCTGCCTCCGGGATGGGCGCAGAAGCGGGCGCACCGGACATGGTTGCGGTCTGGCTCATGAGCGGCGCCCCTTCCCACCGAATTCGAGATAGGCCCAGGGGACCATGATGATCAGCACGGTCAGCAGCATCATCGTCGAGGCCGCAAGGCCCTGGCCGATATTGCCGCCGCCAAACATGTAATCGTAAACGTATTTTGCCGGCACTTCGGAGGAGATGCCCGGCCCGCCATTGGTCAGCGCGACCACGAGGTCATAGAGCCGGACGATACCGGACCCGATGATGACCACGGCCGTCACGAGCACACCGCGCATCATCGGCAGAACGACCGAAATATAGGTGCGCCACGTGGGGATGCCGTCCACGCGGGCGGCCTTCCAGATTTCCTCGTCGACGCCGCGCAGGCCGGCCAGCATCAGGATCATGCAGAAACCGACACCCTGCCAAAGCCCGGCAATCAGCAGCGCAAACAACACCATGCGCGGATTGCTGATCCAGTCGAAGGTGAATCCCGCCCAGCCCAGACCGCGCATCGTGCCCTGCAGGCCCAGCGTCGGGTTCATGATCCACTGCCAGACAAGGCCCGTCACGATGAACGACAGGGCAAAGGGATAGAGCATGATGGTGCGGAAGGCGCTTTCGAAACGCACCTTCTGGTCCATCAGAACCGCCAGCAGGAAACCCAGCGTCAATGTCAGGACAAGCGACATCGAGCCGTAAAGAAGCAGGTTGGTGATCGAGACATTCCAGCGGGATGTCGCAAACAGGCGCTCATATTGGTCGAAACCAACAAAGTCATTGCGCGGCAACAACCGGGAATTGGTGAAGGAGTAATAGACCGTCCAGATCGTGCAGCCCACGAAGATGATGAGAACCGTGGCGACCATCGGGATGGCGGCTATCTTGGCCGACAGATTGTGCAAGAAAAGCCGGCGGAATGGACCTGGCCGGGATGAATCTCCGGCAACCTGGTCGGATTGGGTGGCGATATCCGCCATTTATGCCTCTCCATAGAGATGTGGCCGGCCTTGGCAAACAAGGCCGGCCATCGCTTTACGTGGAGCGCCGGTACCGACGCCGAACCGGATTAGTCGGCCTGATCGATGATCGTGGCATAACGCTCAACATAGTCATCCACCGAGATATTGTCGTCGGCGATGAACTCGAGGTTGAGGTCTTCAAGCTGCTTCTGCGTATCGCTCGAGAGCGAGAAGTCGCCGGAAGGCAGCAGGCCATTGTCCAGCAGAGCAAGAGCCTTGGTCATGCAGGCATTGGCGCCCGACAGATCGATGTCGGTGCGGATCGGCATGGAGCCCTTGACCAGGTTGAACTTCAGCTGGGCTTCGGGCGAGATCAGGATGCGGGCAAGCTGCTCCTGAGCTTCGATCACAGCCGGATCGGTGCCTTCGGGCAGAACCGGGAAGTAGAAGCTGTCGCCACCGCCGGTGAGCTGGGTGCCCAGGCCGAGCGCCGGGAGACATTCATAGTCTTCGCCGGGAACGCCGCCTGCAATCTGCAGGTCGCCCTGCAGCCAGTCGCCGTGGATATTGCCGGCCGCATCGCCCGACAGGAGCTGATTGCCCGCATCGCCGAACGAAGGAACCATGGTTTCCGGAGAAACAACGCTGCGCAGCATGTCCATGGCTTCCGCGACCTTGCGGAATTCAGGACCGCGAACGGCATCGGCGTTCTTGTCGCGATTGACCTGCATCACCAGGTCGGTGCCGCCGATACCAGCCATCAGCACGCCCGGAATGCCGTTGATCGGCCAGCCGGTGCCGAGGGCGAACGGCAGGATGCCGGCTTCTTCCAGAGCAGGCCAGGATGCAACATATTCATTCCAGTTGGTCGGAACCGGCTGGCCGATCTTTTCGTAAGCGGCAGTGGAGAGCCACAGCCAGTCCCACGAGTGGATGTTGATCGGCAGACAATAGAGACCGCCTTCGTAGCGGCAGGGCTCGAGCAGTTCCTGGTCGACATAGAAGGAGTCGATGTCGAGATCGGCGACGATGTCGGTCAGGTCGCGCATCAGGCCGGCCTGGATGAGTTCCTCGGCATCGCGGCCGGTATTCATCTGGGTGGCGCCCATCGGGTTGCCGCCGATGATACGGCTGATGATGACCGGGTTGGCGCCGGTGCCCGAGCCTGCCAGGGCGCTGTCGACCCAGGTATTGCCGGTTTCTTCTTCGAAGACCTTGGCGAATTCGGCGATAGCGGCCGCTTCACCGGCCGACGTCCACCAATGGGTCACTTCCAGCTCGGCAGCATAGGCCGTGGAGCCGAGGAAAGCGGTTGCCATAGCGGCAACCACTGCAAATTTCTTCATAGGTTGTCCTCCCAACGAACACGAGGAGCTTGCGCTCCAGCGATGCACCGGCTGCATACCCGTCTTTACCGGAGCGCAGGTCGCAGCCGTGTGTAATCGATTGCACTACACGTTCCAAAATGGTTGTGCAATCGATTTCAGGAGTTTCGTACGAGCCTTGCGGACCTGTCAAGATCGATTTAGACCGATGCGGGGGCTGACAGCTTGAGGGGGCGCTGCCAGAGATGATTCAGTCGAGAAAAACGCCGACAATTCAGGATGTTGCGCGATTCGCGAATGTATCCGCCGCCACCGTGAGCCGCGCGCTGTCGCGTCCGGATCGGGTCAGCGAGGGCACGCGGGCGCGGATCGCCGAAGCCATCCATGTAACCGGTTACACGCTGAACCAGGCGGCGCGCTCCCTGCGCCAGCGCAGCGCCCATACGATCCTCGTGGCCCTGCCCGACATCCGCAATCAGTTCTTCTCCTCCATCCTGGACGCGATCGAGCGGGAAGCCACCGGGCGCGGCTATGGCGTCCTGGTGGCGAACCTCTATTTCGGCCACGAAACGGCGCGGCGCCTGCAGGATTACATGCTGTCCAACCGGGCCGACGGATTGCTGCTGCTGGATGGATCGCTCAATCCCGAAACCCTCAAGGCGATCACCCTGCCGCCCTATTCCGTGCCGCTGGTGGTGGCCTGCGAGGAAATTCCCGATCACGGCTTCCATACGGTCGTCACCGACAATGCCCAGGCGGCCGAGCGCGTCACCCGGCATCTGCTGGATCTGGGGCACACACGTATCGGCCATATTATGGGGCCTGAAACCAATGTGGTCGCGCGCGACCGGCTGGCGGGGTTTCAACGCACCATGCAGCAGGATGGCCATCCGGTGCCGGCCGAGTGGGTATTCCGCGGCAATTTCGAGATGGCGAGCGGTTTCGCCGCCGCCGCGCGTTTCGTCTCGCTGGCGGAACGGCCGACGGCCATGTTCGCCGCCAATGACGAATCGGCCATCGGCTTCCTGTCCGGCCTGCGCCAGCACGGGATCGAATGTCCGCGCGATATTTCCGTGGTAAGCTTCGACGACCTGAGCGTCGCCGCTCACTACACCCCGCCCCTCACCACGATGCGCCAGCCCCGCGAAACCCTGGGGCGGTTGGCGGCGGAAATGCTGATCGACATCCTCGAAGGGACCGAACCGCAGCGCGGCCCCCTTCGAATCGTGCTGAATTCGGAGCTGATCGTGCGCGAGAGTACCGGGCACCCTGCCCCGCAATCGCATTGATCCGCCACCGCAGGCTCCGTGCGCCGGCGATGGATCAATCGCCGGTTACCACGGCGCATTGCCTGCAGGTTCGACGAAGCGGCCCGACACCGCATCGTCGCCGAGCAGGGCGTATTCAACCGGCAGGCGCGCGCCTTCCGCGGCGCTCATGAAGCCGTTATTGCCGGTCAGATCGGTTTTGACATAGCCGGGCGCCACCGAATTGACGACGATTGAGGTGCCCTTGAGTTCTGCCGCCAGCTGAACGGTGAGCATGTTGAGGGCGGCTTTGGAGGCGTTGTAGCCAATGAGGCGCGCTTCATAATAGGGCGAGGATGGATCGCCATTGATGGAGAGCGACCCCAGGGTAGTGGCCAGGTTGACGATGCGCCCGGCCGAGGATCGGCGCAACCAAGGCAGCATGGCCTGCGTCACCGCGAGCGTGCCGATGAAATTCGTTTCCATCAGCCGTCGCGCGGCGCCAGTGGCGGCGACGGATGGCGGGCCGTCTTCCTTATCGACGATGCCGGCATTGTTGACCAGAATATCGAGCCGGCCATGACGCTCGCCAATCGCCTGCGCCGCCGCCGCAATCGTCTCTTCGTCATTGAGGTCGATTCGGATGGCCTCGACATCAAGTCCGGCCGCGGCGAGCGATGTGGCCGCCTGCCGTCCCCGGACGAGATCGCGCGCGCCCAGCAACACGACAATTCCAGCCTGCGCCAATTGGCGCGCGATCTCGAAACCAATACCCTTGTTGGCGCCGGTTACCAGCGCCACCTTCTGCGTCGTCATCGTCAAAATCCTTCGGAATTGCCCAAGTGCCTGGCAAAATATATGAAGGATCATTCGCGTTTTGGAATTCGCATATGGACGTTGCTGCACCCAGGCACCTGAATGCCCGCAAAAAGCCGCGCCAGGCCCGTTCGGCGGTGACCGTCGAGGCCATCTTCGAAGCAACCATTCAGGTTTTGCTCGCCGACGGCGCACATCGATTGACCACCACAAGCGTGGCCGAACGGGCTGGCGTGTCGGTGGGCACCATGTACCAGTATTTCCCGCATAAGCAGGCTTTGCTCTACGCGCTCAACGAACGCTACCTCGATCGGCTGGCCGATCTGGTGGAGGCGGTCTGCCTGCGCCATCACGGCAAAACCACCGCCGTCATGGTGACGGCGCTGGTTGCGGCCTATTGGGAGTCCAAGACCGAGCGCAGCGATGTCACGCGCGTGCTCTACAGTTCAGCCGTCGAACTCGACAACGAAGCGCTTGTCGACGCCTTTGCCCGCCGCATGGACCGGGCGACAGCAGCTATGCTCGTCACCGCCCCCGATGCCGATTATGCCGACCTCGATCTGGTCAATGCCACGCTGCTCTCGGTGATTTTCGGTACCGTACGAAACGTCTTCGAGCGCAATATGCCGCCGGCGCTCCAGGCCGAAATCCGCAAGCAGCTCGTCTCCATGTGCCTGTCCTATCTCAAGGAATCCGGCGGCTAACGGGAGCAGAGGACAATCGCAGAAAAACTGGCGATCCCGACAGGATTCGAACCTGTGACCAACAGCTTAGAAGGCTGCTGCTCTATCCAGCTGAGCTACGGGACCGCGACGGCTCTCCTTTACAACATTTTTCCGCCAAGGCCACACCGGTTGACGGGCTTCCCGCTCGAATCCGTGCCGGAAATCGCCTTTTGCGGCGTGTGGATAAGGCCCCTTGCACCCGCCGGATCACGGTCTGCTTACCGAAGGATTTACCATATCGGCTTGCCCGGACCGGCGAATTAGGCCACTTTGTCGCCATAAATGGGGACTGATCCACTGGCTGAGAACGCGATCCGACCAACCATCGTGCTCTTCGATCTCGATGGGACATTGGTGCACCACGTCAATCCGCGTGTGTTGCAGATGCTCGAATTCCTGGACGATTGTTCGCACCGGGGCGCCAGGCTCGCGGCCCGCTTCCGCCTGATGCGCCGCAACTGCGTTTCCGAGCGCACGCCCAAGCTCCTGGTGCACAAGGCCATCCACAAGGTGCGTCGCAAGTCCGTCGAAGAAATGCTGGAGCCCTGCGAGACGATGCGCGGCGTTCTCGAGCGCCTGCGCGCCGAAGGCGTGGCTTTGGGCGTGGTCAGCAACGGGCTGGGTCGCGGCTATGGCCATGACGTGCTCGGCGCCTTCGATCTGCAGAAATATTTCAGCGCCGCCGTGTTCCGCGAGGACGTCTCGCGCGGCAAGCCCTGGCCCGATTCCATCATCACCGCCCTGCGCGGCCTTGGACGCGACCTGCGGGCCAACGATGTCATCTGGTATATCGGCGATCAGCGCAAGGATATCGCGGCGGCGCAGGCTGCCTCGGCGGCCCTCGGCCGAGCCATTCGCCCCTTCGCGCTCGGCGCCCGGGCCGCCCTCGGCACGGTGGAAGCGCGCATTTCACCGGCCCAGATCATGTGGAGCGCCGCCGATTTCGAGCGCACCGTTTCGGCCACCTTCGAGACGGATTACCGGGGCCGGTCGCTGGTCGACCCCCTGCCCGCACCACTGCTCTAGAAATCGAATCCCATCTGCGTCACGGCCTTTTCGGACGCCGAGGCGGCCGGCTTGGCCCGTTTGCGGGCCGGCGCAGGCTCGTCTGAGGCCGCCGCAACGGTTTCGATGGCCGCCGGCGGCAGGATGATCGCCGGCTCCGGCGGCTGGACCATGATGGGCGTGGCCACCTCGGCCTCTATGATCTCTTCCACCCTCTCCGCGTCCCGCTCCGCCGCCGAAAACGCCTCGATCCAGCCGAGCGCCTTGTTCAGCTTGCGGGCACGGAAAGCATAGAGGTTTTCCCGGCCCTTCTTCACCTCGGCCACCAGCCCCGCCTCCTTGAGCACCCGCAGATGCCGGGAGATGGCCGGACGGCTGATGGTGAAGGAATCGGCCAGGCGATGCACGGGAATCGGCCCATCGGCCAGGATTTCGATGATCCGGCAACGGGTGGTGTCCGCCAGGGCGGAATAGAGGATAACGGGCGGCTTGATCTTCCGGGTCATGCGCCGGTTAAAGTAACACCAGCGTTACCCGTCAAGGCCCCGGAAAAGCCGGCAAGCACTTGTTCACCAGGAAAGTTGCCCACCGCTTTACGCTCACACGCAAATGTCGGGCTCCGGCAAGGATCCGGTCATATCCAGGCCACACCATGGGGGCATGGAGGACCGATGACGAGCGCAGCCATGACCGAAGGCCGGCAACGCCGGGCCTATTCCATTGCCGAACTGGTGGCCGATGCCGCCGTGCATATTGTCGGCCTGGTCGTCGCCATAGCGGCCGGCTCGACCCTGCTGGTCCTCGCGCTGCTGCATACCGCGCCCGAGGCCTTTCCGGCGCTCGTGGTCTATGTGGCGACGCTGATCGTGGTGCTGGGCGTATCGCTGGCCTATAATCTCTATCCGGCCTCGCCGGTGAAACATTACCTGGCGCGGCTCGACCAGGCGGCGATTTTCCTGTTCATCGCTGGCTCTTACACGCCGTTCCTCGCCGTGCTTGGCGGAACGCCCGTTGCCACGATCATGATGAGCCTGGTCTGGGGCGCCTCGCTGCTCGGAGTAGCGCTGAAACTGATCGTGCCGCAGCGCTTCGGGCGGGTCGCCATCCTGCTCTACCTGGCCATCGGCTGGAGCGGCGTCCTGGTCTTTCAGGCGCTGGGCCAGGCCCTGCCCGCCTCCACGCTCTGGCTATTGCTGGCGGGCGGCCTGACCTATTCGGCCGGAATCGTCTTCCACCTGTGGGAAAAGCTGCGCTTCCAGAACGCGCTCTGGCACGTCTTCGTGGTGGCGGGCGCGAGCCTTCACCTCTGGGCCGTGATCGACTGCATGGTCGTCGCCCGCCTCTGAGCTATTGAGCAGGCCTGATCCTATCGTGCTCGACCCGGTCGCCGGCCGCGATGCCGAGCTCGACCGACCGGCCGCCGGGGATTTCCAGCACATATTGCACCGGACCGTCAGACGGGATCGAGGTCTCGTCGTGCGGACGAGCATTGACGTGGATGTTCCTCACCATGCCGTCACTGCCGATGAACAGCATGTCGAGCGGGATGAAGGTATTGCGCATCCAGAAGGAAACCGGGCGTTCCTCCTTAAAATCAAACAGCATGCCCGCGTCCGGCGCCAATTCCTGCACATACATCAACCCCTGCGCCCGGCTCTCCGCCGTATCGACGACCTCGACCGTAAAGGCGTGTTCGCCGCCCTCGGAATGGATGACGAGGCGGGAATCGTCGCTGCAGGCCGCGAGCGGCATGCTGACCAGCATGGCCGCGAGGGCGCCGGCAAACAGACGCCTGCGCGGCGTTTTGGGGAGCGGAATATTGGCACTGGACACGGAATAACGATCTTTCTGTTGCGAGGCGGCTGGCGGCCGATAGACCGCAAAGCCCGTGCCCGCCGGGCAACATCGTCCTTGCGGAAAGCCGGATCGCGGCCTTCCGCCCGATGCCCTAATGCGAGGACGGCGCTTCGCCCCAACCATCAGGACGAATTTCGGCGACCATGAGGCCCTTTGGACCATTGCCATAGCGCACGAGCACGAATTGGCCGGGCCGCAGCTCGGTGATGCCGAAACGCCGCAGCGTTTCCATATGGACGAAAACGTCGGGCGTGCCCTCGCCGGCCGAGAGGAAACCGAAGCCGCGAATGCGGTTGAACCATTTCACTTCCAGCCGGACCATGCCCGAAGTCGGCTCGACCACCACATGGGTGCGCGGGGCCGGCATCTGCGATGGATGCAGCGCGGTGGATTCGTCCATGGAAACGATGCGGAAGGCCTGCAGTCCACCGGGCCGGTTCAGCGCCTCGACGACGATGCGGGCACCCTCATAGGCGGTCTGGTAACCATCGCGGCGCAGGCAGGTGACATGCAGCAGCACGTCGGCCATGCCGTTGTCCGGCACGATGAAACCGAATCCCTTGCCGGCATCGAACCATTTGATGGTCCCGGCCACCTCGATCACGTCCACCGACGCGTTCTGGCCAACGGGCGCGCTGGTATCGCGCCTGCTCTCTCCGTTTTCTGACGGATTGACGGACTTGCCGTCCTCGCCGTTGACCTTGGCCCCCATTATCCCCAACGCCCTCTTACACGCCCGCAAAACGCGGGTACTCCACACAAGACCAAATCAGTCTGGCCGATTCAACGGCAAAAGTTAAGAAGGTCTTGCGATTTTGTCGACAGTGCCGATCTGCGGCCATTGCCGCGCCCGGCCGAGCTTGTTAGGCCAGTGCCCGGACGAAACAGGAGGATTGCCGTGAAATATCTGCACACCATGGTGCGCGTCACCAATATCGAGGACAGCCTCCGCTTCTATTGCGAAGGGCTGGGCCTGGAGGAAGTGCGCCGCATCGAGAACGAGAAGGGCCGCTTCACCCTGATCTTCCTGCGCGCACCGGGCGACGAGGGCGGCCAGGTCGAACTGACCTATAATTGGGACCCCGAGGATTATACCGGCGGCCGTAATTTCGGACACCTGGCCTATCGCGTCCAGGACATCTACGCGCTGTGCCAGCACCTGCAGGACATGGGCGTGGTCATCAACCGCCCGCCCCGCGACGGCCACATGGCCTTCGTCAAATCCCCCGACGGCATTTCGGTGGAGCTGATCCAGGACGGCCATCTCGATCCGCAGGAGCCCTGGGCCTCGATGCCGAATACCGGCACCTGGTAACCGCCCGCGCCCCAACCTTTAACCGCCCGCTAACCCTGTTGCTTAGCGGGCGGTTAGCGAAACCGATCTAATTTTAACGACCGAACCCACATGCCCATTGCCTGTTGCAGCTTTGCGACAGAGGCCCGGGAAGGTCGATATGCCCCGCCTGCTTCGCTCCATCGCCGCCATCGCGCTGACCGCCATCGTCCTGGCGGGCTGCCTGCCCATGGCCATGTTCGCCAGCGGCAGCGGCTCGGGCTATTCCGGCCTGCGACAGGACTGGGGCACCTATGTCAGCTCCAGCAATGTCAACGCGCTCTGCATCTCGCCCAAGCTGCGCTTCGTCATCTGGGAATTCGAAGGCCATTTCGGCAAGCGCATCGTGATGAATTCGGGCTATCGCAACGCCTTCCACAATGCCTCGGCCGGTGGCGCGGACAATTCCTATCACACCAAGTGCATGGCAGCCGATTTCTACATTCCGGGCGTGCCCAAGCAGGAGCTGATCGCCTTCGCCATGCGCACGGACAGCGTCGGCGGGCTGGGCTGCTATCCGGGCCGCAACTTCATCCATGTGGACGTGCGCGACCGTCCGCGCGGCCGCCGGACGCCGGTGACCTTCTCGGGCTGTTGAAAACTCGCTCCCGAGAAATTTCCTCACAGGATCAACGCAAAATGGGGTTGCGCAATCAGGCACACCCCACTATACGACGGCCATCGCGCAGATGCGCCCTTCGTCTATCGGTTAGGACGGCACCCTTTCACGGTGCAGAGAGGGGTTCGATTCCCCTAGGGCGTACCACCCTCCCCTTGCCTTTATGGCAGGCGGATGGCTTTTATAGCGCGGACCGTGCGCCCATCGTCTAGCGGTCAGGACACCGCCCTCTCACGGCGGGAACAGGGGTTCGATTCCCCTTGGGCGTACCAATCTCCCCCTCTTCGCATCATCGGCTTTGTCTGTGTGGCCATTCCGTGCCGTATTCCCTTCGTCATTGCAGGGCTTGTCCGGCAATCCAGTTTCGGGCGAGCAACGCATGGACCACCCGGATAAACCGGGTGGTGACGCTTGCCCTTGCAGCAAGCTCTTGGAAGACCTCATGGTGAGCCTGTCGAACCACGAGATCGGGCACGCCTACGCTTTGGTGCCACGCCCTCACCCTTCGACGAGCTCAGGATGAGGTCTACCAAGATACAGCTCAGCCGATCCCGACGATCTCCACGTCACCGCCGACGAAACTCGCCGCTTCGCCGACGCCCTTGCCCATAAGGGCGCGCGCAATCGGCGAGGCGAAGGAGATGGAGCCCGCTTTGGGATCGGCCTCGTCCTCGCCGACGATTCGATAGGTCTGCACCCGCCCGTCGTCGCGCTCGAAGGTCACGCGGCTGCCGAAGGCGACGACATCCTGGCCCTCGGGCGGTGGAACCAGCTGCGCGGTGCGCAGGCGCTCGGTGTAATAACGTAGGTCGCGGAACGGGTTGGCGGCCTGCCGCCGGCGCTCGTTGACGTCCTCGATCGCCATTGCCGCATCATAGGCGGTGCGCGCCTCGGCCAATTGCCGCTCCAATGCCGCCAGCCCGGCTTCCGTCACCAGATTCGGGCCTTCCGGCACCGGGCGGTCGGGCAGCATGGTTTCCGAAGCCGTTTCGGCACTGTCTTCCTTGGTGAAGGCGACGCTCACGGGCGATTCCTCAAATGCTTTTGCTGGTCATGGCATATTCGGGCGGCAGGAGCGAATGCCCGCCCCGGACGACCTCAAACTTCGGCGCAATTGCCTTCCGTGCCGTCGGTCTCGCCGCGTTCGCGCGCCTCGAGACAATCGCATTGCCTATCGAAACGGCTGGTCTCGTCCTCGGTCAGCTTTTCCCCCGATTGCAACAGGTCGAGCTGGGCCCGGCACAATTCGGAATCGAGGGCCGGCCGTTGGGCATGGGCCGGCAGGACGGAAAGGGCCAACAGGAGGGCGACGGTGGAAAGGTGTTTCATAAGGCGCTCCGTTTGCGGGTCGGGGCGGGTTCGACCACGCAAAAGCGGAGAGAACGTGTCATGGCGGGGAAACTAGCCCCGCCCCACACGCTCCAGCAGCAGATCGCGGGCCTCGTTGATCTTGGCCGCGAGGAATTCCGAGCCGCCCCGATCCGGATGCACGCCTTTCATCAGTTCGCGGTGCGCGGCCTTGATCTCCTCGGCATTGGCGCCGGGCTGGAGCCCCAGCACGGCATAGGCCTCGGCCACCGGATCGCGCGATCCGCCCGAGGGCGCTTCGCCGCCCGGCCCGCCTCCCGCATCCTGTTCGGCGAAATATTCGCGCCACCCGGCGCGATTGGTATCGAGCCAGCTTTCGAGCAGGTTGACGCTTTCCGCATCGTGCCCGATTTCGCCGATCAGCACCCGGGTTTCGTATTCGCCCAGGTCCAGCAGATCCCAGCCGGCAAATTGCCCGTCCAGCACCCGGCCGGACAATTCGCCCGTGTCGTGATCGAGCTCCATGGCGAGGTAGCGGCTGCGCACCTTGGATGTATTGGCATTGCCGCCGGCAACGCTGTCGAAGGAAAACTGGCCGATCCGCCCGCGCAGCAGCACCGAGGCGGCGAGCGCGCCCACGATCATGGCGATATCGATGCGCCGGAGCAGCAGGGCCGCCAGCGCGATCAGCCCCGCCAGGCCGCCCACAATCCAGCGCAGGCTGCGCATCAGCACGCGCCGATCCATGTTCCGCATCGCCTGCAACAGCCAGAGCGCGGCCAATAGGCCCAGGCCTCCAAGAAAGATCCAGCTCATCTGCCCTCGATCTGCGCCAGCAGCGCCCGCGCTTCGCCATTCTGCTGCAGGCGCAGATGCGCCCTCCCGCCGCTCGCAAAGGCGGCCACAGCCTTCAGCAGCGCCGCCAATTGTCCCGGCGCCGAATTGTCGAACCGGGCATAGGCGCCCTTGGACAGCCGCGCGAATTCGCGGAACGCCGCTTCGACGCGGGCATCTCGCCCTTCCTGGAACACGAAGATCGGCAATCCCAGCAGGCCCAGCTCCCCGGCATTGGCGCAGAGCGCATCGACATCTTCCTCGATGGCATCCCCGACAAAGACCACGGCATTGATCCGCCGCTTCTTGTGCTCGTCCCGGGCATGGTTGAACACCTTGCCGATCTGCGTATTGCCGCCCTGGCAGGCTATGCCGCTCATCAATCGCGCCAGGGCCGAGGCATCCTTGACCCATTTGGAAGCGCGGCATTCGCCCAGCCCGCGGAAATAGAGCAATTGCACCTGCAGATGCGCGTCGTCCGGAATCGCCTCGAACATGCCGGCCTGCAGGGACACGGCCATGTCCCAGGTGGGCTGGCGGCTCATCGTGGCATCCATGGCGAAGAGCAGCCGGCCATCCTCGGCGGCATTGGGCCGCGCGAGCTTGCCCACCTTCTCCACGAAGCTGGCGATTTCGTCGCGGACCGCGCCCTGCTGCTGCACGACGCCATCCCGGCGGGTCGTCGGATTCTTCTCACTCATGGTTCGAATATGTGGGGCGATCACCGCCCCGGCAAGGGATTGACGAAATTCTGCTTGTCTTGGTCGAAATGCGGGCGCCTCATTCGTCATGGCAGGAGAAATCCTGTTAGGAGGGAAATCCAAATGGAACGGCATTACGGCTGGGTCATCGTGGCCGCCGGCGCGGTGATAACCTGTCTGGCAATGGGCGCGATGTTCGCCCTGCCCGTCTATCTGCAACCGATCTCGGATGAAACCGGCTGGACCCGGGCCGGCATTTCCGGAGCGATGACGGTGGGCTTCATCGTCATGGGCGTGGCCGGCTTTCTCTGGGGCACGCTGACCGACCGCATCGGCGCCCGCCCCGTGGTGCTCATCGCCGCCGTGCTCCTGGGCCTGGGCCTCTTCGTCGCCAGCCGGGCCGACAATCTCTTCATCTTCCAGTTTGCCTATGGCGGGCTGGTGGGGGCCTCGGGCGGCGCCTTCTTCGCCCCGCTGATCGCCACCACCCTGGGCTGGTTCGACAAGCATCGGAGCCTGGCCGTCTCGCTGGTCTCGCTGGGCGGCGGCATCGCGCCCATGACCATTACCCCGCTGGCCACCGTGCTGATCCAGACCTTCGGCTGGCGCGACGCGATGATGATGACGGCCATCGGCGCCACGCTCTTCATCGTGCCCGCCGCCTTCCTGATCCGCCGCGCGCCCGAGGCCGTGGCGGCCGCGCCGAGCCCGGCCAGCGACGTGGCCCCGGCCGAACCGCGCCCAACCAATATGGGCGCCATTTTCCGCACGCCGCAATTCTTCGTCCTGGCCGGCGTGTTCTTCCTCTGCTGCGCCGCCCATTCCGGGCCGATCTTCCACACGGTGAGCTATGCCATGCTCTGCGGCGCCTCGGCGCTGGCGGCGGCCAGCATCTATAGCGTCGAGGGCTTTGCGGGCCTGTTCGGCCGCGTCTTCTTCGGCCTGCTGGCGGACCGCATCGGCGTCAAGCGCGTCATCGTCGCCGGCCTCGTGCTCCAGGCCGTGGGCATCTATCTCTATATCTATGTCAGCGAATTGCCCCATTTCTACATGTTGGCCGTGGTGCTGGGCCTGGTCTATGGCGGCGTCATGCCGCTCTATTCGGTGCTGGCGCGCGACTATTTCGGCCCCAAGGTCATGGGCACGGTTCTGGGCGGCATCACCATGACCTCCTCCATCGGCATGGCCTTCGGCCCGGTCGGCGGCGGCTGGCTGTTCGACACCTTCGGCGATTACCACTGGCTCTATGTCGCTTCGGCCGGCGTGGGCCTGGCGGCGGCGGCCTTGGCGCTGGCCTTCCCGCCCAAGACGCAGGACGAAACGCCGACCGCGGCGCAGCCGGCGTAAAGGGTACGATTCCGATTACCGATCAGGCGGGGCTCGCCACGGCGGCCCCGCCATTTTCATCATCGTCCTTGCCCGCCGCATAGGCGGCCGACAAATCCCGGTAATAGCGGGAATTGAAGGCCAGGATGGTGATGATCACCCCAATGAAGCCGGCAATGGTGAAGACCAGGGCAATGCCTCGATCCGGCCCGGTGCCGAACCAGGAGCCGATCGTGTCGGCGCCCGCCCCGTCGGTCATGAAGGGGATGACGATGAACTGCGTCAGCGGCCCGATCAGGAAGGCGGTGAGCGGAGATGCCGATTGCTCCACCGATTGGGCAAAGCCGAAGACGCGCCCCTGCCGCTCCAGCGGCACCACCTTCTGCAATGTCGTATGCTCCGCTGCCTCGGCATAGGGGCCCAGCAGCATCCAGATGAAACAACCGCCCGCCAGCAGCCAGATCGACGGCTGGATGGTGAAGACGCAGCACACCGACCAGGTGATGAGATTGACCAGGAGCAGCGTGCGCAGCGGATTCTTGCCCAGGCCCGTGCGCGAAATGATGATGCCGCTGGCGATGAAGGCGGTGGAGAGCACGCCGAACAGCAGGCCCCAGACCTCCACGGAAACCAGCGACAGCCCATAGGCGTCGAGCAGGGCCATGAAGACGCCGCCCAGGAAATTGTTGAAGCAGGCGAAGAAGATCAGCGCGAACAGCCCCGGCACCGCGGCGATGACGCGAATGGTGCCGGCAATATCGACGCGCTTGGGCTCTTGGGGCACGTCCGGACTCGGTGCCGGACGGCCCTCGTCGATCCGCACCAGGCTCAGATGCAGCAGGACCAGGATGGTGGCGCCCAGCGCCAGGGCCAGCACGCCCAGCATGCCGGTATAGGCCACCAGGAAACCCGAAATCACCGAGGTGGTGAGAAAACCGATGCCGCTGACCATGCCCACAAGGCCATTGGCCTTGTCGCGCTGGTCCTCGGGAATGAGGATGGTCACCAGGGTCGGCAGCGCGATGGAGCGGATATTGCCGGCGATGACGCCCAGCATGACCACTAGCACGAAGAGCCAGAGATAAGGCCCGAAGGGATCGGTGAAGGCGCCCTCGGGCTCGATCAGCACCAGGACAATTGCAGCTGCATAGAGCGCCGCCGACACCACGCTCGACCCCATCATGGACAGTTTCTTGCCATTGTGGTCGACGATTGAGCCGAACCAGAAACCGAAGCCGGCCGTGAAGACCAGATAGACGCCCGCGATCATGCCCGTGGCGAAGACCGAATGCGTCTCCAGGAAAATCCAGAAGGTGATGGCGAACCACACCGTGAAATTGGTGACATTGGCCACAAGGTTGTTGGCCAGGATTTGGTGAAACGGCTTCATCGAACTTTCCCGCTCGGAATGCGCGGGCGCATCCCGTTTCTCTGAATGTACAATCTTGCGGATCACCCTGACGAGGGGTGTCAGTAGCCCGCAGCATTCAGACGAACGGCACCATTCCGGTTCGACATGGGGCGGGGCGATTGCTCCGCTGCGCCGCTACCAGCAACGCGGCCAATAGATATCGTCGCGAAAATCTTCCGGAATCCGGGACATGCGCGACAGCGCGCCGGCGGCGAGATCGATCTGTTCGCAGAGCTGGTGGATGCGGGCGGGCACCGGGGTGCCGGAGACATATTCGCGCATCCGCCATTCATCCAGCCCCAGCGCGTCCTTGCGCCGCCGCGCCTCGGCCTCGATGTCCATGGGGCGAACCTCGCCGGAATGGCCGATGGCCTGGCCCGGTTCACTCCATTCCCTGCTCTCTATCGCGAAACGCATTCCGGCCGCCTTGCGGGTCGCGCCGCAAACCGGCGGACCACTGGTTCAAATTTAATCGATATCGGTTACGGAAGCGCAAAGAATTGGGCGGCCTACACCGCCCTGCCCGTGCTAAAGGACCATCATGTCGATCCTCTATCTCATGGCCGCAGAATCCGAATATGGCCCGCATCTGCGCGCCCGCATCAACCCGGTCATGGTCGGAATCGGCCCGGTGGAAGCCGCCGTCAACACCACGCGCATCCTGGCCGAAGCCAATGAACGGCCACGCCTCGTCGTATCCCTGGGCTCGGCGGGTTCGCGCTTGCTGGATCATTGCGGCGTCTACCAGGCCATCTCGGTCTCCTATCGCGACATGGATGCGTCCCCGCTCGGCTTCATCCGGGGCGAAACGCCGCTGACCGGCCTACCCGTCACCCTGCCGCTGGAACCGCTTGTGCCCGGGCTTGTCCCCGCCACGCTCTCCACCGGCGCCAATGTGGTTTCGGGCGCCGCCTATGACGGGATCGCCGAGGACATGGTGGATATGGAAACCTTCGCCATCCTGCGCGCCTGCCAGGCCTTCGGCCTGCCGCTTCTGGCGCTGCGCGGCATTTCCGACGGCAAGAGCGAACTGCGCCAGCTCTCGGACTGGACGGACTATCTCCACGTCATCGATGAGAGGCTGGCCGTGGCGGTGGATCTGGTGGAAGCGGCCTACGGGACGCGCTAGGCGCCGCGATCACCCTGCTCTTGCTGCTTCTTCTTGTCCCGGCGGGCGCGCTGCCAACTGGTCCATTTGCGGCTGCCGCGCAGGATGGCCATGTTCACGGGGCCTTGCAAAAAGATCAGGTCGACGGCCAGCAGCAGCAGGCCCAGCGGCAGCATCCAGATGCCGAGTACCGGCAGGAAGCTGAAAATGCCGCCCAGCACCAAGAGGATGCCGAGCGGAATCCGCACCCAGCGCGCCTCGGGCCGGCGCACGCGGGAAAGCCAATTCGCCGCCAGGGCGGGAATCCGGCGCTCCAATCGATCGAACAGGCGATTCAGCCGTTCCGTGCTTTTGCTCATCGAGGCTTTCTCCAGCATGAGCAGTAAATGGCTGCCACAAGGCGGCGGATCAAGGGCAAAACGGAACCCGGGCCGGAGATATTTCGTTGATCGGCAAACAGGAGCGTCCCCATGTCTCTCGACCATGTCCTTGCCAGCCTCGGCCTGGCCCATCGCGACCCCAACAGCCTTGAAGCGCGGATCGAGTCCCTGCAGCGCGACATGCGCCGCATCGGCCGCCGGCTTTCCAGCCAGGCCGAACACACCGCAGAGGATTGGGGCGATCACCTCTCCGATTTCGGGCGCGAAGCGGCGCGACAGAGCCGGCACCTGGCCGAGGCCGCCGGCACCCAGGCTTGGCGCGGCGCCAGGGCCGTGCGACGCGATCCGCTGCCGGCCATCGCCGTGATCGGCACCGCATTCCTGCTGGCGCGGCTGCTGCGGCGGTAACCCTCCGTTTACCGTCCTTCTGAGGCCTTCCTTAAGGCTGCGGGCGCATTTTCAGGCGCAGAGACATCTTTGTCACAGCCTGGAATGCCCCATGTCCCGCTCTGCCGGCGCCCTGCTGCGCCTCGCCATTGTCGCCGTCGCCGCCACCAGCCTCGGCGGCTGTTCCTTTCTCGGGATGAATTTCGGCTTCAACCGCCTGACCGAGAAGGAATGCATGATGCGGGCGATGTATTTCGAATCCAACCGCTCCAGCGCCGATGGTATGCTGGCCGTCGGCACGGTGGTGATGAACCGCCTCAACGATCCGCGCTACCCCAAGACGGTTTGCGAGGTCGTTGGCCAGAAGAACCAGTTTGCCCAGGGCGTCCTGACCAAGCCGATGACCGATAGCGGCGCGGTGCTCGCCTCCCAGGTCGCCGATCAGGTCCTGCGCGGCTCCCGCCATCCCGGCGTGCAGAATGCCCAGCATTTCCACACCGCCGGCCTGCGCTTCCCCTATAACAACATGTTCTATGTGCTCGAAGCGGGCGGCAACGAATTCTACGAAAAGCGCTCGGTGCGGTAGGTGTGTTAGCCTTCTCACTTCTCCCGCCGGCAAGCTGGATTGCGGGGACAAGCCTGACAAAGGCGAGGGGTGGAATTCAAGCCGTCCAATAGCCCAACAGACGCTATCTGCCTCCGATAGACCTCATCCTGAGCCTGTCGAAGGACGAGGTCGTGGCACACGAGCCCTCAACGTTCCCGACCTCATGGTTCGACAGGCTCACCATGAGGTCTCCGGGTCCTAAAAATCCCCGCCGATATCGAAGCCGCCACCGCCGCCCCAATCATCGCCGCCACCCCAGTCGTCACCACCATCAGATGGCTCGTCGGGCGCGGGATTGTCGACATTCTCGGCTGCCGATGCGGGCGTGCCGAACATGCCGGCAATGGCCGAGCCGAGCAGCAGGCCGCCAGTGACGCCAAGCGCGGTCTGTGCCGCGCCAGCCAGAAAGCCGCCTTCGGCCGGGCGGTCCCAGGGGCCGGACCGGCGCTGGGGCTGCGGCTGGCGCCGCTCCGGCCTGTCCTGGCCGAAAATACCGCCCAGAAAGCCCGAATCCTGGCGCTCGGCCCGCTCTTCGAGTTCGGCGAGGCGCTGCTGCTGTTCACGCAAGGCCGCTTCCTGCACGATGATCGTCTGGGCCATGTAATAGGCCGCCGCAGGGTACTGGCGCAGGCGTTCGCGGATCAGCGCCTCCGCGTCGACATCGCGGGGGCCGCTATGGCGCTCGACATTGGCCAGGCGCTCGAACAAGTCCTCGATGGCGCGTTCATCTTCCGGTCTCAGCATGGCGCTCTCCTCTGTGTGTTTGTCTGCACATGGGAAGCCGCCGGGGACCGCGCAAGGCCGCGCCCGAAATCAGGGGCGCCCGCGAGTCTGGCGCAGCACATAGCCGATCACCACCGCCATGGCCTCGTAGAGTTCGAGCGGAATAGTCTCGTCCAGCTCCACCCCGCTCAGTGCCTCCGCAAGCACGGGATTGGCCTCGATGACTACGCCGTTCTCTTCGGCCAGAGCGATGATCTTCTCGGCCAGCAGCCCCCTGCCCTTGGCGACGACGCGCGGTGCCTCGCGCGGGCCGCTTTCATAATGCAGCGCCACCGCCAGCGCCCGTTCATCGCGAGGGTCCTGGCTCATCCCATTGCATCCACGATATGGCCCGCCGTCGTGGCCGGATGGGCCGGCGCGCTGGGCGCCCCCGCCCGCACGACCAGCGCGCCAGGAACAAGCCCCAGGCTTTCGATATCCTGCCGCAAGGCATCGATGCCGGCATCGAGCAAGGCCGCGATCTCTGCCCGCTCGGCCCAGAGCAACACGCCGGTGCCGCTGCCCCGCAGCGAGATTTGCGCGCCGATCTCGCCGATATCGCTGAGATTGATGGCGAAGCGCACCTGCCAGCCGCGATCCTCCGGCCGCTCGGGATCGGCATCGCGGTCGCGATGGATATGCAGATGCAGCAGGCTTTGCTGTCCGCCCATCACCACCGGCAAATCCATGCTCCATTGCGCTTCGTGCCGCGCGGCGGGTTCGGGCAGGGAAGCGTGCTGATGCAGGCGCAGCCGCGACAGGGCGGCCTCGGTCCGGTCGAGGAGCACCTTGCCGGCCAGATTCGGATCGTCCGGCAGGTCGGCTGGTGGAGCGTCCCCGCCCCGGGCGCGCGGCATAGCCCCGCGCAGCGGCGGCGGAATGGCGCGCACCGGGTCCAGCGCCGGCTGCTCGCCCAGCCAGGCGCCGAGTTGCCGCTGCAATCCCAATAGCGCCGTCTTCATGTCGCCGCCCGCCGCCCTGCCCTGGCCGGCGGCCAGCATGGCTTCCTGAAAAATCCCCGAATTGCGGATCGCCTTCTGCAGGCCGGCGGCGCTGGGGCCGCCATTGTCCAGCGCCAGGCTCTGGCCCAACACCTGCTGCGCCGCCTTGGCCACTTCGGCCGGCAAGGCCAGCCGGCTCACCGCCTGGGTCAGGGCAGTGGTCAGCCCCACCACGCTGTCCTGCCGCGCCAGCGCCTGTTGCACCATCTGCCCCAAGGCAGCCTGCGGAGCAGGCGCCGCCATTGCCGGCGCTGGCGACCGGGCAACAGGCGTGGCTACTTGCGGAGCCGGCCCATTCAGCGCGGCCTGATGCTGGCCCACGGGCGCAGCCCCAGCCGATTGCGCCACGGGCGGCAAGGCGGTCGTCGCCGATCCCATATTGGCCACCGCCGGCCCCGGCACCACGACCGGCGCCGCGACGGCATAGGGAATGGCGGGCCGCCCTGTGGCCGCAGCAGCAACCACTGGCGAAGCTGCGGGCGGCGGCCGTTCGCCCGGCACCACGGCAGCGCCGGACGACGGGGCGGCCATTGCGGTGTTCGTCGCCGGCTGCGGATTGACGGGGGGCGCCACCACATTCGGCCCACGTTGCCCGGACAGCGCCGCGGCGGAGAGTTGCACCGAGGTCGCCGGGGTCTCGACAGGCGCAGAGCCGGCGGCCATGGATGGTTGGACGGACAGCAGCGTCATGCGCACCTGCCCCTCGGCTTGCTGCACGGCCAGCGTCAATGTCGTGCCGATGGGTTGGGCGGCGGGCAATTGCAGGTTCATCACCTGCCGGCCGATCTGTACCTGCGTCGTGCCATTGGCCAATTGCGCCAGGACCCGCGCTTCCACGTTCTGGTCCCCGGCATGGGCCATGGCGCGCAACATCGCGCTGGCCTGCGCCAGAGGAATAGGCGGCAATTGCGACGATATGCTCATCTGCCACACCGAATCCGGCCACATCATGCGGCCGGAAAAGTCTAGCGCATCATCGCCGCCGCGTCAGGAGCGGATATCGTTGTACTCTTTGGTGACCGGCTTGCCCCGGAAGGTCACCCAGAAGAAATTGAGCGTATAGGTGCCCGCGGTGCGGAATACGCCTTCCTTTTCCAGCCGCCGGCCCGAGGTCTTCATCTTGAGCGCGAAGGTCCATTTGACGCCGCCGACCTTGGACAGGCGCACCGCCACATCGGTGTCCTCGCCGAAAAAGTCGATGGATCGGTCATAGCCGCCCACGGAGGCCCAGGCGGCGCGCTTGAAGACGAAATTGCCCCCCTGCACCACCGAGCCCACGCGCAGCACGAAGCGGTTGAGCAGGTAGATGAGATAGGTCAGCCCATAGAACATGCCGACCAGGAACCGGTTATGGGCCGCCATGTCGTAATAGATATAGGGGCCCGACAGGCAGACCAGCTTGGGATCCTTGTCGAACTCGCGATAGACCACATCCAGCCAGCCCTCGGGCACGATGGTGTCACTGTCGATATTGGCGACCAGGTCATAGCCCTCGCTGGCCGCAAAGCCGGCATCGCGCGCATTCACCAGCCCCTTCTTGGGCTCGTCCACCACCCGGACGCCGGCGAAGGAACGGGCGATCTCGCCGGTGCGATCGGTGGAGGCATTGTTGACCACGATGACATCGGCCGGAACGCCGGAGCGCTGGATTTCCGCCAGCACCGAGGCGAGGCATTTCCCGATCAGCGCCTCTTCGTTATAGGCGGGAATGACAAAGGCAAGTTTCATTGCGATCCTCACGCGGCTCGGGCCGGCTCCGTCTGGGGTGCATGCACATAGCGCGCACGGGCCGCCGCGGCAACCGTCCCGCGCCGATGCGCCGCCTTGCCGGTTTCGGCGCGATCGGCCTTGAATGTCGCGGCGGAATGGGCCCTCCTTACCTGCCGGTAACGGCGCGACTCGGAAGCGGCAGGCCATGGCAGACACGACAGAACCACCGGCGGACGACGAAAACGGCACGGAAAAGGGCCTGGCCGGCCTGCGCTCCAGGCTGCGGTTGCTCTATCACGGCCAATCGCCCAAGGCCCTGCGCTTCCAGGCGACGATCCTGGTGGTCGACCTCGCCATCATCGCTTTCTTCATCGCCTCCCCGCTGCTGCGCGATTCGGCGAGTTTCCTGTGGATCGACTATTCCATCGCCGCCATCCTGGCGCTGGACCTGACGGCGCGGGGCCTGGCCTCCACCCATCCGCTGCGCTGGCTGCGGCAATTGCCGGTGATCGTGGATATCTTCATCCTCATCACCCTGCTGGCGCCCACCTGGTTCTTCAATCTGGGTTTCCTGCGCATCCTGCGGCTCTGGACGCTGTCGCGGTCCAGCATCGTCTGGCGCCCGCTGGAAAAGCGCGGCCTGGGCGAATATCGCGACACGGTCCAGGCGGTGATCAACCTCCTGGTCTTCCTCTTCGTGGTCACCGGCTTCGTCTATACCGCCTTCGCCCAGCGCGACGCCGGCATTGCCGGCTATGTCGACGCGCTCTATTTCACCGTCACCACCATGACCACGACCGGCTTCGGCGATATCGTCCTGCCGGGTACGTTCGGCAAGCTGGTGTCGATAATCATCATGATCATCGGCATTTCGCTGTTCGTGCGACTGGCTCAGCTGGTCTTCCGGCCCAACAAGGTCACCTTCCCCTGCCCCCAATGCGGCCTCTCCCGCCACGAGCCGGACGCCGTCCATTGCAAGGCCTGTGGACACCTGCTGAAGATTCCGGATGAGGGGGCGCATTAGTCATTCACTCCTCAACGTCCCCCACCATCGTCACCACCGGGCTTGTCCCGGTGGTCCATGCTTGCGGCAAGATGGATTGCCGGGACAAGCCCGGCAATGACGACAGAGCGCGAGAGCGGCCGCCCGCGTGGTTCGACAGGCTCACCATGAGGTCTCCTGGAAACCTCGTTTCAACTAAGGAATCCGCCCTACGATTCCCGCCCCACCACCGGCAGCCGCACGCGGAAGCAGGCGCCGGGCAGCGGGCCTTGCACCAGTTCCAGCACCCCGTTCATGCGCGCGATGATCTGGCGGCTGATGGCCAGTCCCAGTCCCGCGCCGCCCTGGTCGCCCGCGCCCGAAACGCCGCGCCAGAACTTCTCGAAGATCAGCTTGCGCTCGGTCTTGCCGATCCCCGGGCCGTTATCGGCCACCTCCACCACATAGGTGCCCGAGCGCACCGAAGAGCTGACATGGACGACCGGCTGGTCGGCATCGTTATATTTGACCGCGTTGGAGATGAGATTGATGAACACCTGACAGAGCCGGTCGGCATCGCCCTCCACCATGGTCGTATGCGCCCGCTCGCCGAATTCCACCCGCATGCCCCGCTGGCGCAGTAAGGCATCGCAGACGCTGACCGCCCGGTTGAGCGCGTCCTCGGCGTCGACCGGCTCGTTCTGCCAGGTCCGCTCGCCCCGCTCCAGCGCGCTGAGATCGAGGATTTCGTCGAGCAGCTTGGTCAGCCGCATGCTTTCCTGGTGGATGGTGGAGATGAAGCGCTGCCGCTGCCCCTCGTTGAGCCCGGCCGGCTCGAGCAGGATTTCCGAAAAGGAGCGGATGGAGGTCATCGGCGTGCGCACTTCGTGGCTCACCTGGCTGAGGAATTCGTCCTTCTGGCTGTCCAGCTCCCGCAATTGCGCATTGGCCTCCTCCAGCTTGTGCGCCGTCAGCCGCAGTTCGGCCGAGGTCTTTTCCAATTGCTGGGAATATTCGATGACCTGCTGGGTTTCGTCGGCCATCTGCATCATTTCCTCCAGCGACACGTCGCCTCCCGCCACCACTTTGGAGAGCATGACATGGGCCGATGAGGCCCCGATGGAACCGGCCAGTTCGCGCTCCAGCCGGCCAATAAAGGCCGGCGTCGGCTCCAGCAGCGCCGGATCGACGCCCCGTTCGCGCGCGGCCGCCTCGAACAGGGCCGCCGCCCGCTTCTCCCCCAGCACGCGCTCGGCCACGAAATAGAGATCGTTGGCCGTGGCCGAGCCCGGCACGAAATTGCGCTGCGGCAGGCCATGGCGCCGGAACACGTCCACAAAGGCCGTCGCCTGGATGCGCTCCAGCGCCGAGGGGCTGGTCAGCAGCGAGCCCAGCGTCAGGATCAGCACATTGATCGAAAGGCTCCAGAAGGCCGCATGCGCCAGCGGATCCCAGCCTTCCAGACCGAACATCGCCTCCGGCCGCAGCCAAAGAACGCCCCAGGGCCCCTCCTCCAGCAGCGTCGAGACCAGCGGCGACACCGAGGCCAGCGAGGGCAGGAAGCACGACCACGCCCAGATGACGAAGCCCACCGAAATCGCCGCCGTCACCGCCTTGAGCGAGGCATCCTTCCAGAAGATCGCCGCCAGCAATGCCGGCAGGAATTGCGCGATGGCGGTGAATGAAATGAGCCCGATCGGCGCCAGCGCATCGGAATCGCGCGTGAACAGGAAATAGAAGAAGCCCAGCGACAGGATCAGCACGATGGCGAAGCGCCGTGCCACCAGCAGCACGCTGCTCACCCCCTGCCCGTCCCCGCCTTGCGGCGCGGCGCCGAACTTGAGCACCAGCGGCATCATGATGTGGTTCGACACCATGATCGACAGGGCGATGGATTCGAGGATGATCATTGATGTGGCGGATGAAAAACCACCGATAAAGGCAAAGAGCGCCAATGCATTCTGTCCAGCGGATAGCGGCAGGGTCAATGCGAACATGTCGGGATTGGCATCGTCTGGCATCACCGTCAGCCCATAGACGGCGATGGGGATGATGAAGATGCTCATCAGCATCATATAGGCCGGAAAGGCCCAGCCGGCGACGCGCAGATGGTTCTCGTTGGAATTCTCCACCACCGTCACCTGGAACTGGCGCGGCAGGCAGATGATGGCGGCGATGGAGAGGACCAGCGTGGTGATCCAGCGGCTGTCGAAACTGGCCGAGGTGTCGAAAACTACACCCTTTTCCGCCGCCTGGCTGAAAATACCCTCGATGCCGCCACCTAGATAGATGACGAAGACCCCCACGGCCACCAGGGCGGCGAGCTTCACCACGGCCTCGAAGGCGATGGCGGCGACGACGCCGTGATGCTGCTCCTTGGCGTCCACGTGGCGCGTGCCGAAGAGGATGGTGAACAGCGCCATTGCCGCCGCCACGCCCAGGGCCAGTCCCACATCGTCGATGCCGGTGAGGCTGCCGCGCCCGAATTCGGAAGCCCCCGCCACTGCCTGGATCGAGGACGTCACCGCCTTGAGCTGGAGCGCGATATAGGGCGCGATGCCGATCACCGCGATGCAGGTCACCAATACGCCCAGCCGGCTGGACTTGCCGAAGCGCGAGGACAGGAGGTCAGCCACCGAGGTGATGCGATGCAGGTGGCTGATGCGCACCAGCCGGCGCAGTACGAAATACCAGCCCACGAAAACCAATGTCGGCCCGAGATAGATGGTGAGGAATTCCAGCCCGCTGCGCGCCGCATTGCCCACCGCGCCGTAGAAGGTCCAGCTGGTGCAATAGACCGAGATGGACAGCGTGTAGACCGCCGGCGAATTCAGCCAGGAACGCTTGTTGGCCTTGGCGCGCCTGTCCCCGAAATAGGCGAGCACGAAGAGCAGGCCGACATAGGCGACAGAGGTGGCGATGACGAAATCGGCCGACAGCATCAGCCCTCGCCCTCTTCTTCGCGCTCCACCGGATCGGGCGGCAGGTGCCGCGTCAGCGCGACCGTGCCGACGATCAACAGCAGCCAGACGGTGAACAGATAGAACACGATCTGCGGCATGCCCAGAAAGGTCACGTCGCGATTGAACAGGCCCACGACGGGCGGAACGAATAGCACCAGGCCCAGCACGGTCAGCATGAACATGCCGCCGACGACCCGCCGCCGGTCAGTCATTCTCGCCCAGCAATTGGCGCACCGCCCCCACCACTTCGGCATTGGAATAGGGCTTGGTCACGAAGCCATCCGCCCCCAATTCCTCGGCGATGCGCCGGTCCTGCTGCTGGCCCTTGGCGGTGAGGATCAGCACCGGCAGGTCGCGGGTTTCGACATCGGCGCGCAATTGCTTGAGCACGTCGAAGCCGCTGCGCCTGGGCAGCATGACATCGAGCACCAATACGCGCGGCGGCGCCCGGCGCACCCGTTCGAGCACCGCTTCGCCATCCGTAACCGACTCGATGCTCCAGCCCGCGCGGCGCAGGATGAAGTCCAGTGATTCAAGAATGCTCGGCTCGTCTTCGGCGATCAGGACATCGATGCCCAAATTTCCCCCTCCGTCCGCGATCTCCCCTCCGCGAACCGCAGTAATAAAGCCCAATCAATTGTGTTCGCCAAGGCCAAATTCGCTGGGGATCAGCGGCAGGCGCGTTACCGAGCGCGGCCCGCCGGGCGAAAGCATCTCCTCCTGCCGGGCCGAACATTCCCGCCGCGGGCACAGCCGGCAACTGGGCCCCACCGGCACATCGGCGCTCTGGTCGTTGAGATCGAGCCCCGCCGCATAGACGGTGCGATCGGCATGGAGCACGTCGCAGGCCAGCATCACCGAAATCGAAATGGGCTGGTCGCGGAACGATCCGGCGCGATGTTGCAGGGTCCGGGCGATGAACAGATAGCGCGAACCGTCGGAAAACCGCACCACTTGCCGCAAAATAGCGCCCGGCTGCCGGAAGGCCCCATAGATCGCCCAGAGTGGGCAGGCATGGCCCGAATTGGGCAGCAACAGGCCCGGCAATGGAAAATGCTTGGTCAGCCGCCCGGCCGGGTCCGAGCGCAGGAAGCCGAAAGGAATGCCCTCCTCCCCCGGCCGCCGCAGCGAAACCAGCCGATGGGCGACCTGCTCGAAGCTGCCCCCGAAGGTCTCGCGCAGATAATCAGCGTCATAGGCGGATGCCTCGGCCTCCGCCAGAAACCGCGAATAGGGAAAGACGATGGCCCCGGCGAGATAGGAGCCCAGCGCCCGCGCGGCCAGTCGCCGCGAGGTTTCGTTGGTCAGCATCGCCCCATCGAGAATATCGCGCAGCACATCGGCGGCCACCAATTCCCCGAGCAGCCGCGCCAGCTGGAATTGCCGCGTCGCCAGCGTCGTCGTGCCCTGGAACCACATGACGCCGCGCTCCGGCTCGTAGCGGTATTGCCCGGGAAAATCCGCCAGTCCCGGCCGCCCGCCGATGCGCGTCACCACACCGAACTGGCGCTCCAGCATCTCGACCAGCGCGGCGAGACCGAAATGGCCATGCTGCGCTTCGATTCGCGCCCGCAATTGCGCCGCCACGGCCTCGAGCTGCGGGAAATAATTCTGCCGCTCGATGATCAGGTCATCGATTTCCCGCCGCGTCGATACGGTGCGCGCCGCCTGGCTGGTCACTTCGAACTGGCCGATCAGGCTCCGCGCGACATCGCCCAGGATGCGCGCCTCTCGGCCGATGGCGACGAGGAATTTCTGCCGCTCGTCCTCATCGAGATCGGCCACGTCCTCGAGGATTTCCGCGCTGGAGCGCACGGCGGTGATGCCCGAGAGAATCTGGTGCAGCAATTGGCTCAGGAGCGGGTCCGAGCGCAGCCGGTCCGCATAGGCATCGGCATTGTCCCGCGCATCGGAATAGGCCCGGTGCAGCCGCGCCATGGCCGTGGCGCTGGCCGGATATTGCGCCACCAATTGCCGTCTTTCATCCGGCTGGAACGGCAGCGACTCGACCATCGGGTCCGCATAGGCCTCTTCCAGCTCATGCATGAGTTTCTGCTCGGCCTGGCCGGTCAGGTCGTCGATTGCGATCTGCAGATGATGCGCCACGCGCTGCAGGAGCGCCCCGCCGACATCGCGTTTATTGTTTTCGATGAGGTTGAGATAGCTCGGCGAAATGCCCACCAGCCGCGCCAGTGCCGCCTGGGAAATCTTCAACGATTTCCGCCTGTTGCTGATCCGGAATCCGATCGGCGCCCGCATGGCCCACCCCTCCCCGAGAAGACCGCCTGTCAACACATTCACAAATAATGCGTCACGACAGATCAACAATTTACAAAATTCTGGTGGTATTACAATGCTCTATTGAAGCCGTTTTCAAATGTGTCGAATACTGGGCAGGCGGTGAAGTCCCGACAATGTATCGGGACTCCCGCGCCAAAGGAGGAGATCAATGACACTTTTGAAGCGCGGGCTGACCCGCCGCAGAGTTATGCAGACCGGCATGGCCGGCATCATCGGCGCCGGTGTCGCACCCATAATGTTCACCAGGGGCGCCTGGGCGCAGGAGGATTTCTGCAACAACCCGACCGGCGATACCGTCACCATCGGCCTCAACCTGCCGCTGACCGGCGCCTATGCCGAGGAAGGCGCCGACGAACAGAAGGCTTATGAGCTCGCCATCGCCCACCTCAACGGCGAAGGCGACGGCGGCCTTCTCAACGTGCTCGCCCCCTCCGCGCTCAAGGGCAACGGCATCCTGGGCAAGAAGGTCGGCTATGTGTCCTCGGACAGCCAGACCAAGTCCGACGTCGCCCGCGCCGGCGCCACCCGCATGATCGAGCGCGACGGCGCCATCATGATCACCGGCGGCTCGTCCTCGGGCGAAGCCATTGCCGTTCAGGGCCTGTGCCAGGAAAAGGGCATCATCTTCATGGCCGGCCTGACGCACTCCAACGACACGACCGGCAAGGACAAGCGCCGCTACGGCTTCCGCCACTTCTTCAACGCCTATCAGTCCGGCATCGCCCTGGGCCCGGTTCTGGGCCAGGAATACGGCGCCGACCGCCGCGCCTATCACCTCACCGCCGACTATACCTGGGGCTGGACGCAGGAAGAGTCGATCAAGGCTGCCACCGAAGCCCTCGGTTGGGAAACCGTGGCCGCCGTGCGCACCCCGCTCGGCTCCACCGATTATTCCCAATACCTGACGCCGATCCTCAATTCCGGCGCCGACGTACTGATCCTCAACCATTACGGCCTCGACATGGTGAACTCCCTGCCCCAGGCCGTGCAGTTCGGCCTGCGCGACCGCCAGGCCAATGGCAAGCAGTTCCAGATCGTCACCCCGCTGGTGTCGGAACTGATGGCCAAGGGCGCCGGCGAAGCCATGCAGGGTGTGTTCGGCACCTCCAACTGGCACTGGAACCTGCAGGATCCGGGCTCCATCGCCTTCACCAAGTCCTTCGGCGCCGCCTATGGCTCCCCGCCATCCCAGGCCGCCCACACCGCCTATGTGCAGATGCTGCTCTACGCGGATGCGGTCGAACGCGCCGGCACCTTCTACCCCCCCGAGGTCATCAAGGCGCTGGAAGGCCACGAATTCGACGGCATGGGCAATGGCAAGACGCTCTACCGTGCCGAGGACCATCAGTGCATGAAATCGGTTCTGGTGGTGCAGGGCAATGAAGCCCCGACCAGCGAATTCGACGTGCTGAACGTGGTCCAGGAAGTGGACCGCGAGACCACGACCTACGATCCGTCGATCTTCGGCGGCGAACTCGGCCCCGCAGAACCGGCGCCGCTGTGCTGATCGCTTGATCCCTTTGGCTCGCCCCTCGCGGGGCGGGCTTTCTCAGTAGACCTCATCCTGAGCCCCGTCGAAGGACGAGGTCGTGCCCCGATTGTTCGAGCCTTGTGCCACGCCCTCGTGGTTCGACAGGCTCACCATGAGGGCTACGGAAGCGAGCTCAGCGGAGCCATCCATGTTCGAAGTCATCTTTCTGCAATTTCTCAACGGGCTCGACAAAGGCGCCGCCTATGCGCTGATCGCCCTTGGCCTCACCCTGGTGTTCGGCACGCTGGGCGTGGTCAATTTTGCCCATGGTGCCCTGTTCATGCTCGGCGCCTTCTGCGCCGTCACCGTGCGCATGTTCCTCACCATGGAGACGGTCACGGTCGATCCGACCCAGCTCTCCCCTTGGGGCGCGCCGCTGGAAATCCGCGAGCCGCTGGTCCAGGCCTGGCTCGGCGATTTCGGCGCGGTGCTGGTCAATTACTCGGTGCCGTTCTCGATCCTCATCACCATCCCCATCATGCTGCTGGTCGGCATCGGGCTGGAACGTGGCATCATCAAGCATTTCTACAAGCGCCCCCATGCCGAGCAGATCCTGGTGACCTTCGGCCTGGCCATCGTGGCCCAGGAAGTCATCAAGTCGATCTTCGGCCCCAATCCCATTCCCCAGCCCATGCCCACCGATCTGCGCGGTGCCGCCGATATCGGCGCCTGGCTGGGCATGCAGGCCAATGTCATCACCTATCCGATCTGGCGCCTGGTCTATTTCCTGTTCGCCGGCGTAGTCATCGGCGCGGTCTTCGCCTTCCTCCAGTTCACCACCTTCGGCATGGTGGTGCGCGCCGGCATGGCCGATCGCGAGACGGTGGGCCTGCTCGGCATCAATATCGATCGCCGCTTCACCATCATGTTCGGCCTTGCCGCCGTCGTCGCCGGCGTGGCGGGCGTCATGTACACGCCGCTCCTGCCGCCGAACTATCATATCGGCATGGACTTCCTGGTGCTCAGCTTCGTGGTGGTCGTGGTGGGCGGCATGGGCTCGCTGCCCGGCGCCGTCGCCGCCGGCTTCCTGCTCGGGATTCTCCAGAGCTTCGCCTCCATGAACCAGGTGAAAGCCATCTTCCCCGGCATCGACCAGATCATCATCTATCTCGTCGCCGTCGTCATTCTGCTCGTTCGTCCGCGTGGCCTGCTCGGCCGGCGCGGTGTCATGGAGGCCTGACATGAACCCCGCTCTCATGTCCCGCAACGACCTCTTCCTGCTGCTCGGCTTCACCCTGGTGGTGCTGGCCATGCCGATCTGGCTGGCGCCCTTCGGCGCCGGTTATCCGGACCTGCTGCAGCGTTTCATGATCTACGGCATCTTCGCCGTGGGCTTTAACATCCTGTTCGGCCTCACCGGCTATCTCAGCTTCGGCCATGCCGCCTTTTTCGGCGTTGGCTCCTACACCGCCGTCTGGTCGCTGAAGCTGCTGACCCTGGATGCCATCCCGGCCCTGTTCTTCGCCGTCATCATCTCGGGCCTCTTCGCTCTGGTCATCGGCTTCCTCTGCCTGCGCCGTTCGGGCATCTATTTCTCCATCCTCACCCTGGCCTTCGCCCAGATGAGCTACAATCTCGCCTATTCGGTGCTCACCCCGATCACCAATGGCGAAACCGGCCTGCAACTGACCCTTTCCGATCCGCGCGTCATCGACGCGGCCGTGGGCCATACGTTCGTGGGCCAGCCGATCCCCACCCTCCTGGGCACGCCGATCGGCGGCTATGCCGGCTTCTATTTCTGCGCCGGCTTCCTCATCATCACCTTCTTCATCGCCCAGCGCATTGCCGGCTCGCCCTTCGGCATGATGCTCAAGGCGATCAAGTCCAACCAGACCCGCATGCAGTTCACCGGGTTCAATACCCGCCCCTATGCCCTCTCCGCCTTCGTGATCTCGGGCATGTATGCGGGCCTGGCCGGCGCCCTGCTCGCCGTCACCGACCCGCTGGCCGGCGCCGAGCGCATGCAATGGACCGCCTCGGGCGAAGTCGTGCTCATGACCATCCTGGGCGGCGTCGGCACCCTGGTGGGCCCGGTCATCGGCGCCTGGATCATCAAATATTTCGAGAACATCCTCTCGGCGCTCAACGACAATATCCTCGCCCGCTTTTTCGACTTCCTGCCCGATGGCATGGATACCTTCTTCGTCAAGGTCATCGGCAAGTTCGTGGGCGATGGCTGGCACCTGACTTTGGGCCTGGTCTTCGTGATCATCGTGATCTTCCTGCCGGGCGGCATCATGGAAGGCGTCCGCCGCGTCGCCGCCATGTTCGACCGCTCGGGCGGCAAGACCTCCACCCGCACGCAAGCCGCAGAATAGGACCCCGGCCATGGCACAAAACAATGTTGTCCTGCATGTCGCGGACGTCCACAAAAGGTTTGGCGGCCTGCACGCCCTGGCCGACATCGATCTGCAGATCGAGGAAGGCAAGACCCATGCGATCATCGGCCCCAACGGGGCCGGAAAATCGACCCTGCTCAACGTCATCATCGGCAAGCTGCCGCCCACCAGCGGCCAGGTGGTGTTCGACGGCACCATCCTGACGGGGAGAAAGCCCTATCAGATCAACCAGCTCGGCATTGCCCGGGTGTTCCAGACGCCGGAGATTTTCGCCGATCTCTCGGTGCTCCATAACGTCATGATCCCGGCGCTCGCCAAGCGCGACGGCATGTTCAAGCTCAACATGCTGCGCACGCTGGACAGCGAGACCGGCATCCGCGCCGAGGCCGAACACATGCTGGAGGATGTGGGGCTGATCAACCGGCGCCACATGCAGGCCGGCTCGCTCTCGCGCGGCGACAAGCGGCGCATGGAATTGGCCATGTGCCTCATCCAGCATCCGCGCCTNNTGCTGCTNGACGAGCCCACGGCCGGCATGAGCCGCCANGACACCAACACCACCATCGACCTNCTCAAGAAGATCAAGGCCCGCGGCATGACCAAGGTGATCATCGAGCACGACATGCATGTCGTGTTCTCGCTGGCCGATAAGATTTCCGTGCTCGCCCAGGGCCGCATCATCGCCGATGGCACGCCCGATCAGGTGCGCGGCAATCCCAAAGTGCAGGAAGCCTATCTCGGAGGAGCCCATTGATGAGTTCNATCGCCATGACCACCGAAACCATCGTCAGCCAGGCCGCCGAAGTGGAAACCAGCCGTCCCTTCTTCTCGGTGCGCGATATCCACGCCTATTACGGTGAAAGCTATATCGTGCAGGGCGTGTCGCTCGATATCCGCAAGGGCGAAATTCTGGCCCTGCTCGGCCGCAATGGCGCCGGCAAGACCTCGACCCTGCGCACCATCGCCCGCACCGGCAATCCGGAAATGCGCCAGGGCGAAATCTGGCTCGACGGTCAGGCCGTGCACCAGATGAAGAGTTTCGAGGCCGCCCGCGCCGGCATCCAGCTCGTGCCCGAGGACCGCCGCATCATCCAGGGCCTGAGCGTCGAGGAAAACCTCAACCTCGCCCGCGTCGCCCCCGGCCATGGCTGGAGCCTCGAGCAGATTTACGAGAGCTTTCCGCGCCTCGCCGAGCGCCGCACCCAGGATGGTGTCACCCTGTCGGGCGGCGAACAGCAGATGCTGGCCATTGCCCGCGCCCTCGCCCGCGACCTCAAGCTCCTGCTGCTCGACGAGCCCTATGAGGGCCTGGCCCCGGTCATCGTGCAGGAAATCGAACGCATCCTGCATTCGATCAAGCCGCTGGGCATCACCACCATCATCGTCGAACAGAACGCCGTGGCGGCCCTGAAACTCGCCGACCGCGCCGTCATCCTCGACACCGGCGAAGTCGTCTTCTCCGGCACCGCCAAGGAGGTCCTCGACAACGCCGAACTCCGCCACGAATATTTGGCGATTTAGGCCTTCAACCGAACTTTCATAGACCTCATCCTGAGCCTGTCGAAGGACGAGGTCGCGGCCACCGAGTTAACCGATCTCGTGGTTCGACAGGCTCACCATGAGGTCTCCGAGAGTTCAGAAATCCGGCCCCCAGGCCGCAAACGCTACCCTGGGTCCTTCAGGTAAAGGCATGATGCCGATCTCACCCTCTCCCCCCTGAAGGCCCCAGGGTTCACCTTTCTTACCTCTCCTTTTGGGGGAGAGGTCGGCTCGCAGCGCCGGGTGAAGGGGCCTTGCAATCGGCTCCACAAGCAAAACCCTACCCCAATCCGGATCGTCACTCTCTGGCTTGCCCCAACGGCTCTTGCGCCGCAGCCGTTCGCCCCGGATCATCACCCTCGGGCTCGACCTGAGGGCTCTTGCGACAAGCGCCACAAACAAAGACCCTCGGGTCGATCCCGAGAATGACGAGCATTGGCGGATGGCGGATGAGGGGTTTACTCCGCCACCTCCGGCGCCCCCGCCGCAATGGTCACCCCCTCGCCCTCCAGTGCATCGCGCACCTCGCGCGCCAGGTCGACCGCGCCCGGCGTATCGCCATGCAGGCATATCGAGCGCGCAGCCGATTTGAGCACCGAGCCGTCGATGGTCTCGATTTCCCCATGCAGCGCCAGCCGCAGGCACCGCGCAATCACCGCATCGACATCGTGGATCACCGCGCCCTCCCGGTCGCGCGGCACCAGCAGGCCATCCGCATTATAGGCCCTGTCGGCATAGGCCTCGCGGATCAGCGGCATGCCCACGGCCTTGGCCGCCCGCACCTGCTCGCTATTGTCGAGCGCCAGCACCGCCATATGCGGGTCCATGGCCTGGATGGAGGCGAAGACACCCACGGCAAAGGCGAGTTCCTCCGCCGTCTGGTTGGCCAGCGCGCCATGCAGCTTCACATAGGCCAGCGGTACCCCGACTTCCCGGGCGATGTGCCGCACCAAGAACATCTGCTCGCGGATTTGCCCCAGCAATTGCTCGAGCGGCATGACCACGCGGAAGCGCCCGAACCGTTTCTTGTCGGCATAGCCCGGATGCGCCCCCGCCCGCACGCCGCGCGCCTTGCACACCTTGAGAATGTGCCGGATCGTCGCCGCGTCGCCCGCATGGCCGCCACAGGCGATCGAGGCGCTGGAGACGATGCCGAGCAGGTCTTCGTCCGTGCCCATGCCTTCGCCGAGATCGGCGTTGAGATCGATGCTGGTCATGTCTGTCCGCTCCGCAACAAGCGATGCGCATGGTCCACCGAGACCGGCTCAAAGGCAAGAACGCTGCCGGGCCGCATCTGCGCGAAGCGGTCGAGATCGGCGCCGATGATCGTGCCAATGCGCGGATAGCCGCCGGTGGGCTGATGATCGCGCATCAGCACGATGGGCGTGCCATCGCCCAGGATTTGGATATCCCCCGGCAGCACCGGGCCGGAAACCAGCGACAGGATGCTTTGGCCGCCGAACACGCCGTCCTCGTCGGCCAGCCGCACGCCCATGCGGTCCATAGCCGGGCTGATCCGGAACCGCGCGCCAACGAACTGGCTCTGCACCTGCGCCGAAAACCGCTCCCAATGCAGGCCCCGGATAAAGCGGATCGGCCCGTCCTCGACAGGCGCGGTCGCAATCGGGCCGGGCTCACCCGCCCCGTCCTCGAACCGCAGGCGATCTCCCGCCGCCAATGCCCGGCCCTCGAGTCCGCCGAGCCGGGCTCGCATATTGGTGGATAGGCTCCCCAGCACGTCGGGCAGGTCCAGCCGGGCGCCGAAGCGCAGATAGCCGTAATTGCCGGCGGACCCGGGAGTCACCGACAGAAGATCGCCCGCCGACAGCCGCGCCGCGCCCGGCCAGCCCAATGCCGCCCCATTGATCCGCACGGCGAAGGCCCCGCCGGCCCAACTGATCCGCACCGCGCCCGTTTCGATCACCAGGTCGAGCCCAGCCCGGGTCATCTCGATCCCCGCCCCCGATCCAGCGCCGGCCAAGGCACCGGCCTGCCGGAACGCGCCCTGGTCCATCGGCCCCGATGCGCTGATCCCATGCACCAGAAGCCCATGTCGTCCGGCATCCTGAATGGTCGCCAGCGGGCCGGCCCGCACGATCCGCACCAGGGCGCTCATGCCAGCGCCTCGAACGAGACCAGGTCGCCGGCCTGCAATCGCGTCGGCGGCAGGCGCGCCGCATCGAAATTGCGGAAATCGGTCTGCCCGATCACATGCCAGCCCGTGGGAATATCGCTTGCCGCGATGGCAGTCTGCCCCGCCGCGAACAGCACGCTGCCCGCCGGCACCAGCGGCCGCACCTGCTGTCGCCGCGGCAAAGTCAGGTCCGCACCGTGAAAACCGCAATAGACGAAGCCGGGTGCAAAGCCGGTCGCCAGCACCCTCAGGGGCGCCGCGCAATGCTGGGCGATGAAATCGGCAATGGTGAGGTCGAGCGCGGCCGCCACCTCCGCGAGGTCCGGCCCCTCGAATCGCACCCCGATCCGATGCGAGCCTGCCGGCTTCTCCGCCGGCCGCGACAGGCGTAGCGCGATTTCGCCGGCCAGCCGGAAGGGCTCGGTAGCGGCCGGATCGTAGCGCAGCAGGACCGAAACCAGACTCGGTACCACCTCGACCACGCCGGCGATCGGATCGGCGTCCAGCGCCGCCGCCAGCGCCTGGGCGGCCCGGTTGGCGCCGTCCTCGAGGCTGTCCCCGAACCGCACCAGCAGGGCGCAATCGCCCAGCGGCACGATCAGCAATCCTTCCCGCCCGCTCCGGCTCGTTTCGATCATTTCCACCCGGTCCAACGACAACGGAGCGCAGTCCAAGGGATTGGACCGCGCTCCGTCAAGCCGTCGGCAGCCATAAATGGCCGGAAATGGAAATGTCTGTTCAGTTCAGGAGCGCATCTGCATCTAATTGGGGTCGCGGCCCTCCTGCTCAACCACCGCCTCGAACAATTCGCGGGCATTGCCCGCCCCGATGGCCTCGATGGCCACGGCGGCGATGGCGGCAAACAGCTCAGCGATTTCCTGGGGATCGGTGATTTCGGCGTCGTCTTCTTCGGCGTCGGCGTTGATCAGGGTGAACATGAGGAACGCGCCTCCACACTAAGGCGGGCTGCGGATGTAGGAGCAGGTTCCGCAGAAATCCCGCGACAAAAGAGAAGTCCGAAGCGATGGGCTGCCCCGAACGAGCCTACGCAGGGAGTGTGCGGCGATTCCCGTTACGTTTTAAATAATGGATTGTGGCCGCGGGCCGCACAACGCCGCTTGCCTCGCTGCGCGACGCGGCCTACTCTTCGCCCGCTTCCAGCCGCTCCAGATAGGCCTCGATGTCGTCGAGCGATGCCGAGAACGGCTTGGGCGCATCCCCATACACCACCTTGAAGCTCTCGTCGTCCCTGAGGGCATGGCCGCCCGGCTGGCCGAGCACCTTGATCTTCTCGGAGGTCAGGATGGTCAGCCCATAGCGCGCCGCCACCCGTTTCATGCGCCGCATGCGCGAAGCGTCGAATTCCTTGCGGCTCATCTGCATATCCCAAGATTTGGCGGGCAGGGAGGGATTCGAACCCCCGGAAGGCTTGCACCTTCGCCGGTTTTCAAGACCGGAGCAATCAACCGCTCTGCCACCTGCCCGTTGCCAGTGCCTTTAGCGGCGGCCGGGCGGGCTGTCCAGAGGCTACGATATCTCCGCCGATGTCGGGATCCTGAAGCCTAGGGGGCCGGGGCAACCGGCCGCCCGGTAGGGCGAATGCCCCGGCCCGGAAAAGAAAAACCCGGCTATTGCCGGGCTTTCTTTCTTAGTGGTGATGTTCAGGCATTTCCTTGAGCTGGTCCTTGGTCCAGGCCGTTACAGCGTGGACATCACCGTTTTCGTCTCGCATGAACTCCAGATCGCTCAGCGGAACGGCAACTGGCTTTGCACCGATGCCGAGGAAGCCGCCGACATCGATGATGACATTGTCGAGGCCATGCATGTGGTCCACCTTGCCGATCTTGTGGTCATCGGCACCATAGATCGTCGCGCCCTCAAGAATGGCGGGGGTCAGCTCGGCCGCGCCGAGGCGAACGTGATTAATATGGTCCATGATGGGACTCCTTCTGGTTGTGCCAGACCAACCCTTGAGAGCCCCAACTGTTCCAGGACAATTCAGCGACGCCCTGCCCTTACGGCACCAGCACCACCGAGCCGGTGGTTTCGCGCCCTTCCAGCGCCCGATGCGCCGCGGCGGCGTCTTCCAGGGCGAAGGTGCGGTTGATTTCCACCTTGATCGCCCCCGACTGCACCGCCTCGAACAGCGCCCGCGCGCCTTCCAGCAGGTCTTCCCGGCGGGCGAAATAATGCACGCCCGTGGGCCGGGTGACGAAAAGCGAACCCTTGCGCGCCAGGATGCCCAGATCGGGCACGCTGACCACGCCCGAGGCATTGCCGAAGCTGGCCAGCAGCCCGCGTGGCCGCAGGCAATCGAGCGAGCCTTCGAATGTCGCCTTGCCGACACCGTCATAGACGACGTCGACGCCCCTGCCCCCGGTCAGTTCCTTCACCCGTGCCGGAAAATCCTCTTTCTTGTAGTCGATGGCATGTTCGCAGCCATGCCGCAGCGCCAGCGCCACCTTTTCCGGGCTGCCGGCCGTGCCGATCACGGTCGCGCCCAGCGCATGCGCCCATTGGGTGGCGATCAGCCCGGTGCCGCCCGCCGCCGCATGCCAGAGAATGGTCTCGCCCTTCTGCACCGGCCAGGTCTTGAACAGCAGGTAATAGGCCGTCAGCCCCTTGAGCAGCACCGCCGCGGCGACCCGGTCTTCCACCCCGTCGGGAATGGGCACCAGCTTGGCCGCCGGCACCAGGCGCTCCTCGGCATAGGCGCCGGGCGTGCCCTGGTAACACACGCGGTCGCCGACCTTGACCTCGCTCACCCCCTCGCCCACCGCCTCGACGATGCCGGCGGCCTCGTTGCCCGCCACGAAGGGCATCGGCAGCGGATAGAGCCCGGAGCGCTGATAGGTGTCGATGAAATTGAGCCCGATCGCCGTCTGGCGGATGCGCGCCTGGCCGGGACCTGGGGCCGCGACGGGCCAATCCTCGCTGCGGAGGACGTCAGGCCCTCCCGGTTCGTGAACGGCGATAACCCGGGTCATTTCGATCCTTTCGGCTTGCGGGGCGCGGATTTGGGGCGCGATTGGGCGCGGGCGGCGGGGCCGGTACGAGCGCGGGGCCGGGCCGCCGCCGGCGCGCCATCTGCATTGGCCCGTGTCGCCGCGACGGCGGTGCCGCCCATGGCGGCGAGGGCAGCATCGGACGAGACGGCACCGGTGTCACCCGTGAAGGGCGTGAACTCGGCCTTGCCGGCCGCCTTGCCCGCCCGCTTCTGCTTGCGCTGCTTGGCGATGATGTTGACGGCCTCGACCAGCACCGAGAAGGCCATGGCCGAATAGATATAGCCCTTTTCGATATGGAACCCGGTGCCTTCGGCCACCAGCGTGGTGCCGATCAGCAGCAGGAAGGCCAGGGCCAGGATTTTCGTGGTCGGATGCGCCGCGACGAACCGCGCGATCGGGCCGGAGGCCAGGAACATCACCGTCACGGCGATAAGCACCGCCGCCACCATGATGCCGACCCGCACCGGATAATCCAGCGTCGAGGGCACCATGCCCACGGCGGTGATGATCGAGTCGATGGAGAACACCATGTCGATGACCACGATCTGCACCAGGATGGCCTGCAGCGTGGCGCCGACCTTGCTGTCGACCTTGGTTTCGTGCGGCTCCTCGATGGCCGCATGCATTTCATGGGTCGCCTTGTAGATGAGGAAGCCCCCGCCCACGACCAGGATGATGTCCTTCCAGGAGAAGCCATGATCGAACAGCGTGATCACCGGCTGATCGAGCTGCACGATCACCGAGATCAGCAGCAAGAGGATGATGCGGAACACCAGGGCCAGCCCGATGCCCAGCTTGCGGGCGAATTCCGCCTGCTCGCGCGGCAGGCGCGACACCAGCACGGAGATGAACACGATATTGTCGATGCCGAGTACGATTTCCATTGCCGTCAGGGTCAGGAAGGCCGCCCAGACGGCGGGATCTGACAGAAACTCAAACATCGAATGCTCCATTGTCCGAGTCGGATATGTGCGCCAATTTAGAGCATCGCGGAAAAGTGGGAACCGGTTTTCCGTGCGATGCCAGCGGAAAGATTGGGGCGACACCTGGCCATCGGGATGATGCTGCCTCGTGTCGCGCTGGTAACGCGGCAATGGCCGATGCTAAACTCCGGTTCCAAAGATCAGCGAGTTTTCCGATGGAATCCTTCTCTCCGCTCACCGCTTCCCTCGGCGGCGTCCTTATCGGCCTGGCTGCCGCCGTGCTGTGGCTGGGCAATGGCCGCATCGCCGGCATTGCCGGCATATTCGGCCATCTCCTGCCCCCCGGCCGGGCCATGCTCTGGCGTCTGGTCTTTCTCACTGCCCTGATTGCCGCCGCCTGGGCCAGCGCCCGCCTGTTCCCGCAATTGGGCGCCGGCGGCGTCGAGCCCTCGCGCCTGGCGCCGCCACCTGAGGGCTGGGCCGTGCCCATGCCCGTCTGGCTGGTCATTGCCGGCCTGCTCACCGGTTTCGGCACCCGTATCGGCAATGGCTGCACCTCGGGCCACGGCGTCTGCGGGCTGGCGCGCCTGTCGCCGCGTTCGCTGGTCGCCGTGCTGGTCTTCTTCTCGGTGGCCATCCTCACCGTCACCGTCACGGGGATCGTCTGATGTCTCTGCGCCTCCCCTATTTCGCCACGGCCGCGCTCAGCGGCGCCCTGTTCGGCGCCGGCCTCTATGTCTCGCAGATGGTCGATCCGCTGAAAGTCCTGCGCTTTCTCGATTTCACCGCCATTCCCACCGGCGGCTGGGACCCGAGCCTGGCCTTTGTCATCGTCCCGGCCATCCTCGTCATGTTCGTCGCGCTGCGCATCGGCAAGACCCGGCAGGCGCCGCTTTTCGACACCAGCTTTCATGAGCCGGGCCAGAAGCAGATCGATGCCCGCCTCGTCGTCGGCGCGGCCCTGTTCGGCATCGGCTGGGGCATGTCGGGCATCTGCCCCGGCCCGGCCATCTCGCTGACCGCCTTCCAGCCCGACGGGCTCTGGTTCTTCCTCGTCGCCATGTTCGTCGGCTCCCTGGCCGGCGGCCTGCTTTCTCCCGGTGGGAGCCAGCGCCGCCCCGAGGAGGCCGTGGCATGAAGCCGGACGCCGACATCATCGTGGTCGGCGGCGGGCTTGCCGGCCTGGCCGCCGCCGCCGGCCTGGCCCGGCTGGGTCTCTCCATCATCCACCTGGCCCCTGCCGCCCCGCCCGACCGGCGCACCTCGGCACTGATGATGCCCAGCGTCGATTTCCTGCGCCGCAGCGGCCTGGTCGAGGATCCGTCGGCCATCGGCCACGCGCTCACCGCCATCCGCATCATCGACGCAACTCCACGCCTCATCCGCGCTCCCGAAACCCTGTTCGAGGCCGCCGAAATCGGCCTTCCCGCCTTTGGCTGGAATTTCGCCAATGCCGTCCTTCTCGACCGTTTCCAGGCCGCCGCGCCGGCCGGCGGCATCGACACCCGCAACCAGCCGGTAACCGATTATGCCCGCCAGGGCGATGTCGGCGCCGTTACCCTGGCCGATGGCACCGTGCTGCGTGCTCCCCTGATCGTGGGCGCCGACGGCAAGAAGTCGCTGATCCGCACCCGGGCGGGCATCGGCACGCGCGAACATGCCTTCGCCCAATCCGCCCTGGTCTGCGACCTGGCGCTGGCCCGCCCCATCGGCGGCACCTCGATCGAGTTCCACTATCCCGACGGCCCGTTCACCCTGGTGCCCGCGGGCGCCAACAGGGCCAATCTGGTCTGGATCGACGAGGAGCACATCTTGCGCCAGGCCCAGGCCGGCGGGGCCGAAACTCTCCTCCCCGCCCTCCTGGAAAAATCCCAGCGCCTTTTCGGGGCCATCGAGCTGGTCTCGCCCAGCTTCATCTTCCCGTTGAGCACGCTCAGCGTCGCCACGGCCGGCCGCGACGGCGCGGCCCTGGTGGGGGAATCGGCCCATGCCTTCCCGCCCATCGGCGCCCAGGGGCTCAATCTGGGCCTCCGCGATGTCGCCGACCTGGTCGAAATCGTCGCTGCGACCGACCGCTCCAGGCCCGATTGGGGCCTTGCCGCCAGCCGCGACTATGCCGCGCGCCGCGCCGGCGACCTGGCGCGCACCGGCACCGTGGTCGATACCCTGTTCCGCTCGCTCCTGGCCGACATGCTCCCCAGCCAGACCCTGCGCGCCGGCGGCCTCTGGGCTCTCAAACTCCTCCCCGCCCTGCGCAAACAGGCCTTTTCCATCGGCATGGGCGCGCGATAGGGGCGGTTCAGGTCTTGATGGCGCACGAGCGCTCCGAAGACCTCATGGTGAGCCTGTCGAACCACGAGGTCGGGTACGCCAAGCCTGAATTCCCACGATGTCATCCCCGCGCAAGCGGGGACCTCCGTTGCAGGGGGGAGCGCCCGCCCCTTCCGCATAACAAATCGCCCCAAAACAAAACGGGCGCGGTTGCCCGCGCCCGTCTCGAAACTCGAAATCGGCTGCTCGTTACTGAGCCGGCGGCGCCGCGGGGGCTTCGCCTTCGGCCGGGGCCGGTGCCGGGGCAGCTTCGCCTTCGGTGGTAAGCTGCTGGCGCAGCTGCTCGGCGCGGTCCTGCAGCACCTGCTCCAGGGCGTTCTCGCCCGATTCCTGCTGCTGCAGCTGCTCGAAGGTCAGCGCCGCGTCGCCATCATAGGTGGCGGTGAAACCGGCCAGGTTGATGTCGATGGTCAGGTCCTGGTTCTGGCGGTTCTTGGCGGTCAGCTTCAGCGTATTGCCGCGCTTGAGCGAGTTCACATATTGCTCGTTGATCACCAGCTGCGTCGAGCACGAAGTGGTGTCGCACAGCATGTAGGGCACGCGCACCGGCTTGGCATTGTCGATCTGCCAGGTCAGGCCGAACGGCAGCAGGACCCCGAGCGGCACGGCGGCAACGGCCAGCAGGCGGCTTTCCTGGCCCGGATCGTCGCGCAGCAGGAAGGAGCCGAGGAACTGGCCATTGGCCAGCACCACCTGGCGCATCAGGCAGGCCTTCTGCCCATCGGGCAGCGGATCGCAGACCTTGAGCCAGTTCTGCGAGGCCAGGTTGTCGACCGCGTTCGCAACTTCCTCGACGGCCGAACCCTCACCGGCTGCATCGGCGGCAGGCGCTTCGGCGGCCGGGGCTTCGGGAGCGGCGTCCTGGGCAAAGGCAGAGATGGGCGACATCATCATGGTGGCGGCAGCCACGCCGGCGACGAGGTTCTTGCTGAAGATCATAGAAATATCCTTGCCTTCCTTGGCAGTCCGGCGGCCGGTCGCCACCTTGCGAAACTGAATTGCCCTTCAAGGGCGCAAATCGGGCAATAACATGACCGATGACCCTTGCCAAAACATTATGACTTTGCTGCCGCCATTCGGCCACATCAGGCCCCGCTTTCCGCCAGTTTGGCGAGCTTTGCGAGGATGGCGGCGGCCCCTTTGAGCCGGTGTTCGGCACTGGGCCAATTGCGCACGAACACGAGTTTCTGATCGGGCTTGATCCGCACCTGATTGGCCGGATCGCTCACCAGCTTCACCAGGCCCGCCGGATTGGGGAATTCGTTGTTCCGCAGGCTGATCACCGCGCCCTTCGGGCCGGCATCGACCTTTTCGACATTGGCCTGCCGGCACAGCGCCTTGACCAGGATGACCTTGAGCAGCGCCTCCACTTCCTCGGGCAGCGGCCCGAAGCGGTCGATCAGTTCGGCCCCCGCCGCATCGATGTCGCGGATATCGTTGAGATCGCCCAGCTTGCGGTAGAGCTGCATGCGCAGCGTCAGGTCCGGCACGTAATGCTCGGGGATCATCACCGGCATGCCCAGCGAAATGGTCGGGCTCCACTCGTTGCGGTCCTCGTATTCCTCTTCGCCGCTCTTGAGCGCCGCCACCGCTTCTTCCAGCATGGCCTGGTAGAGCTCGTAGCCCACTTCGCGGATATGGCCCGATTGCTCATCGCCCAGCAGATTGCCCGCGCCGCGGATATCGAGGTCGTGGCTGGCCAGCTGGAACCCTGCCCCCAGACTTTCCAGCGATTGCAGTACGCCCAGGCGCCGCTCGGCCGTGTCGGTCAATTTTTTGTCAGGCGGCACCGTGAACAGCGCATAGGCCCGCTGCTTGCTCCGCCCGATGCGGCCGCGGATCTGGTACAATTGCGCCAGCCCGAACTGGTCGGCGCGATGCACGATCAGCGTATTGGCGTTCGGAATATCCAGCCCCGATTCCACGATCGTCGTCGCCAGCAGCACGTCGAACTTGTTATCGTAGAAGGCATTCATGATGTCGTCGAGCTCGCCCGGCGCCATCTGTCCATTGGCGATGACGAAGCTCACCTCCGGCACCTGCTGACGCAGGAATTCGGCGATATCGGGCTGGTCCTTGATACGCGGCACCACATAGAAGCTCTGCCCGCCGCGATATTTCTCGCGCAGCAGCGCCTCGCGGATCGACAGCGGATCGAAGGGCGAGATGAAGGTGCGGATGGTCAGCCGGTCCACCGGCGGCGTCGCCAGGAGGCTCAGGTCGCGCACGCCGGTCAGCGCCAATTGCAGCGTGCGCGGAATCGGCGTCGCCGTCAGCGTCAGCACGTGCACATTGGACTTCAGCTCCTTCAGCCGCTCCTTGTGCGCCACCCCGAAATGCTGCTCCTCGTCGATGATCAGCAGGCCCAGATCGTTGAACTTGATCGACTTGCTGAGCAGTGCATGCGTGCCCACCACGATATCGACCTGCCCATCGGCCAGCCCGTCCTTGGTCGCCTTGAGCTCGGCCGCCGGCACCATGCGCGAGGCATGGCGCACCCGCACCGGCAGGCCCTTGAAGCGTTCCGAAAACGTCTTGAAATGCTGCCGCGCCAGCAGCGTCGTCGGCACCACCACCGCCACCTGCTTGCCGCTCAGCGCCACCGCGAAAGCCGCCCGCAGCGCCACTTCGGTCTTGCCGAAGCCCACGTCGCCGCAGACCAGCCGGTCCATCACCTTGCCCGAGGTCAGGTCGTCGAACACCGCCTCGATGGCGGTCAGCTGGTCTTCGGTCTCCTCATAGGGGAAGCGCGCCGCGAATTCCTCATAGGCGCCCGGATTGAGGTCCACCACATCGGCCTTTACCAGCAGCCGCTGCGCCGCCAGCTTGATGAGCTGCTCCGCCATTTCGCGGATGCGCTGCTTGAGCTTGCCCTTCTTGGCCTGCCAGGCCACCCCGCCCAGCCTGTCCAGCGCCACCGATGCATCGTCGGAGCCATAGCGCGTGAGCAGCTCGATATTCTCCACCGGCAGGTAGAGCTTGGTGTCGCCGGCATATTGCAACTCGACGCATTCATGCGGCGCCCCGCCCGCCTCGATCACCTTGAGGCCGACAAAGCGCCCGATGCCGTGATCGACATGCACCACCAGGTCGCCCGCCGCCAGCGAGGCCGCCTCGGTCAGCGCGTCCTGCGCCTTCTTGCGGCGCTGCGGCCGCAGGATGCGTTCGCCCAGAATGTCCTGCTCGGACAGGACCAGCAGGTCCTTGGTCTCGAACCCGGTTTCCAGCGGCAGCACGACCAGCGACGTCGTCGCCGCGCTCGTGGTCTCGGCGTCGCGCCAGTTTTCCGCAAGGCGCGGATTGGTCAGGCCGTGATCCTTGAGCACCTGCGCCATGCGATCGCGCGTTCCCGCGCTCCAGCAGGCGACGATCGCCCGCCGTCCGGCGCGCCGCTCCGCCAGGAGCCGGTCCACCACCGCCTGGAACAGGTTGACGTCCGAGGCCGCTCGTTCCGCCGCGAAGCTGGGCGCGATATGCCCGCCCGCATCGTCTCCCCGCGCCGTCTGCGGCGACAGGAACGGCGAAAGCTGGATCACCGATGCGCCCGCCAGCGCCGCCGGCGCCACCTCGAGGTCATAGAGCAGATCGGGCTTGATCGGCTTGTACGGCGCCCCTGCCCCGGCCACCGCCGGCGCCAGCCGCGCCGCCTCGCGCGCCTCGTAATAATCGGAGATCTGCTCGACGCGCTCGGCATAGGCCTCATTGGCCTGGTCGTCGAAGACGAAGGGCGCGTCCCCGGTGTAATCGGCCAGCCGGTCGAGATGGTCGTAGAAAAAGGGCAGCCAATGCTCGGTGCCCGAATAGCGCGATCCGCCGCTGACCGAGGCATAGAGCGTGTCGTCCACCGTATTGCCGCCGAAAGCCGCGGTGTAGTTCTGCCGGAAGCGGCGGATGGTCTCTTCGTTGAGCACCACTTCGCTCATCGGCGTCAGGTCCACGCGCTTGAGATTGCCTGTCGTGCGCTGGCTGTCCGGGTCGAAGGTGCGGATCGATTCGAGCTGGCTGCCGAAGAAATCGAAGCGCAGCGGCGCCTCCGCCCCGGCCGGATAGAGGTCGATGAGCCCGCCCCGCACCGCGAATTCGCCGCTCTCGCGCACGGTCGGCACGCGCAGATAACCATTGTTCGCCGCCCAGGCCATCAGCTTGTCGCTGTCCACCACGCGCCCGACAACCGCCGAGAACGACATGGTTTCCACCAGGTCGCGGGGCGGCAATTTCTGGATCAGCGCGTTCACCGCCGTCAGCACGATCGCGCCCCTGGCCCCGCCGGTCAGCGCCGCCAGCGTATTCATCCGCGCCGCGATAGTCACATTGTTCGGCGAGACCCGGTCATAGGGCAGGCAATCCCAGGCCGGCAGCGTCAATATGGCATGGCCGGGCAGCATGGCCCCCAGCACCTCGGCCATCCGCTGCAACCGCCGCCCGTCCCGCGCCACGAAGACCAGGCTGGCCGCATCTTCCGGGGCATCCTTGAGCCGCTGCTCGACCAGGCGGGCAAGCACCATGGGCTGCATGCCGTCCGGCACGTTGGAAATGGTGCGGACGGGCGGATTGATGCCGGAAAGGTCGTTCATTTTTCTATCCGGGCCTGATGATCGGCGATGACGCGGTCGAGAAAATCCCGGTCCACATGCGCCGGAGGCACTTCCTGGCCCATCACCCATTTGAGCAGGCGCGGGTCTTCCTCGTTCATAAGCGCTTCGAGCCGATCCAGTTCCGCCTGGCCATAGCCTTCCACATTGGCATCGGCAAAGGGCCCCAGGATCAGGTCCATCTCCTTGGTGCCCCGATGCCAGGCGCGATAGCGCAGCCGCTTGCGGCGAATGGCAATGTCTTCACCGGCCGTCATTGGACACCCATGATTGAACTTTGTTCCCGATTTGGACGTGTTCTTACGCGCGTTAATGCCGCTTGTCAGCCCTCAATCCGGTCTCCGGCAGGCCAACCATTTCCCAGCACCTCACCAGTTCCCAGTAGACCTCATCCTGAGCCCGTCGAAGGGCGAGGTCGTGGCACACAGCTCGTAGCGTGCCCGACCTCGTGGTTCGACAGGCTCACCATGAGGTCTCCGAAAGCATCGCACGGATGGACGCTTCCTTACCCACGGGGTCATTCCCGCGAAAGCGGGAACCCCTGTTTGCGCCCTCGTATCGATAACGGAGGTCCCCGCTTTCGCGGGGATGACACCCTGAAAAATCACGTATTGGTGGCCTCAATAACCTACCCCCACTGGATGCGGCACGTCCCCCTTGACGGGCTCCGACCCGTCCCGCAGGGCAAATCTCTCCGGTGGAGAGATTTGAGGCGAGGAGGATGGGAGGGGGTGCGGGAGCCCCGATATCAGTACCCGGCACCACCTGCTGGCTCACCCCCCAATTCTTCACCCCAGCTTCACGCCACATGAAGCCCGCCCCGGCTTATCGCCGCGCCCGGGATCGCCAAAAATACCGGCCAGCCAATCCCAAGGAGCGTTCATGTCCGACCAACCCAATATGTCCCGCCGCCTTCTCCTGGGCTCCGCCATAGCCGGCGCCGGCCTGCTTGGCGCCGCCGGCGGCGCGCTGGCCGTCGGCACTGGTTCCACCGGCCCGCAAACCATCGCCATACCCGGCGAGCGCCGCCGCTTTGTCGGCAAGTCCGTCACCATTACCGGCGCCACCTCCGGCATCGGTCGCGCCGCCGCTCTCGCCTTTGCCGCCGAGGGCGCCCATGTCGCCTTTTGCGGCCGCCGCACCCAGCTTGGCGCCGAGGTCGAGGCCGCCATTCGCGAAGCCGGCGGCGAGGCGAGCTATATCGAGGCCGATGTGCGCGAGCCCGATTCTGTCGCCGCTTTCGTCGCCGCAGCAGCCGAGCGCTACGGCCCACCCCAGATCGCCTTCAACAATGCCGGCATCAGCTTCAGCCGCCGCCTGCATGAAACCGGCATTGCCGAATGGGACGACACCATCGCCACCAATGTGCGGGGCATTTTCCTTGCCATGCGGGCGCAATTGCCGCTGATGCAGGCCAATGGCGGCGGCGTGATCCTGGTCACCTCATCGGCCAATGCCGCCGGCGCCCGTCCGGGCCTTGCCGCCTACAATACCTCGAAACGCTCGGTGCTCGGCCTCGTGCAGACCGCCGCCCTCGAATATGCCGAGGACAATATCCGCGTGAACGCCATCTGCCCCGGCGCCACCGACACGCCGATGATCCGCACCCAGTCCAACATGAACGACGTTCCCGACGCGGTCTGGCAAACCGGCCTGCGCGTCTGGGGCCAGCAGAATGTCCACGCCCTCAAGCGGGTCGCCAGCGCAGAGGAAATGGCCCTGGCAGCCCTCTCGCTCTGCTCGGACGATATGAATTACCTGACCGGCTCGGCCGTCTTCGTCGACGGCGGCATGACCGCCGCCTTGTAGCGCCCCTTCTGCTCCACGAAGCGCACCAGCGCGCGCAGCTTGGGCAGCGCGCGCTTGGCGCTGGGATAATAGAGGAAAAGGCCAGGCGACATCAGGCTGGCCTCGGCCAGCACCGGCTCCAGCGTGCCCGGCGGGATCAATTCGCTCGCCACCGGGCTCGCCCCATAGGCGAATCCGCCGCCTGAGGCCGCCACGACCATGTTGGAGATCGCATCGTCGACGATGGCCCGGCCGCGCGGCTGCACTTCCCGCGCCACCTCGCCCGCCATCAGCCGCCAGGGCCGTACCTGTCCGAGCGAATTGCGGAATTGCACGCAGAGCGCGGGATCGAGGTTCTCGATATCGGCCGGCCGCCCCACCCGGTCCAGCCATTGCGGATTGGCGAAGATGCCGATGGCGAACGGCTCGGTCAGCCGGAACGCGATCATGTCCTGCTCGAGATCGTCGCCCAGCCGCACCCCGGCATCGAATCCTTCGGAAAACACCGCGTCCAGGCTGTCGCTGGCATGAACCTCGATTTCGAGATCGGGATGCTCCCGCCCGAAAGGCAGCAGCAATTGCGACCACAGGATCGGCGCCACGGCGCGCGGCACATTGAGCCGCAACTTGCCCGATACGCTACCCGAGAGCGTATCGACCACGTTCATGGCCGCCTCGATTTCCGCCAAAGCCGGCTTGAGCCCGGCCAGCAGCGCCACGCCCGCTTCCGTTAGGCCGACCTGCCGCGTGGTGCGCTGCACCAGTGTCGCCCCGACCCGGTTTTCCAGCGCCCGGATCGCCTGGCTGACCGCCGATGGCGACAGGCCGAGCGCCCGCGCCGTGGCGGTGAAATTGAGCGTCGCGGCCAGCCGCGCGAACACCACCAGCCCGTTGAGGTCGGCCTGTTGCAGGCTGCTACCCGTGGGTTTGACGTCTTCGGCGCTCATCTATACCCATCTACATTGTCGGCCGCCCCGATATGGCAGTCCACCCGCCCCTGCGCAACCCGCCCAACCCCAGGCCCGAGCGTGTCCCGCCCCGAAGCCCTCGAACCGCTGTTCCGTTCTCTGCACACCGTCAAGGGCGTGGGCGACAAGCTGGCCGCGCTGCTGACCCGGTTTTTCGGCGCGCCGGACGGGCAGGAAGCCATCGTGCTCGACGTGCTCATGCACATGCCCTCCGGCATGGTCGATCGCCGCCGCCAAGTCGGCATTGCCGAGGCCTATCTCAACCAGGTCGTCACCCTCCGCCTCCATATCGACCGCCACCAGCCGCCGCCGCGCGGCAAGCCCCATGTGCCCCATCGCGTCTTCGCCCATGACGAAACCGGCGAAATCAGCCTCGTCTTCTTCCGCGCCCAGGGCGGCTGGGTGGAAAAAGCCCTTCCCGTCGGCGAGGAGCGCTACGTTTCCGGGCAGGTCGGCTTCTTCAACGGCGAAAAGCAGATCACCCATCCCGACTACATCGTTGAGCCGGACAAGTTCGCCACCCTGCCCCTGGTCGAGCCGGTCTATCCGCTCACCAATGGCCTGTCCTCCAAGGCGCTCTCGAAACTCGTCCGCCAGGCCGTCGATGTCCTGCCCGATATCCCCGAATGGATTGACGGCGCTACAATGGCCCAGCGCAAATGGCCGTCCTTCACCCAGGCCATGCGCATGGTCCACCTGCCGGACAATCCCGGCGAGGCCGAGCTTTGGGCTCCCGCTCGCCAGCGCCTCGCCTATGACGAATATCTCGCCGGCCAGATCACCTTGCAGATCGTGCGATCCACCATGGTCACCGAGCGCGGCATTGCGCGCACTTTCACCGGAAATGCGACACTCAAGGTCAACAGTCTGCTACCGTTCTCGATGACGGAGGGACAGAAAAGTGCCCTCGATGATATCCTTAAGGACCTTGCGGCACCGACCCGGATGAGCCGGCTTCTGCAGGGCGATGTCGGCTCCGGCAAGACCGTCGTCTCGCTCATGGCCATGGCCGCCATGACCGAATCCGGCGCCCAATCCGCCCTGATGGCGCCGACGGAATTGCTGGCCTCCCAACACTTTAGGACCATCAAACCACTTTGCGACGCTGCCGGCATCGGCTGCGCCCTGCTCACCGGCAAGATGCCCGCCGCCGAGCGCCGCAAAATTCTTGCCGGTTTGGCCGACGGTTCCATCTCCATCGCCGTCGGCACCCATGCCCTGTTCCAATCCGACATAGAATTCAAGGACTTGGGCCTCACCGTCGTCGACGAACAACACCGCTTCGGCGTCCATCAGCGCCTCGCCCTGACCGACAAGGGCCGCCACAGCGACCTCCTGGTCATGACCGCCACCCCCATCCCCCGCACCCTGGTGCTGACCCATTTCGGCGACATGGAAGTCAGCGTGCTGCGGGAGAAGCCGGCCGGGCGCCAACCCATTGATACCGCTGTTCTTTCCATCAACGATTATGCCCGCGTTATCGCCCGTCTCCAGGCCCGCCTTGCCGAAGGCGCCCAGGCCTATTGGGTCTGTCCCCTGGTCGAGGAAAGCGAGACCCTGGAAGTCGTCAGCGCCGAAGACCGCTTCGCCGAGCTGCAAAAAGTCTTCGGCAATCAGGTCGCCCTGGTCCATGGCCGCATGTCCGCCGCCGCCAAGCAGGAGGCGATGGATCGATTTAAAGCCAATGAAATCAAGCTTCTGGTAGCCACGACGGTCATCGAAGTGGGTGTCGACGTCCCCAATGCCTCGATCATGATCATCGAACATGCCGAACGTTTCGGCCTGGCCCAATTGCACCAATTGCGCGGCCGCGTCGGCCGCGGCTCGCAACGCTCCGCCTGTTTATTGCTGTATAAAGAACCACTTAGCGAAACCGCCAAGGCCCGGCTCGAAACGATAAAATCCACCGAAGACGGCTTCGTCATCGCCGAGCGCGATCTCGAACTGCGCGGCCAGGGCGACCTGCTCGGCACCCGCCAATCCGGCATGCCCGGCTATCGCCTGGCCGTTCCGGACGTGCACCGCCACCTGCTCGAATTCGCCCATGACGACGCCAAGGCGCTGTTGGCACGCAATCCCGGCCTCACCGGGCCCGAGGGCGAAGCCACCCGCATGCTCTTGTATCTATTCAGAAAACACCTGGCGCTTCCATTGATCCGCGCCGGTTGAGGGCGCACGGCCCCTCCCGCAGTCCTCACCACCCGGCTCGTCCGGGTGGTCCATGCCGCACCGGAACTGGATTGCCCGGACAAGCCGGGCAATGACGGCCCCTGGTAAAATTGCGACAGGAACTTATCCCCGCCCCGGATCTCGCGTGCTATTCCACCGTGACTGATTTCGCCAGATTGCGCGGCTGGTCCACGTCCGTGCCCATGAAGACCGCCGTGTGATAGGCGAGCAATTGCACCGGAATGGTGGCCAGGATGGGCGCGACGAAGGCATGGACATGCGGGATTTCGATGATATCGGCCACGCCATGGCCCACTGTCGCAGCGCCCTCGGCATCGGTGATCAGGATGATCTTGCCACCGCGCGCCGCCACTTCCTGCATATTGGACAGCGTCTTGTCGACCAACTCGTCCGATGGCGCCACGACGATCACCGGCATGGCCTCGTCCACCAGCGCGATCGGGCCATGCTTTAGCTCACCTGCTGCATAACCTTCTGCATGTATGTAGCTGATTTCCTTCAGCTTTAATGCCCCCTCCATCGCCACAGGGAACATGGCTCCCCGGCCGAGATAGAGCACGTCCTTGGCCTTGGACAGGCGCTTGGAAATCTCGATGATCTGCTCTTCGGCCCCCAAGGCGGCCGACACGGCCGATGGCAGTGCCGTCAGGGCCCGCACCAGCTCGGCCTCCTGCGCCGCGCTCAAGACGTCGCGCGCCCGGCCCGCCGCGATGGAGAGGCCGGCAAGCGCCGTCAATTGCGCCGTCAGCGCCTTGGTCGAGGCCACCCCGATTTCCGGCCCGCAGAGGATGGGGAAGACCACGCCCGATTCCCGGGCAATGGTGGATTCGAGCGTATTGACCAGGCTCGCCACATGCTGTCCCTGCCCCGCGCAATAGCGCAGCGCCGCCAGCGTGTCCGCCGTCTCGCCCGATTGGGAGATGAACAGCGACAGACCATTCTTTTCCAGCGGCGGCTCGCGATAGCGGAATTCGGACGCCACATCGATATCGACCGGCAGGCGCGCATAGCGCTCGAACCAGTATTTGGCGATGGCCCCGGCATAATAGGCCGTGCCGCAGGCGCTCATGGTCAGCCGGGAAAGCTCCGCAAAATCAAAGGGCAAACCCTCGCGGATCGCCACTTTCTCGGCGCCCATGTCCACGTAATGGCTGAGCGTGTGGGAAATAGTTTCCGGCTGCTCGTAGATTTCCTTAGCCATGAAATGGCGGTGATTGCCCTTGTCCACCAAGAGCGCCGAGGCCTGCGACACCATCTGTTCGCGCTGCACCAGGGCATCCATGCCGTCGCGGATCGTGACGCCCCCGGGCGTGATCACAGCCCAATCGCCATCCTCCAGATAGGTCAGTCGCGAGGTGAACGGGGCCAGCGCCATGGCGTCGGAGCCCAGATACATCTCGGTCGTGCCATAGCCCACGGCCAGCGGCGCGCCGTGGCGGGCGGCGATCAGCAGGCTCTCCTGCCCCTTGAACATGAACGCCAGCGCAAAGGCGCCCTTGAGCTTCTTGAGCGTCCGGGCCACGGCCAGTTCGGGATCGGCGCCCCTGTCCAGCTCGCGCGTCACCCACAGGGCCACCGATTCCGTATCGGTCTGCGTCTTGGGCAGGTAGCCGTCCTTGGCCAGGTCGGCCAGCAGTTCGCGGAAATTCTCGATAATGCCGTTATGCACGAGCGCCACGCGCTCGGTGGCGTGGGGATGGGCATTGTTCTCGGTCGGCGCGCCATGGGTGGCCCAGCGGGTGTGCCCGATGCCGATATGCCCGCCTAGCGGCTCCATGCCGAGCTTCGTCGCCAGGTTGCCCAGCTTGCCCTCGGCCCGGCGGCGGGCAATGGCGCCGCTTTCCAGCGTGGCGACGCCGGCGCTGTCATAACCGCGATATTCCAGGCGCTTCAGCGCATCCACGAGGCGGCCGGCCACCGGCGCGTCACCGACAATCCCTACGATCCCGCACATGCTATTTTCCTTTGGCTGCCTTCTTGGCCAGCGCGCGCTCCTTGAGCTTTGGCGCATAGCCTTGCTTGTTTTCCTGCCGCGCCCGGCCAAACGCCACGGCATCGGTCGGCACATCTTCGGTGATCACGCTGCCCGAGGCGGTATAGGCGCCGTCCCCAATCGTCACCGGCGCCACCAGCGACGCATGCGAGCCGATAAAGGCATTGTCGCCGATGATGGTCTTGTCCTTGTTCACGCCGTCGTAATTGCAGGTGATGGTCCCGGCCCCGATATTGGTCTTGGTGCCGATCTCGGCATCGCCCAGATAGCTGAGATGCCCCGCCTTGGTCCCGGCGCCAATCCTGGATTTTTTCACCTCGACGAAATTGCCCAGGTGCACATCGGGCCCCAGTTCCGCCCCGCCGCGAATGCGCGCAAAGGGGCCGATGGTGGCACCGGTCCCGATCACCGCGTCCTCGATATCGCAAAAGGCGCGGATTTCGACATTGTCGGCGATCCGCACCCCCGGCCCGAAGACTACGTTGGGAAAGATGGTCACGTCCTTGCCGATTTCGGTGTCCCAGGAAAACCAGGTGCTGTCCGGATCGCGCAGCGTGACCCCAGCCTGCATGAAATCGTCGCGGCGCACTTGCTGGAACAGCTTTTCCGCCCGCGCCAATTGCCGCCGGTCATTGACGCCCATGACGTCGTTTTCCGGCGCCAGGCCATAGCCAACCTTCTTGCCGGCCGCATTGGCCAGATCCACGAGATCGGTAAGGTAATATTCGCCCTGAGCATTATTGGTGTCGATCTTGTCGATCAGATCGCGGAAGACTTCGGCGCGGAACGCCAGGATACAGGCATTGCAGAGCCCGATGCGGCGCTCGTCCTCGCTGGCGTCCTTGTGCTCGCGGATCGCAAGCAGGCGCTCGCCATCGGTGATGAAACGCCCGTAGCCCGTGGGATCTGCCGGCTCGAAGCCGAGAATCGCGACATCCAGCCCGGCATCGAGCCGGTCGAGCACGGCGCGGAAATTGTGCCCACGCAGTAGCGGATGGTCGCCATAGACCACGGCGATATAGCCCTGGGCGTCCTTGAAGAGATCACGCGCCATCGATGCTGCGTGGCCGGTTCCCCTGGCCTCCGCCTGCTCGAAATGCACTACCTCGGGGTCAAGCGCCGAGACTACGTCTCGGATGGCGCCATGCCGGGGCCCGGTCACCAGCGCCACCTGATTCGATCCGGCGGCGCGCGCGGCGCGGGCGACATGACCCACGATCGGCAGGCCGGCCACGGGATGCAATACTTTGGGCAATGCAGACCGCATTCGCGTCCCCTCGCCGGCTGCGAGAATGATGGAAAGCAGGTCTGTCATGAAGCTTACTCCGTTCCGCCTGTTCTACCCGCGGCATTTTCACAATTTTATGGCAGCGACTAGTTGGCGAACCGATAACGAACAGACCAATCTACAGTCCAGTGCGCCAAACGATTCGCAGCGCCATAGCAGGTTTTTCCGGTGGCTAAAGCATCTGAGCAATTCCGGCAATTCGATGTGGCCCTCTGGGGCCTCATCGCGCTGGCCTGCACGGGGCTGGCCGTGTTCGGCTCCAACGCCGCCTTGATGATGCCGCAAGGCATGCTCAGCAACCTGCATCAGCCCCGCCATGCGGGCGCCTCAATCGAAACGCTGCGGCGCGAAGTGCGCAATCTGCGGGCGGAAACCACGCGCCTGGGCCGCGAGAGCGAATTGCTTCGCAGCCGTTTCGCCCTGCAGGAAAAGTCCGGCGGCGAGATCACCCGCCGGGTCGGCGCCCTGGAAAGCAGCGTCCCGCTCCTGATCGAGGAACGCAGCACCGACACGGCGCGGGTCGACCGGGACAACACCACCGCATCCATCGGCGAAAATGGCGCGTTTTCCTTCGAGGCCGAAGGCGGCTCGGTATCGGTCCGCCAATCGCCCATGCCACAAATCCTGCCCGGACAGCCCCTGCCCCAACCCCTCGCTCTGCCCTCGACCAGTACCGAATATGGCGTCGCCGTCGGCGCCCCGGTCTCGGCCGAGCAGGCGCCGGGCCTGTGGACCGACCTGAGCCTCAAGCTGGGGCCGCTGCTTCTGGGCATGGCGCCATTGCTGGCCGAGGAAACCGATGGCGCGGGCGGGCGCATCATTGTCGGCCCCGTCGCCGCCCTGGCCGAAGCCCGCACGCTCTGCGAACGTTTCGAGCGTGTTTCCATCGCCTGCCAGCCCATGCCCTATGACGGCGCGCCTCTGGCGCAGAACCCCTAGAACAGCGCGCTAAAGGCGGTTGACAGGCGAAGAAGTCCGGTTATGTTCCGCGCCAACGCCAAACGGCGTCATCGAGCATCGAGCCGAAACCCGGAATTTCTTGATGCGTCACATAAGACATGCGCCGGTAGCTCAGTGGTAGAGCATTCGACTTTTAATCGAATGGTCGCGGGTTCGACCCCCGCCCGGCGTACCACTTTCTCGTTCAGCGGCTTTTCCGACAGCAGCGCCAGCCATGCCGCAATCCTCGATTGATCCCTATGCCGAGCTCGATTACCGCGCCGATGCCGCCGAGCTGTCGGAGGAATTCCGCAAGCCGGTGCGGATCAGGCTGGCGCCGCGACACGGCCAGCCCCTCACGCAGACCGGCAACCCGGTCCGGCCGCGCATTCGCGTTTGAGAATCACTGCCTTCCCGTAATATCGGCCTGGATGGCTTCGGCGCAGGGGAATTTATGTCACAGGATACCACCGACCTGCTCAAGGTTCTCGCTGTAACGCTGCTGGTCTTTGCCGGCGGCACGCTGGTCATGCTCTATATCATCCTGCTCTTGGCCCAATATGGCGCCAACCTGCCGATGATCGGCTCCCTGCCGCTCAACGCCCCGCCTGAACTGGTACCGATCCTGGTGAGCAACGGGGTCTTCGCCACTCTCGCCGCCGTGCATGTCACCGCTTCCGGCCTGGCGCTGCTGCTGACGAGCAACACGATCGACATGGCGCTGATCATCGCCGCCAAGGCCGTCACCGTGGTGATCATGGCGCTGCTTGGCTTTGCCGGCGGCCATATGGTCTATCTGCAATTGACCGAGAACGCCGCGCTCAACCTCAACCCGCTGCTGCCGGCCCTCATCGCGCTGATCGGCTTTCTGGTCCTGTCCACGGCCCTGAGTGTGCCGGCGCTGCGCCGCCTGGGCAATCTGCGGTTTGTAGTAGGCGTAGCGGCCATCGTGCTCGGCCCGCTGTTGCTGATCTGGTTTTAGAAGTCCGCAGTTCTCTCGAAGACCTTAGGCCGCCAGCGTTACCACCACCGCCCCGCGGGGCGTTGCCACCACGGTGTGCTCATATTGCACGCAGGGCGCCAGCGGCTCGGCAGTAAGCGTCCACTCGTCATCCGCATACATCTGCTCGGCCATCTGCCCGCCCATGGACAGGAACGGCTCGATGGTGAAGACCAGCCCATTGCCGATCCGGCGGCGTTCCGAGCGGTCCGGCCAGGTGGGGATTTCCCCCGGCTCGTCGTGCAGGCTGTCGCCGACCCCGTGGCTGGCCAGATTGCGGATCAGCGTATAGCCGCCCTTCTTGGCCACCTTGCCGATGGCCGTGCCGATATCGGCGAGCGGAGCACCCGCCTTGGTGGCCCGGATGCCCGCCCACATCGCCTTCTTGCCATCACGGCACAACGCATCCAGCCGCGGGTCGCCCTTGCCGAGCACGAAGGACGCGCCGCAATCGGCGAAGACATCGTCCTTGACCGCCGAAACGTCGATATTGACGAGATCGCCCTCCTGCAGCACCCGGTCGCCCGGAATGCCATGGGCGATTTCCTCGTTGACGGAAATGCAGGTATTGCCGGGAAAATCATAGGTCACGATCGGCGCGGAAAGCGCCCCGTTCTCCGCCAGGATTTTGGCCCCGATCTCGTCCAGTTCCATCGTCGTCATACCCGGACGCATCGCAGCGGCCATGGCGTCGCGCGCCACGGCACAGATGCGGCCGATGGCCTTGAGCTTTTCCAGCTGCTCGTCGGTGGTAATGGTCACGCTATTACGCCTTGTTGGCCAGATAATAGGCGAGCAGGCCCTGGGTGGAGCTGTCATGCCCCTCGCCGCTCGCCTCGCCCTGCACCTTGGGCAGCAGCGCCTTGGCCAATTGCTTACCCAGTTCCACGCCCCATTGATCGTAGGAATTGACGTTCCAGATCACGCCCTGCACGAACACCTTGTGCTCATAGAGCGCGATGAGCGCGCCCAGCGTCTCCGGTGTCAATTGCGGATAGAACAGGGTGTTGGAGGGGCGATTGCCCGGAAAGACCTTGTGCGGCGCCAGGGCCTTGATGCTGTCCTTGTCGAGCCCCTGCGCCTTGAGCTCGACCACCACCTCGTCCTTGCTCTTGCCCAGCATCAGCGCCTCGGACTGGGCCAGCACATTGGCCACCAGCTTGTCGTGATGCGGCGGCAGGCTCTCATGAGGCCTGGCGGCGATGAGGAAATCACAGGGAATGACGTCCGTGCCCTGGTGAATCAGCTGGTAGAAGGCATGCTGGCCATTGGTGCCCGGCTCGCCCCAGACGATGGGCCCGGTGGACCATTCGACCGGCTTGCCCGCCAGCGTCACCGATTTGCCGTTCGACTCCATGTCCTGCTGCTGCAGATAGGCCGCGAAACGGCTCAAACGCTGGTCATAGGGCAGCACGGCATGGGTCGAGAAACCCCAGACATTCCGATACCACACACCCAGAAGCGCCATGATCACCGGCAGGTTGTCTTCGAGCGGCGTCTCCAGGAAATGCCGGTCCATCGCATCGGCGCCGGCCAGAAACTTGGCGAAATTGTCGTAGCCGACCGCCAGCGCGATCGGCAGGCCGATGGCCGACCACACCGAATAGCGGCCACCCACCCAGTCCCAGAAGCCGAAAATGCGATCCTCGCGGATGCCGAACCTGGCGCAGGCCTCGATATTGGTCGACACCGCCGCGAAATGGTTCGGCACAGCCTCTTCGCCCAGCGCATCGGCGATCCATTTCCGCGCCGAATTGGCATTGGTCATGGTCTCGTCGGTGGTGAAGGTCTTGGACGCGACGATGAACAGCGTCTTTTTCGGATCGAGGCGTTTCAGCACGTCGTGGATATGGGCGCCATCGACATTGGACACGTAATGGGCCCGCAGGTCGGCGCGCATATAGGGCTCGAGTGCCAGCGTCACCATGGCGGGGCCGAGATCGGAACCGCCAATGCCGATATTGACCACATCGGTAAACTGCTCGCCGCCCTGCCCGCGGATATCGCCGCTGCGCACCGCATTGGTGTAATTTTCGATGGCCTTCAACACGCCCCGCACATCGGGCATGACATCCTCGCCATCCACAGTGACCGGCCGGTCGCCCTGATAGCGCAGCGCCATATGCATCACCGCGCGGTCTTCGGTGATGTTGATATGCTCGCCTTCGCACATCTGCGTGCGGCGCTCCTCGACCCCGGCGGCCCGCGCCAAGTCGAACAAGGCGGCGAGCGCATCGGCGTCGATCCGGTTCTTGGAATAGTCGAGCAAAATGCCCGCGCCGCTGGCCGAGAAACGCTCGAAGCGCCCGGAATCCTGGGCGAACATCTCACGCATACTGGTCTCGCTCAGGCGCTTGCGATGCTTGCTGAGCGCGTTGAAACCGGAATCCTTCGACCCCTTGGCCATATTCTTTTCCTCTACAGAACCGGCAGGTCGCCGGCGGCCCATGCCGCCCGCGTCTCCGCCGCGAAATCACTGATCCGGCCCGCTTCGATGGCCGCGCGGGCACCGGCGGTCAGTTCTTGATAATAGGCCAGGTTGATCTGCGAAAGCACCATGGCGCCCAAAATCTCCTCCGTCCTGACCAGATGATGAAGATAGGCGCGGCTCCAGCGCCGGCAATTCGGATTGGGCGAAGCCTCGTCGAGCGGCCGGTGATCGTCCTTATGCCGCGCATTTTTCAGGTTGATGACGCCGAAGCGCGTATAGGCGTGGCCATGCCGGCCCGCGCGGGTGGGATGCACGCAATCGAACATGTCGACGCCGCGTTCGATGCCACCCAGGATATCGTCGGGTTTGCCGACGCCCATCAGATAGCGCGGCCGGTCCCAGGGCAGTTCCGGCGTGATGTCGGAGAGGACACGGAACATCACCTCCTGCGGCTCGCCCACGGCCAACCCGCCAATGGAATAGCCGTCGAAGCCGATCGATTGCAGGCCCGCTGCCGAGCGAGCCCGCAATTCGGGATCGTCGCCGCCCTGCACGATGCCGAAGAGGGCGCGATTGGCCTGATTGTTGAATGCGGTCTTGGAGCGGTCGGCCCAGCGCAGCGACAATTCCATCGCCCGCTCCATCTCCTTGCGCTCGGCCGGCAGCGCGATGCATTCATCGAGCTGCATGATGATGTCGCTGTCGAGCAGGGTCTGGATTTCGATGGACCGTTCCGGCGTCAGCTCGTGGCTCGATCCGTCGATATGGGATTTGAAGGTGACGCCCTTTTCGGTGAGCTTGCGCAGCTTGGCCAGCGACATCACCTGGAAGCCGCCGCTATCGGTGAGGATCGGGCGCTGCCAATCCATGAAAGTGTGCAATCCGCCCAAGCCTGCCACCCGCTCGGCGCCGGGGCGCAGCATCAGGTGATAGGTATTGCCGAGCAGGATATCGGCGCCGGTTTCCCGCACCTGCTCGGGATACATGGCCTTGACNGTGCCGNCNGTGCCNACNGGCATGAAGGCNGGCGTNTTGATCTCGCCGCGCGGCGTGTCGATGCGGCCGCGGCGGGCCATGCCGTCACTGGCGATGAGGGAGAAGTTGACCTGTTTCATGGCGCGGGTTCTAGCCGTTCGCCGCGCCGCCGACAATGTCCCTGGCGGCTGGCCGCGACCCCAATTCCGCCATTCTTGCTCACGAAGCATGCTATTGGACAATTCTCATTGAATCAGAGGTGCTTGAATGTTTCGTCCCCTCCTTGCCGCGCTGCTCGTTTCCGCCCTCGGCGCCGCTCCCACGCTTGCCCAGGAGCATCAGGGCCACTGGTTCGGCGATGGCGAAGGCGAAATCACCCTGGACCTCACGCATATCCAGAACGATATCTATGCGATCTCCATCAATACAATCGTGCCGATTTCCGACATGGGCGGCGGCTGTGCCGGCGGGGTGGATGGCGAAGTGATCCTGTCCGGCGAGGGCGGTAATTTCTTCGTCGAGAACGAAGATTTCGATCCCAAGGCCGAAGCCACGGGGCTCAACCAGCGCTATTGCGAAATCGCCCTCACCTTCAACGAGGACGGCACGCTGACGACCGAGGAAAAGGGCGGCTGCCTCTATTATCACGGCGCCGCCTGCGGCTTTTCCGGCACGCTTCAGCACGACGCGGCGGGCATCTGACGCCCGCTCAGGCGGCCACCGCATCGACGGCGGCCATGCCCAGATGGAAGGCGCCGGTGAGCAGGGCGCCGGCGATTACAAGCCCCACGGCGCAGATCACCAGCCCGATCAGCACGCCCAGCCCATCGCGATTGAGCATGGCGAAGGCGATGACGCAGAGGCCCGCATTGGGTATGGCGTTGATGAAGGGGATCGGCAATACCATGAAGACGCTGACCAGCATGGTGAAGATGCCATAGGGAATGGTGGCTGCTGCCCCGGTCAATCCCCGCAACCGGGGCCGGGAGAAGCGCGCAATGATCGCCGTCACCTTCGCCACCTGCTCGCTGGCCTTGAGCAGCGGACCCAGCGGCAATTTCCGCCGCCCGATAATGCCCGGCAGCCGGATCGGCCGCCCCAGCACCATGAACAAGGCCACCGCGAAGGTCGTCCAGGCAATGGTGCCGCCGAAGCCCGGCGGGCCGGGGATCATGTTGAGCAGCGTCAGCATGAGGATCAGGAGGCGGTGGGAATGTTCCCCCATGGCCTCGATCAGCCGCGCGAAGGTGAGCCGGGGCGCATCGCTCTCCGCGACCCTGCGCAGGCCCGCGACGATGCGGTTGACATAGCCTTTTATCGGGCGATGGCCCTCTGTCACGCAGCGTCCCCGGGATGCGGCGCCCGGTGCAGCAGGGATGAATCCCCGTAGGAATAGAACCGGTAGCCGTTTTCTATCGCATGGGCATAGGCTGCCTTCATGGTCTCGAGCCCCGAAAAGGCGCTGACCAGCATGAAGAGCGTGGATTTGGGCAGGTGGAAATTGGTCATCAGCACATCCACCGTCCGGAAGTGGAAGCCGGGCGTGATGAAGATATCGGTATCCCCGATGAAAGGCTGCAAGGTGCCGGTGGCGCGCGATGCCGTTTCGAGAAGCCGCAGGCTGGTCGTACCCACCGCCACCACCCTGCCTCCGGCGGCCCGCCGGGCATTGATGCGCTCGACCGTGGCCCGGTCGATCTCGCCCCATTCGGAATGCATGACGTGGTCTTCGGTATCGTCCACCTTCATCGGCAGGAAGGTGCCCGCCCCCACATGCAGCGTCACCCGCTCCAGGGCGACGTCCATGTCGGCCAGGTCCTGCAGCAGCTTTTCGGTGAAATGCAGCCCCGCCGTGGGGGCCGCCACGGCGCCGTCCTCGGCGGCGTAGACGGTCTGGTAATCGACCTTGTCGCGCTCCTCGACGCCCCGCTTGGCCCCGATATAGGGCGGCAGGGGCATGGCGCCATGCGATTTGATGGCCTCGTCGAGCTGGGCCCCACCCAGGTCGAATTCCAGCGTCACCTCGCCGGTGTCGCCCCGCCCCGCCACCCGGGCGCGCAGCGGCTCGCCGATGCCGTTGCCCAATTCGAGCGCATCGAGCAGCGCCAGCTTCTTGGCCGGACGGGCAAAGGCGCGCCAGGTCTTCGCATCCACGCGCTTATGCAGGTTGAACGACACCCCGGCCCGGTTCTCGCCGCGAATGCGAATGCCGCGGAGTTCGGCGGGCAGGACGCGGGTATCGTTGACGACCAGCACATCGCCGGGGCGCAACAGCGTCCGGAGGTCCGGAATATGCCGGTCCTCCGGCTTTTCACCGGGCCGCACCACCAGAAGCCGCGCGCTGTCGCGCGGCTCGGCCGGATGCAGGGCGATCAGGGACTCGGGAAGCTCGAAATCGAATTCGGATACACGCATGATCGCTCGCTTGCATGGCGGGTCCGGCTCGCCGCATCATTGTTCCTGGCAGGACAATGCCCAGGCGCCGACACCGACGATCCGCAACGTGCCGGCCAGGATGATGTCGTCGCGCTCTTCCGCACGGCTGAGGCGGAGTTCGGCGACGCGGTCATTGACGATGTCGTCGAAGAAATCGATGCGGATGCCCGCGGGATCGGACATGCCCTGGCCGAAGGTGAAGATTTCGCCCTCGCCATAGGCCGGATCGGTGACCCAGGACCGGCCATCGGCCGCCATGCTGGCACCGGCAAAGCCGAGTCCGCCGGCCGTGCCCAGCGATAGGGAAATTTCCGCATCGCCATCGGCGGCCTGGCACAGCAGGCCCTGCGTGGCCAGGGCCGGGGTGGAAAGGCTGGCGGCCAGGGCCGCCAGCACCAGTCTATTCCGCAATGTCGGCGGCAACCTTGACCGAAACCATCTTGTCCGGATTGATGACCGGCTCGCCGCGCTTGATCTGGTCGACATTGTCCATGCCCTCGATCACTTCGCCCCACACGGTATATTGGCGATTGAGGAACGGCGCGTCGGCAAAGCAGATGAAGAACTGCGAATTGGCGCTGTTCGGATCCTGCGCGCGGGCCATCGAGGCGGTGCCGCGCTTGTGCGGGGTCTCGTTGAATTCCTGCTTGAGGTTGGGATAGCTCGAGCCGCCGGTGCCGGTGCGCGAGGGGTTGAAGTCGGGCGAATTGGAATTGCCGAACTTCACGTCGCCCGTCTGGGCCATGAAACCGTCGATCACCCGGTGAAACACCACCCCGTCATAGGCGCCTTCGCGCGCCAGCTTCTTGATATGCTCGACATGGCCGGGCGCCACTTCGGGCTTCATGGCGATGACCACCTTGCCCTTGGTAGTTTCGATGACGAGGGTGTTTTCGGGATCGGCATAGGCCATGACGGTCTCTTTCGCTTTGAGATTTGTGGGCCGGATTTAGGCTGAATGGGCAGGAGGCGCAAGACGCCCCTGCCCCGCGCTTAGTGTATTCGATTACTTGTATTCGATCGTGGCGCTGACGATCCGGTCGGGATTGGCCACGGCGCCATTCTGCTCCTGCGGCCCCTTCTCCAGCGCATCGACCGCTTCCATGCCGGAAACGACCTTGCCGAACACGGTATACTGGCCATCGAGGAAACTCGCATCGGCCGTGGTGATGAAGAATTGCGAGTTGAACGAATTCGGGTCCGAGGACCGCGCCGCGCCGACCGCGCCCCGCTGGAAGCTCTCGGAATTGAACTCGGCCTCGACATTGGGCAGCTCGGAGCCGCCGGTGCCCGCCATCTGCAGATTGTAGTTCGGGCTGTCGGCATTGCCGTTCCGCACGTCGCCGGTCTGGGCCATGAAGCCGTCGATGACGCGATGGAACACCACGCCATTGTAAAGCCCCTCTTCGGTCAGCGTCACGATCCGCTCCACATGCTTGGGCGCGATTGCGGGCAGCAATTCGATATCCACCACCCCGTCCTCCAGCGTCAGGATCAGGTGCGGATTGCCGTCCTGCGCGAAAGCGGGCGCGGCGAACAGGGTCGCACCCAGGGCGAGAGCGGCGAAAGTGCGGCGGTTCATCTTGGTCATTTCTGTTGCAGGGCCTTGAGAACGATTGGCGGGACGAAAGCGGAAATATCCCCGCCCATTTCAGCGATCTGCCGCACCAATGTGGCCGAGATATGCCGCACTGGCGGGCTGGAGGGCAGGAACACGGTCTGCAGGTCCGGCGCCATCTGCGCGTTCATGCCCACCATCTGCATCTCGTAATTGTAGTCGGTGGTGTCGCGCAGGCCGCGAATGATCAGCCGCGCGCCATTCTCCCGCGCCGCATTGACCATCAGCCCGGAGAAATCGACGATCCGGAAGGTGGTCTGGGTGCGCGCGCCGATGGCCGGCAGCACCTGATTGAGAATGGCGACCCGATCTTCATGGGAAAAGAGCGGGTTCTTCTTGGTCGCGCTGATGCCGACGGCCACGACCAGGATATCGACCAGCTTGCAGGCCCGCTCGATCACGTCGAGATGGCCATTGGTCAGCGGATCGAACGAACCGGGATAGAACCCCACCAGACCGCTCATGCTCTTCCCCCTTCTTGTTGCCCCGGTTTTGTCACGGCCCCCCACGATTTGGCAAGCGCACATGCCGAAGCGCTGGGCGGTATAAAAACCTCCGGGTTTGCTTAGTCGATGGAAGCCCCGAGGCGGATTCCGCCTCAGAATTTAAAAACGAGACGCAAACCGCCCCGGGGCGTCGGGATTTCCGGCAGGGGGTTTCCTAGGGCCGGCTCTCACCGGAATTTCCCATCCCCGGACCCAGCCTCCGTTAACGATGCAGAGGCCTCCCGACTGTCGCCGGNCGGTTGATCGT